>Ga0068862_100000032_pt1 | contig 179887 bp, 174 predicted proteins | sample KBSSwiS52_FD_66598 | JGI IMG/M metagenome (GOLD analysis project Ga0068862, IMG submission 66598) | Switchgrass rhizosphere microbial communities from Kellogg Biological Station, Michigan, USA - KBS Switchgrass S5-2 | ecosystem: Host-associated > Plants > Roots > Rhizosphere > Soil ...
ACGCGCGAAAAATTGGCTAAAAACGCTCGCTTCGCTCGCCCCCACCCCAACCCCTCCCCTGAAGGGGAGGGGCTAAATCCGGCGCGATCCGAAAATGTGTGCATACCTTAGCCCGCAAGCAGGAGAGGGATTTGGGACGGCGCCTGCGATCAGGATCATTCACCTGCCTTCGCCCGTTCCTCCGCCACCAGTTCCTTGCGGCTGAGCTTGCCGACGAGCGTCTTCGGCAGGTCCTCGCGCACCTCGACCGCGATCACGCGCTCATGCTTGCCGAGTTGCGGGTTCAGCCACTTCATCAGCGCCGCACCCTCGATCTCGAACCCCTCGGTCAGCGTGACGAACGCCTTCGGCATTTCGCCGTGATAGGTGTCGGGCACGCCGATGACCAGCGCCTCGCGGACCGCCGGATGATGGTAGAGGATCGCCTCGATCTGGCTGGGGAAGACCTTGAATCCGCCGACCGCGATCATGTCCTTCAGCCGGTCGACGATGCGGATATAGCCGTCCTCGTCGATCTCGCCGACGTCGCCGGTGCGCAGCCAGCCGTCGACGAAGGTATCGGCGTCGGCATCGGGGCGGCGCCAATAGCCTTTCATGATCTGCGGGCCGCGGATCACGATCTCGCCCGGCTGGCCCTGCGGCGGCGGCTTCGCGGGATCCTCCTTGTCGACCAGCCGGACGTGGGTGGCGGGCAAAGGCTGGCCGATCGTGCCGCTTTTGGTGGGACCGGCATAGGGGTTGGTCGAGACCACGCCGCTGCTCTCGGTCAGGCCATAGCCCTCGACCACGGTCGCGCCGGTCGCCGCCTCGAAGCGCTGCTTGAGTTCGGCGGGCATCGGCGCTCCGCCCGAGATGCAGACCAGCAGCGACGAGAAATCGGTGCGCGCCATCTGCGGATGATCGAGCAGAGCCTGATACATGGTCGGCACGCCGGGCAGCGCCGAAGGCTGGGTCCGGGTGATGGCAGCGAGCACCTGGCCGGCCTCGAACCGCGGCAGCATCACGATCTCGCCACCGTGAGCGACGGTGCGGTTGAGCACGCAGGTGTTGGCAAAGACGTGAAACAAGGGGAGCACGCCCATGATCCGGTCGACGGCGTCGGGCCGCGGATCGATCGCATTGACCTGCCGCGCATTGGCGCTGAGATTCTGGTGCGTCAGCATCGCGCCCTTGGGGCTGCCGGTGGTGCCGCCGGTATATTGGATCAGCGCCAGGCCGGTTTCGGGATCGACCACCGGCATCGCGCCGTCGCCGGCATTGGCGATGAGTGCGGCGAACCTGATGATGCGGGGATCGTCGGGCCGGGCGGCGACCTCGCGCCGCCTGAACAGCCGGTAGAGCAGCGAACTGGTCCGCGGCAGCACCCCGGCGATATGGCCGACCACCAGCCGTTCGATCGCCGACCGTTCCATCACCTTCAGCGCGGTCGGCAGCAGCGCCTGCGCCGACAGAGTGACGAGCAGGTGCGTGCCCGAATCGGCGACCTGATGGGCGAGTTCGTCGACCGTGTAGAGCGGCGAGAAATTAACCACCGTCGCGCCCATCAGCAGCGCGCCATAATAGGCGGCGACATAATGCGGCGTATTGGGCAGGAACAGGCCGACCCGGTCGCCGGGTTTCACGCCCAGCGCCTGTAGCCCCGTGGCGACACGGCGGACGCCCTGCAGCACCTCGGCATAATGAAATTTCCGACCCATGAAATCGAGCAGCGGCGCCTGCGGCGCGCGCGCGGCGGCGGCGGTCAGCATGTCGGGCAGCGTCAACGGCGGGAAGTCGATATCCCACGCGCCATGATGGCGGTACGCGGTCCGCCAGATCTCTTCAGGCCCTCTCATTGACATCAATGTAAGCGACGGCCGCACGACGCGTCAATCTCAGGCCGTCAATCTCAGGCCGTCAACCTCGGGGGGCGCGGTACCACCAGACGTCGTCGTCGACTTCGCGCACCGCCCGCCCCGTCACCTCGAGATGGCGCAGATGCGACAGCGCCTCGCCGCAGGCGAGCGGCAGCGCATCCTCGCCGATCGCGCGCGAGAACAGCAGGCCAAAGCAATCGACCGCGCGTCGCGGTTCGGCGAGATGGCCGGCGAGTGCGTCGAGCCGGCCGCGATGCTCGTCGCGCAAGGCGGCCAGCCGCGTGTGGAGACCGCGGAACGGCTCGCCATGCGCGGGCAGCACCAGCACATCGTCGGGCAGCGCGAGCAGTTTGTCGATCGACGCCAGCCAGTCGCCGAGCGGATCGCCGTCCGGCTCGGTGACGCCCAGCGAGACGTTCGAACTGATCCGCGGCAACACCTGATCGCCCGCGATCAGCAGGCCGTCCTGCTCGTTCAGCAGGCAGGCATGTTCGGGGCTGTGGCCGTTGCCGGTCACCACCGTCCAGATGCCGGCGCCGATCGTCACCCGGTCGCCATCCTGCAGCCGCCGGTAGCCGAGCGGCATCTGCGCGACATAATTGCGCATCCGGCCCCAGCCGCCCTTCAGCGATGCCGCGATCTGGTCGGCGGTCCAGCCCGCCGCGCGGCGCAGCGCGATCACGTCGGCCGGCACCGCGTCGCGCGCATCGGCGCGGCTCAGCTGCGCGGTCAGCCATTCGCCGCGCGTCATCCACACCGGTGCGTCGAAACGATCGGCGAGCCAGCCGGCCAGGCCGATATGATCGGGATGGAAATGCGTGCCGAGGACACGGGTGACGCGGGTGCCGGCGAGTTCGCCGGCAAAGATCGACTCCCAATCCTCGACGCACACCGGCAGACTCATGCCGGTGTCGCAGATCGCGACGCCGCCCTCATCGTCGAGCACCCAGCAATTGATGTGCCCCAGCGAACCCGGCAGGCTGATCCGCGCCCAGCGCAGCCCGGCCGACAGGCGATGCAGTTCGCCCCGCGCCGGCGCAAAGGCGCCGAGCGGATAGTCGAGGCCCTTATAGCTGGTCGGAACGAAACTCTCGTCCTGCGTCAGCGACGCATCGGGCGAGAGGTCCGCCATCCGCGGTTCAGCGCTTGAACAGCGTGTCGCGGGTCATCTCGGCCGGCGCCGGAACCCTGGTCTCGCCGGTCAGCGCCGCCTCGGCCTCGCGCGCGGCGGCATCGCGCTGGGCGCGCAGCTCGCCGATCAGCGCCTCGCGATCGCCCTCCAGCCGGTCGTCGACCGGCGCCTCGATGCCCGCCGCCTTCGCCGCCTTGGCGACCAGCGCATCGAGTTCGCGCTGCGAGCACAGGCCGAGCGTGACCGGATCCTTCGGCACGATGTTGGCGATGTTCCAGTGCGAGCGGTCGCGGAGCGCGGCGATCGTGGTGCGGGTGGTGCCGATCAGCTTGCCGATCTGGCCGTCCGAGATCTCGGGATGGTTGCGGATGATCCAGGCGATGCCGTCGGGCTTGTCCTGCCGCTTGGAGACCGGCGTGTAGCGCGGCCCCTTGGTGCGGCGGACCTGGTCGGGTCCCTTGGTCATCACCATCCGGTAGGCCGGGTTGTTCTGCGCCTTCTCGATCTCGTCCAGCGTCAGTTCGTGCGCGCGGACCGGATCGCGGCCGGTGAGCTTGGTCGCGGCCATATCGTCGGCGATCGCCTGGATCTCGAGGATGTGGAGACCGCAGAAGGCGGCGATCTGTTCGAAGCTGAGTGCGGTGTTGTCGACCAGCCAGGACGCGGTCGCATGAGGCATGAGCGGCTGTGCCACGACGGGGTTCTCCAGAAATAAACAGGGCCGCCCCTCTCGGAGCGGCCGCAATATCGGATCGGAGATAGTCGCCTGCGCGCCGAAGGGCAAGGCACGATGCAGCGGGCGGCTGGAAGCGGCGCCCGGCCGGGCAATCCGATACGCTCCCGATCGCCTGGCGGCAGGCGCTGCGGGAGATCGGATCGCTCGACGCCACGGTCGCTCGTGCCGCGACCGATCATATCTGCACGGCGATCCTCACCGCCGCGACCGGGGCGCGACGGGAGGGGCATCCACGTCGGCCTTTGCCAGCGGCGCGAGCACGAGGCGGGCGCCGGCGAGACTCGGATGATGGCTGTCGAAATAGAGCGGCGCGCCGTCATGGACGATGGCGCAGCGCGGCGCGGCGCAATAAGCTGCGGCGGGATCGATATAGATCAATCCGCTCGCCCGCCAGCGGTCGGCGACCGCGCGGATGCGGTCGGCGGCGGCCAGCGTCTCGTTGCGGGCCACACCGCGGGCCTGATCCAGCCGGCCGATCTGGGCGAGATGCGCCAGGCGGCGCGGCACATCAAAGGGCGCGGATGGCACCGGACCAATCAGCACGACATGGCGTCCATCGCGTACCAGCGCGGCGATGGTGCGGTCCAGCCCCTGCGCGATCGCTGGCGCTGCATAGCGCGAACTGGCCCAGAAGCCGGCAAGATAGATCGTGCGCAGCCGCCGATCGGCGCGGATCGCGTCCATCACCTGGCGATTGACGCGGTCGCAGGCCGGGACCTCGGGCGGATCATAGCCCAGCACGGGCGGGCAACTCGACATGGTACGCTCGACAAGCGAATGGCCCCGGCCCGCTGCCATCCGGGAGAGAATATAGGCGAACTCGACGCCGTGGCTGTCGCCCCATAGCAGCGCAGTGGGCGGCACGTTCGCGCCAAGCACACAGGGCGCTCGGCCGGCCGCGCTATTGTCGTGGCAGCGATCGCGATCGGGGCTGAAGTCGTTCTTCGCCTCGGCCATGCGGATGACCTCACGGTCGAAACGGCCAGGCCATGGACCGGCCTTCACCATCGCCAGCGAGACGGCACAGATCGCGACCATCGCGCCTCCGATCACGCCGAACAGCGGCGCACGAGGCAGACGGGTGCGGTCGCGAAACGGGCCTTCGACAGTGCGCCAGCAGACGGTAGCGATCACGAACGAGGCGGCGATCACCGCGACGCTGGTCCAGCCCGAGAGGCGCTCGTCGATGGCATATTCGGTGAAGACGATCAGCGGCCAGTGCCACAGATAGAGCGAATAGGAGATGAGCCCGATCGCGACGATCGGCTTCAGCGCGAGTAGGCGTCCCACCTGCGTACCCGGCGCGCAGTGGATGAGCGCGGCCGCGCCGAGCACCGGCGCAAGCGCGGTCATGCCGGGAAACGTGGTGTCGTGGTCGTAGGTGAAGACGGCGAAGCCGATTGCGGCGAGACCGGCGGCGGCGATCGCCTCGCAGAGTGGGCGGGAGGTGATCCGGGGAAGCACGCCCAGCGCCAGCAGCGCACCGGTGAACAACTCCCAGGCGCGCGGGGGCAGCAAATAGAAGGTGAAGCCGTCGCCATTGTTCTGCGTTGCCACGGCGAGTCCGAAGGACCCGAGCGCGATGCCGGCAACCATGGCAGTTCGCCAGCGGGACGCGTAACGGCCGAGCAGGACGAGCAGGAGCGGGAAGCCGATATAGAATTGCTCCTCGATCGCGAGCGACCAGGTGTGGAGCAGTGGCTTGGTCTCGGCGCCGCCCTGGAAGTAGCCGGTTTCCAGGAAGAAGCTGACGTTGGAGAGAAAAAGCGTGGCGGCAAGCGCCGATCGCGGTACCGACTCGAAGTCGCCGGGCAGGTAGAGCCAGGCTGCAGCACCGAGGACGGCGAGAATGACGACGAGCAGAGCGGGCATGATGCGGCGGGCACGGCGCTCGTAGAATGCGATGATCGAGAAGCGATTTTCATCGATCTCACGCGCGATGATGCCGGTGATCAGATAGCCCGAGATGACAAAGAACACATCCACGCCGACATAGCCGCCGGAAAAGCCGCGAAAACCGGCATGGAACAGCAGCACGGGAAGGATTGCAACGGCGCGCAGACCGTCAATCTCCGGCCGATAATTGATCGTGGTCACGTCCCGCCTTTACCTGTACAAGATATTCGCCTTTCTACGAGAAACGATTAAGCCGGAATTAAATCCTTGACGAATCTCTGCTTCCTACATCGATAAGTTGTCAAGTTCAGGTCATCCGTCTCCAATTGAGGTCGGGCTACCGGTGACGGCGAGAAAAACAGATCTTGGGTGCATTCGGCATAGCCGAACGCAAAAGCCGTGGGATATCTTCGATCTGGAGGACTGCCTGCCGCGCAATCATCTCGCGCTTTGCACTGCTGGTCTGGCGCTTCTTCGACCCGTCGACGACTCGATCACGCCGCTGCGCTGAGGCTTTCGGGTGGGAGCGGGGCGAGGCCCGCGAGGAACTGGTCGGCGCTGGCGGTCCAGGTGAAGCTCTGGCCATAAGCGGCGCAGGCGGCGCGATCGCAGGCGAGCGCGGCCGCGATCGCCCGGGGCAGCTGATCGCTGATGCCGCCGACGCTCGGGTTGAGGATGTCGACCGGGCCGGTCACCGGATAGCCGGCGACCGGCGTGCCGCAAGCGAGCGCCTCGATCATCACCAGCCCGAAGGTGTCGGTCCGGCTGGGAAAGACGAACACGTCGGCACCGGCATAGGCGCCGGCCAGATCGGTGCCGAACAGGGGTCCGAGGAAGACGGCTTCCGGATAGCGCGCCTGCAGGTCGGCGCGCGCCGGCCCGTCGCCGACGACGACCTTGGTGCCGGCGACGTCCGCCGACAGGAAGGCTTCGAGATTCTTTTCGATCGCGACGCGTCCGACCGAGAGCATGATCGGCCGCGGCAGATCGGCAAAGGCGGCGAGCGGCGCCGCATCGGGGCTGAAATGGGTGAGGTCGACGCCACGGCCCCAGTGACGAAGCTGCGCCACGCCGTGCGCGCGCAGAGCGCGGCGCACGCTTTCGGTGGACACCAGCACCGATTGCGCGGGGCCGTGGAACCAGCGGATATAGTGCCAGATCCAGCGCGCCGGCACGCCGGTGCGCTTCTCGACATAATCGGGGAAATGGGTGTGATAGGCGGTGGTGAACGGAATCCCGTTGCGCAGGCACCAGCGGCGCGCGGCCAGGCACAACGGGCCTTCGGTCGCGAGATGGATCGCATGCGGCCCGAACGCCGCGATCCGCGCGCCGACCGAACGCGCGCGCGCCATCGCCAGCCGGATCTCCGGGTAGGTGGGACACGGCAATGAATAATAGAGATCGGGCGAGACGATCTCGACCTCATGGCCCTGCCGGCGCAGTTCGGCGCTGACCGACTGGAGCGTGCGGACGACGCCGTTGACCTGCGGACTCCACGCGTCGGTGACGATCGCGATCCGCATCGGCGCGTCGCGTCCGGGCCTGGGTTGCGGTTGGGCAGGCCGTGCCCGCCAGCCACGCATCAGGCGGCGAGCCTGACCGAGCCGGCCTCGCGCACGTCCCGCTGGTCCCGCTGGACGATCTCGTCGGCCCAGTGGAGCACCTCCATCCGCCCGTCGAAATGCTCGACCAGCGCGGTGCAGCCCTCGACCCAGTCGCCGTCATTATAATATTCGACGCCGGCGATCTCGCGAACCTCGGCATTGTGGATATGGCCGCACACCACGCCGTCGACGCCGCGCGCGCCGGCCTCGTGCGCGACGACCTCCTCGAACCGGCTGATGAACTCGACCGCGTTCTTCACCTTGTGCTTGGCGTGCTTGGAGAGCGACCAGTAAGGCAGATCGAGCCGGCTGCGGACGGCGTTGACCACGAGGTTCAGCCGCATCAGCCATTCATAGGCGAAATCGCCGACATGGGCGAGCCAGCGATGCGCGAGCATGATCGTGTCGAACTCGTCGCCATGCAGCACCAGCAGCTTGCGGCCGTCGGCGGTGGTGTGGATCGCCTTGCGCCGGATCTCGACGCCCCCGAAGTTCAGGCCGGAGAATTGCCGGAACATCTCGTCATGATTGCCGGGGATATAGACCACGCGGGTGCCGCGCTTGGCGCGCTTCATGATCCGCCAGACGATGTCGTTGTGCGTGCTGGGCCAGTAGAACCGCTTCTTCATCCGCCAGCCGTCGATGATGTCGCCGACGAGATAGATCGTCTCGCTGTCGGTCGAATCGAGGAAATCGATCAGCATCGCGGCATTGCAGCCGCGCGTGCCGAGATGGATGTCGGAGATCCATATCGTGCGGAAGCGCCGGCGCTTGCCGCCGCGCTCTGGATGATGCGGTTCGGACGCGGCGAAATCGCCGAAATCCCCATCGAATGGCAAGCGTGCGATCGCGTCCATCGGCTGTTCTTCCCCGTCTGCGTCGGGGCAGCCATGGCCGTGTCATGTTACAGTTGGAATCGCGTTCCCGTGACGGTTCCGTGACGGAACCCTCTGCCGTCCGTGCAAATCAGGCCGCGACGTCGGCCTCGAACGCACGCGTGGTGAGGAACCAGCTCTCGTCGCCCTCCAGCCCGAGCGCGGTCAGGCGGCCGCTGCGATAGGCGCCGGTGTCGATGCCGATGCGGTTGCCGCGCACCACCGGCGCACGTGAGATGCTGTGCCCGTGGACGACGACGAAGCCATGGTCGGTATCGTCCTCGAGAAACTCGTCGCGGATCCAGCGCATGTCCTGCGGCGACTGGCGTTCGAGCGGCTGGCCCGGGCGGATGCCGGCATGGACGAACAGATAGTCGCCGATGCGGACCTGATCGACGAACTTCGTCAGGAAATCGATATGCGATTGCGGCACGCGATCGGCCAGCTCCTGCTGGAGCACGGCACCGCGGGCGATCACTGCGCGCTCCGCCACGCCATAGCTCTTCATCGTCTCGTAGCCGCCGAACTGGAACCAGGCCATTTCGGTCGCCGAACTGCCGTTGATCACGTCGAGGAAACATTCCTCGTGATTGCCGGCGACATAATGGAGCGAGCGGAAGGCGGGGCGATAGCCGATCAGGAACTCGATCACCTGCGCCGACTCGGGGCCGCGGTCGATCAGATCGCCCAGAAACACGATGTGGGTGCGCGCATGGCCCCGCCGCATCGAATCGGTCTCGATCTGCAGCAGCAGCGACTTCAGCAGATCGAGCCGGCCGTGGACGTCGCCAATCGCATAGACCCGCTCACCCTCGGGAATCCGCGCGATTCGCGCGACCGGCTCTTCCTTTTTCCAACGCCGCCTGAAGCCCAACATAGTCCCGCCATACTCGCACTTGCGTCATGCAGATAGCGCAATTGCTATCGGCACCGATGTGACCCTCGACACACTCCCCAAGCCGAATTTTGCACAATCCCCGTCCCCGAGCGAGACAAAACGCACTTTTAACCGGGTGGTTGCGGCCATTGGACGTTTTTTCTCTCGACGGAGACCCTTGCCCGGGCGCACTACGGCTGTCATAAATATTGCGCTGCAAAATAATAAGATCGTTGGCACGGGTCGTCATGGAAAGCGGGGCTTGCACGTGACAAAGCTGCAAACGAGATTGATTCCGGCCATCGATGCGCCGGAATCCAAGACCATCACGGCCGATTTCGATTCGGCACCGGCGCTTCCGGCCGATCTGCCGCGCCCGAAGAAGACGCGACGACTCGCGATTTCGTTCGGCGCGATGGCCGGCGATCTGCTGGCGATCACCGTCGCGTTCGTGATCGGCAGCCTGATTCGCTTCAACGGCCTGCTCGTGTCCGATACCTGGAGCATGCTGGTCGCGATCCTGCCGGTCTTTCTCGGCACCGCGCTCAACAGCGGCGCGTATGAGACGCGCGCGGTCAGCGAATGGCGGGTCGGCCTCTACCGCGCCTCCACCTCGCTGCTGTTCACGATCGGCGCCGCGGTGCTGGCGGTGTTCTTCCTCAAGGCGTCGGCGGATTTCTCGCGCTTCGTGTTCGGCCTGGGCGTCGCCACCGCCTTCGCCCTGATCTTCGCGCAGCGCTTCATCTTCTCGCGGATCTCGCGCCGCGCGCTGGGCGTCAGTCCGCTGACCGAGATCGTGATCCGCGACAATGTCGAGGTCGAGGGCGGCGGCGGCCGCTTCGTGATCGACGCCAAGCGCTATCGCCTCGCGCCGACGATCAACGATCCGGCGATGATGGACCGGCTCGGCTGCGTGCTGAAGAATGCCGACCGCGTCGTCGTCGCCTGCGCACCCAAGGACCGGCAGCGCTGGGCGCTCGCGCTCAAGGGCGCCGACGTCAATGCCGAGGTGCTGGCGCCCGAACTCGACGGTCTCGGACCCTTGCGACTCGGCAAGCTCGGCGGCCGGACGACCCTGCAGGTCGCGACCGGCCAGCTCGGCCTCACCGACCGCACGCTGAAACGCCTGCTCGACGTCGCGCTGACGACCGCGGCGCTGCCGATCCTGCTGCCGGTGATGGCGCTGGTGGCGATCGCCATCAAGCTCGACAGCGCCGGCAGCGTGTTCTTCATCCAGCGCCGGATCGGCCAGGGCAACCGCATGTTCAACATGTACAAGTTCCGCAGCATGCGGACCGAACAGCTCGACAGCACCGGCGCGCGCTCGGCCTCGCGCGACGACGACCGCATCACGCGCGTCGGTCGCTTCATCCGCCGCACGAGCATGGACGAGCTGCCGCAGATCCTGAACGTGCTGTTCGGCAGCATGTCGATCGTCGGCCCGCGGCCGCACGCGATCGCCTCCACCGCCGACAATCTGCTGTTCTGGGATATCGACCAGCGCTACTGGGACCGCCATGCGATGAAGCCCGGCCTGACCGGTCTCGCCCAGATTCGCGGCTTCCGCGGCGCCACCAACCGGCAATCCGACCTCAAGAACCGGCTGCAGGCCGATCTCGAATATCTGTCGGGATGGACGGTGTGGCGCGACATCGCGATCATCCTGTCCACCTTCCGCGTTCTCGTTCACCGCAATGCGTTCTGACGGCCTGGCGCGCACGCGCCGCGCCGCCTGAACCGCCTGCCCGCATTTTTACGGATTTGCCATTGCCCGTTCTACTGATCACCCCGCGCAAGTTCGAGGACGAACGCGGCTGGTTTTCCGAGACTTACAGCGACCGCGCGCTCGAGAAACTGGGAATCACCCACGCCTTCGTGCAGGATAATCATTCGATGTCGCGCCCGATCGGCACTTTGCGCGGGCTGCACTTCCAGACGCCGCCGCATGCGCAGGACAAGCTCGTGCGCTGCGTCGCCGGCCGCATCTGGGACGTCGCGGTCGACATCCGCCGCGACTCGCCGACCCGGGGTCGATGGACCGCCGCCGAGCTCAGCGCCGCCAATGGCAGCCAGCTCTACGTGCCTGCCGGCTTCGCGCACGGCTTCGTCACGCTCGAGCCGGATACGCAGGTGATCTACAAGGTCTCCGGCCATTATGCGCCCGAATGCGACGGCGGCATCGCCTGGGACGATCCGGACATCGCCTTGCCCTGGCCGCTGCCGGCGGGCGGTCCGGTCCTGTCCGACAAGGACAAGAAACATCCCCGGCTGGCCGATTTCGACAGTCCGTTCGCTTATGACGGGGTGCCGCTGACCCCGGTCGCCGCCTGATCCGACTCTCCAGCAACGACAGGAAAAGCCGCTTCGATGACCTCGCCTTCGTCCCTTCGCGTCCTCGTCACCGGCGGTGCCGGCTTCATCGGTTCGGCGCTGGTGCGCCAGCTGATCCGCGAAACCGGTCATCAGGTGCTCAATGTCGACGCGCTGACCTATGCCGGCAATCTCAGTTCGCTGGCCGAGGTCGATCAGGATCCGCGCTATCGCTTCGCGCAGGCGGACATCTGCGACGCCGAGGCGATCGGTGCGCTGTTCGCCGACTTCAAGCCCGACATCGTCACCCACCTTGCCGCCGAATCGCATGTCGACCGCTCGATCGATGGCCCGGCCGATTTCATCCGCACCAATCTGGTCGGCACCTTCACGATGCTGTCGGCCGCGCTCGATCACTGGCGCGGGCTGGACGACGAGGCCAAGGCGCGCTTCCGCTTCCACCACATCTCGACCGACGAGGTGTTCGGCGCGCTGGGCGACGAGGGCTATTTCACCGAGGAAACGCCCTACGACCCGCGCTCGCCCTATTCGGCATCGAAGGCGGGGTCCGACCATCTGGTGAGCGCGTGGCACCACACCTACGGGCTGCCGGTGGTGATCACCAACTGCTCGAACAATTACGGGCCCTATCATTTCCCCGAGAAACTGATCCCGCTGATGATCATCAAGGCGCTCGCCAGCGAGGCGCTGCCGGTCTACGGCCAGGGCACCAACGTCCGCGACTGGCTGTATGTCGACGATCATGCCGCGGCGCTGCGCGCGGTGTTCGAGCGCGGCCGGATCGGCGAGAGCTATATGGTCGGCGGCAATAGCGAGCGGAAGAATCTCGACGTCGTCAGGACGATCTGCACGACGCTCGACCGGCTGCGCCCGCGCGCCGACGGCAAATCCTATGCCGAGCAGATCCGCTTCGTCACCGACCGGCCGGGTCACGATTTCCGCTATGCGATCGACGCGACCAAGCTGAAGGTCGAACTGGGCTGGCAGCCGCGCGAGACGTTCGAAAGCGGGATCGAGAAGACGATCGGCTGGTATCTCGACCATGAGGGCTGGTGGCAGGCGATCCTGTCGGGCGCCTATCAGGGCGAACGCCTGGGGGTGGGCTGAGCCATGGCCGAGCCGCTTCCGATCCCCCGCCCGATCCTGGTCACCGGCGCCAACGGCCAGGTCGGCACCGAGCTGCAGCGCCGCGTGCCGGCCGGCTTCGTGGTCACCCCGACCGACTATGACACGCTGGACATCACCGACGCCGCGCAGGTCGCCGCCGCGATCGCCTCGCGGCCCTGGGCAGCGGTGGTCAACTGCGCCGCGCATACCGCGGTCGACAAGGCGGAGACCGACGTGCTGGCCTCATGGCAGCTGAATGCGGTCGCGCCGGCGATCCTCGCGACCGCGACCAAGGACGCCGGCATCCCGATCGTCCAGATCTCGACCGACTATGTGTTCGACGGGACCAAGGATGCGCCTTATCTGCCGGCCGACCCGGTCGGCCCGGCAAGCGTCTACGGCGCTTCCAAGCTGGGCGGCGAACTGGCGGTGCGCACCGCCAACCCCGCCCATGTCGTCCTGCGCACCGCCTGGGTGGTGAGCGCGCACGGCAACAACTTCATCAAGACGATGCTGCGCGTCGGCGCCGAGCGTCCGCTGCTGCGCGTGGTCGCCGACCAGATCGGCTGCCCGACCGGCGCGCCCGACATCGCCGACGGGGTGTTCGCCGTACTCGACCGGATCGTCGCGGGCGACCAGCCCTGGGGCACCTATCATCTCGTCAATGGCGGCGAGGGGAGCTGGCATGCGCTGGCGGAGGCGGTGTTCGCCGCGGCCGCGCCGCTGGGTGGCCCCGCCCCCACGGTCGAAGCGATCACCACCGCCGACTATCCGACGCCGGCGCGCCGCCCCGCCAACTCCCGGCTCGACACGTCGAGCTTCGTCGCGACCTTCGGCCATGCGCCGCGCCCCTGGCGCGAGATGGTGGACGAGATCGTCGCCGAACTTCTTGGGAACTGAACGCATATGAAGGGCATCATCCTCGCCGGTGGCACCGGCAGCCGGCTCCATCCGGCGACCCTCGCAGTCAACAAGCAGCTGCTGCCGATCTACGACAAGCCGATGATCTATTATCCGCTGTCGATCCTGATGCTGGCCGGCATCCGCGAGGTGCTGATCATCTCGTCGCCGGAATATCTGGATAATTACAGGCGGCTGTTCGGCGACGGATCCCAGTTCGGGCTGGCGATGAGCTATATCGTCCAGCCGAGCCCCGACGGCCTTGCCCAGGCCTTCGTCCTCGGCCGCGACTTCATCGGCGACGATCCGGTGGCGCTGGTGCTGGGCGACAACATCTTCTTCGGTGCCGGCATGAGCGGGTTGCTGAAATCGGCAGCGAGTCGCGAACATGGCGCGACCGTCTTCGCCTATCAGGTCGAGCAGGCGCAGGCCTATGGTGTCGTCGAACTCGACGCCAGCGGGCGCGCGCTCAGCATCGAGGAAAAGCCGGCGGTGCCGAAGTCCAACTTCGCGGTCACCGGCCTCTACTTCTACGATAACCGCGTCGTCGACCTCGTAACCCAGGTGAAACCCTCGGCACGCGGCGAATATGAGATCACCGATCTCAACCGGCTCTATATGGAGCTGGGGGAACTCTATGTCGAAACGCTCTCGCGCGGCTATGCGTGGCTCGACACCGGCACGCATGACAGCCTTGTCGAAGCCTCGGAATTCGTGCGCGTGCTGCAGAAGCGCCAGGGCATCCAGATCGCCTGCCTCGAGGAAATCGCGTTCGAGAACGGCTTCATCGACCGCGACCAGCTCATCCGCCGCGGCGAGATGTTCTCGAAGACCGGCTATGGGCAATATCTGCTGGCGCTCGCCAGGGGCTGATCCGCCAGCTACTGATCCGGGCGCCCTGTCACCAGGTCCAGCGCAGTCCCGCGTTCCCGGCTTCGCTGTGGCCATGACCACCCGTCTCGCCGAGATAGCTCGCGCTCAGCGTGAGTCCCGGACGCACCGTGATGCTGATCCCGGCGTTGACCTGCACGCGATCCTGCGCTGCGCGGGCGGCTTCGACGGGGAAGCGGTCCGAACCGAACGCCGCGAACGCCGGCGCGACGCTGCGACTGCGGTCATATTCGTGCAGCCAGTCGGCCTGGGCGAAGATCGTGGTGCCGCCGGTGCTGCCGAAATGCTCGTCGAGCTGGAGGCCGACATCGGACTGCGCGGTCCGCGTGCGATGCGGTGCATAATCGAGCACGAAATTGCCGGCGCCGGCAACGGCCCGTTCGCGATAGCCCGCCGCGTACAGCGTGCCCGCCTGAAACGCCCCGAACGGCGTCGCGCGCAGGCCGGCGATGGTGAAACGATATCCCGTTTCGATCCGGCCGGTGAAGCCCCGGCTGTGGAGCCGACCCTTCTCCTGTTCGGCAAGCCCGAGCGCGGCGACGCGGCGAAAGACGCTGTTATCGTAGAAATCGGCCGCGAGCGCGCCGAGCAGATAGGCATGACCGATCCCGGTCTGTCCGTAGATGGCGCCGTGATAGCCATCGAGCGAGCCGTCCGTCGCGCGCGCATTGACCGAGAAGTGCGCATGGTCGAAACCGAAGGCGGCGCCGATCCGTGACGCGCCGACCTGACGGTCGACGCCGATCACGCCACCACTGCCGCGATAATGCAACCCCGCCGTGCCGCCCGCAGCCGACCCGCCGAGGGCACCGCTGCCGTCATGGCCGGCCACCCATAGCCCGTTGCCTTCGCCGCCCGCTTCCACCGCGCGGCGCAAGGTTCCGATGAACTGTGCATTGGTCTCGAACGCGGTCTGCTCGATCCCGGCCGAACCCTCGCCCGAGAGCATGTCGTAATCGGCCGCCAGCGTCGCATCGTCGGGCACAGCGAAGAAGGCCGGGGCGAGCGCGTTGAACGTCGCCGAGGCGCCCGATTGCTGGAGATCGTTGAGCACCTGGCCGATTTCGAACGGATTGCCGCTCTCGCCGAAACTGTCGGGCGAGAAGCTCACGCCATAGCCGATCGCGAAATTATTGGCATCGATCTGGACGAGGCGGATGTCGATCAGCGCGGCACCGGGCCGGGCGAGTTGCAAATTGCCCAGCGTCAGACCGCCCGCCGCGCTGACCACGACGACGTCGGCATCGCCGGGCTTTGCGGTCGCGAAATTGATCGGATTGACGAAGATCGTGCCGCTGAGCGTCGCGCTGCCGCTGACGGTCACGTGATCGCCGGTCGCGGTGCTGCCATCGATATCCACTTCGAGGGTGCCGGTCTGGTTGAGGCGGCCGGTGAGTGCCGAATTCGCCAACACGCCCTCGCCGCCCGGCGACAACAGGCCCATGCCGTTGAACACGCCGGCCGTTCCCAGCGCGATCTGCGGGCCGGAATAGAGCACGGCAAAATTGTCGAATGTCGTCGTACCATCGGCGACGATCGATCCGGTCACGACACCCTTGCTCGTGATCGCAGCCCCGCCGCCGACGATGCGCATGGCATAGCCGTTGGGTCCGGCGAGAACCTGATTATAGTCGGTGATCTTCACGAGGCCCTTGCCGGCCCCGCCGATGCTCTCGGCCCAGATCGCGCTGGCGCCCGCGCCGGTCGCGGCGAGATCGCCATAGATGGTCATCGTGATCGCGCCGCCCGTACCCGTGCCGGCGATGCTCGCGGCATGGATCGCGTCGGCGCCGACGCCGGTGGTGGTGATGTTCTCGCCGATCGTCAGCGTGATCGCGCCGGCATTGCCCGAGCCACCGGCGCTGCCTTCCCATGCGGCGAGGTTCGCGCCCAGCGCCGAGGTCGTCGCACCAAGCCCGCCGGCGCCGCCGCCGCCGCCGATGCTCTCTGCAACGAGCCCGTGGGCGTAAGCGCCGCCGGTCATGATCCGCGCGCTCGAAATAAATTGTCCGGCGGGCGTGTCGGTGAAGATGATCGCGCCACCCGCGCCGCCACGTGCGGCATGCACCGGGTTCGCCGCCGCGGCATAGGTCATCGCGACATTGCCGAGCTGCAACCCGCCGCCGCCGCCGACCGACTGGGCGAAGATGCCGACCGCGCCATCGCCGGTCGTGGCGATCATGCCCAGGTTGGAGACATTGATCGCGCCGCCGATGCCGCCGCCGCTCGAATTGTCGCTGCCGGTGCGCGAGCCGAACGTCGCGGTCTCGCCGGGCGTCGTCGCGGTGGCGATACCGCCGCCGCCGCCGACGCTCTGTGCGAGCAGGCCGAACGACTGGAGGCCGCTGGTCATGACGATACCGGTGTTGGACAGCGTGATCGCGCCGCCATTGGCGAAGCCGGCGCTACCGAACGAGACCGAACCCGAGCCGTCGCCGGAGAGGCCGCCGCCCGCACCGACGCTTTCCGCCAGCAGCGCCGCGCTCCACTTGCCCGCTGTCGAGATCCCGCCCGCATTGGTGATCGACACGGCGCCCCCGAATCCCGACGATCCGGAGCCGAGGCCGAGCGTCTGATTGCCGTTGCCGGCGCCGCCGCGGCCGCCGCCACCGCCGACCGACTGCGCGGCGATGCCATAGCCGAACTGGTCCTTCGCGATGATCGTTCCGGTGGCGGCGTTGGTCACGGTGACCACACCGCCATTGCCGGCCGCGCCGCCCGAGCCGCCGAGCGACACTGCGACGCCATAGACGCTCGCCCCGCTGCCGCCGCCGCCGCCGACCGACCGTGCGGCAATCCCGCTCGCGTTGAAATTGCCGACCATGATCTGGCCCATGTTGCGCACGGTGACCGCGCCGCCCGCGCCCGAATTGCCGCCGCTGCCGCCGACCGAGAGCGCGCCGATCGTGCCGTCGGCAAATTGCTGGGTGAACTGGTCGTCGGCGATGGTGCCGCCGCCGCCGCCGACCGACTGGGCGAGAATGCCATCGGCGCTGACGCTGCCGGTCGACAGTGTCGCGCTGTTGGTGACCGTGACCGCGCCGCCATTGCCGCTGTCGCCGGACGCGCCGCCGATGCCGATCGTCGAGGACCGGCCGCTGCCGCCGATGCCGCCGCCGCCCCCGACACTGTGCGCGAACAAAGCGGTCGCATCGAAACCGTGGGTCTGGATCGCGCCGTCGTTGGTGACGGTGACCGCGCCGCCATTGCCGGCATTGCCACCGGCGCCGCCCCCGCCGAGCTTGATGTCCGGCACCAGCCCCGAATCGCCGAGCCCGCCGACACCGCCGCCGCCGCCGACCGATTCGGCGAGGAGGCCGTAGCCGAGCAGGCTGGCGGTGAAGATCGTGCCATGGTTGGTGACGCTGACTGCGCCGCCATTGCCGGCCGAACCGCCGCTGCCGCCGAGCGCGATCGTGATGCCTTTCGCCCCGCTGGCCCGGAACGGCACCAGCTTGGTGCTGGTATCGATCGCCGTTTCGGTCGGGACGATGCCGCCGCCGAGATCGCTTGCGCCGATCCCGCCACGGCCGCCGCCGCCGCCCACCGACTGGGCGAAGATGCCGTTGGACAGATTGCCGCTCGCGATGATCGACGCGCTGTTGATCACGGTTACCGCGCCGCCATTGCCGGACGCCCCGCCGCTGCCCCCCATGGCGAGCTTGAGGTTGAGATTGGCCGGGCCAGGCGGGGGTTTCTGGCAGCTTGCCGTATCGGTCGACGCATATTGGCACGCCTGGCCGATCTGGAAGGTCATCGCATTGGCCTGGCCGCCGACGCCACCGCCGCCACCGACCGACTGGGCGAAGATGCCGTCGGACTGGGTGCCGGTGGTCAGGATCTGCCCGGCTTCGGTGACCTTCACAGCGCCGCCATTATTGCCCCTGCCGCCATTGCCGCCGAGCGCGACGGTGACGTCGACCTTGCGCCCCTCGCTCTGCGACTTGAGTCCGAGCAGCGTCGAGATCGCACCGCCGCCGATGCCGCCGCCGCCGCCGACGGACTGCGCCATCACCGCCGCGGCGTCGTCGCCGCGCGTGCGCAAATTCGTATCGCTGTTGACCGTGACGGCCCCGCCGAGGCCGCCCATGCCGCCCGAACCACCGATGCTGACGTTGATCCGCACCGAAGTTTCGAGGCTGCCGACGCCGATCCCGCCCGCGAGCGCGAGTCCGCCATTGCCGCCGCCGCCGCCGATCGACTGGGCGAGGATCGCGTTCGCGTTCATCCCCGCCGTATCGATGCCCGCGCCGGTGATGGTTGCCGTCACCCCGCCGCCATTGCCGGCATTGCCGCCGGCACCGCCGACCGCCGCACTCGCGCCGAGCTGGGTACCGGTGCTGAGCGGCGACGACTCGCCGGAGATATTGCCCGCGATCGCCAGCGCGCCGTCCCCGCCGCCGCCGCCGACCGACTGGACCTCGACGCCATAGGCGGCATTGCCCGTGGTCAGGATCGCGCCGCTGCTGGTCACGCTCGCCGCGCCGCCATGACCGCCCAGCCCGCCGACGCCGCCCAGGGCAAGGCCGATGTTCGCGCCCTGGCTCTTCGCGAGAACGCCGGTCACGCTGAGACCGCCGCTGCCGCCGCCGCCGCCGATCGACTGCGCGACCAGGCCCGAAGCCCCGGCGCCCGCGGTCGTGATCGCGGCACTGCTGCTGATCTTGACGATGCCGCCGAGATTGCCGCTGCCGCCCTGGCCGCCGAGCGCGAGCGTGTCGCCGCCCGAATTGCCCCCGCTGCCGCCGACCGCCGCCGAGACGCTCACGCCGCCGCGTCCGCCGCCGCCGCCGATCGACTGCGCATTGACCGCGATCGCATTCGCGCCCTGCGTCGCGACGCTGCCGCCCGCGGTGACGGTGACCGCCCCGCCGATCCCGCCGATCGCGCCGGTACCGCCGACACTGACCGTCTCCTTCATCGTATTGGCGCCGATCGCGAGGATGCCGCTGGCGGCGAAGCCGCCCGATCCGCCGCCGCCGCCGATCGATTGCGCCGAGATGCCGAGCGAATTGGCGCCCACGGTCGACAATGCCGCCATGCTGCTGACGGTCACGCTGCCGCCTTTGCCGCCGCTGGCGCCATTGCCGCCGAGCGACAGCGTCGCGTTGATCGACCGGTCGGCCCGGTCAGCGACCGCGGAGAGACCGAATCCGCCATCGCCGCCACCGCCGCCGACCGACTGGGCGAGGATCGCATCCGCGCCGTCGCCCATGGTCATGAGGTCGCCGCTATTCTGGACGGCCACGGCGCCGCCGAGCGATCCCGTCCCGCCACCGCCGCCGACGCCGACGGTGATGCCGCCGCTGGACTGCCCCGCACCGATCGTGACCGCCCCGGCGAAACCGCCGGAACCGCCGCCGCCACCGATCGACTGCGCGAACAGCGCGTGCGACCCCATGCCGCTGGTCTGGACCGCGCCGCTCGAGGTGAGCTGGATCTTGGCGGCGCTCTGGCCGCCGCTGCCGCCGCTGCCACCGATCGCCACGTTGGCATTGCCCGATGAGGTGGTGAGCACGCCCGACAACGCGAAGCCGCCATTGCCACCGCCGCCGCCGATCGACTGGGCGAGAATGCCATAGGAGAACCGCCCGAACGTGGTGATCGCCCCGCGCGCGCTGACCGTGACCGTCGACGCGGTCGATCCGGCACCACCCGAGCCGCCGAGCGCGACGCCGATCTGCTGGCTCTGGCCGCCGGATCCGGAAATCACGAAGCCGCCATTGCCGCCGCCGCCGCCGATCGACTGCGCGAGGATGCCATCGGCCATATCGTTGGCGGTCGTGATGGGGCCGCTGCTGGCGACCTTGACCGCTCCGCCGCGGCCGGCGCCGCCGCCGCGGCCGCCGAGGCCGAGCGAGATCGCGCCACCGCCCGGCGAGGCGGCGAGCGAGCCGGAGAAGCCGCCATTGCCGCCACCGCCGCCGATGCTCTGGGCGAGGATGCCGATTCCGAGCCGGCCCGTGGTCTGCAGCGCGCCGAACGAGCTGACCGTCACGATCGACGCATCCTGCCCGGTGGCGCCGCTGCCGCCAAGGCCCATGGCGACGGCGTTGCCATTGCCCAGCGAGCCCGACAGCGCGAAGCCGCCGCTGCCGCCGCCGCCGCCGATCGACTGCGCGACGATCGCGTTGGACAGGGTCGTGTGGACGCTGATGTCGCTCGTGCTGAGCAGCGCGACCGCGCCGCCGGTGCCGCCTTTCGCGCCGGTCCCGCCGATCGCGAGCGAGCCGGCGAATTGTTTCGCCGCCGACGACGCGATCGAAAAACCGCCGTCGCCGCCGCCGCCGCCGACCGACTGGGCATAGATGCCGTTGGCGATGGAACCGAACGTCTCGATCGTGCGCGAGGAGACCAGCGACACCGCACCGCCGCTGCCGCCATTACCGCCGCTGCCGCCGATCGCGACCGAACCGCCGTTGCTGGCGAGGCCGATACCGACCGACCCGACCGATCCGCCGCTGCCGCCGCCGCCGCCGACGCTCTGAGCGAACACGCCGTGCGAACCCTTGCCGAAGGTCTGGATGGCACCGTTGTTGGTGATGCTCACCGCCGCGCCGCTGCCGCCACCGCCGCCGGACCCGCCGAGCGTGATCGCGGCGGCGTTGCCGGTGGTGATGCCGCCGGCGATGCTGAAGCCGCCGGTGCCGCCACCGCCGCCGACGCTCTGGGCGAAGATGCCGTCGGACATGGCGCCCGACGTCATGATCGCGCCGGTGCTGCTGGCGGTGACGGCCCCGGCGGCGCCTCCGCCCGCACCCGATCCGCCGAGCGCGAGGCTGGCGCCGTTGCCGCTGCCGAGGAAGCCGGCGATCGAGAAACCGCCGCCGCCGCCACCGCCGCCGACCGATTGGGCGAACAGGGCGGCGGCGAAGATCCCGCCGGTGGAGAGCGCGCCGGTCGAGGTGACCGTCACCGCCTGGCCGCGGCCGCCCGAAGCGCCCGAGCCACCCAGCGCCAGATTCGCCGCGAGATTGGCCGATCCCGCGCTCGCCACGATCGAATAGCCGCCATTGCCGCCGCCACCGCCGATCGACTGCGCGAGAATCGCATGGCCATTGTCGCCGGCCGCCGACACCGCGCCGTTCGAGCTGACGGCGACGATGCTCGCATCGGTGCCGGCGCCGCCCGAACCGCCGAGGGCGAGCCCGACCAGATCGGCCCCGCTGCCGACCGACCCAATGATCTCGCCGGTGAAGCCACCGCTGCCGCCACCGCCGCCGATCGACTGCGCGACGATGCCGCTGGCGTTGATTCCGCCGACGGTGATCGCGCCCCGCGAGGTGACGGAGACCGCGCCGGCGACGTCGCCGCTGCCGCCCGAACCACCGAGACCGATGCCGAGTCCCGCGCTGCCGAGGGTGAGTGCGCCGGCCACGCCGAAGCCGCCATTGCCGCCGCCGCCACCGATCGATTGCGCGACGATGCCGGACGATGCCACGCCCGATGCGGTGATCGCGCCGGCATTGGTGACTGTGACCGCATCCGCCCGGTTGCCCGATCCCCCCGTGCCCCCGACCGTGACCCCGGCGGCGAACTGATCGCCGGCGGCGACCGACAGGCCGAAGCCGCCATCGCCGCCGCCGCCGCCGATCGACTGGGCGACGATCGCGCTCGCCATGTCACCGCTGGTCGCCACCGCACCCGTGCTGGCGACGCTGACCGCGCTCGAGAAGCCGCCCTTGACACCGCCCTTCCCGCCGATGGCCAGCGTCGCGGAATCGCCGCCGAAACTGATCCCGCCGCTCGCGCTATAGCCGCCGCTGCCGCCGCCGCCGCCGATCGACTGGGCGAGGATTGCGTGCGATCCGGTGCCTGCGGTGGTGATATTGCCGGTCGAGCCGACGTTGACGAGCGGGGCCATGACATTGCCGCCGGCGTCGATGCCGTTGACCGACACGCTGCCGCCGCTGCCGCCATTGCCGCCGAAGCTCGCGGCGAGCGACACGTCGACCGAGAAGGCGCCGGACAGCGCGAAGCCGCCATTGCCGCCGCCACCGCCGATCGACTGCGCGGTGATCCCGTTCGAGAAGACGCCGCCCGTGGTCAGGTCGCCAATGCTGGTGACATTGGTCCCGCCGGTCGCCCCGCCGGTACCGCCGCCGCCGCCGATCGCGAGCGAACCCGCGAAATCGGTGCCGGCGGAAACCGCGATGCTGTCGCCGCCGTTGCCGCCGCCGCCGCCGATGCTCTGCGCGGTGATGCCGCCGGCATTGTTGCCGCGCGTCGTGACCGCCCCGGCATTGGTCACCGCCACCGCGCTGCCGCTCGCGCCCGGGCCGCCGCTGCCGCCGAGCGCGAGCGAGACCGTGCCGCCGCTCAGCGAGAAGCCGCCGGATGCGGCAAGCCCGCCGCTGCCGCCGCCGCCACCGATCGACTGGGCGAGGATGCCGAGCGCACCTGCGCCATCGGTCGAGATCGCGCCGCTGCTGGTGAGCGACACCTTGCCGCCGGTGCCGGCGGCACCGCCCTTGCCGCCCAGTGCGACGGACAGGCCGCCGGCCATGTCCGATACGCTGCCGGCGATCGCCAACCCGCCATTGCCGCCGCCGCCGCCGATCGACTGGACGACGAGACCGTTGGACAGCGTGCCATGCGTGGTGATCGCGGCCTGGGTGATCAGCGTCGCGCTCGCGCCGCTGCCGCCGGCGCCGGCGATGCCGCCGACGGCGAGCACCGCGCTGGCACCGATCGACGCCGCGCCGGCGATGCTGCCGCCGCCATTGCCGCCGCCGCCGCCGATCGACTGGACCAGCACGCCGTCCGCATTCATCCCGTTGGTCAGGATCGCGCCATAGGCCCCGGCGAAGACGTCGCCGGCGCTGCCGGCCGAAGCGCCGCTGCCACCGAGTGCGGCCGAGAAGGCGCCGGCGCCTCCGACCGCCGCGGCGACGCTGAGTCCGCCATTGCCACCGCCGCCGCCGATCGACTGGACCAGCATGCCATTGGCGCTGGCGCCGTTGGTCGCGACGCTGACCCCGGCCGTGCCGGGCGCACCGACGGTGCCCGAGACCGAACCGCCACCGCCGCCGACGCCACCGCGCCCGCCGATCGTGAAGGTTCCGCTGGCGCCGCCCGCAACCGATGCGCCGATCGACACGCCGCCATTGCCGCCGCCACCGCCGATCGACTGGGCGACGAACGCATCGGCGAAATCACCCGAGGTGGCGATGCCGCTCTGAGTCTGCGACGCGAAGACGCTGCTGCCCGAGCCGCCCGTACCGCCATTGCCACCGAGTCCGACGGTCAGCGCCACGCCGCTGGCGCCGGCCGCGACGACCGTGGCGCCGCCATTGCCGCCGCCGCCGCCGATCGACTGGGCAAGCACGCCCTTCGCGCGATCGCCGAGGGTGGTGACGAGGCCGCGATTGATCAACGTGACTCCACCGCCTGCGCCCCCATTGGCGCCAGCGCCGCCGACGCCGAGCGACGCCGAGACGAGCGAGGTGAGTCCCAGCGCTGCGCTGATCGCGAAGCCGCCGTCGCCGCCTCCCCCGCCGATCGATTGCGCGGCGATGCCGCGCGCATCGAGACCGCGCGTCGCAATCGCGCCGGCGGCGTTGACGAAGACGGAGCCGCCCGCACCACCGGCGCCGCCCTGGCCGCCGACCGAGATCGTGCCGCCGAGCGTGCCGCCGATCGAACCGCCGCCATTGCCGCCGCCGCCGCCGATCGACTGGGCGAGAATGCCGTCCGCGCGGTCGCCCGACGTGGCGATGCCGTCGGTCGCGGCGCGCGTGGCGCCGGTAGCGAGGATCGCCAGGGTGACCACCGACACCGTCCCGCCCGACCCGCCCTTGTCGCCCCTGCCGCCGAAGGTGAAGGCGATCTGGCCGCCCGCCGCGACCGAGCCGCCGCCCTTGCCGCCGCCGCCGCCGATCGACTGGGCGACGATCGCCGACCCGTCCGCTTCCGACGTGGCGTGCGCGCCGATATCCCTGACAAGCACGGTGCCGCCATTGCCGCCGCTGGCACCCGCACCGCCATAAGCGGCGATGCCGGCGCTGAACGATCCGGTGCCACCGCCGCCGCCGATCGATTGCGCCAGGATCGAGGAGGAGGCGGAGGTGATGCTTGCGGAATTCTGGACCGTGACCACATCGGCCGAGCCGCCGGCGCCGCCGGTCGCGCCGAACGCCGCGGCGCCTGCCGCCGTTCCCGCAGTACCGCCGCCGCCGCCGATCGACTGGGCGACGATACCCTTGCCCGACGCGCCGTTGACGATGATCCTGCCGTCGTTGACGATGGTCACCGCGCTGCCGGCCCCACCGCCGCCGGCCTTGCCGCCGAAACCGATGGCGCCGCCCGCATTGCCGCCCGCACCACCGCCGCCGCCGATCGACTGGGCGAGGATCGCATCGGCGTTGACACCACTGGTGGTGATCGCTCCGGCGCTGGTCACGGTGACGGCGCCGCCGTTGGAGGCGGTGCCGCCCGACCCGCCATAAGACACTGCGCCACCCGCATCGCCGCCGCTGCCGCCACCACCACCGATCGATTGCGCGAAAATGCCATGCGCCAGATCGCCGAGCGTGGTCAGGGTCGCGCCGGTCGTGGTGGTCACGCTGATCGCGCCGCCATTGCCGCCATTGGCCCCCGTCCCGCCGAAGCTCAACAGGCCGCCCGCACGTCCGCCGCTGCCGCCGCCGCCGCCCACCGACTGCGCGAAGATCGCATCCGACTGCCGGCCATAGCGAATCCCGCTCTGCACGGTGCCGGTGAGTATCCTGCCGCTGTCGACGATCGTCACATTGCCGCCGCCGCCGCCGCCCGAGCCGGTGCCGCCGACCGCGGTCAAACCTTCGGAACTGCCGCCGTCGCCGCCGCCGCCACCGATCGACTGTCCGAAGATGCCGCGGGCATAATCGCCGACTGTGTTCAGGAAGCTGCCATTGTCGACGCTGACCGTGCCGCCGCCGCCGCCATAGCCGCCCGAGGCGCCCAGCGCGCCGGCGATCGTACCCCCGACGATCCCGAACGCGCCCGCGCCCCCCGCCGACCCGCCGCCGCCACCGACCGACTCGGCGAAGATCGCGTTGGAAAAGGCTCCCGTGGTGGTGATCCGGGCACCGTGAAGCGGGTCCACGACGGTCACTATGACGTCCCGCCCCGGCCCGCCGCTGTTCGCGTTGCCGCCGCTGGGGATGAAGAAGCCGCCATTGCCGCCGGAGCCCGAATATCCGCCGAGCGACTCGGCCGTGATCCCGTTCGATCCGATCCCAGTCGTGGAAATCTGGCGGGGTCCGAACATGCCATTGTTCCAGCGAACCGTCACATTGCCGCCATTGCTGCCCTCGATGCCATTGCCGCCGCTGCCGAAGAGGCCGCCGGTGCCGCCCGACCCCGACATGCCGCCGATCCCGATCGCGGCAATGCCCGCGGACAGCGCGCCCGACGTCCTGATGTCGCCAGTGGCGTCGACCATGACGCCCGCCGCATTGCCGCCACGCCCGCCGTCGCCGGCATTGGCGAGACTGCCGCTGCCGCCATTGCCGGCGGTGCCGCCCTGGCTGACCGCGAAGATGGCCGCGCTCTGATAGCCGGACGTCCTGATCGCCGCGGTGCTGACGATCGAGACGATGCCGGCATTGCCGCCCGGATCGCCGTCGCCGCCATCGTGGAAGATATCGGCGTCGCTGCCATTATCGCCGTGCGAGCCGAGGCTGAGCGCGCGGATGCCGAACGAATTGATGCCGGTCGTCGTGACCGCACCGCTTACATTGACCGTGACCGGGCCGCCGGTCGGCGGATCAAAGCCGAGGCTGAACGCATTGATCGCATAGGCTGCCGTGGCCGAGTTGGTGATCGCGCCGGGACCGACGGTGAGGTTCACCGTGCCGCCGTTGCCGGCGGCGGCGAGGACCGAATTGCCGTTGGAGGCGGAGACCGGCCCGGCGACCGTGCAGTTGGCGGGATCAGCGCACACCACGCCCTGCGCGAGAGCCGACTGCGGTACGCCAATGACAAGCAGCGGGCCGAGCGTGGCGGCCGAACCGATCAGCAGCCGGCGGCGACGCACCAGCCCGATCGCGCCTTGCGAGTCCACGCCAGTGCGCCGGTCGGCGCTCCAAGACAACGACATCGTGCCCCCAATCGGCAACCCCGCTGATGATCGCGGCCGGCGCTCTTCGGGGGAGGCTCTGTGCCGCAGCGACGCGCGTTTTCGGGGCGCCTGACGTTTCTAGATGGTGACGCATCCGAAACCAGTGAACATTTTTGATTTCGAGGAGGGGGACGAAGAAAATGGGGTTCAGCGGCGCGTTCGATGGCGCCCGTCGCTCCTGTGCCGCGAACCGGGGGCCGGCGGCCGGCGGCCCAATTCCGTGCGCCAGCGGCGGAACCATAGCGCACATCCAGCGAGCAGGACCAACGGCGCCGCTTCGAGCAGCCAGCCGAGCTTGATGCCGGCGATCGAAAAGCCGAACAGCGCATCGAACGCGTGCAGCGAGATCGCGCGCAGGCCGATCAGCGAGATCAGCCCGAGGCTGGTTACCGCGGCCAGCCTGATCGCCATATGACGCCCGCGCAGATACCAGAGCGTCAGGCCCGACAGCGCGAGGCCTACGAGCAGTGCGATCACCACGGCGACGGCTTGCAGTTCGCGGCGTTCCTCATAAATGTGATCGGCGCGCAGCTCGGTGCGGAAATGAACCTGGAGCAGATATTCGAGTCCGCTCGCGCGATAGGCGGCGATCAGCCCGAGCAGCGCCGCGACGGCGATCCAGAACCAATCATCGCGGCGCCATTGCTCGGCAAGGCCAGGCGTTTTGCGCGCCGCGCTCCTGCGATTGTCGATGACGACGAAGATCAGGCAGGCCGCCGTTGCGAGATAGAGCAAGGACGCCAGAATCAGCAGGATCGTCGATGGCGGCTGCTGTGCCAGCGCGACGACGGGTGCGGGCGGCCTCATCCCTGCTTCTCCGCCGGCGCCCGCGGCGCCTTGCGGCGCAGCAGCGTCCTGACCGGAACGCCGGTCCGGACCAGCGCAAACAGCATCGCCGCGCCGCAGATCGCGCCGAACAGGCAGAAGATCGCGATTCGCATCCAGAGACCCGGATCCGCCTCGTAGAGGACGAAGCCCAACGCCGCGAGCATGAACACCGGGACCAGCACGCTGAGCCAGACGTCGGCGACATGGAAGCCATAGCGGTTGGTGCAGCGCCACGCGACCGACAGCAGGCCGAGCAGTTCGCCGACGCACATCGCCGCGACGAAGATGTCGAGGTCGGGCGTGATGCTGGCGGAGACCAAGCCGAACAGCGGGCTGCCGAGCGCCGCCATCGTGCCGAACAGGATGAATTTGGTGTCGCCGACCGCGAGCGAGGGCGGCACCGGCAGCCCGTAGATGATCTTGATCGCGACCATCAGCCCGGTCAGCGTCATGAAGATCTGGTCGATCGCGAAACGGGCACCGAAGATCAAAGTGACGAGCGGTTCGGCGAGGCAGATCACGCCGGCGCCATAGATCGCGCCGATCGCCGCCAGTGCGATCGCCCAGGTCGGGTAGAGCCGCGCGATCGACCGCTCGCCGCTCTCATGCTGCGCGAACACCGGCAGCGCGACGCTGGTGACGAAGCTCTGGATGATGTTGCGCGGCGTCAGCGCGATCATCATGTTGATATTGTAGACCGCCGCCGCGGTGAGGCTCATGAACGCGCCGACGATCAGCCGGTCGGCCATGTGGCGGAACGCCAGGCTCATGCCGTTGGGGACCAAAGGCAGGCTGAAGCGCAGGATCGTCGTCGCTGCTTCGCCCGACCAGCGCAGCCGCCACTCGGTGCGCGAGGTGAGGTGCGAGACAGCCACGAATGCGACCTGCGCGCCGAGGATGCCGAACAACATGCAGCGATAATCGTCGAGCAGCAGTGCGAACAGCACCGACAGGCCGGTCCAGACGGTCTGCGCCGCGGCCAGGGTCACGCCCTCGGGCCAGAACCGATAGTCGCGCATCGCTTCCTTGATGCCGAGATGCATGAAGCCGCGGATGAAGCTGGCGAGTCCGAGCAGCGAGAAGGCCCACCAGGCGTCGGGGCGATCGAATGCCCAGCCCGCCAGCGGCCCGGTTACGGCGAGCAGCAGGCCGATGATCGCGCCGCGCAACACGCTGAGGCTGTGCATCGTGCCGCGCGACACCACCGATTCGCGGTCGGCGTTGACGACGGCATAGCGATCGAGGCCGATATCGGTCGAAAGCTCGACCAGCGCCGCCATCACCGACAAGGTGATCGCGAGGCCGAACTCCGCCTGCGGCAGCATCCGGGCGAGCAGGAAGGCGCGCAGCAGCGGAAAGACGACATCCGTCAGCCGCCCCATGGCGAGGATCGCGGCCGACCGCGTTTTCTTACCCGACAACATCGTGCGGCAGCTTCGTTCCGTACCCGTCGCTGCAGTGCAGCAGCAGCGACGGAATAGCGGAGTTGCCGCCAACTGCAACTGCCGCATCCTTTTTCCTGCGCTCGTCCGGTCCGGCACGTCGCACGGAAAAAATTGTAAAAATTTGCGATGGCATCGGGTGCGCGATCTGATAACCCACGCCAGCGGCGCTGCTGCGCTGCAATATGGCCTGAGGGAGGGCGCGTGCAGTTCAGTCAGCCGTTACACGGGCTGCGCGGGGTCGCGTCGCTGATGGTGTTGCTGGCGCATGTCAGCTTCGGATTCTGGGACCATTTCTACCATGACGACGCGACGCTGGCGATGCTGGTGCGCTACTTCGCCAATTTCGGCACCTACGGCGTCGAGCTGTTCTTCGTGATCAGCGGCTATGTGATCACCGCCAGCTGCCTGAAATATGCGCCGCGCGAGTTCGCCGGCCGGCGTTTCTGGCGGCTCTATCCGGTGTTCGCGCTGTTCACCCTGCTCTTTTTCGGGCTCAACCTGTTCACTCACTACGAGCCGCTCAAGCTGGGTCTGGACAAGCTGCTGCTCAACCTGGTGTTCCTCGACATCTTCGCCGGCACCCCGGCGCTTACGCCCAACGCCTGGTCGATCAGCTACGAGGTCTGGTATTATATCGCGACCTACGGAATGCTGTGGTTCCTGTTGCGCAGCCAGAGCAAGTGGCGGGTGGTCGGCGCGATCGGCTTCATGACGCTGGCGGGCTTCATGCTGGCCGCGTTCGACATCACGATCTATTTCGCCGGCGGCGCGCTGCTCTATTTCATCCAGCAGCGGATGCGTCCGGCGATCGCATCCGGCCCCGCGACGGCGATGGCGCTCGCCGCCTTCGTCGTGATCGCGGTGATCGCCACGGCGATGGACTTCAACAGCAAGACCTATCTCGAGGAGCCGGGCCGGCAGCTTCCGGCGTTCGCGCTCGTGATCGCGACCCTGGTGTTCGTCCAGGCGGTGCTGTTCAGCCAGAGCGCGATCTCGCGCGTGTTGTGCAGTCCGCCGATGCGCTTCATCGGCACGATCAGCTACACGCTCTATCTGGCGCATCCCTATGTCTATATCGCGATGCGCGAATTGCTGCGGAAGCTGCATGTCAGCGCCTATCCATGGCAGCTGACACTGCTGCCCTATCTGCTGGTCACCGTTTCGGTGGCGCTCGCAATCTCCTGGGTGATCCACAAGCTGGTCGAGATCGGGCCTTATGAGCTGATCTACGGCAGCCGCATCTATCGCGATCCCCAGCCGGCCGACCCGACCGAGCATCGCGAAATCGCCCTGGAGAGCAAGACGTCATGAAACCCGTCGTCCGGCGCGTGCTGGTGGGCGCGGTCGCCGCGCTGGCGCTGGGCGCCACGTTCGTCGCGGGCACGGTCTATGGCCTGATGGCCGATCCCGAGGGCGATTTTCCGGCGGGCACGGTGATCGTCGCGAAGACCGCTGCGCGCCAGTGGGCCGGCCTGTCGAAGAACTGGGCGAAGATCAACGACGACGTCGCGGCCAATGCCGCCCTGCCCTGCCCGGCGAACGCGCTGGTGGTGGTGACGGGCGGCCAGTCGAACGCGGCCAACGCGATCTCGACCCCGCTCGACGCCGATCCGGCCGTGCCCGCCTTCATGTTCTTCGCCGGCAAATGCTATAGGCTGCGCGATCCGCTGCTGGGTACGACCGGCGGGCGCGGCAGCGTGTGGAGCCGGCTCGCGCCGCTGCTCGCGGCGAAGACCGGGCGGCCGGTGGTGTTCGTCAACGGCGCGATCGGCGGATCGCAATATGGCGACTGGCTCGATCCGGAGTCGCCTTATATGGGCTGGCTGCGCGACCGCGTGGCCGAGGCCGCGAAGGTGGTGGGACCGGCCGATATCGTGCTGTGGCACCAGGGCGAGACCGACGCGTGGTTCCGCCCGACCCAGGCCGAAATCCAGCCGCAGATCGAGAAGGTAACCGGCATCGTGCTGACCAGCTTCGCGCTGAAACCGGCCGCAAAGCTGGTGCTCTACCGCGCCACGCTGTGCACCGGCGAGCGCCGCAAGGTCAGCACGCCCTCGGTGATCGCCGCGCAGACCGCGGTTGCGGCGGGCAATCCGCGGATCGTCGCCGGACCGAATACCGACCAGTTCGGCCGGCGCTTCCGGCACGACGACTGCCATCTGAACGACAGCGGCGCGCAGCGTACGGCCGAGGCGACGCTCGCCCTCATCGCGCCGATGCTGACGGCCCGTTGAGCGCGAACCGGTGCGGCGTTTCCATCTCGGCTCTGGACATTTTGCCGCATTGCAGCAAAAAGCCGTAGCGGGGACCGCAGGAAGGTCCGGACACCGGGCGTCGGGAGGGTCGCTTTGACCTATAATGTTGCGCGATTGCCTTGGCTTGCGAGCAAGCCCGAGGGATATGACGCGCAGATTCGCGCGGCCCGCAAGGCCGACACGCTGTCGGGCGCGGCGCTGCGCGACTTCGCCACTTTTGCCCTCGATCTCGACAGCGCGCTGAAGCTTGCCAAGCTGATCGAGACCAAACGCGCCATCATCGCACCGGGACCGCTCAGTCCGCTCAGGCTGGCGATCCTCAGCAGCTCGACGACCAGCTATGCGGTGCCCGCGATCGTCGCCGCGGCACCGCGTCACGGCGTGCTCGCCGACGTCTATGTCGGCGATTACGGCCAGACCGTGCAGGAGGTGCATGGCGAGGGCACCGGCCTGCAGGCGTTCGCGCCCGACGTCGTGCTGCTCAGCCTCGATGCCATCTCGCTGGGACTCACCCGCTCCGACGTGCTGACGCAGGACGGCATCGTCGAGGCGGCCGCGCAGCAGATCCGCTGGCTGGCGGAAGGCATCGTCGCGCGAATCGGCGCGACCGTGATCATCCAGAATTTCGTCGAACCGGCCGATCCCTGGTCGGGGCATTTCGATGCGCGTGCCGGCGGATCGCAACTGGCGATGCTGCGCCGGCTCAACCGCAGCATCGAGGACATCGCCGCCGACATCAACGCGGTGGTGCTCGACGTCGACCGCATTGCCGGGCTGGTCGGCAAGTCGGTGTGGTCGGACCGCTCGCAATGGTTCATGGCCAAGCTGCCTTACGCGCTCGACATGACGCCGCTCTATGCCGACCATGTCGCCCGCCTGCTCGGCGCGATTCGCGGCAAGACGCGCAAATGCCTGGTGCTCGATCTCGACAATACCTGCTGGGGCGGGATCATCGGCGACGACGGACTCGAGGGCATCCGCATCGGCCAGGGATCGGGCGAGGGCGAGGCCTTTCTCGCGATCCAGCATTATGCGCTCGACCTCAAGCGCCGCGGCATCGTCCTCGCGGTCTGCTCGAAGAATGAGGAGGCCAATGCCTGGCTGCCGTTCGACAGCCATGAGGAGATGGCGCTCAAGCGCAGCGACATCGCGGTGTTCGTCGCCAACTGGACCGACAAGGCGACCAACCTCAAGACGATCGCGCAGACGCTCAACATCGGCACCGATGCGCTGCTGTTCCTCGACGACAACCCCGCCGAACGCGCGCGCGTGCGCCAGATGCTGCCCGAGGTCGCGGTGCCCGAGGTCGGCGACGATCCCGCGCTGTATCCGCTCGCGATCGCCCATTCGGGCTGGTTCGAGACGGTTGCGCTGACCGCCGACGATGCGCAGCGCGCCGAGCAGTATCGCGCCAATGCGGTACGCGCCGAGGCGGCGCAGAAGCTGGGCAGCCTCGACGAATATCTCTCCTCGCTCGAGATGGTGTGCTCGATCCGGCCGTTCGACGAGACCGGCCGCGCGCGGATCGCGCAGTTGATCAACAAGAGCAACCAGTTCAACCTGACGACGCGGCGCTACACCGAGACCGAGGTCGCGGCACTGGAAAGCGATCCATCGGTGTTTACCTTGCAGATCCGGCTCGCCGACAAGTTCGGCGACAACGGCATGATCGCGGTGCTGATCTGGCGCGCGGATGGCGATCAGACCTGGGTATGCGACACGTGGCTGATGAGCTGCCGCGTGCTCGGCCGCCGCATGGAGGAAGCGACGATGCAGGCGGTGATCGAAGGCGCGCGCGCCGCCGGCATCAAGCGCCTGACCGGCCATTATCTGCCGAGCGCAAAGAACGCGATGGTCGCCGAGCATTTCGGCAGACTGGGCTTCACGCGCGTTTCGATCGCGGACGACGGTGCCTCGGTATGGACCTATGCCGTCGACGACTATGTGATGAAGGATCTGCCCTTCACCTATGAAACCGTATCTGCTGGAGAAGAAGATGTCCGAATCGACGCTTGAGACCGTCCGCGAGATCATGATCGACGTGTTCGACGTGGATGACGATCTCGAGATCAATCCGGCGACGTCGGCGGAGGATGTCGAGGAATGGGACAGCCTGAGCCATATCCGCCTGATCGTCGCGATCGAGCGTCAGCTGGGCATCAAGTTCAAGAACAGCGAGATCGAGGGGCTGAAGAATGTCGGCGAACTCGTCTCGGTGATCGACAGCAAGCTGGCCTGAACGCGCCGGCCTGACCACGCTGGCCTGAACGCGGGCCGACCATGACGAACGACGGGGGACATCGCCGGTGAGCGACGAGAAATTGGCGAAACTGCACGGCCTGCTGGCCGGCATGCCCGAGATGCGCACGGTGATCGACACCGTCGTCGCGGCCTGGCCCGACCATGTCTCCTATCTGCTCAAGAGCTTCGAACCGCGCTCGCCGGCGATCCTCGCCGCGACCGAGATCGCGGCGGCGGCGGCACGCAAGCTGATGCAGGGCGAGGATGCCCGCTTCGTCGCCGACTATCGCTGGACCTGCGACCAGCTGCGCGACGAGGAGCTGTTCTTCCACCGCGAGGGCCGTTACCGCCTGTCGACCTTCGCCGAGGCCGATGCCGAAGTCTATTCCAACCACGACTATATGGGCCGCTACGTCAACGGCCTGCTGTTGTCGCAGCTGCTGTGGTTCAACCATGCCGCGACGTTCGAGATGTTCCACCGCGTGCTCGACGCCTCGACCGCGCCGTTCGACTATCTCGAGGTCGGCCCCGGCCACGGCCTGATGGTCTATCTCGCCGCGCGGTCGGACCTGTCGAAATCGCTCGAGGCCTGGGATTTCAGCGCGGTGTCGCTGCGCGAGACGCGCGCCGCGCTCGACCTGCTGGGGGTGACCAAGCCGGTCAGCCTGACCGAGACCGACATCCTCGCGGCGAAGCTGCCCGAGCGCCGCTATGACCTGATCGTCATCTCCGAGGTGATCGAACATCTCGAGACGCCGGCGGTGGCGCTGCGCTTCCTGCGCCAGGCGATCGCCGACGGCGGGCGGCTGTTCGTCAACGTGCCGCTCAACAGCCCGTCGCCCGACCATATCTACCTGTTCTCCGACCCGGCCGAAGTCCGCGCGATGGTCGAGGACGCCGGCTTCACGGTCGAATCGATCGAGCTGTTCGCGACGCAGGGGCGCGCGATCGCCAAGGCGCTGGCCAACAAGGTCAGCGTGTCCGCCGGCGTGATCGCCCGGCCGCGATGAGCGACCGCGGGGGACGCGACATGACCGGGGCGGCAGGCGGAGCGCGCTGAAATGCTGTTCAGTTCGTTCGTCTTCATCTTCGGCTTCCTGCCGATCGCGCTGCTGCTGGTGTTCGGCACCGGGCGCTGGAAGTCGCTCGCCAAGCTGATGCTGACCTTGCTGTCGCTGGGCTTCTATGCCTGGTGGCGGCCGATCCATTTGCCGTTGCTGCTGGGATCGATCGTCTTCAATTTCTTCGTCGGCGATCGCATCCAGAAGGCGCATGACGCCGACCGCGCGGCCAGCGTCAAGGCGTGGCTGATCTTCGGCCTGATCGTCGACGTCGCGCTGCTCGGCTGGTTCAAATATGCCAATTTCGTCGCCGACAATCTCGCTTTGCTGTTCGGCGAGGGCGTCACCCTGCCGAAGATCATCCTGCCGCTGGCGATCTCCTTCTTCACCTTCCAGAAGGTCGCCTATCTGATCGACAGCGCGCGCGGGCAGGCGCACCGGATGAGCTTCCTCGACTTCTCGCTGTTCGCATCGTTCTTCCCGCAGCTGATCGCGGGACCGATCGTCCACTACAAGGAGATCGTGCCGCAGATCCAGGGACCGCTGTTCGCACGCTGGATCGCGCGCAACATGATGGTCGGGCTGGTGATCTTCGCGATCGGCCTGTTCAAGAAGACGGTGATCGCCGACCCGCTGTCCGATCATGTCGCCGCCCTGTTCAAGCTGGCCCAGAGCGGCCAGCCGATGAGCGTGGCGGCGGGCTGGATGGCGGCGATCACCTTCACGCTGCAGCTCTATTTCGATTTCTCGGGCTATTCGGACATGGCGATCGGCCTCGCCCGCATGTTCGGGATCAAGCTGCCGCTCAATTTCCACTCGCCGCTGCGCGCGCCCAGCATCCTCGATTACTGGCGGCGCTGGCACATGACGCTGCAGCGTTTCATCACCGCCTATATCTTCCAGCCGCTGGCGCTGCCGCTGGCGCGTCTGGCGGCGGAACGCGATCTTCCGGCCTGGCCGGCGTTCGCGACGGCAACGGCGCTGCCGGCATTCCTGACCTTCGTCATCGTCGGGATCTGGCACGGCGCAGGCTGGACGTTCGTGCTGTTCGGCGTGCTGCACGCGACCTATGTCTGCATCAACGAATATTGGCGCGCGCGCCGCAACCAGAAGAAGCGCAGGCTGCGCAAGCTCAAGCAGGCGATGCCGGAACCCGGCCGCGGCGAGATGGCCTGCTACCACATCATCACCCTGCTGGCGGTGATGTTCGGCAACGTCATGTTCCGCGCACCGACGGTGCACGACACGATGACAGTGTGGGGGGCGATGACCGGCTTCGGCGGATCGATCGCCGCCGCGACCGCGCCGTGGGTGTTCGAGCCGCTGATCATGCTGATGACGGTGGTGGGGATCCTGATCGTCTTCCTGATGCCCAACACCCAGCAGATCATGGGCCGCTTCAACCCGGCCTATAATTGGCAGGACTGGAAGGACGAGGCGCCGGCCCTGCTGCGCTGGCAGTGGCGGCCGTCGACCTTCGGCATCGTCTTCGCCGGCGTCGCTTTGTTCTTCGGCCTGATGTTCATCCAGCGGGGACAGGCGATCTTCCTGTACTTCAACTTCTAGAGGTGGGTGGATGAAGCGCCTTCGTTCGACCCGGACCGTGTTCGCCATCCTCGGCGTCGCGCTGCTCAGCGCGGTGGCGGCGGCGCTGCTGCCCGACGATCCCTATCAGCGTTCGCAGCTGCTCGACGACACGATCCACCGCAAGGCGCGCTGGGTGTATGAGCGCACCCATTTCGATCCGGCGCCGATCGACGTGCTCGTCGTCGGGCCGTCGCGGATCGGCGCCGCGGTCAACGCGCCGCAGCTGGGCGAGGCGCTCGCCGCGCGCGGCCTGCCCGCCCATGTCGTCAACTTCTCCTTCCCGGAGGCCGGCCGCGACATCAACTATGCGATCCTCGAAGAGGTGCTGGAGACCAAGCGGCCGAAGCTGGTGATCGTCGGCGTGATCGAGCAGCCCGGCCGCTACGGCCATTCGGCGTTCAAATATATGGCCCGCCCCGGCCTGATCGCGGATCCGGTCTATGCGGCCAATTTCAACTATCCCGCGAACCTGATGTACCTGCCGTTCCGCCAGATGAAGCTGTTCCTGGCAAGGCTGGCGCCCGGCGCGATGGGCCTGTCGAGAAGCTTCGATCCGAAGGCCTATCCCGGCTCGACCTACAACACGACCGGCGACATCACATTGCCCGACGGCACGGTGCGCGAGGGCGACACGCCCGCGGCCGCCGCCGAACTGGACCGCGGCGTCCGCAAGCTCGAGGCGAGCATCGATCCCCAATATCTGCCCGAGAGCATGGCCGACATCGAGTTCGGCGACGAACGGTTCAACATCAGGCGGATGGCGGCGCTGGCCGACCGCCATGGCGCAAAGCTCGCCTTCCTCGCCCTGCCCTATTACACCGGGCCGACGACGATTCAGGAGCGGGCGTTCTACGGGCATTACGGCCCGGTGTGGAATGCCGGCTTCCTGTCGCCGCACGCCGAATGGTTCATGGACTATGGCCATCTGACCAGCGGCGGCGCGCAGGTGCTGACCGACTGGCTGGCTCCGCGCGCGGCCGCCGAACTGGAACGCCAAGGAAAAAGCCGATGATCGTCAATCCCCCGCTCCACCATGTCGGTATCGTCCAGCCGAGCGAGGACGAGGCGCTCGCGATGATGGCGGTGCTGGGGCTGGAGGAAGCGCATCGCGGCTATGTGCCGCAGTTCCAGGCCCTGTGCATCTTCACGCGCGCTGCGGGGCGATCGCCGCTCGAGTTCGTGATTCCGGACGGCGGCCCGCTGGCGAAGTTCAACAAGGGCGCCGGCGGCATGCATCATGTCGCATTCGAAGTCCCCGATCTCGACGCGCTCGCGCGCGATCTCGAGGCGCGCGACATGAAATTGCTGGAGCGCGAGCATGTCCAGGGCGCCGGCAACTTCATCTGCAACTTCCTCAGCCCGATCTACACACGCGGCCTGACGGTCGAATATGTGCAGATCGTCGCACCGTGAGCGACAGCGATCCCGCTTCCGGCCCGAGCCCTGCTTCCGGCCCCAGCCCCGCTTCCGGCCCAGGCCAGCCGGGTGCGGCGCTGGCCCGCCAGCACGACAATAATTTCACCTTCCTGCGCTTCGTCGCGGCATCGATGGTGATCGTCGCGCATGCGCACGATCTTCACGACATCCCCAGCATCCAGGACCCGCTGCGGTGGCTGACGGGAAAATCGATGGGCTGGGCCGGCGTCAGCATCTTCTTCGTCATGAGCGGCTATCTGATCATGACGTCGCTCAATCGATCGGGCAATCTGCTGCGCTTCGCCCGCGCCCGCGCGCTGCGGATCTTCCCCGGTCTCGCCACCTGCATGATCCTGGTGGTGGTGCTGGCCGGCCTGTTCCTGACGACGCTGTCGGCAAGCGCCTTCTTCTCCGATCCGGGCACGCTCAAATATCTGGCCGGCAACATCTCGCTGCTGTCGATCCAGCACCATCTGCCCGGCGTGTTCGAGCACAACCCGACGCCGCGCGCGGTCAACGGATCGATCTGGACGCTGCCGTTCGAGGTCGGCTGCTACATCATGGCGGCGACGCTGGCCGGCACCGGCCTGCTGCGCGCCGGCCGGATGCGTGTGATCAGCTTCGCGGTGCTGGCGCTCGGCGCGATCGGCTTCGTCGTCGTCCAGCCTTTGATCGGCCATTTGGGCATCGTCGCGCGCATCGCCGTGTTCCACGAACTCGCGATCTGCTTCCTGCTCGGCATGGCCTATGCGTGCTTCGGTCCCCTGCTCGCGCTGCGCTGGTGGTATGCCGCGATCGCCGCGGCCGTCACGTGGCTGCTCGCGGCGACGCCGTTCTACACGATGGCGCTGTCGGTGACGGTCGCCTTGCTGGTGATGTGGCTGGCCTTCGTGCCGAGCCGGCTGCTGCGCCGGCTGAGCGACCTGCCCGACTATTCCTATGGCATCTACATCTATGCCTTCCCGATCCAGCAGGTGCTGATGCAGTTCGCACCCGGCCTGACGCCGTGGCAGCACAGCCTGGTCGCGTTCCTGCTGGTGCTGATCCCGGCATCGCTCTCCTGGCATTTCGTCGAGAAGCCGGCGCTGAAGTTCAAGGACAGGCGGAAGCTGGTGGTGGCGGTGGCGGCGTAGCTTACCCGAAACGCTTCGGAAACCCCGCCTCGCCGCGCAGCCCGGCCCACCAGCCGGCGAGCGCGATGCGGAAATTCTTCCAGGCGCCGGCCCTGACATATTGCGCGGTCAGGGCCAGCGTGAACAGCGCCACGACCGGCAGAATCGCGCCATCGAAGCGCCGCGTGAACAGCAATTTGTTGCGTTCGTCGAGATAGACCGACAGCGCCGACCGGGTGGCGCGCGACACGCTCGATCCGATCGTCGAGCCATGGGCGTGGATCACCACCGACTCATGCGCATAGCCCAGCCGCCAGTCACCGCGGCGGAAGCACCAGTCGGTCTCCTCGTAATAGAGGAAATAGCGCTCGTCGAACGCGCCGACGCCTTCGACATAGGCACGCGGCGCATACATGCTGGCGCCGGCGACATAATCGAGATCGCGCTCGATCGCCGCGACGTCGGGCATAGCATCGGCGGCTTCGCCGAGGCCGATGTTGAAGCCGCGTCCGAGCCATCGGCGCCAGCGTCCGCCATAGAGCTGGATGCGGCGGCTCTCCTTGAGCACCAGCCGGCTGCCGACGATGCCATAATGGCCGGCCTGCTGATGCGCGCGCAGCGCGGCGAGGGCCTGCGGCTGCGGCTCGGTATCGGGATTGAGGATCCAAACAGCGTCGTAACGGCCTTCGGCCGCGATCGCAGCGAAGCAGACATTGATGCCGCCGGCATAGCCGAGATTGGCGCCGGCATCGTAGAGATGGACGTCCTGCCCGCCCGCCAGCCTGCCGTGGCGATGCGCGACCATCCGGTCGCCGGGTGCCGCCGCCGCGAGATCGGGAACGATGGCGTCGACTTCGGCGACCAGATCGCCGAACGCCGGCGCACCGCCATTCTCGCAGACATGAACGGAGAAATCCTGGTGGCTCGATGCCCCGAGCAGCGCGATGCAATCGCGGACTTCGGCGCCGTTGCGGAAGCCGACGACGACGACGGCGACATGCGTCATGCCGGGTTCCGCCGCCGCACGAGCCGCCGCAGCGTGCCGAGATAGCTCTTGGCATTCTCCTTCGCGCCCAGCATCCGCATATTCCTGGTCAGCGACAGCCCGCGGAAGCGCGGCGGGCGGTGGCCGACCGTCATCATCGCCGCGACCCGCGACAGCACGAGACCCTTACGCTTGGCCTGGAACGGCTGCATGTGGCGCAGCGAATCGAGCGGCACCGGTTCGCTGGCGGCATGGCCCGCCGCCTCGGCGCGCGCGAACAAGGCCGCGCCCTTGGCGGTGCGCGTGACGACGAGGCTGCGTCCGTCGGTTTCCTCGAACAATGGATAGCCCTTTTCGTCGCAATGCCAGCCATCGGCGAAGGTGATGTCGGCGAACTCGCCGATCCCGTCGGGACAGATCTTGCAGCGGAACTGGAGGAAGCGGTTGAGAATCGTGCCCCAGCTGGTGTTGTAGTCCATCGTGAAGCGCGTGCCGTCGCCCAGCACCGCCGTTGCGAAACCCGGCCAGCCGTCTCCGCGGAAGCGGAACGAGACCACCGCCGACGAGTCGGTCACGCCCATCGCTTTCAACACCGCTTCGGTGCCCTTGTAGCTGGGCACGCCGGCGCACATGAAGGCGAGCATATAGGGCACCTTGGCATCGACCCTCGGATCGTGCCGCGCGAGGTTGCGCAGCGCCGCCACGTCGCAGGGCTTGCCGACGAAGACGAAGCGGCCGGGCGCATCGAGCCGCGCGGAGATGTCGGCGAGCGGCGACGATGGTGCATAGCGCGAACCGGCGCTGTGAAAGACGTCGTCACGCCCGGTGCTGATCCTGAGCGCGTTGCGGACCGGCGAATCGTCCGAGACCGCGGTCTGGACGACATAATCGATCTCGCCGCTGGCGAGCAGATGGATCAGCATCGCCGACAGGCCGCCGCCCGATGACGCGTTGCGGCGCAGTTCCGCGTCGGTCGACCAGCCGAGCTTCGTCTCGATCACCGGCCCCCACACCGGATGGCGCGGCGCCCCGGCCTGCTCGGCGCCATGGACGATGTTGAGTCCGGGACAGGCCGCATCGACCAGTTCGGCCTGCGCCTTCGGCACCGCGCCCGACCGGACCGGACGATTATAGCCGTCGTCGCTCACGCGCATCGCGATCGGCCCGCCCGGCGCGACGCCGGCGCAGAGACCGCAGCCCGAGCACAGCCCCGCGCCGACGATCGATTCGATGCCGCGCGTCACGCCGGCACCAGCTCGGCGAACAGGCCGTCGAGCCAGATCCGGTAATCGTCGAGCCGGCGTTGCGCCTCGGCATTGGCCTTGACCGCTTCGGCGGTCAGCGCCGGCAGATCGGCCAGCGCCGCATCGAGCAGGCCGAGCAAGGCGGGTTCGTCCTGCGCGGTCAGATCGCCGACCATCGGATAGCCGAGCGAGCCGAACAGCCCCGAGAATTTGCGGCTGTAACCGAACGGCAGCACCGCCGTGTTCGACGAGAGCGCGGCGATCGTCGCGTGCATGCGGCTGCCGATCAGCAGATCAAGATCGGCGACATAGCTCTTCGCGGCGACCGGGCCGGGAAAGCGCGGCGGCAGCACCAACGCCGGATAAAGCGCCTTCAGCGTCTCGGCGACGGCATAATCATCCTCATGCTCCATGCCGATCGCCAGGACGTGCGGCACGAGGTGAAGCTCGACCCGCGGATCGGCGGAGAGGCGGGCGATGACCGCGTCGATCAGTTTCGGATAGTCGACCGTCATGACGATGCGGTCGCCGGCGGCGATGTCGCGGCGATAAAGCAGGGCCGAGACGTTGAGCCCGACCTTGACCTTGCCGGTCAGGTCGCGCGCGCCCTTGTCGGCGGGGCGCGCGAACGGCAGCGCGAAGGCGACGTCGGTGGTCAGTCGCGACCGGTCGGCCAGCCCGAGGTCCTGCAGCACCGCCAGCGATTTCTCGTCGCGTGCGAACACAGTGCGGGTCTTCTTCATGATCCGGGTCGCGGCGATGCGGCTGCGCGCGGTCGCGAACGGGCCGATCGTCTGCGGGCTCATCACCAGCGGCCCGCGCCGCGCGGCGAACCATTTCGACGCAAGGATCAGGCCGAAGCGCCGCCAGCCATAGATGTCGGAGAAGCTGTCGCCGGCGCCGATGTCGAAGAACAGGGCGCATTGGTCGATGGTGCGGTGCAGCGCGGACCCCGGCGTCGCGAGGTCCTTGTAGCCGACCTTGACGAAATCATTCTCGAACGCGGTTTCGAAGCGATAGTCCATCCGGCCGCGCGCGCCGATGATGTGGAACACCGGCCGCCGGCCGCGCTTGGCGAGGGCATCGGCGATCAGCCGGCAATTGCCGACGGTCAGCGCGCCCATGCCGAGATTTTCGGATTCGAAACTGTGCCACAGGAGGCCGATGTCGAGCGCTGGCAGGTCTGACGCCATATGCTGGGCTTATCTTTCGGTCGTTCATGGGCGGAAGCACGGCGGGCCGTGCCGCGCTTGTTCTAGCGTTGTCATTTCCATTTCGCACCTGCGAAATGAATGACACCGGACGATCAGGCCGGCACGGCCTCGTCGGGCATCGGCGCGACCCGGCGGGCACGCATCGCATCGCGCTGTGCCCGCATTGCCAGCTTCGCATGCTCGGCATAGATCGAGGCCCCCGCCGCGCCGATCCCGAGCATGAAGTAGAAATAGGGCTGCATCTTGCCGAAGAACATGACCGAGAAGCCGGTCAGCGCAAACGCGATCATCATCAGCGTCCAGCCGCGCCGGAACGCGATGTGCCGCGGCGTCAGCAGCTTGAGCGGGATGGCATTGAAGCGCCAGATCACCATGATCAACCCCGCCGCCAGCAGCCCCCACCCGACATAGCCGCTGATCAGGCCGGTGTAGATCCAGAAATTGTCGATCGACACCTTCATCCACGACGCGCGTTCCCAATTCTCGGGCACCATGCCGAAGATCGGATGCGCGTTGATGTTCTGGAGGCCGAAATCCCAGATCAGCACGCGGTTGTAGCTCGATGCCTGGTTGAACGTCAGATAGTTGATGATGATGCCGATCGGCCCTGAATTGGTGAACAGCTGGAGCGCGACGATGAGGATGCCGACGCCGCTGAGCACGATCGGGACGCGGTTGCGCATCGATCGCGTCGCTGCCTCGATGCCGATCATCACGAACTGGCTGCTCATCGCGAGCAGCGGCGCCGACGACAGCGAAACGAAGGTCGCACCCGCGATCAGCGCGGCCTTGGCGAGGCGAGGACGCAATTTTTCTTCGGCAAACCAGACCAACGAGAGCGAGGTGGCGCAAAACAGCCCGTACAGAATCGGATTCTCGAAGAACGCCTGAGCGCGCCGCAAGCCGAGACGTATGTCGGTTCCCTCATAGTAGAACCCCGTCCCAATACCCGAAAGTTCACTGGTAAGCTCGATTATGGGCTTTCTATGAGAAATGGACTCAGGGACCGCAAGGACAAACGCGATAACGACAATTATGAATAGCGGCCTAATCAGCGCATATATTTCATCGAGATTTGAGATGTATGCCCGAGAAACAAAGTAGGCAAGCGTGACCTCGAGAAAAAACTGTCCCCCGCGCTCAAGCGACTGTTCGACTGGAAAATTGGTCAGGATGCACAGCAAGGACCAGGCGCTGAACGACGCAAGAAGTGCGTCTGGCAAAGCCAGCCGAAATCGCCCGCTGGTCAATTTGAGCAGGATGGGCACCGCCATGACGATCATGACCAGGCGGTATCCAGTGACGAGGACGGGTCCGGCGTAGAATGCGATCGTATGCGGCAGCATCATGACCAGCATGAATGCCCATAGCGGCACCGGCAATCTGGCGCGCACCGTCTTCGGCCGGACCCTCGCCCTGGAGCGCCCCGAATTGGCGCCTTGATAAGTTTGAGCCACGTTCCTGCATGATCCTCATCAGTCGCGCTCTCTGTATGCGAACGAGCTTGCCAGCTCAAGCGCGCCGGAAGAGCGCCACGCCACACAACATTCCGCCCGCAGTGCCTCGCCCCGTCCCACCCGCGACGCCCAGCTCTGTCATGTGGCGGGAGCAAGCGCTGGTGACGGAGTCATTTTGAGACGCACCCAATTGGTGAGCGGTCGCTCGATGACCAGGTGCATGATCACACCCACCACCACCGCCGTCGTTGCCAACACAATGAAGGCAATCGAGCCCGGAACATATTCGGACACCCTCATATAGGCCACCACCTTCGTCAGCGCGGTGAGGGTGAGCATATGGGTAAGATATATCGCATAGGACGCCTGACCAACCAATACGACCAGGCGACCTGCCTTGAAACGCTCCCGTCGCTCCAACTCGACGAGTCCCATCAAGAGGAGCGAACTGCCTAAGCCATAACCGACGATTTGTGGCAGCCGATGAAGCTGATGCCAGAACACCTCATCGAGCCCGGTCGCCAGGAAGAGCAGCACACCGGCGGCTGAAATCCAGATCGATCCGGAGATGCGGTAACGACTGAGCAGAATCGAACAGGCGATACCAAACAAGAAGAGGATATGCATGGGCGAGAGAACATAGAAGGGTCGGGCAAATATGCTTGCGACAAAGCCAACCAGGGCCCACGCGACCAGTATCGCCATTCCCAGGCGACGCCTCCACAGGAATATGCAAAAAATGCTATAAAACAAAATTTCGTGAAACAGGGTCCAGCTGACAAAAACGACCGATGTCAACGGGTCTATTCCCGCAAGAATGATAGACCCCATAAAGGCACTAATGGATAGCCGAGACATCACACCCGGCACGATCAGCATCGAAATAATAGTCGATATCAAGACCAGCCAGTAAAATGGATAAATTCTAACGAACCGCTTTTTTATGAAAGTTGGAATTGTCGACGACTTACCGCCATCATCAAAATGCATCATTGTAATGATGAATCCGGAAATTACGAAGAAAAATTCTACGCCAGAATGGCCGAAGGAAAACAATCCTCCCAAGAATTTATTCTCCCAAAGCAACGGATTGGAATAATAATATTTGTCAACGTGATAAAATACCACCAACACTGCCGCAACCGCACGCAGCGCCTCGACATTGAACAGCCTCTTGTTGACCATTTTCATGTCACTTGGAGATCGAAAAGCCGGAGATCCGCGCAACACGGCGGCGTGACCCGTGCAGCCCGCACGCGTGGCGACTCACATCCGGATACATTTTCTCCACGTGACAAACGCCCTCATCTGTTGCAGTGCAGCATTATGGAGTCAGAGTGCCGATGAATCAATCCCTATCCGTCATCATCCCGCACTATAACGATATCGAGAATCTCGTGCGCTGCGTGGGCTTGCTGCACGACCAGTCGGTCGACAGCGATCGCGTCGAGATCGTCGTCGCCGACAATAATTCGGCGATCGGGCTCGACGCGGTCAAGGCGCGAGTCGGCGACAAGACGAAGGTGGTCGCGGCGCCCGAGCAGGGCGCCGGCCCCGCGCGCAACGCGGCGGTGGCGGCCTCTACCGGCGACGTGCTGGCGTTCATCGATTCCGACTGCCGGCCGCAGCGCGACTGGCTGGAACGCGGCCTCGCCGCGCTCGCCGCCACCGACATGGTCGGCGGGCGGGTCGACATCGTCGCGGTCGACCCGGCGCGGCCCAATCCGATCGAGGCCTTCGAGATGGCGACGGCCTTCCCGATCCGTGACTATATCGAGCGCAAATCCTTCACCGTCACCGCCAATCTGTTTGTGCCGCGCGCGATCTTCGACAAGGTCGGCCCGTTCCGGTCGGCGGTGTCCGAGGATGTGGACTGGTGCCGGCGCGCGGTCGCGATGGGCTATCGGCTGAGTTACGCCGAGGAGGTTGCGGTCGCGCATCCGGCGCGCGCGACCTGGGCCGAGCTGTCGCGCAAGTGGCGGCGGACGACGTCGGAAAGCTTCATGCTGACGATGGAGCGCTCGGGCGGCCGCGGACGCTGGCTGCTGCAATGCTTGGCTGTGCTCGCCTCGATCGCGCCGCACGGCGCCAAGATATTGGTGACGCCAAAGCTCAAAGGCATGGCCGCCCGACTCGGCGCGATCGCGACATTGATCCGGATCCGCTGGTTCCGCTTCGCGCGCGGCCTCGCGCTGGCGTCGGGCCGCAGCTGAAGGCGTTGATCAGGATCGCGCTGTTCGCCCGGTTTCCGGTGCCCGGCGCTGCCAAGACGCGTTTGATCCCGGCCATCGGCGCCGCCGGCGCCGCGCTGATCCACCGGCGGCTGGTCGAGCGGACGCTCGCCACCGTCGCCGACAGTGGGTTGCCGTGCGAACTCCGCTTCACCGGCGCGGCACGATCCGATTTCGCCGCCTGGCTGGGTGATTCGGTCATGCTCGCCGACCAGGGCGACGGCGATCTCGGCGCGCGCATGGCGCGGGTGCCGGCGCCCGCGATCCTGCTCGGTGCCGATGTGCCGGGGCTGGAGGTGCGGCACCTGCGCGCGGCGGCCGAGGCGCTCGTCGATCGCGACGTCGTCGTCGGCCCGGCCGAGGATGGCGGCTATTATCTGCTCGGATTCCGGCAGCCGACGCCGTTCCTGTTCGATGCGATGATCTGGGGCACCGACAGGGTGGTCGCCGAAACGATGCGCCGGCTGGCTGCGCGCGGGATCGATCCGGTCACGCTCGAGACGCTGGCCGACCTCGACACGCCCGACGATCTTGCGCGCTGGCCTGACCTGATGCCATGAGCAATGTCTCGATCGTGATCCCGATGCTCAACGAAGCAGCGGCCCTCCCCCGCCTGATCCGGGTGCTGGCGGCGCTCGATCCGCGACCGCGGGAGATCCTCGCGGTCGACGGCGGCAGCGAGGACGATTCGGTCGCGCTGGCGGCGGCGGCGGGCTGGCGCGTGCGCGTGACGGCGCGGGGCCGCGCGGTGCAGATCAATGCCGGCGTCGAGCAGGCGGCCGGCGAGATCGTGTGCATCCTCCATGCCGACACGCTGCCGCCCGACGACATGATCGCGGTGATCACACGCACACTGGCCGACCCGCGGATCGCGCTCGCCAGCTTCACGCCGCTGATCTGCGGACCCGACCGGACGCGCTGGGGCACCAGCTTCCACAACTGGATCAAGACCTGGTACGCGCCGCTGCTGCTGCGTCCGCATCTGTTCCTGCGCGGCGTGCGGCTGTTGTTCGGCGACCATGCGATGTTCTGCCGCCGCGCCGATTATCTCGCGGTCGGCGGCTGCGATCCCGGCACGCCGGTGATGGAGGAGGCCGATCTGTGCATCAAGCTGGCGCGGCTGGGGCGCGTCCGCCTCGTCAATCGCGTCGTGCTGACATCGGATCGGCGGATCGCGGCGTGGGGACCGCTGCGCGCGAACTGGATCTACTTCAAGGTGGGGATGATGTGGAGCTTCGGGGCGCGGGCGCGGCTGGGTGCGCTTTACCCGGACGTGCGGTGATGCCCTCGCCCGGCGGAGATCGTCGAAGCCGCCGGGGCCACCAGTTGCGGTTCCCCCATGCCCACCCTTGCCTCTGCCCGGCTTCCTTATACGCTGCCGCCGCGCCCGAAGTTTCACCGCGCATGAAACCGAGCTTCGAAAGCGAGCCCCTTGACCCGCGTGACTTACACGCATGACCTGATCGTGATCGGCGCTGGCGCCGCCGGACTCACCGTCGCCGGTGGCGCGGCGATGTTCGGGCTGACCGTCGTACTTGTCGAGGCTGGGGCGATGGGTGGCGACTGCCTGAATACCGGTTGCGTGCCATCGAAGGCGCTGCTCGCGGCGGCGGCGCGGGCGCGTGACGGGCGTGTCGGAGCAAGGCTGGGCGTCGACCTGGGGCCGCCGCGGATCGACTTCGGTGCCGTGCGGGACCATGTTCGCGGCGCGATCGCAGCGATAGCGCCGGTCGATTCGCAGGAAAGGTTCGAAGCGCTGGGGGTCGAGGTCATCCGTGCCCGTGCGACGATCGTCGGAGACCGTCACGTCACCGCGGCCGGACGCGACCTGTTTGCGCCGCGCCTCGTCATCGCCACCGGATCGCGTCCGCGTGTGCCCGCGCTTCCCGGCCTTGCCGATGTCGCCTGGCTGACCAACGAGACCATCTTCGATCTCGAAATGCTGCCGCGACATCTCGCGATCCTGGGTGGCGGGCCGATCGCGATGGAAATGGCGCAGGCCTTCATCCGGCTGGGCGCGCAGGTGACCGTGATCGCGCGCGGCGCATATCTGTCGCGCGACGACCCCCGGGCGGGCCGGATCGTGACCGATGCCCTCGCTGCGGAGGGCGTCAACTTCCTGGCCGGCACCGGCGTCGAGCGGGTGGCACGAGACGGCGACGACATTCGCCTGACACTGGACGGCGGTGCGGGTATCGTGGCGTCGCATCTGCTGCTGGCGACCGGCCGCGTCGCCAACGTTTCTGGTTTCGGCCTCGATCAGGCGGGGGTGGCATGCGGGGACGACGGCATCATCGTCGATTCGCGCCGCCGCACCAGCAACCGCCGGGTCTATGCCGTCGGCGATTGCCGCGCCGGTCCGCGCTTCACCCACATGGCCGGCCACGACGGATCGGTTGCCGCGGTCAACATCGCACTGGGCTGGCCCGCCAGAGCCGAAGCCGCCGCGATCCCGCATACGATGTTCACCGATCCGGAACTGGCGCAGATCGGGATGACCGAGGGCGCCGCACGGGCGCGCTTCGGCCGGATTGACGTCGTCACCCAGGATTTCGCGCATAACGACCGCGCCATCGCCGAAGGCGACACACGCGGCTTCATCAAGCTCGTCCGGCACCGGCGGCGCCTCGTCGGCGTCACCATCGTCGGCCGGCACGCCGGCGAACTGCTGCTGCCGTGGACGCAGATCATCGCCGGCAAGGCAGGCATTTTCGCGCTGGCCTCGGCGATCGTCGCCTATCCGACCCGCAGCGAGATATCGAAGGCCGCCGCCTTCGCCGCGCACGAGGCGGACATCTTCGGCCCCTGGCCCCGGCGCTGGGCGCGCCTGATCGCGAGGTTGCGGCGATGACCACCGGCAGACGCTCCACACGCAACCGGCCGGATGGCGAATCACCGTTCGCGCCGGTCGGCGTGCTTCCGCTGGCGCCCGCCAAGTTTCGCGATCCCCGGCGCACGGCGACCGGCGCCGAGCGTGCGCGTGTGCCGCTGGTGGCGCTCGAAACATTGTGGTTCAACACCGGAACGCTGTGCAATCTCGCCTGCACGAGCTGCTATATCGAAAGCTCGCCGGTCAACGATGCGCTGGTCTATCTCCGCGCGGCGGAGGTTGGCCGCTATCTCGACGAGATCGAAGATCGCGGCATGCCGACGCGAGAGATCGGCTTCACCGGCGGCGAGCCGTTCATGAACCCCGACATCATGGCGATGCTCGGCGATGCGCTCTATCGCGGCCATAGTGTATTGGTGCTGACCAACGGCATGAAGCCGATGCGCCGCCACGAGCAGGCCCTGCGCGACCTCCGCGCCACGCATGGCGAACGGCTCACGCTGCGGATCAGTCTCGACCATCATAGCGCAGCGGTGCACGAGGCCGAGCGCGGTCCGGCCAGCTGGGCGCCCGCACTCGACGGTCTGCGCTGGCTCGCCGCCGCCGGCTTCGCGATCGCGGTCGCCGGGCGCCGACTGGCCGCTGAAAACGAAGACGCGGCGCGTGTCGGCTATGCCGCCCTGTTCCGCGCGCAGGACATCCCGATCGACGCGGACAACGGCACATCACTGGTGCTGTTCCCCGCGATGGACGCGAAGGCCGACGTGCCGGAGATCAGCACCGCGTGCTGGGACATATTGGGCAAGGATCCGGCCGCGATCATGTGCGCGACCAGCCGCATGGTCGTCCATCGCAGGGGCGAACCGGCACCGCGCGTTGCCGCCTGCACATTGATCCCGTACGATCCGGGCTTCGACATGGGCGCGACACTGGCGCAGTCCATTGGTGAGGTCGCGCTCAACCACCCCCATTGCGCGCGCTTCTGCGTGCTCGGCGGAGCGAGCTGTTCGGCATGATCAGACATGTGTCACATCTGGGGCTGCTGGTCGGCCTGGCGCTGCTGGCGGTTCCCGCCGATGCGTTCGCGGCGGCCAGCGTCAACGGGCGCTGGCTGACCGAGGACGGCAAGGCGATCGTCACGATCGAACCGTGCGGCGCGACGGTCTGCGGCCGGATCGTGCGGATCCTGGCGCCGACGCCCAATGGGCCGCCGGTCGATTCGAACAATCCCGACCGGACGCTGCGCCAGCGCCGCATCCTGGGGCTGGAGGTGCTCAGCGGCTTCGTCGACAAGGGCAAGGACTGGCGCGGCCGCATCTACAGCCCCGAGGAGGGCCGGACCTACCGCTCGATCCTGGCGCGCAACGCCAACGGCACGCTCGACGTCCGGGGCTGCATCGCCTTCTTCTGCAAGAGCCAGACGTGGAAACCGGTGCGCTGACGGCCGCCTGTCGCCCGGCCGTTCAGCTGCACCCCCCGAGCAGATTGGCGGCCTCGATCCGCCGCGCCGCTTCCTCGGCGAGCAGGCGCGCGCCGAGCGGGGTCAGGTGACGGGCGCCGTTCTTGAAGAAGATGCGCGTCGCGGGATTGCGCGCCGCCGCGCGGAACGCGGGCAGCGCGCTGACCGGCGCCAGATCGCGCTTCACGTCGGCGGGCATCAGATCATAGGATGAGCTGAACACACGCTCGGGCGTGCGATTGGGGATATCGACGACCATCATCGTCGCGCCATCCCTCGCCGCTTCGGTCCGCGCCTCGCGCAGCAGCGCGGCGGCGAGATCGACCTGCGCCTGGTTGACGACATAGGTGTTCTGCTCGACCTCGTTCTCGGCCGGTCCCGCTTCGCGCTTGGCGACGAAGGCGAGCAACTGCTTGACCCGCCAGCCGATCTGTTCGCGCGCGAAATTGTAGAGATGGCTGTGATCGGCAAGCAGGCGGTATAGCTTGAAGCGCATCAGCCGGTCCTGCGCGGCGACGCCGGGCAGGAAGGTCGCCGCGCCCTTCTCCAGCCTGCCGTCTTTCAGCTTATAGAGGCCGGAGCGGAAATTATCGTCATAGTCGGTGACCTGCCACTGCATCAGCAGGACGTCTGGCGCGAAGCGCCGCGCCTTCGCCTGCCACGCGCGCAGATTCTCGGCGGTGCCGAAGCCCGAGACCGCGAAGTTGAGCACCTCCACCTTGTGGCCGTCGGCGTTCAGCCTCTGCTCGAGCTGGTGCTGGAAGCTCTGCTGCAGGTCGAGTTCGTAACCGACGAAATAGGAATCGCCGAGCATCGCGATCCGGCAGGTGCCGGGCGGCTTGGCCTCGGGAAACAGGCGGTCGTCGCGCATCCCCTGCGCATTGATCCGGTATTCGACGTTCACGTCGGGCGTCGAATGGGCATAGACCGCGCCCGGCACATTGCCGCGAATGCCATAGTCGGTGCCGGTGATGTAGCGCGGCATGATCGCCTGCGGCGCCAGCAGCCGCAGGAAGATTTCGCCGAACACCAGGGTCCACAGCCCGAGTGCGGCGACGATCGCGGAGGAGCGGGCGAAGGCTGCGAGCTTCATGCCGGATCCCTAGAAATCGAAATAGATGAAATCCTGCCCGGCAGGCGCGGTCAGGACGACAATGGCGAACAGCAAGGCGATCACGCCGGTATAGCGCACGAAGAAGGGCGCACGCGCATAGGCTTCGCGCGGGGTCGCGAAGCGCAGGCCGCATTCGATCAGGAACAGCGGCACGGCATAGAAGGCCCAGGTCGCCCAGGGACCGTCGGTGAGGTCGTGCAGGCGGACGATGCCGGCGACCATCGCATTGCCTTCGACCATCGTCTCGGCGCGGAAATAGATCCAGGTCAGCACGATCACCGGCATCAAGGCGGCCCAGGCGACCAGATTGGTCGCGACGGCACGGATGCCGCCGCGCGCGCTGACCGCCTCGATCCGGTCGTCGAGCTTGAAGAAGCGATAGATCACCTGGATGGCGCCGTGGAGGAAGCCCCAGAACACGAAGGTCCAGGCGGCGCCGTGCCACAGCCCGCCGAGCAGCATCGTCAGCATCAGGTTGCGATAGGTCTTGCGCTCGCCGCCGCGGTTGCCGCCCAAGCTGATGTAGAGATAGTCGCGCAGCCATTGCGACAGGCTGATGTGCCAGCGCTGCCAGAACTCGCTGGGCGTGCGCGCGAAATAGGGCAGGTTGAAATTCAGCCGCAGCTCGAACCCCATCAGCCGGGCGAGGCCGCGCGCCATATCGGTATAGCCCGAAAAATCGCCGTAGATCTGGAAGGTGAAGGCCAAAGCGGCGACGATCAGCGTGCCCGAGCTGTGCGCGCCGGTGTCGTCGAAGATCGGATTGGCGATGATCGCCATATTGTCGGCGATGACGATCTTCTTGAACAGCCCCCACAGGAACAGCATCATGCCCGATCGCAGCATCGCCGCATTGATCGGCAGCACGCTGCGGAACTGCGGCAGCATATGGTTGGCGCGTTCGATCGGGCCTGCCAGGATCTGCGGGAAATAGGTGAGGAAGGCGGCGAACTCGATCAAGCTGGTCGACGGTTCGAGCTTGCCGCGCCAGGTGTCGATCGTGCGGCCGATCGACTGGAAGGTGTGGAACGAGATGCCCAGCGGCAGGATGATGTTGAGCGCGACGAAGCCGAGATCGACTCCCAGCGGCGCCAGCGCCTCCTGCAGGCTCTCACCGAAGAAATTCACATATTTGAAGAAGGCGAGCACCGCGAGATTGACGATCACCGATAGCAGCAGCCAGCGATATTTGCGGGACGCATCGTCGGCGACGCGGTTGAGCAAGGCGACCGACACGATGAACAGCAGGATCGCCGCGACCGCGGGCAGCAACAGCAATGCTGCATCTGCGAAGCCGACCGCGATCGGATCGCGTCCGCGCGCGCCCTCGATCAGGCAGTGGGCGACGAAGCCGGCGATCGAAACGATCGACAGGAAGGCCGAACTCTTGAGCAGCTGGCTGCGCCGGATCCGGTGTCCGGCGGCGCCGAGCGCGGTCAGATAATCGAGCGCGCTGGTGAAGGCGAGCAAGGCGAGGAAGCGGACGTCCCACCAGCCATAAAAGATGCAGGCGGCGAGAATGAGCAGCAGATTCCGCGCGGTAACGTTCTTCCTGACCAGCAGGAAGGCCGGATAGAAGATCGCGAAGAACGCCCCGAAGGTCCACGTGAAGAACAGCATATCAGGCGGTGGCGACCCTGGCGGCTGAACGGATCGAACCGGAACGGATCGGGTTGGCGCAGGCCGGCGCGGTCGCCGCTCGATCGTCGCACCTGGCCGCAGCCATCATCGTCCCACCCGCCGTTGATCCGTCACCTCTTGCCCATCGCCCTTCATCTTGCAATGCAAAATAATCTTGAATTCGGGCCGGCTTGACGGTTTAGCGTCGCCGCCTGGCCGGTTGCCGGCGTGACCCGTGTCGACAGGAGCATGACGTGACCGAAGCTCGCTTGCGGAAATCCGGCCTGCGCAAATGGGGTGGCTGGCTGGCGCTGCTTGGCGGACTCGCCGCACTGGCAGCGTGGATCCTCGTCTTCAAGATCATCACTTTGCCGTGGGGAGAGCCCGTCGCAATCGGCTTCGAGCCGGGCGAAGCCAGCGCGAAGGGCGAATTGCAGCTGGTGTTCGGCAATGCCGATTATGCGCTGCAGGCCTGCTGCAAGGGATCGACTTTCCTGCTGCGCGATCCGCGCCGCGGCGGATCGCAGGTCCGCGGCTTCCGCACGCGGCCGACCGATGCGCATGTGAAGGGCAATTTCCGCAGCGAGCTGCGGCTACGGCCGAACGCGGTCGGCGAGACGGTCTGGTATCGCGCGAGCGTGCTGGTGCCGGCCGACTGGCGCGCGTCGGACATGCCGGTGATCGCGATGCAATGGCATGGCTCGAAGGATTTCTTCCTGCTCGAGCCGGGCAAATATCCGCCGCTCGACATCAGCATCCGCGGCGAGCGCTGGCAGGTGACCAAGAGCTGGGACCATCGCATCGTCACGACCAAGACACCGACCGGCAATGTCGAGGGCATCGCCGAGATCGGCCATGCGCCCCTGGTCCGCGACCGCTGGCTGACCTTCACGCTGCGCGTCCACTGGTCGTCGACCGCCGCCGGCAGCACCGAAGTGTGGCTCGACGGCCGGAAGATCGCCGACGACCACGGCGCCAATGCGCATCGCGACCTGATCGGGCCTTATATGAAGGTCGGCAGCTACATCCCCGGCTGGGGCTATCGCGGCACCGAGCCGGGGATCACCGAGCGGACCTTGCTGTTCGACGATATCGCGGTGCGCTATGGGGATGATCCGTTCGGGATCGGTTATGGCAAGGGCGGTGCGCGGTAGCTTTCGTCGTATTGCCGCCTTGTCGGCAGTTACGCCGCGTTCGACACTCAGGCTGACCCGAAAAAGGACGCGGACACTGCCACATGCGCCTTCCCGATCGCGGTCATGGAATCGCGCGTGACACCGGCATCGGCGGCAAAGCGTGGCCAGGCTTCGACCGCACCGCGAACCTCCTCGATACTTGCGCCTATCGGCTTTTCGCCGAGTCCATGCCGCTGCGCCAAAGTCCTTGCATGGCTGAGCGTCGGATGACGCCCCTCGCCCTCGATGTCGAGATAATGCTCGCCACCCGGCCCGGCAGAGAAGGTCAGGTCATAGGCCGGTGAAAGCCGCCATCGGCCGTCCGCGTCCATCAGGTAAGCGTGCTGGCGGGTGTGGTCGTCGCGATTGGAAGCCAGTACGTTGAAGACCATCCGCCTGAAGGCGGCGGCAACATCATCGGCGCGTCGCGTGATGGCCATCGTCGCTCTCATGAAGACATCATAGCTCGACGGCACGTGCGACGGCGACTCGATGGCACCGGCGAGCGAGATCATATGCAGGCGGCGGCCGGGGACGGGGCGATCGAAGCGGCGGGTCGCGAAATAGCCGGGTCCGCGCCGGGAAGGCAGCAAGCGGCAAGGAGCGACGACCAATCCCGCGGCCGATGCCATGGCCGTATAGGCCAGCTCGATCGGCCCGATATCCGGCGGATCATGAGGTGCGGGAAACTTGACGATCCAGGCCTCAAGTCCCGCTCGCGTTTCACCATCGGAGACCGAGATATTTCCGCTCGGATCGAAGCCGACATGGACCTTGGGACGGGCGCCGCCCGAACCTCCGGCCAAAGCCGCCAGAGTATCTGCAAGCGCACCTTGATGACCGGCAAGAATCATCACCGATTCGGCGGCGAGGGCGTCGAGATCGAGGCTCGCAATTTCGGGGGCCGGCGTTGTCGCCGGTGCATAGGTCAATGCCCCCCTGCCCTGCTCGCCGACCAGCGCGAGGCGATCCAACGCGCTGAGGTCTTCGATCGACATGCCTTGTCTTGCCAGGCGTCGCCGCATGACCAGATACCCCCAGCCTTCGGGCAGGCTGTCGGCCAGGAAACCGTGCAGCCCTTCGAACAGGCGACCGCGCGCGGCATGGAGGCCGCGTTCCACAGGATAGAGCATTGGAGAAACGGGCATGGGCGCGGCGAGCATATCGCTCGACCATTCGAGTTGTGCGAGACCGTCTGCCATGGCCAGGCGACCGACGGGCAGCGGCGGTCCGGCTTCGTCGAGGGTCAGACGGACTGAAAGCGGGGATCCGGGTGCGAGCTTCATCGCGTGCGCGCTCTCGATGCCCGGGCACGGACCGGCGAGCGAGCGGTTTGCCGTTCGACCTGCCGCTTCAGCAGTTCGTCGAGGCTCTTGGCGACCGGCTCGGGAAACAATCCGTCGACGCCCTCTTCGCATCGGAGGGCAATTGCCGCCTTGATCAGATCCTCGATCGACGCCTTGCCCTCGGTCTCGAGACGCCGCCATGTTCGATAGCTGATGCCGGCCCGCTGCGCCGCGTCCTGTTGCGACCAGCCGGACGCCACGCGGCGCGCGCGGATGCGGCCGGCGACTTCCTGCATAAGTTCGGGTGCCGTCTTCAACATAGTCCCTATATGGCCAATTATATGCCGACTGTCGATATAATTGGCCATATTGGGACGTTTGACACCCTCCCTGGCATCTGCTTCGGGAGCCGCTGAATCTCCGCTCAGGCCAGAATCAGCCCCACATCGACATTGCCGCGCGTCGCGTTGGAATAGGGGCAGACTTCGTGGGCCGCGTGGATCAGCCGTTCGCCGGCCTCGCGCTCGACGCCGGGCAGCGAGACGGTCAGGTCGGCGGTGATGCCGTAACCGCCTTCGGAGCGCGGGCCGAAACCGATCTCGGCGGTGACGGTCGCGTCGGCGGGGACCTTGACGCCCTCCTTGCCCGACACCGCCTTCATCGCGCCGAGGAAACAGGCCGAATAGCCGGCCGCGAACAATTTTTCGGGGTTGGCGCCGACGCCGCCCGGGCCGCCCATCTCCTTGGGCACGACCAGTTTCACGTCGACCGAGCCGTCGTCGGAACGGGCCGCGCCATCGCGCCCGCCGGTGGCGGTGGCGCTCGTCTTGTAGATCACGTTCACAGACATGGTCATTCCCTCCAGCTGTCGATGGTTTCACGACTCGCGCCGCCTGTATAGGCGCGCGGGTCGCGGCCATGAAGGGTCGAACGGGGCCGGGAGCTGCCGTTCCGTCAGGCCGCGATCTTCTTCTCTGCCGCCTGCGCCGCGAGCAGACCGATCGCCGCCTGCGCCGACAGCGCCGCGCCTTCCTGCCATGCCGCCAAATGACTGAGATGCTCGCCGGCGAACACGACACGGTCCTCGGGACTGCACAGCAGCTTGTAGTCGGCGCCGCGCCCCGCGCCGCCATCGGCCTGGTCCCAGAACACCGCGACGCCCTTCGCCCACGGGCATTGCGCCCAGCCGACGGTGAGCGGCTTGGTCAATTCCTTCGACCGTCCGGGATGCATCCGTTCGATCGTCTCGGCCGCGATCGCGAACCGCGCCTCCGCCGACCGGTCGCTGAAGCGTTTTGCCGACGCCTCGCCGACGAAGCCCGCGGCATAAGCGCCGACGATCACGCCCTTCGCGCTGTTGAACCCCGATGACGGATACCAGACGACCTCGTTCTCGGCCGCGGTCCAGGCGAGCCCGCCATAGATATGGTCGTCTTCTTCCCAGAAGCGCCGCGCTTCGAACGCCACCTTGGTCGACGGCGCCATCGCCGTGCGCGCTGCGACCGCCTTGCGCGCCTTGCTGAAATCGCTGTCGAGGCGGGCGAGCATCGTGACCGGCAGAGTGCAGACGACGAAATCGACTTCGACCTTCCGTGGCGCCGCCGCGTCGCCGACATGGAGCGTGACGCCCTTCGCCGTCCGTCGCAGCCGCCGCACTGGCGTGTTCAGCGCGACGTGCGGCTTCACTTGCTCGTAGATCGCATGGGCGATCCGATCCATGCCGCCCACGGGTTCGAACATCGGCGCCTGCTGGTCGAATATCTCTTCGAACCCCAGCCCGACGCCCCAGAAATTGCGATCGACCACGGCCTTGAGGTCGAGCGGCGCCACGCGGGTGCCGGCATGGTCATAGGCGCCCGGCAGATCGCTGAAACCCGATCGCTCGGTGCCGCGGAAGCGATGCAAGCGGTCGAGATCACCATAACCGTCGAGACGCGCCAGCAAGGCCTCGCGATCGAGGCCGGTCAGTTCCTGATCGAGCGCGCCGCGGTCGATCGCCTTGGCCAGCAGTTCGGAGAGGATGCCGCGCGTATCGTTGACCGCCTGCCGCTCGGTGACCGGCGCGCCGAAATCAAATTTGACGCTGCGGTTGACGTTGACCATCACCTGCAGCGGCACGCCGAACTGCCGGGCATAGCCAAGGATCGCGTGGTGGTGCGTCGGCAGTCGCGCCGCGCCGGCATTCAGATAGAGTCCGGAGTCGAACCCACAGACCTGATCGGGACGTCCGTCCTGGACGACGGTATCGCCGCCGCGCACGGTCCAGACGCGCCCGCCGATCCGGTCGTTGGCCTCGAAGATTTCGACCGCATAGCCCGCCCGTTGCAGCTCATAGGCCGCCACCAGCCCGGCGATGCCGGCGCCGAGGATACCGACGCGGATCGCCCGTCCACCGCGCACGCCGCTACCGGCCGGCAGCGCGAACGGCCGAGGCGGTGCCGCGGTGGCGGGCGCCAGCAACCCCATCGACTGCATCGCCGCATAGGCCGCGCCATAGCCGCCGATGCGGCCGATCGCGTTGAGGAAAGCGCGCCGCGTCGTCATCGCGCAAGATCCGTCGGCGTGCCGATTGCTGTGACGTTCATGCCATCCCCCGTTCTTACTCCGCGCCGGAGGCTATGCGATTCGGTCCCGTCACGAAAGAGGCCAGCCGGCGCACGCAGAGGCGCACGGCATGGACGCGACGTGCTTTCGCTTTATGACGGGCTGCATGACGACGAATCCGCCGCGCGTTGCCGGCCTGTCCTGCTATCCAGTCAAGAGCCTGCGCGGCCACGCCCTTTCGCGCGCGACGATCGAACCGCGCGGCATCGCCGGCGACCGGCGCTGGATGCTGGTCGACGAAGCCGGCCGCTTCATCACCCGGCGCGAACTGCCGCATATGGCGCAGTTCGACGTCCGACAGGACGGCAACGCGCTCGTCCTCGTCCATCCCGCCCGTGGCGAGCATCGCGTCGAGACACCCGACGGAACCGCGCCGGTGATCGCGGCGAAGGTCTGGCGCGACACTCTGCCGATGCGACTCGCCGACGACGCAGCCGGCATTTTCCTCAGCGCGGCGTTGGGCAAGACCGTGCGGCTCGCCTGGCAGCATGACGCCAGCCGGCGGCCGGTCGATCCCGCTTATGCCGGAGACGGCGACCATGTCAGCCTCGCCGACGGCTTCCCGATCCTGATCGTCACCGAAGCCTCGCTGGCGGCGCTCAACGACCGCCTGGCCGTGCCGGTCGGAATCGAGCGATTCAGGCCCAGTGTGATCATCAGCGGCACCGGGGCCTGGGACGAGGATCGCTGGCGCCGGATCCGCATCGGCCAAGTCATCTTGCGGATCGCCAAGCCATGCTCGCGCTGCATCGTGACGACCCAGCATCCGCTGACCGGCGAACGCGAACAGGGCAACGACCCGCTGACGACGTTGCGCGCGATCGGGCGGATGGCGAAGGGCGGCATCATGTTCGGGCAGAATGCCATCCCTGATGGTCCCGGCGAGATCGGCGTCGGCGATGCGGTGGACATCATCGAAGAGGGTGAGAGCAATCTGCGCTGACGTGATAGCAAGGCAGCCCGTGACGCTTCTACCGGCCAATCGAGGACAAACCATGACGGACAAACCCCGCGGCAACCCCGAAAGCCTGCAAGCCGAGGACTGGGCGGGCGACATGGGCGCCAAGTGGCTGGCCAATATCGATCGCTTCGAATCGATGATCGCCCCGGTCGGCGCGGCGCTGCTGGCACGCGCGCATTACCGCCCGGGCGACCGGGTGGTCGATATCGGTTGCGGCGGCGGCGCGACGACGCTCGCGATTGCCGAGGCGGTTGCACCAGACGGAGTCGCGGTCGGGATCGACATCTCGGCCGACCTGGTCGCGACGGCGATCGCGCGCGCGGATGCGGCGGGAATTGCCAATGTCCGGTTCGCCTGCGCCGATGCCGCGACCTGTCTGCCCGACGAGGCCCCGTTCGATCGGCTGTTCTCGCGGTTCGGCAGCATGTTCTTCGTCGACCCCGCCGCCGCCTTCGCCAATCTTCACCGATCGCTGAAGCCTGGTGGCCGGATCGACCTCGCGGTGTGGGGGCCGCCGCGCGACAATCTCTGGATGATGGAGATCATGGGGGTCGTCCGGCAGCATATCGAAGTCCCACCCGCGATTCCGCGCGCGCCGGGGCCGTTCGCGTTCGAGGATGTCGATTATCTCACCGAAATTCTGGCGGCCGGTGGTTTCGGCGATCCCGCGATCGATGCCTATGAGGGTCTTCAGCCGGTCGGCGGCAGCGATGCCGATCCCGACGATGCCGTTCGCTTCTTCCTGTCTTCGATGTCCGTCGGCCGGCTGCTCGACGACCAGGACCCCGACCTGCGCCATCGCGTGGAACAGGATCTGCACGCGCTGTTCGCCCGTCACCACCGGCCCGGACAGGGCGTGATGATGGCCGGCAAGGCCTGGCTGGTGTCGGCAACAGCCTGATTCCGGCGCCTGATCCGCCCCGGTCCCCGACCCGCGCCGACGTCAGGACTGTGGCGCCTCGCCATAATGGCCGGTCCGTTCGCGAAGTTCATCCTCGCGCGCGCGCAATTCGGGCGTGTATTCCTCGCCGAAATCGGCGGCTTCGAAGACTTGGCGGATCTCGATCTCATGATGATCGCCGTCCGGATTGGGGACGCGGCGAATCCAGTCGATCGCCTCGTCCATCGACTTCACCTGCAGCAGCCAGAAGCCGGCGATCAAATCCCTGGTCTGGTCGAACGGGCCATGGACGACGCTGGTCTCGGTGCCTTCAAAGCGCACGCGCGCACCCTTCGACGACGGGTGCAGCCCTTCGCCGGCCAGCAGCATGCCCGATTTCGCCAGTTCCTCATTATAGGCCGTCATCTCGGTCAGCAGTCGTTCGCTGGGCATTTCGCCGGCTTCCGACTTGGCGTTGGCCTTCATGATCACCATCACACGCATGGCATTCCACTCCTCATCTACTCCAGCCGTGCCCGGCTTTCACCCCGCCTGAAACGCATCCCTCCCATCCCCGTGCCGGCCTTCGCATTCAGCCCGGCGGCGATCGTCGCCCTTGCGCGTCTGCTCGTCGAATCCGGCGCGAACCATGGCCGGTCCGCCGATGCCCATGCTGGCCGAATTCGCTTATGCGTTCAACCACGGGACGGGATGGACCCGTCCGATCGCGCGGAGGATGAAAGCGATGGGCACGATCACCACGAAGGACGGCACCGAAATCTTCTACAAGGATTGGGGCCCGAAGGACGCCCAGCCGATCGTCTTCCACCATGGCTGGCCGCTGAGCGCCGACGATTGGGACAATCAGATGATGGTCTTCCTCGGGCATGGCTTCCGCGTGATCGCGCATGATCGCCGCGGCCATGGCCGCTCCAGCCAGACCGCGACCGGCAACGAGATGGACACCTATGCCGCCGACGTCATCGAACTGGCGGCGGCGCTCGATCTCAGGAACGCGATCCACGTCGGCCATTCGACCGGCGGCGGCGAGGTCGCGCATTATGTCGCCCGTGCCGAGCCGGGCCGCGTCGGCAAGGCCGTGCTGATCGGCGCCGTCCCGCCGGTGATGGTTCAGTCCGAGAACAATCCCGGCGGCCTGCCGATCGAGGTGTTCGACGGCTTTCGCGCCGCGCTGGTCGCCAATCGCGCGCAATTCTATGTCGATGTGCCCACGGGACCATTCTACGGCTTCAACCGCGCGGGCGCCGCGGTCAGCCAGGGCGCGATCGACAATTGGTGGCGGCAGGGCATGATGGGCGGCGCGAAGGCGCATTACGACTGCATCAAGGCCTTTTCCGAGACCGACTTCACCGAAGATCTGAAGGCGATCGACGTGCCGGTGCTCGTTTTGCACGGCACCGACGACCAGATCGTGCCCTATGCGGACTCGGCGCCGCTGTCGGTCGCGCTGCTGAAGAACGGCACGCTCAAATCCTATGAGGGCCTGCCGCACGGCATGTGCACCACCCATGCCGATATCATCAACGCCGATCTGCTGGCGTTCTTCCGGAACTGATGGCGCATGACGGCAGCGTCGAATCGGATCTCGATCCGACCTGCCGTCCCCCGCACCTTCACAGGCCTGGCGTCGACCCGGCAATGTCCGGGGCGGCTCCCAGCGCGGCATCATTCCGAAACTGTCGGGCGACCGGCAGCGGCAATGCCGGGATGGCACCCGCCTTCGTCATGACCTGCCGCTCGAACAAGCCGCGCGCCCTTGTGTGTGGATCGTTCAGCGCCTCTTCCAGCGTGGCGACGATCGAACAGCATACATCCTTGCCTTCCATGGCCTGTCGCCATTCGTCGGAGGAGCGCAGCGCAATCAGCCTTGCAATTTCGCATATGACGTCGCCTGCTGGTGCCCGCCGATCCCTCCACGCTTCGGCAAGGCCGATCATGTCACAGAAGTTGTTCCAGAATTTGTCTTCCATCGCGGCGACCGCGACATGGCGTCCATCCGCCGCACAATAGAGTTGATAGCGAGGCGACCCGCCCGTGACCAATTCACGTCCGCGCCTGGGCCACAGACCCAGCGCGAACGCCGGCACCAGCGTGTCGTAATGAAAGGTCATCAGGCCATCTGAAATCGCGACGTCGAGATAAGTCCCGATCCCGGTGATCTGCCGCTGGATAAAAGCCAGCAGGATGTTGATGATCGCCGGATAGACACCGCCGGCTATGTCCGCGGCGAGCAAGGGCGGCAGAACCGGCGCACCGTCGGCACCGCACGTCAGGTCCAGATGTCCGCTTTCCGCGAGAAAGTTGAGATCATGGGCTGCCTTCTGCGCCTTTGGGCCGGTCTGGCCCCATCCGGTCAGGGAGCAATATATGATCCCGGGGTTGATCGACCTTACATAGTCGTAACCCAGGCCAAGCCGCTCGAGCACGCCGGGCCGGTACTGATCGATGAGAATATCTGCCCGTTTCAGCCAGGGTTCCACGCGCCTGCGATCAGTCTCGTCCTTCAGATCGACCAGTAAAAGCGACTTTGAGCGATTCAGCGTGTGATAATGGACACTATCCTGTCCGATCTTCGGCTCATAGCCTCGCATGTCGTCGCCTGCCGGCGGTCGTTCGACCTTTATGACCTTCGCCCCTGCCTCCGCGAGGATGAGACTCGCCAAGGGACCCGGCACCAATGACCCGAACTCCAGCACGATCGCACCCGCAAGCGGCGAGCGGGGCGGGATCGCGCCTTCCCGACCAGCGCATGTTTCGGCGCTCAAGCCGGGATGTCTGCAGGTGACGAAAGCGTCAGCCGGAGCGGCATGCACATGACCCCGACAATCTGCTCCATCGTGTCCTCGAGCGCCTCCGAAAAGGATTCGCCGAGCGCCGACTCTTCGGTGCCATGGTGGCGTGCCAGGATATTCAGGAACATCAGGCTGACGCTGATCAGCCGCCGCTGGGCCACGTAGGGCGGCAGATAATCGACACGCTCACGCAACAGCCGCAGGGCTTGCGTCAGATTGGGCGGCTCCGATCCGCTGAAATCGCCGAACTCCGGCGATCGGCTCTGCAGGAGATACTGGCAGAGGAAGCTGGCATAGGAATGGTTGCCGTCGGCATCCTGAAGGTCGAGCTGCGGAAGGAGGATGATTTCCAGAATCGTGCGCGCGTCCTTCAGGCGCCGCTGGATCCGGGCACGGTGCAACATGGCGCCACGCGCCGCTTCCATCTGTTCCATGCGATGATCAAAGATGGCGCGGACCAGCCCCTCGCGCGAGCCGAAATGATATTGCACTGCAGCGTGATTGCCCTGCCCCGCTTTCGTCGCGATCTCGCGCATCGAGGCACCGTTGATCCCGCTCCTGGCGAACAATTGCTCCCCCGCGAGGATAAGCCGCGTTTTTGCGTCGATATTTTCAGCGGAAGGCGCTTCTTCCACATCCGTCATCACCTTCGCCAATGCGTCATCCTAAAACACGTGTAACATTATTCTGCATCTCGCAGGCGCGAGATGGCGGGCAGCGGCGACCGGACACGGCCCGGATCACCTTCAATGCTACAGGAGGGGCGGCAGAAATTCAAGGTTTTCGTCGTTTCTGACCAGAGAGCGACTCCGTCGCGCGCCCTCGTGGAGGCGCAAGCCCTGACATAGGACTTAAGCTGGAATTTACACTTGACTTAAAGTGACGCACAGGATTATCACCCTAATCGTCATTAGATTGCGATATGCCGGGCCCCACCGCGGAATGACGGTCAAAGCCGGTGCGATGCATTTTACGCTCAAGGAGAGACTTTCATGGCGATGGAAACCGGCCTCATCTTTCACCCCTATATGCGTCCTGGGCGGACGGCGAAGCAGACGTTCGAGTGGGGCGTCCAGAATTCCGTGGCGTGCGATAAAGCCGGCTTCACCTCGATGATGATCTCCGAGCATGCCTCGCAGATCTGGGAGAATATCCCGAACCCCGAATTGATCATGGCCGCCGCCGCGCTGCAGACCGACCAGATCCGGTTCGCGCCGATGGCGCACATTCTTCCGCATCAGCATCCGACCAAATTGGCGATCATGGTTGGCTGGCTTTCGCAGATCCTGGAGGGCCGCTATTTCCTCGGGATCGGCGCCGGTGCTTATCCGCAGGCATCCTATATGCATGGCATCAAGGACGCTGAGCCGCAGATGCTGAACGAGATGGTGCGCGAGTCCTTCATCATCATGGAAAAGATCTGGAAGCGCGAACCCTTCTTCTACGAGGGAAAATTCTGGGATGCCGGCTTCCCCGAGGAGGCGCCGGCCGAGACCGAGGAAGACGAGCAGCACATGCTCGCCAATTTTGCGCCCTGGAACGGCGCATTTCCGGAAGTCGCCGTCACCGGCTTCAGCAGCAACTCCCCGTCGATGAAGCTTGCAGGCGAGCGAAACTTCAAGCCCGTTTCGATCTTCTCGGGCCTTGACGCCCTCAAGCGCCACTGGGAAATCTATTCCGAAGCCAATATAAAGGCCGGCTTTACGCCCAATCGCCAGCGTCACGCGGTGTCGCAGACGGTGTTCTGCGCCGACACCGATGCGGAAGCGAAGCGCCTGGTGATGGACGGTCCGATCGGCTACTGCTTCAACCGGTATCTCATCCCGATCTGGCAGCGGTTCGGGATGATGGACGGCTTCGCCAAGGACGCCGGCATCGATCCCGCCGATGCGGATCTGGAGTTCCTCGTCGACAACGTCTTCGTCGTGGGGTCGCCCGACACGGTCGTCGACAAGCTCAGCACGCTGTTCGAAGCCTGCGGCGGCTGGGGAACGTTGCAGGTGGAATCGCACGACTATTACGACGATCCGTCGCCGTGGTGGAATTCCCTGGAACTCATCGCCAAGGAAGTCGCCCCGCGGGTCAAGCTGCCCGGAACGAACGATGCGGTCCCGGAAGCCGTGGCCGCCTGATCTTGAAAGTCGATGTGAAGAGCGGGGTTCAGCAACCCCGCTCTGCTACGCCCTCCGCGGGGCGGTGGAGCTTTTGACGGCAAAGCCGTGCAGCAGGAGGTCTGCCGCCTGTTCGGCGATCTGCGACGGCCCCAGCTTGCCGGGTCGATACCAGGACGAACAAGATTCGAGCATGGCGATGAGGAACTTCCTCACCACGGTCGCGTCCAATGCCTTGCTGGCACTGCCGTCGGCCTGAGCCGCCACGATGAGGTCGCGCCAATAATTATCGAAACTCGAATAAGCGGCCAGGACCCGCTTTTTCATCTCGTCCGGCAGATCGTCGAACACGCGTGCAACCGCCGATGAATAGTCGTCGCCCGACAGGAGGAAGTCGATATGGGCCACGATCGCAGCCCTGAGCCGCACGAGCGACGGTGCGTTCGGTCCCAGCACCTCGACGCGCGCCACGATATGGTGGCTGTTGTGATAGATTCCTTCCATCATGACCTCCTCGACCAGATGGTCCTTGGACGGGAAATGATGGTATATGCTGGGCGCCAGCATGCCGGCGCCCTGGGCGATATCGCTGAGTTTTGCGCCGGCAAGCCCCTTCTGCCGGAGAATCGCGGCGGCGGAATCAAGAATGCGCGTTCGGCCATTATCTGCGTTTGCCATGGCCCCCTCTTAACCCGGATGTGACTGAAAGACAGCCCTCTGCGGGCTTCGCCTCCTATCCGAGATAAGGGCTGTTGGGCACGCCCGCGGCAGGCGGATCGAGAATCTCGAACAGTCCGCCGGCGAGCGGCTGCTGCGCGAACGTCTCGGCCGAGTAGCCCTGCGATCCGGTAATCAGAAACAGTCGCGCATAGTCGCTTCCCCCGAACGCCGGACGAAGCCCGCGACGGACGGGCAGCCGGCGCTCCTCGAGCAGGCTTGCGTCCGGTGCGAAGCGGCGCAGCATCCAGCTTTCGTAGAAGGCCATCCAGATGCAGCCTTCGACATCGACCGCCATGCCGTCCGGATAGCCGTCCTCGGGCTTGAAGGTCAGGAAGTCGCGGCGGTTCGACAACGCGCCATCGTCCGCGACGTCATAGACCCAGCTGACGAGCGGCATCGAGTCGTTGACATAGGCCGTCCGACCGTCCGGACTGAACGCCGGGCCGTTGGCGGTCACGATGTTGCGCTCCTGCGTGCTCACGCTGCCATCCGTGTCCAGCCGATAGAGTTCACCGGTGTTGCGGACGTCGAGATTGCCGAGCGTGCTTTCCTTGTCCTGCGCCGTCGTACTCTCGTCCCACTGGCTCGAATCGCAGGAGCCGGACCAGTAGCGCCCCTTGCGATCGGTGACGCCGTCGTTGAGCCGTGCAATGCCGGGGTTCGGTATCGGATGGACGAACGGCTTGTAGATCCGCATTTTGGGATCGACGTGGGCAAAACCGTCGGCGCACGAAGCCACGAAGCCGCCGCTGGCGCGCGGCGCGATGGCGCTGATCCAGGCAGGGGTTGCCCAGGTTCCCGTGTTCCCGCTCTCGAGATGGTACCAGTTGACGCTCGGCGCTTCGATATCGACCCAGTAGATGCAGCCGTCCCGTTCGTCCCAAATCGTGCTTTCGCCGAGGATGGCCTTTGCATCCCACAGGCAGCGCCAGCCTTCACCGTCCATCATCGCTTGATCCCATCCTGTCGTCAGAGCTTGACCACCGAATCGCCGAACGGCGCGTCGCGCTGGCGCACCGCCGCCTTCAGACCCTCGGTGCGCACGGTTTCATTGAATCGTGTGCGACTGGCCGCGAGATGGCCGCGCGCGTCCATTTCCGCGGCCATGCGCTGCAAGGTGCGCGCGCCCATCAGTTCCAGACCGATGTTGACGATCCGCTTGTTGGCACTGAGCAGGTCGGCATCGATGAGGGCGAGGCGCGACGCCAACGCGGCAACCTCCGCATCCAGCGCGTCGGCCGGAACCGCCTTGAGGGCGAGGCCGATCTGCGCCGCATCGCCGCCCCGGATCGAATCGCCGGTGAGCAGCAACCGCTTTGCCCATTGTGGGCCGACGAGATAGAGCCACATATGGCTGGGAAGCGATCCCTGCGAACGCGCAGGCGGGAACCCGAACAGGGCGTCCTCCGCGCAGATCACGATGTCGCACAGCAGCGCAAGATCGGTCCCGCCCGCCAGGCAGCGGCCATGGACCTGGGCGATGACCGGCTTGTGCATATCGAACAGGGCCATGCGCAGTCGCTGCGCCTTTTCCTGATGCCAGGCGTCATCATCGAACTTTGCGCGACCGCGTTTGTGATCGACCTGCCCTGGAATCGGCTGATCATATTTCTGCAGATCGTAGCCGGAGCAAAAATCCGGACCGGCAGCCTTGAGGACGATCGCATGGACGCGATGATCCTCATCGGCTTCCCACAGCAGCGCGTTGAGCTGCTCCTGCAGCGGCTCACTCAGCGCATTGCGCTTCTCGGGACGGTTGAGCGTGATCCAGGCCGTGCCCTCCCGGACTTCATACAGCACCAATTGTTCACGTTCTGCCATTCTCATCCCTTTCCCTCCCGAGCGACGTCTTGCGCATCGCCACCGGCCGATCCTGGCGCGCTATCGCCGTTCAGGCAACCGAGTGCAGCTGGGACGGCGCCACCGGCGCTGAAACGTCGATGTCCTTGAGATGAGGAAGGACCTTGCGAGCGAACAGCTCATAATTGTCCCGACCGACGTCGAACGGCATGTCACCGAACTGAGTGTAAATGATGAAGCTTCCGACATCGAAGCGTTCGACCATCGCCTTGAGCCTTTCCACGACCTCCTCCGGACGCCCCCAGATCTGAAGATCCGCCAGGAAGTTGTTGAACTTCTCGATGCCATGCTTTTCCACGCTGTTCGCCAGCGCGCCATAATATTCATAACCCTCGATCTTCTCGAAATCCTTGTTACCGAACTGGTAGAAGGATGATGTCGACCGGGCATATTCGACAAGATATTTGTCACGCATTTCCTGTGCCCCGGCCGCGTCCTCGTTCACCGCGACGAATGCGACGACGACGGGCTTGGGCGCCGGCCGCCCCTGCATGGCGAAGAAGCGGTCGCGATAGCTGGCGACATCTTCCTGAACCTTGTCCCAGGGTTTTTGCGCGATGATCATCAGGCCGACATCGAGATTCGCCATCAGCTTGACCGACTCGGGCGATACGGCGGACGCGAAGACACGCCCGCGATAGCTCGCATAAGGTCGCGGGCGCAGTTCGACACGCGGCTGCTTCAGATACTCGCCGTGATATTCCATGACGCCGGTTTCGAGCGCTTCCAGCAGTGCCTCGGCATATTCACGGAAACGCTTGCGCGCCTCACCCATCGGCACCTGGAAGCCGTCGAACTCTTCTTTGCCAAGGCCCCGGCCGATGCCCAGAATGGCGCGACCTTCGGACAGCTGGTCGAGGAGGAGGAAGCTTTCGGCGATGCGGACCGGATTCTGCCAGGGCAGCACGGTGACCGTGGTGCCGAGCTTGATCCTCGTGGTCTTGGCGGCGACCCAGGACAGAAACTGGGGTACGTTGGGAGTCATCATGTAGCCGGTGAAATGATGCTCGGGCGTCCATACGGAATCGAAACCCTGATCCTCGGCGCGCGCCGCCAACGACAATTCGTGCCGGAAAACCTCGATATCGCTGACCCGATCGTTCAGGTTTTGGAACGTCAACCCCAACCCCACGTCCATACTTGCCTCCAAAAACAGCGTTCCTTGAAGGTCAGACTAATAGCAATTAGGTTAGCTTGGCAAGCCCTTCGAAAAAACTTTGCTGTCCGGGTTGGCATTCGGCGCCTTGCCGAGCGCCCCTCCGCCCCGGTCAGGATCAGCAATTTCCACGTATAATCATGATATTAGGTGGAAACTCTCCGTCCGTCGAAACCGGACCGCGCCGGCGGGGTGACCAGCGGCGGGAAGCGGATCGTGCTTGACGCAAAAGAGAGAAATTGGCACGTTAATCGTAATTAGGTAGAGGAGAGATGTCGAGGTGATCGAGTCCACAGCAGAACGGCGGCAGGCCATGTCTGACCGGCATCCCGTCTGGGAGGAGATGACCCTCGACGCTTACCTCCGACGCGCGCAGCAGCATTTCGCTACAAAGCCGCTTGTCATCACCGACGCGGAAACGCTGGATTATGGCGCGGTCCACACCCAATCGGAGCGTTTCGCCGCCGCGCTTGCGGGGCTTGGAATCGGCCGGGGCGACCGCGTCGGGCTGCTGCTGGCCAATTATCCGGTCACGGTCTCGCTCATGTTTGCGATCTGGCGGGCCGGTGCGGTCGCCGTCGCCATCAATACCCTCTACGGTCCCAGCGAACTGGACTATGTGGTCCGGGAAGCCGGGTGCCATCTCGTCATCAGCATGGCGCGCTTCGGTTCGCGCCGGTACGATCTGGAACTCGACGCCCAGATGCCGGGATGGCGAACCGGCGACTGTCCCGCGCTGCCGGAACTGCGCGGCGGCCTGGTGTATGACGCGGAGGCTCCGCAGGCGTTTCTCGCGTCGCTCCCGCCGGGCGAACTGCCCGCACAATCCGCGGCGCCGCACGATCCTGCCGTCATCATGTTCACATCCGGCACGACCGGAGCGCCCAAGGGGGTCATGCAGACCCATGACAATCTGCTGAGGGCGGCCTATGCGGGCGCCTATCACCAGGCGTTCGACGAGGGCCGGCGAGCCGTTTTCTCGCTCCCGTTATACCATGGCTTCGGCCTGGTCGTCGGCCTGCTTTCCGGGATGATCGTCGGGGGCTCGATCGTCCCCTTGCTGCGCTTCGATGCGGATGCGCTGTTGTCCGCCACCGAGCGCTTCCGTGCCACCTACCTGATGGGCGTCCCCACCATGACGATCGCGATGATGGAACGGGCGAAGATCAAAGCATATGACCTGAGTTCGCTCACCGCAGTCCACAGTGCTGCTGCGCCGACACCGAGCTGGGTGTGGCGGCAGATCCAGGAGACGTTCGGCTGCGACGAGATCTTCACGAGCTACGGCCAGACCGAAGCAACCGCGACGATCGTGTGCACCCAACCCGGCGACCCTATCGAAGTCGTGGCCGAGACCCAAGGCTGCATCGTCCAGGCCGGCATCGCCGGGATTCCCGAACAAGATGGCCGGATCTGCGAATTCAAGACCATCGATCCCGTCACGGGCGCCGATCTGCCCCCCGGGACCGCCGGCGAGCTCTGCACGCGGGGTCCGATGAACAGCCTGGGCTATTTCCGCCGCCCGGAGGAAACGGAAAAGCTCTTCCTTCCGGGGGGGTGGCTGCGGACCGGGGATCTGGGCCGGTTCCGGCCCGATGGAAACCTGTTCCTGACCGGCCGATCGAAGGAACTGTACAAGAGTCGGGGCGAACTGGTTTCGCCGAAGGAACTCGAGCAGCTCGCCACCACCCATCCTGCGATCGCGCAGGCATTTTTCATCGGCATGCCTGACGAACGCTGGGGCGAATGCGGCTGCGCATGGATCGTCCGCACGGACGGCCACGACCTCGTGGCGGACGACATTCTCGCATGGCTGAAGCCACAGGTCGCAGGGTATAAGCTTCCGCGCGATATCTGGTTCATTGCGGAGAGCGATCTGCCGAAGACGGGGACGGGCAAGGTCCAGAAGACTGTTTTGAAGGAGATGGCGCTGGCTCACCTTGCCGCACGACAGGATGCGGCGGGCGCAGGCAGCCGCCGGGGGCATGGAAAGATCGATCGATGAGCAGCGAAGGCATTTCCTCGATCGAGGACATCATTCATGACGCGATAAACGGGGTCCCCTATATTCTGGTCGATGCCGACGATCGCGAGAATGAAGGCGACGTCATCATACCAGCCCAGTTCGCAACGCCGCGCCAGATCAATTTCATGGCGAAGCATGCGCGCGGGCTGATTTGCCTGGCGATCACCCGGGCGCGGGCGGAGCAGTTGAAGCTGCCGCCAATGACGGCCAACAATCAATCCGGCCACGGCACGGCGTTCACCGTATCGATCGAGGCTCGAGAGGGCGTGACGACGGGAATCTCGGCGCAGGATCGCGCGCACACGATTGCGGTGGCAGTCGATCCCACGAAGACGTCGGCCGACATCGTGTCGCCGGGTCACGTCTTTCCGCTGACCGCGCGCGAGGGCGGGGTATTGGTGCGTGCCGGACACACGGAAGCAGCGGTCGACATCTCCCGCATAGCGGGCCTGACGCCGGCTGGCGTGATTTGCGAGGTGATGAACGACGATGGCAGTATGGCGCGGCTTCCCGAACTGCTCGTGTTCGCGAAGGAACATGGGCTGAAGGTCGGCACCATCGCGGACCTGATCGCCTATCGCCGGCGTTTCGAGAAGCTGGTGCAGCGGGTTGCGAGCGCGCCGTTCCATAGTTTTTACGGGGGCGATCTCACCATCCATGTCTATCGCAACCTGGTCGATGGCGGCGAGCATGTCGCGCTCGTCAAAGGCGAGGTGCGCCCGGATCGCGATACGCTGGTGCGCGTTCACCAGGTCGACATAACCACGGATATGCTCGGCTGGTCACAGGCCCACCCCGAATATGTGCCGCAGGCGCTGCAAGCCATTGCAGCGCACAACGGCCAGGCGGTTGCCGTCTTCGTTCGCGATCCCAGTCCGGACTCCATCTCGAAGCGGATCGAGGGCGGGCGCAAGACCTATCACGACACGAATGCCACGCGCGATTATGGCATCGGCGCGCAGATCCTGCTCGACCTGGGGGTCCGTCAAATGACCTTGCTGACCTCGAGCAAGGCGAAACTGGCGGCGCTCGAAGGCTTTGGGCTGACTGTGGTCAATCGCTTGCCGCTGCGCAATCCTGATGTGGGCGCTTAGCGTGACAGGTTGTGCAAGGCCAGTATCCGAAATCAGATTCCTCGCTGTTTCAAGTGGGAAGGCGCAGATCGAGCGTGCCGGCGATGAGGTAGATGATGGCCTCGAGATGTCGGTGGGACCGGTATCCTCGGGCCTTGGCTTTTGCTGCCTGGACGAGGCTGTTGATGCCCTCGAGGATTTCATTTGCAATGCCGGAGTGGAACCACCGCAATATGCCTGCTTCATGCCGCTTGATGGTTCTGGCGGCCTCGACGATGGGCGGGAGGCGTGAGTGCGTTCCCTAGAAATACCATTTCTTCAGGGAGGCCTTGGCCACTTCGGGCGTCGGCCTCCTGGAATGTCGGACGTCTCTGGTAAGCACGTGCGGTTTTCAGATTTCGGCTGCCCAGCTTGCCGAGGTCGTAGTCCATCCCGCCGAGCATTACCCACTCCAAACAGCGAGAAGCCCTATTATTTGTATCATATTGTGCGGAAACAATGTTCGTGTTGAATTTATACAGCCTCCTGACATCGATATTGTCAGCGGCTGCGTTCATGTAACGCAGCATCTCGGACCGGGAGGCGAAACGCTCGCTCCATTCCCAGTCAGGCAGAACAGCTTTCAATGCGAAATAGCCATAGGCATGACTTTCGGTATCCAGACTGCATCCCGGATATCGCACGCATGCCGGCCTGATCGAGGAGATAGGCCGCCGATCACTGGCGCGACCTAATTGGGCGTTTGATTTTGGTTCATTTCGGTCAGCCTGTCGAAATACGTGGAGGGAATTGACCCCAAGCGGATTAAATGTTGATCCCGGCATATTGCTGGCCGGCGAACTGGAGCGGATGCGCAGATGGAGAACGGGAAGATCGCCGTCATCGTTCGGCGCGTTGCGCCGAGCTCGCTCACCGCACGGATATCAGCCCGCCATCAACGGGAATGAGCTGGCCGGTGATGAAGCGCGACCCTTCGCCCGCAAGAAACACCAGAACCGGCGCCAAATCGGTGTCGGCATTGCCAAATTTACCCCCGAGCGGAATCTGTTCGGCGGTCGCCTTGTCATGAGCGGCCAGATCCACTGGCGACAGGGCTTCGCGAAAGCGCTCGTACATGGGCGTCACGATATAAGGCAGCACCGCATTGACGCGGATACCGCGCTTTCCCCACTCACGGGCAACGCTGCGCGTCCATGTATGGACTGCAGCTTTCGACGCACCATAGACGGCGTTGTTGGTTTCGGCGGTGAGGCCGGATTCGGAGCCGAAATTTATGATCGCCCCGCCATTGGGCATATGCCTGTAGGCTGCGCCATTTGTGTAAATGGTGCCGTTGACATTTATATTGAAAATCCATTCCAGCGTGTCGTCGGGCACGTCATGGGTGGGAGCGTGGCGGTGAACGCCCGCGATATGCGCGAGGACATCGAGCCGGCCCATTTCCGCCACAGCCGCATCGAAGGCGGCATCGACGGCGGCGCGCTCGCCAACGTCGCAGGCGATGAAATGGGCCTTGCCGGGGCCTTCGGCATTGGCCCTGTCCACGGCGGCATGGCCACCTTGGGGATCAATGTCCATGGCGAAAACTTCGGCCCCTTCCGCAACGAAGGCGCGAAGCGCGGCCGCACCGATGCCCTGGGCGCAACCGGTCACGACGATTTTCTTCTGACTCAGAGTCATAAATCCGTCTCCATCCCAATTCCGCCTAGCTCCCCGGCTTTCTGCACATTTTGCAGCCCTCGACAGCGAGCAGCGAGTCCGCGTCTGATTTGAGCATGAACCTAATTACATTTAGTCCAATACGCAATAGGCATTGCGCGCGATAGACAGGACGGCGCGATTGGACAAGTCTTCTTCGCGGGCGTCCGTGCACTAGCGGGGAAGTGCTTGTTTTACCTACCCCGTTCCGTGAGTGTGGGGGAGATGCCGCGCGACTCATGCAGCCTGTTCGGCAATTCCGCTTCCAGCCAGCAGATTGGATATCTCGTAAAATCCTAAGATCAATTAGGTTAAGGTGGACGCTTATCGCCCCTCCCATTCCGGCGCCCGGCGCTCTTGCCATGCGCGTATCGCTTCCTGACCATCTTCGGTTCGGGAAAGAGTTCGATGAGACGGTATCGCGCGGCCAAAGCTTCCTCCAGGCTGGTATTCAGACCATCAAGCGCCGCCTGTTTCGCGGCCTGGGACACCAAGGGCGCGCAGCCCAGAATTTTATCGATCCATTCTCATTTATCAAGGCGATACCCAGATGCAGTGCCTGAACAATCGTCATTTTATACACACTGATTCGCGTACACTAAGTCGATTTGACCGCCGATCTACTTGGCTGGACGGCCGCGCATCATAATTACGTGCCACGCGCTCTCAAGGAAATCTCGCATCACCAAGGGCCGGCAGCCGCGGTGTTCGTCCGCGATCCGAGTCCGACCTCGATATCGCGACGGATCAGGGGTGGTCGACGCCTCTATCATGAAACAAGTGCAAGCCGTGATTATGGCATCGGTGCTCAAACCCTTCTCGATCCGGGTGTCGGACAGATGACGCTGCTGACGCCCAGCAAGGCCAAACTGGCGGCACAGGAGGGCTTCGGCCTGACGGTGACAGGTCGCCTCGAGCTACGCGAGGAAAATCCCGTGTTCCACCTCAATCTCGACTGAGCCAGTCGTGCGCTGCATAGCGCATGCACGAGCGATGAAGGTGATGGGCAGCCTGACGGCCGTCAGGCGCAGATATGTCGATGATCTCCCAAGCCCCGTGCGCACAACCCCTAATTTACATTTGGCCAATGGTCGGGAGACAACGGAAATCCCCTAAAACCACCTTGGACTCTCCAGCATGGATTGGCTCTGCCCACCTGCACCTCCTCAATCACTTAGCGCTTGAAATACGCTGAATAGACAAGGCTGCGTCTCCTCGAACCGGCGCGATCCTGCCAACGGATCTTTCCTTGCTGCGGTTCCCTAAATGGCATTGACATCCCCCTAATTTCTATTAGGCTTTTGGTCCACGATATGGCTCTAGCAAGGGGCTGAAGCCGAAGGGGAGAAATGAGAATGGCGCACAGAATCAAAAAGTATGTCGCTTGCGGGGCTGCGCTGAGTGGGCTCATGGCCGGAATGCCTGCGTTCGCGCAGAGCGCTGCCGAACAAGGAAATGATAACGCATCGAGCAATGCGCCCGACACGGGCGAGATCATCGTCACGGCCCAGCGCCGCTCTGAATCATTGTCGAAAGTCCCGGTCTCGGTTTCCGCATTCAACGCCGAGATGTTGCAGGATCGCAACGTGTCCAGCGAACAGGATCTGGCGGCACTGGTGCCCGGCCTGATCGTGAAGAGCGGGCAGAACTCCAACCAGATCAGCTTCACGCTTCGCGGCCAGACGCTCGATCCGTTCTCTGGCTCCAGCCCCGCCGTGCTGACCTATATCAACGAAGCGCCCCAGAGCGCGGGCAACACGTCGACGGCCTTCTTCGACTTCAGCTCCGTCCAAGTCTTGAAGGGGCCTCAGGGAACCCTGTTCGGACGCAACGCGACTGGCGGCGCAATCCTTTATGAGACCACCAAGCCCGGCGACGTTTTCGGGGGCTATGCGACGATAAAGAGCGGTGAGCGCAATTATATCCAGCTCCAGGGCGCGCTGGACATTCCGCTGTCCGAAGCGATCAAGGTCCGTGTCGCCGGCGACTGGAACAAGCAGGACGGCTATATCCGCAATGCCCGGACCCGCAACACGCTGGGCGACACCGATGCGCTTTCGGGCCGCGTCACCCTTGTGATCGAGCCGTCTTCGGGCTTCAAGAACACCACGGTCGCACAGTATAGCGACTTCGGCGGCACCGAAGGCTCCGGCGGCCTCTATTCGTACCACGCCTGCGGCGAGACCAACAACGGCTACACGCTGACCGCGACGCTCGACTGCGTCTATGGGTTGAACAGCCCCTTTGCGCCGACGCTGGGCGACGGGCCGATGGGCGAAGGCACTTGGCCCGGCGCCGTCCCCGGCTATCTCGCCTGGCAGAAGCAGCACCCCTACGAGGTCTGGCTGAGCTACGATTTGCCGCACAAAGCGCACGCCGCCTTCGTCACGAACACCACCGAAATCGAGCTTGGTGACGACATCAAGCTGAAGAACATCTTCAATTGGGCCGACGCCTTTGCCCGCACACCGGGCATTCTCTCGGGTTCGCCTTTCGGGTCGCTCAACCTCTACAACCGCTCCGGTCTGGGTAACGGTCGCCCCGGCGGCGAGGAATTCTCGACCAGGGCAATCTCGAACGAACTGCAGTTGCAGGGCAAGTCGGGCGCTCTCGAATATATCGTCGGTGCCTTCTATTCGAACACTAAGAAGAAGGAATATATCCCCGTCATCGTAGGTGACGAACTACCGACGCCTCTGGCCGACATCGCCTATTTTTATCATCAACGGTCGGAATCGAAGGCGGTGTTCGCGCAGCTCAGCTACGAGCTGACCGACAAGCTCAAGGCCACCGCCGGCGGTCGATATACCTGGGAAACCGCGGGTCTGGACCAAATCAAAGGCAGCTTGTTCAACCTCACCGGCACCACGCCGCTTCGTCAGGAGGCCAAGCTCCACGATCCGAGCTGGACCTTCAACCTTCAGTATCAGATCGATTCGTCGAACATGGTCTATCTCTCCCAGCGCGGCAGCTTCCGTGCGGGCGGTTTCAACGGCGCGGTCGTACCGTTCAACGACACCAACTTCTTCAACAACGAGACCACCTACGATTTCGAACTCGGCTACAAGTTTGCTGGCCATCTGGGCGACATGCCGACGCGGTTCAACATCGCGGCCTATCGCCAGATCGTGAAGAACGCCCAGCATTCGATCTACGCATTGGTGGCCGGCAATCCTGCCGCCTTCACCGTCAACGTGCAGGAGAAGCGCATCCAGGGCGTCGAGTTCGACGCCAACTTCAAACCCGTCACCTGGTTCGAATTCGGGTTTTCGGGCGCCTATACCGATGCTAAATTCACCAAGAATGTGGTGGATCTCTCGGCGGCTACCGGCGTTCCGGGTTTGACGATCCCGTTCGATACATACACCGACGCCCCGAAATGGGCCGGTTCGGTCTATACCGTAATCGGATTGCCGCTCCCCGAGGATCTGGGTGAGGTCAAACTGCGCACCGACGTCTTCGGACAGACCAAGACCTACTTCTCCAACAATGAGGGCTCGATCACGCCGCGGACCCAGTTACCGGGCTACGTGACGGTCGACATGCGGCTGAGCTGGGACAATATCAGCGGCAGTGGCTTCTCGGCCGCCATCTATGCCAAGAATCTGTTCGACAAGCTTTACTACAATTCGGGATATGTCGAAGGCGCGAGCGGCGGATTCAACACCGCGATCTGGGGCGAGCCACAGACATTCGGCGCGGAAGTCACCTTCAGGTTCTGAATTCGATGGGTGGTGGGCGGATTATCCCCGCCCACCTGTTCCTGGTTCGCGGTCATAAGCCCTGGACTTCAAAACTTGGGTTCCTCGCTGTTTCATGTGGGTAGGCGCAGATCGAGCGTGCCGGCGATGAGGTAGATGATGGCCTCGAGATGTCGGTGGGAACGGTATACTCGGGCCTTGGCTTTTGCTGCCTGGACGAGGCTGTTGATGCCCTCGAGGATCCCATTTGCGATGCCGGAGTGGAACCACCGCAATATGCCTGCCTCATGCCGCTTGATGGTTCTGGCGGCCTCGATGATGGGCGGGAGGCGGGAATGCGTTCCCCAGAAATACCATTTCTTCAGGAAGGCTTTGGCCACTTCGGGCGTCCGCTGTTCGTAGAGTTCCTGGAATGTCAGACGTCTCTGGTTAGCACGTGCGGTTTTCAGATTTCGGGTGCTCAGCTTGCCGAGGTCGTAGTCCATCCCGCCGAGCCTTACCCACTCCAAACAGCGAAGAGTCGAAAATGATGTCCTCGTCCAGATCGACCGACGACGATCGGTTGGATCATTATTGCTTCAGTTCTTCGTAGAAATTAGAGATGCAACCTTCCAAAGGTCCCTTTGTGAAACAACAAAGGGGCGCCGGGATGGTGGATGTCGAGGGCATGGACCTCGCCGATGGCAATATAATGATCCCCCGCTTCATGGATGGCGTGGAACGAGCAATCGATCCACGCCAGCGCGCCGTCCAGGATCGGCGCGCCGCGTGCCGACAGGTGATGCGGCACGCCATCGAACTTGTCGGGATCCCTGGATGCAAGCGTGCGGCAGAGGCCCTCCTGGTCGTCCGCCAGGACATTCACGCAGAATCCGTCGCATGCTTCGATCTTCGGCCAGCTTGACGAGCCCTTGTCCGGAAAGAAAGCAACCAGCGGCGGATCGAGCGAGACGGATGTGAATGAACCGACGATCATCGCGGCTGGCGTACCGTCTTGCTGCATCGCGGTTATGGCGCACACGCCCGTTGGATAATGGCCTAATATTTGCCGGAAGGTTGCGGCATCGGCGGCGATCGACATGCCCTCTCTCAAACATCCCAGACGAGCGGAACATTTTCCACCGCCGCGACGATGCCGGCATGATAGATCGGTGCCGCCCCGTCCCTGAGCGAAAAACGCGGTATGCGGGCGAGCCACTCCTGCAGCATGACGATGACTTCCATCCGGGCCAGGTGCATGCCGGCGCAGCGGTGCGGACCCTGCGCGAACGTCGAATGGGCCACATTGCGCCGCGACAGATCGACCGTCATGGGGTCCTCGTGCTGGGTATCGTCGAGGCCGTGCAGCACCGTAGGAAGAAGAATCAGATCCCCTGCCCTGAGCCGGGTTCCGTGATATTCCATATCCTCGACCACGTAGCGCGCGTCGGACACGACGCCGAAACGACGGAACATCTCCTCGACTCCGCGCTGGAGCTTCACCGGATCCGACCGCAACGCGTCGACCGTATCGGGATGGCGCGCGAGATAGATCATCATGAAGCTGAGAAAATTGACGACCGTATCGAGCCCACCGAGCAATAGCAGAGAGACCAGGCCGAGCGCCTTATCCTCCGGCATCGGCGCGCCGTTGATGTCGCTGTTCACCATCTGTGTGATCAGATCGGTGCCGCTGCCGCCGCGTCGCTCAGCGATGATCGGCGCGACATAAGCGAAGAATCCCCTGTTCGCTGCCTCCAGCGATTTTCCTTGCTCCTCGGGCGTATGCCCTGATGGCCGCGTCATCTCCTTTGCGAGCAGGTTGAGCCTGGCTGCGTCGTCCAACGGCAGGCCCGCAAGCGCCAGGAAGACCTTGACGGGGAAAATGCCGGCAAAATCCTTGGCAAAGTCGCAATGGCCATTGGACGCGAAGCCCTCGATCAGGTCGATCGCCACGGCCCTGATGTCGCTTTCGACCTTGCGAATCTGGGCAAGGTTCAGTCCCTTGTCGATGACCTTGCGATAGGGCGTATGTTCGGGCGGGTCCATCTTCGTGGGAACCATCTCATAGGCTTCGCCGGCCTCTCTCGGCACCCATATCACCCGGCTCGAGAAGCGGTCCGGCCGGCGATAGATCTCGTCGATCAGCGCGCCACGCGTCGCGATCCAGTGACCGCCGGTGTACGGGGTCCAGATCAGCGGCGGGGTGTCCGGCTGCTGCACCTTCTTCCACGCTTCATGGACACCCTCCTCGATGCCGTCGAGCGCGTATGCATCGACCTCCCGCACCAACTCCGGCGGCACATGGTCGGGGATCGGCATGCGATGTTTGGCAGGCGGCGGCGGAGAAATCGTGGCAGTATCCATGCCGGCGTCCTTTTTCAGCAAATAATGGACTTTTTCAACGAATGGTGGGATCGATGACCGCCTTGGTGGCGACACCGGTCCTTGTGACCTGAAGCGCCTCGGCGGCCTGGCTGATGCCGAAGCGATGACTGACGAGTTCGGCCAACGGCACCTGATTTTGCACGCGTGCCGCGAATTGCATCGCCTGATAATAATTCTTCGGTGCCGGGAAGGAGGCGCCCCCGATGGTCAGGTTCTTCAGCGTCAGATCGCGAGGCGATATCGGCTGGGTACCGATCGCGCCCCACAGTCCCAGGATGATATAGCGGCTGTGGATCCCGCTGATGTCCACACCCTCAGGGAATGCCGGCAGCGCGCCGGCAGCCTCGATGACGATATCGGGTCCCTGCTTTCCGATCCGATCGTAGATCATGCGCTTGCGCTCTTCGGCAGGCAGGCCGAGCGAAACCGTCGATGTGGCGCCCAACTTGATCGCTGCGTCGAGACGGGCCGGGGCACCGTCGATGACGATGATCTCGCGCGCGCCCGCCTGCGCCGCCACCAGGACCGCCGACAGCCCGACCGGGCCTGCGCCCTGGACGACGACGGAATCGCCGAACCGGACCGGACCGCAACGATCGAAGCCGCGCAACACGGTGGGTAGCGCGCAGCCGAGCGCCGCGATCGCCTCGGGTTGCGCACCATCGGGCAGGCGATAGAAGGGCATGTTGTTCGGCAGCCACGCATAGTCCGAATAGCTGCCCCAGTTCGGCTTTGAGGCATCCTCGAAATATTGGCTGTTCTCGCACGGCGTTTCTTCGAGGATCGTGCACGAATAGCAGCGATGACAAAGCGCGATCGGCGACCAGACGACCCGGTCGCCCGCCTTTACGGGCGTCCCCGCATAATCGGCGAAGACGCCGGCGCCGAGCTGGGCAATCTCGCCGACACCCTCATGCCCGAGGATGATCGGGAACGGCATCTCGCCCGCTTCCCCGGTGAGGATGTGGACGTCGCTTCCGCAGACGCCACCCAGAATGGTTCGCACGAGCGCGCCGCCAGGCTCGGGCGCGTGCACTTCGACATCCCATGTTTCCAGTCGGTTCTTTTCAACGAGCACCGCGGCTTGACCGTACATTGCTTATCCTCCCGGTGGCGACCATGCATGGTCAAGCCATCCTCGTCATGTCGACATCGAGCCCATCGGAACCGACATGCGAGCGCTCATAAGCTAACTGGAATTAGACAGAAGATGCAAGTGGGAATATCGAAACGCGTCTCTCTCCCTGATTGGCGCCTCTCGTCTCCGCTCGCCATCTTACTCGTAATGATTTGATAATATATATTTTTTGTGACAATCTCGGCGGACTTGGCGTCGCCGGGCGAGGCGATGGCCGCCGGACGTTCGGGCTTTCAAGCCCGTCGATAATATGTATAATGAAAATTAGGCCAGCATGGCCGAGCAGTTAGGAGGGTTTATGGGTCGGCTGACCGGAAAGATTGCCATCGTCACGGGCGCCGCGCGCGGAATGGGGGCGTCGCATGCCCGCCTGTTCGTGCAGGAAGGGGCCAAGGTCATTCTGACCGATCTCAACGTCGATGGTGGGGAGGCGCTTGCCCGGGAGCTTGGCGATGCTGCGACCTTCATGGCGCACGACGTCACCAGGCCGGATTCCTGGCGCAATGCGATTGCAAGGACGGTGACCGCCCATGGCTCCATCGACATCCTGGTCAACAATGCGGGCATCCTGGGACCCATGGCGACGACCGCCGAACTGACCGATGACGGCTATGATCTGGTCTGCGCGGTCAATCAGCATTCCGTCTTCTACGGCATGAAAGCGGTCTTGCCGGTCATGGTCGAAGCAGGGCGCGGATCGATCGTGAATATCTCGTCGATCGCCGGCATGGCCGCAAATTACGGATTCCCAAGCCTGGCCTATGTCGCGAGCAAATTCGCCGTGCGCGGCATGACCAAAGCCACGGCGATCGAATATGGCAAGCACAATATCCGGGTGAATTCGGTCCATCCGGGATTCATCCAGACGCCGATGATGGTCGAGGCGACGGATGAGGTGGGCGGCGAAGCGCTTGCGCAGATTCCGCTCGGACGCATTGCCGACCCGATCGAAGTCTCCAACCTCGTTCTGTTCCTGGCCTCCGACGAATCGTCCTACATCACCGGATCTGAGCATCTAGTCGATGCCGGCATGCTGGCGCACTAGACGAGAGATGGAGCCCGCGCGCCATGCCGGTGATCGAATTTGACGTTCGCGGAAGCGTGGCCGAGGTTCGCCTGAATCGGCCGTCGGTCCTCAATGCCATCGATGCCGGGATGGATCGGGCGCTGGCCGAAGCCTGGGCGCGGATTGACGGCGATCCCGATATCCGCGTCGCGCTTCTCACCGGCGCCGGCGACAGGGCGTTCTGTGCCGGCGCAGACATCTCGGACCCACCGACCGGACATGGCGGCCTCTCGTTCGGCGGCGGGCTGACGGGCATCGGCGGCCGGCTCGTCCGCCTGCAAAAGCCGTTGATCGGCGTCGTTCATGGCCATGTCCTCGGCCTTGGCTTCGAGCTTGCCATGTGCGCGGACATTCTGATTGCGGCCGACGATACCCGGTTTCGTCTTCCAGAAGCGCAGGCGGGGTTCATCGACCATTGCGGCGTCGTTCATCGCGCGATCCGGCAACTTCCCCACCATGTCGCATTGGCGATGATCATGGCCAGTGAACCGCTCGACGCGGCCCGCGCCTTTCAGCTCGGGCTCGTCAATGAAACCACGACGCTGGCGGGCCTGGCCGAGGCGGCCGAACGGTGGACGCAGAAGGTGGTCGCTTGCGCGCCGCTTGCGTCCCAGGCCGCCAAGCAGGCCGCGCTTGCCGGCCTGGAGACCGGATTGGAGGCGGCGCTCGGCCAACGCTATCCGCTCATCGACGCCTATGCCGCGACACAGGATTGCAGGGAAGCATCCTCGGCGTGGAATGAGCGCCGGCCGCCCCGGTGGCGAGGCCGCTGAGGCAAGCGATCAAAATGCCTGTCCTAACGATGATTCTGGATTATGCTGATCCGACCTCTTGGCTGACATGGTCTGGCCAGCTCCAGCTGCAAGATCGTCCCGTTTGCAATCCACAGGGCCAGTATCATTATAATATATTGATATAAAGCATATTTTTTACACGCGCGCCGGTGAAAATGCGGGTTCATATGAAAGAATCGGCTGCTGCCACACCATGCCGCGAGCGGCATCCGCAATTCCATGTGCGCGCGATCCTAATTTGGATTAGATTTGATTGCATAGATGCTCGATCCGTGAGTGCGGAGCCTCGGTCGTCGGTCGCTATCGACCAGGGAGGGATGAACGGGACAGTGCAATCAAGCTGGCTGCCAGATTGAAAGACGCGTCACTTCACCCCTTCTCAACAGATTTGGACGCTCGCGCCTGAGAGCCGTCGGCGAGCGCGATTGCGTCTTTCCGCTGCAGAATTGACCACAACGCAGGTGAGGAGTGACATACGATAAAGGGCGCGTAATACCTCATGGACCAGATGCCGCGTCATCGTCTTCGATGCCGCACCGATCGTCACGCTCCCTGAGTGGCAGTCCTGCGGCGCCGTCCTCAAATTCAAGACGGCCACCAGCCAGCGTGAGTCCTCGCATAAACCCGTCCGCCGCGCCTTCAGCGTGTGGCCGACGGCGATCCGCCCGATTTCGCGGCCAATATCCTGGCGAGAGGATTGGGCTGCGGCTCGCCGATCTTGACCAGCCGGTTCTGGTCACGATGGGCGAAAGGCTCGGTTCGGCCGTGGACCGTCAACATGGTGTCGGTCACGTAGCTCCACGATCCGTCAGCGGCGAAAATGATCTCGATCCGATAGCTGTCGGTGCGGAACGCATAGTCGAGAAAGGCGGTCGAACAGATGCCATATTCGGTCTGGCCGCGCGCCGCCGTCAGCACCAGCCTGTCCGCACCCGGCGCGGCCTGGCCCGAGGCGATCGCGACCTGACCGCGCGGAATCGCGACCGTCTGCAGCACCAGCCCGGTCGCCGGCTCCCACAGCCAATAGCCGACCTGGTCATGGAAGGTGATATCCTCTTCCTCGGTGGTGATGTGGATGTGATAGCGCAGGCCATAGAAGAGCTGCGGCCCGTTGGTCTGCGGATCGATCGGCTCGAGATCGATCCGTTCGATATAAACCCGACGCTCCGGCCCCCCGGCCTTCGGGTTGAGATCGACGCCGGTACGCGCTTCCCAGCTGCCGGCGAGCCGCCGCAACGGCCCGAGATTCGCCAACGTATCGGGATCGACGTCGGCGGGTTCGGTGAAGATGTCTGCGGGGAAAATCGGCATCGATCGGCCTTTGATCCGGAGGGCGACGGCTGTGACGACCGGATCGTGCCGAATGCGCCGTCGAAGGTCCATAGGCCGGCGCCGCGCGGTCCGACGATCATCGATTCTCGGACCGGCCGGGCTTGCCACGGCCGCGGCGCACATTCACATGTCGAACACCAAATGATCGGCCAGGGAGGAAGCATGACATCCTGTGTCCACGGCGCGACGATCAGGACGGTGACGCCCAGCGCGCGCGGCTGCGGGGAGTGCCTGAAGATCGGCAGTCCCTGGGTCCATCTGCGCCTCTGCCGCAGCTGTGGCCATGTCGGCTGCTGCGACGACTCACCGCATCGGCACGCGACCGCGCATTTCCATACGACGCGTCATCCGATCATCGAAGGCTATGACCCGCCCGAGGGATGGGGCTGGTGTTATGTCGACGAGGTTATCGTCGACCTGCCCGACCAGACGCTGCAATGGGGGCCGATCCCGCGTTATGTTTGAGCAATTGCGCGACTGCGTATCCTCATGTCTGCGAAGATCCGGTCGGCGCCAAACAGGTGGCAGCACAGGAACGGCGCGCACCGCCGCGCGGTCGCGCTCGTCATCCGCGTCCGGATCGAACATCGGCCGGTCGTTTCGAATAGCTCTATGACGGACGCCAGCCCATTTCGAAGTCCGACGGCGCATGATGTCGCTCGCCTAGCCGGCGTCTCGCAATCGGCGGTATCGCGGGCCTTCACCCAAGGCGCCAGCATCACCGCGGAGAAGCGCGACAGGATCATCGCGGCCGCAAGTCAGCTGGGCTATCGGCCGAACATTCTCGCCCGATCGCTGATCATGGGAACGTCCAAGGTCGTCGGCGTCGTTTTCGGGCAGTTCGAGAACCCCTTCTTCGCGCATGCGCTGGGCCGGTTCGCTGAGGAATTTGCCCGCCGCGGCTTGCGCATGCTGCTGTTCACCGCCGAGACCAACGCGACGGTCGATGAACAGATGGCCGAACTGCTCAGCTATCAGGTGAGCGCGGTGATCCTGATGGCCGTGAACCTGTCATCCAAGCTCGCCGCGGAATGCGCGCGATCCCATATCCCCGTGGTCATGTTCAACCGGACGACGGAACAAGACCATGCGGCGTTTGCGGTGACCGGCGACAACAAGACCGGTGCGACGGCGATTGCCGAGCATTTCGTCAGGCGTGGCCGGCGGCGAATCGCGTTCATGGCCGGCTATGATGACAGTTCGACCAGCCGGCAGCGGGAGGCTGCGTTTCTGTCGGCACTTGCGGGCACCGGCGTGCCGGAGCCGCGTCGCATCGTCGGCAATTACAGCAGGACCGGCGCCATCGCGGCGACGCGCACGCTCTTTGCGGACCCTGCCGATCGTCCCGACGCGCTGTTTTGCGCCAATGATTTGATGGCGATCGCGGCCATCGAAACCCTGCGAACCGAGTTCGGTATCGAGCCGGGCAAGGCGTGCGCGGTGGCCGGTTTCGATGACATTCCGATGGCGGCGTGGCCGAGCTTCTCGCTGACGACATATTCGCAGCCGGTCGATCTGATGGTGGCCCGCGCCGCGTCCTTCATCACCGGTGAAAATGGCGACATGCGCAGCATCGTGGTCCCCGGCGACCTGATCGTGCGCAACTCCACTTGACCTCGAACATTTATTCGTTATGCATTTTGCATACGTATGCAAAAAAGGAATGGTCGATGAGTTTCCATTTGAAGCGGGGTGCAACGCCGCAGGCGAAGGCAGATCGCGATCGCTCGGTGCGCGACACGGTGGAGGCGATCCTTGCCGACATCGAGGCGCACGGCGACGATGCGGTGCGCGAACTCTCGATCAAATTCGATCAATGGGATCGCGAGAGCTATCGGCTGACCCCGGCCGAGATCCAGGATTGCATCGACCAGCTGACCGGCCAGGACCTCAAGGATATCGAATTCGCGCAGACCCAGGTACGCAACTTCGCGCGGATCCAGCGTGACAGCATGAAGGATGTCGAGGTCGAGACGCTGCCCGGCGTCGTGCACGGCCACCGGAACATCCCGCTCAACGCGGCTGGTTGCTACGTGCCGGGGGGCAAATATCCGCTGCTCGCTTCGGCGCATATGAGCGTGATCACCGCCAAGGTGGCGGGCGTGTCGCGCGTCGTCACCTGCGCGCCGCCGTTCAACGGCAAGCCCGCACCCGCGATCGTCGCGGCGCAGGCGATGGCGGGCGCCGACGAGATCTACTGCCTCGGCGGCATCCAGGCGGTCGCCGCGATGGGGATCGGCACGCAGTCGATCGCGCCGGTCGACATCCTCGTCGGACCGGGCAACGCCTTCGTCGCCGAGGCCAAGCGCCAGCTGTTCGGCGCGTCGGCATCGATCTGTTCGCCGGTCCCACCGAGACATTGGTGATCGCCGACGAGATCGGCTGCGATGGCGAGCTTGCCGCGACCGACCTACTCGGCCAGGCCGAGCATGGACCCGACAGCCCCGCGATACTGCTCACCACCTCCGAGAAACTCGCCCGCGAGACGATGGCCGAGATCGAGCGCCTGCTCGAGATCCTCCCCACCGCGGACCATGCCCGCAAGGCGTGGGAGACCTATGGCGAGGTGATCGTCGCCGAGAGCGACGCGGAGATGGTCCTCATCGCCGACGAGATCGCCTCCGAACATGTCCAGGTGATGACGCGCGATCCCGATTATTTTCTCGACCATATGACCAACTATGGCGCGCTGTTCCTCGGCAACCGCACCAACGTCAGCTACGGCGACAAGGTGATCGGCACCAACCACACGCTGCCGACCCGGAAGGCGGCGCTATACCGGCGGTCTCTGGGTGGGCAAGTTCCTCAAGACCTGCACCTATCAGCGCGTGCTGACCGACGCGGCATCGGCGATGATAGGCGAATATTGCAGCCGCCTGTGCGCGCTCGAGGGTTTTGCCGGCCATGGCGAGCAAGCCAACATCCGCGTCCGCCGCTTTGGCCACCGCAACATCCCCTATTCCGGCCGCGCCGAGCCGCTGGTCGCGGCCGAATAAGATGGCGCTGCCCAAGACACCGAGCTTCCGCCTCGACGGGCGCCGCGCGCTGGTGACCGGCGCGGGACGCGGCATCGGCCTGGCGCTGGCCGCAGCGCTGGCGGAAGCCGGCGCGGCGGTGACGCTCGCGGCGCGGACCGCAGCGGAGATCGAAGCCGGCGCAGCGGCGATCCGCGATGCCGGCGGGCGCGCGGAAGCCGCAGTCCTCGACGTCGCCGACCTCGCGGCGGTCGAGGCCTTCTTCGCCGGCCGGCCAGCCGTCCATGTGCTGGTCAACAACGCCGGCACCAATCGGCCGAAGCTGATGTGGGAGATTACGCCAGCCGATTACGACGCGGTGCTCGACCTCAATGTGAAGTCCGCCTTCTTCGTGGTACAGGCCTGCGTGAAGCGGATGATCGCCGAAGGCGCCAAGGGGAGCCTGATCCACATCGGCAGCCAGATGGGGCATGTCGGCGGCCCCAACCGCTCGCTTTATTGCGCTTCGAAATGGGCGATCGAGGGCATGAACAAGAGCTTCGCGCTCGATCTCGCGCACTACGGCATCCGCTCCAACGTCATCGCGCCGACCTTCATCGAGACGCCGATGACCAGGCCATATCTGAAGGATGCCACGTTCAGGGCCAATGTGCTCGCCAGGATCAAACTCGGCCGCCTCGGTGCGGTCGAGGATCTGATGGGGGCGGCGCTGTTCCTCGCCAGCGATGCGAGCGCGCTCGTCACCGGCACCAGCTTGGTCGTCGACGGCGGCTGGACCGCTGACTAGCGGCGCTTTCGTTTCAGCTCCGGTCATCGCGCGGTCGGCCGGCCCACATCACCGACGAACAGTCAAAATCAGCCGTTCATTTCGTGGCGTTGATCTGCCTCGAATTGAGCGGCCATTGGCTGGCGTCATGGACGAACCGATGAACCGCGAGATGCCCAACCATGTCGTCCTGCCGGACCCTCGTCCGGCGGGGTACCGTCATGGTCCTGGCTGCAGGCGCGCTTCACCACTGGCGGACGATGGCGCCGCGCATACGAGACTGCTTCAGTCATTGCCCTCGTGGGGGTATATTGTTTCCTCTTAGGCGGAGGAGATGGCAATGGCTGGCTTTGCGCCGCAGCGCGACGGAGTCTTCTATCTGACGGAAGGCGGTCAGGAGACCGAGATTCAATATCGTCACGGGCATGATCTGCCCGAGTTCGCAATGTATCCGCTGCTCGACAATGCCGGCGCGATGGCTGATCTGAAGGCGATGTATTGCAGGGTTCTCGACGTCGCAGCCGAAAATGGCTTCGTCGCGATGATCAGCGGCCTCGATTATCGCGGCAGCCCCGATTGGGGCGAGAAGCTCGGCTATTCGCGCGAAGAACTGGCGGTTGCGCTCGAACGGTCGATCGCATTCCTCCGCGAGGTCGCCCGGCCCTATGAAGGCCAGATCACGGACATTCTCATTGGCGGGCAGGTTGGCCCGAGGGGCGACGCCTATTCGCTCAACCGGACGATCACTGCTGATGAAGCCGAGGACTATCACAGTTTTCAACTCGAGGTGCTGAAGCGCACGGAGGTCGATTTCGTGTGGGCGGCCACGTTCAACAACGTGCCCGAAGCGGTCGGCGTCGCGCGGGCAGCCGCGCGGATCGGCGTGCCGCTCACCATCGCGTTCACGCTCGACAGCAATCATCGCCTCAAATCGGGCCCAAGCCTCAAGGAAGCCATAGAACGCGTCGACGCGGAAACGGGCGACGCGAGACCGGACTTCTACGGCATCAACTGCTCACACCCGCTCGAATTCGAACCGGCGCTCGAACCGGGGGACTGGGTCCGGCGCATCCGTAGCCTGCGACCGAATGCGAGCGCCAAGGACAAGATCGACCTGTGCCAACTCGGCCATATCGAAGACGGCGATCCGGTGGACCTTGGCCGTCGTATCGGCTCCCTGGCGCGACTTTACCCTCACATCGATATCTACGGCGGCTGCTGCGGAACATGGGCGCCACATCTGGATGAAATCGCACGTTACGTGCGTCAAACGCTGTGAACGCTCGCGCCTCGGCGGCCATCCCTGCGGCGCGTTGCCGCACCGAGTGAAGCGGGTGAACGTCCCCCGGACGTTCACTGAGTCCGCTTCACTCCCATTCGATCGTCCCCGGCGGCTTCGAGGTGTAATCATAGACCACCCGGTTCACCCCCTGCACCTCGTTGACGATCCGCGTCGCGACGCGGCTGAGGAAGCCGGCGTCGAACGGATATATGTCGGCGGTCATGCCGTCGGTCGAGGTCACCGCGCGCAGCGCACAGACCGAGTCGTAGGTGCGGAAATCGCCCATTACGCCGACGGTCTTGACCGGTAGCAGCACCGCGAACGCCTGCCAGATCGCGTCGTACAGTCCGGCGTTGCGGATCTCGTCGAGATAGACCGCATCGGCCTTGCGCAATATGTCGCAGCGCTCCTTCGTCACCTCGCCGGGAATGCGGATCGCGAGGCCGGGGCCCGGGAACGGGTGGCGGCCGACGAAGATCTCGGGCAGGCCGAGTTCCTTGCCGAGCAGCCGGACCTCGTCCTTGAACAATTCGCGTAAGGGTTCGACCAGCTGCATGTTCATGCGCTCGGGCAGGCCGCCGACATTGTGGTGGCTCTTGATCGTCACCGATGGGCCGCCGGTGAAGCTGACGCTCTCGATCACATCCGGGTAGAGCGTGCCCTGCGCGAGGAAGGCCGCGCCGCCGATCTTCCGGGCCTCATCCTCGAACACGTCGATGAAGGTCTTTCCGATGAACTTGCGCTTGGCTTCCGGATCGGTGACGCCGGCGAGGCCGTTGAGGAACAAAGTCTCGGCGTTCACGTGGACCAGCGGAATATTGTAGGCGCCACGGAACAGGCCGACGACCTGATCGGCCTCGCCGCTGCGCATCAGGCCATGATCAACGAACACGCAGGTCAGCTGCTCACCGATCGCCTCGTGGATCAGCACCGCGGCCACCGCCGAATCGACGCCGCCAGACAGCCCGCAGATCACCTTGCCGGTGCCGACCTGCGCGCGAATCTCGGCGATCTTGGTGTCGCGGAAGCTCGCCATCGTCCAGTCGCCGGTGCAGCCGCAGACGTGGCGGACGAAATTGGCGATCAGCCGCCCGCCATCGGGCGTGTGCACGACCTCGGGGTGGAACTGCACGCCATAGAAGCGCCGCGCCTCGTCCGACGTCACCGCATAAGGCGCGCCGTCCGACGTCGCGATCGGCGCGAAGCCCGGCGGCAGCGCCTCGACGCGGTCGCCATGGCTCATCCACACCTGATGCTGCTCGCCCTCGGTCCACAAGCCGTCGAACAAAGCCGAGCGGGTATCGACGTGGATGAAGGCGCGGCCGAACTCGCCCTCGCCCATGCCGCCGACGACCTTGCCGCCCAGCTGCTCGCACATCACCTGCTGGCCATAGCAGATGCCGAGAATGGGGATGCCGGCCTCGAACAGCGCCTGCGGCGCGCGCGGGCTGTCCGCATCGGTCACCGAGGCGGGGCCGCCGGACAGGATGATGCCGGTCGGCTTCATCCGCTCGAACGCGGCGGCGGCGGCATTGAACGGGGCGATCTCGCTATAGACCCCGGCCTCGCGCACGCGGCGTGCGATCAGCTGGGTGACCTGGCTGCCGAAATCGACGATGAGGATGGAATCCTGGGGCTGGGCACTCATGCGCGCGGCCATAGCAAAAATGCGCCGGGTGGGAACCCTAAAGCCCGTTGCCCGCGCGGCAATATCTACCCTCTCCCGCTTGCGGGAGAGGGACAGGCTTGCGCAGCGAGCCAGGGTGAGGGCCTGAGCATTTCACGCTTACAGGCCCTCACCCTCGCCGCCTGCGGCGGCTTTCCCTCTCCCGCAAGCGGTAGAGGGCAGAAAGTCAGCGCGATGCCAGCGTCCCCTCGTCGACATCGACGCGCTCGATCTGGCCGTAGCGCACCGAGCAGTCGAAGCGATGCGTTGCCGGCGCGCTGCGATAGCCGTCGCGGGTCTCGACCGTGCCGGCGATCCGCCATTCGCGGCCCGAGCCGTCGACCGTCTCGATGTCGCGCACGCTGGGGTTCTGGCCGATGCGCGCGGCTTCCTGCTCGGCGGCGACGGCGCAGGCGTCGACCGCCGCGGTCTCACCCGAGATGATGCCGTTCGCGCCGGCCGGTCCACTCGCGTCGGCCCGGGCATCGCCGCTGCGGTCCGGCGTATAGCCGGGTTCCGAATTATCGGCGCGCGAAGGCGACGGCGGGGCCTGATCGTGCGCGCGACGATCGCGGTCGTCGCGCGACTTGGCACTGAGGATGGCGGCGAGGACGCCGACCACCGCCACGCCCGCGATCACGTCGCCGGTGTCGATGCCGTCGCCACGATGGTGCCGCCGGTGGCGGTAGCGGTCACCACCGCCCCAACGGTCACGACCCCAATAATCCTGGCTGGACGCGTGGCTCCAGCCGGCCGGACCGACCGAGACGGCCGCCTGCGCCGGAACCGCACCCGTCACCAGCAGCGCTGCCACGACCGCGCCGCTCACAAACCTGCCAACACCCATCACCATCTCGGCTATCCTTGCCCCACACCGGCCCCCAGCGAGGCCGTCGACGAACCGTCTAGCCGCGTGTCGCTGTCGGCAGGCTGAACGCAAACGCCCGCTCGCGGATCGCGGTCAGCGACTCGTCGACCAACAGTCTGCCATCGCGCCACACCGGCCGCAACAGATTGGCGCCGCCGCCGACGGGCTGGAATTCGCCGTCGACCGCCACGGTCGCGAAACCGTCGTCGGTGGCCGCCAGCCCCAGCAGCCCGCGCTTCGAGCGCTTCGCGCTGTCGGTCACCGGATCCTTGAATACGTCGCGCCATGTGCCGCCGACTTCAGCCGCGCTGGTCTTGTAGGCGAATTGCTGCGTGTCGCGGTCGAGCCGCTGGAGCAGCGCGCCGCCCATGCCGAAGGCGATGTTCGACGCGCTGAAGCCCTCGCCGGTGATCCGCGCGAGGATCGCGGCGATGCTCTCGGGGTTGACGCCGTCGCCCTGGATCACGCGCACGTTGCGCAGCACGCGATAGCCCTTGCTGTTCAGATCGGTGCCGAAGCGCTCGGCGAGCAAGGTCAGCGTCCTGGACACCACCGACACCGGATCGCCGCTGTCAGGCCGCACGACCAAAGTCGCGCCGCTGTCGACCACCTTCTGGCGCAGCGTCTGGCCCCAGATATGCTCGACCGCGTTGTAAAGATCATAGCTGTCGGAGACGACCGCGAAGATGCCGCCGGGCTTGCCGAACTGCGCGACCATATTGGCATAGGCAAGGGTCTCGCCGTCGCGGCCCCAGCTCGTGATCGTGCTGTGCTCGGCGGCGGGAATGCTGAATCCGGCCATCGGCTCGTTGTAATAACGCCGCGCGGCGACGATCGCGGACAATGTGTCGGTGCCCTTGAAGCTGACGAGGTGGGCGAGACCGCCGATCGCCGCGCTCTGCTCGCTGGAGACGCCGCGCGCGCCGAAATCGTGGAGCTTGAACGGCAGTTCGCCATCGGGATCGTCGGCGGTTTCGATCAGCGCATCGCGGATGATCCGGCGCACCTGCCAGCTGATCGTCGCGACCGTGATCGGATACCACACGCGCAGCAGCGCGGTTTCGGCATAGCTGGTCAGCCAGGGGAAATCCGGATCGGTGTTGACGACGGTCATCAGCGGGTGGTGGATCGGCACGACCATGCCTTCGGGCACCGCGCGGATCTCGAGCGGCAGCCGGCCCTCATGGCGGTGCAGCAGCAGGTCCCAGCCGCGCGCGTTGAACGGCACGCCATGGCCGCGCAGCAACTCCTGCGCCTCGTCGACGTCGCGGCGGGTGACGGGCCGGCCGAACTCCGCCTTCAGGATCGCCTGCAGGCCGAAGAACAACGTGCTGTCATAACGGCCGCCGCGGCTCTCGACATAAGCGAAGATGCGGCTCGTCTCGGGCGGATATTGGGCGAAGTGGCTGGTCTTGTAGCTGTCGGTATTGAGAACGGGATTGATCATGACGGAAGCTCCTTCTCGTCGGGTTGGCCTTCGGGGTCTGCCCCCTCGGGATTGGTGGTCCAGACCAAGCTTTGATCACGGTGGATATGCCGTGCGTCACAGCCGGGCCAGAGTTCTTCAGGCAGCACCGAGAAAATGTTCGAGGATGAAGAAATGATCCTCGAACCACAGGCTGCGCATCCGCCGCGCCTCGGCGACCGGCACCCAGCGCGCGCGCGCCGCATCGTCGCCGCCGCGCACCGCGGGCAGCTCGCCGGTCGGGAAATCGAAGTGGAAGGCATGGGTGATCGTGCGCCCGCGCGCCGACCGGTCGGGATGGTCGAACACCGCCTCGCCGCGGAGGCTGCCCTTGAGCACCGGCACCGGCAGCTTCAGCCGCGTCTCCTCGCGCAGTTCGCGGATCGCCGCGTCGCGCAGTGTTTCGTTCGGCTGCACGAACCCGCCGGGCAGTGCCCACAGCCCCCTGCCCGGCTGCGCCTTGCGCTTGACCAGCAGGACGTGGCCGGAATGGACGACGACCGCGTCGGCGGTGACGAAGGTCGGCGGATAGGGCGCCGCGTCCCACGCGGCACGATAGCGCTCGAGGTGGCGATATTCGTCGAGCAGCGCCGCGAACGCCTCGGTATCACGAAACGCGCGCAGCATCTGGAAGACCGGTCCGGGGACATTGGCCTCGACCAGCCGCAACGCGCCCTCCTCGCCGCAGAACAGATGCCGCCGCATCTCGGTGGCCGACAGCATCGGCACCGCGTCGGCGTCGATCAGCTCCCATTGCGGGAAGGCCTTCAGATAATAACTGCTGGCATCCTTGAGATGGCCGATCAAGGCGACCCGGCCGCCCGCGTCGCCGCGCGCCGCATCGACCTGGGACTGGACGTCGGCGATCCACGCGGTCTCGTTGTAGAGATGGTCGGCGATCGGCGCGATCGTCACGCGATCGGCATCGGTGCCGAGCGCAGCACGGATCATCACCGCGCGCTCGGCGAAGCTCCACGGATTCCTCGCGGAGCGCGGCGCGTCGGCCGAGCCGACGAGCACGATCAATTTTTCGGCTTCGCGCAGCGCGCGGGCAAGGACGGTGCAATGGCCGGAATGGAGCGGCTCGAACCGCCCGATATAGACCGCATGGTCGTACCGCATCATGAGGCTCCCTCATGCTATGTTGACGCCCGGTCTCCCCGGACGACGGCATGCGTCCCACGCCGTGGCAGTGGCGATAGGCGCGGTCGGGTTAACGCACAATGACCTGCGTCACACGCGCGGGATATGCCGGCACCCGTCTCCCGGCGGCCAATTGCCGGGAAACGGGTGCGGCCGACATATCAGCATGGCTTGCGAGTGAGCGGCGTTCAGCGGGCCGCGGTCACCGCGGCTCGGGCCGGTCGCGCAGCGGCGATCGCCGCTGCGCGCTGGCTCTCCACCTGGGCGCGTTTCGTGGCGTGGCACTTCGCAATCTTGTTCCGGCGCCGGAAATCGGAGGCCCAGTGATCGGGGCAGACCTCCTTGATCGCGCGATCGATTCGGCGGTCGAGCTCGGCAACGCCTGCCGGATTGCCGAGATCGAGGTCGCGCCAGGCGACATGGACGTCGGGCACCGCCTCCTGCGCCGACCCGGGGGCCGGCAGGCCGATGGTTGCGAGCAGCGCCGTGGCGAGCAACGTGGGAAGCGTGAATTTCGACATGAGATGATCCTTTCCGTGTTCGAGCGATGACGCGCTTGTGACGGATCGCGGCGTACCGGACCAACAAAGCGATGGACTCATAATACAAGCTGTACTTATAGTATCAGCATGCATCGCCTTCCGCCGCTCGCCGCCGTCCGCGTGTTCGAGGCCGCCGCGCGGCACGAGAATTTCAGCCGCGCCGGCGAGGAACTGGCGATGACGCAGGCGGCGGTCAGCTATCAGATGAAATTGCTCGAGGAGCGGCTGGGCGCGCCATTGTTCCTCCGACGCGGGCGCGGCATGACGCTGACCGAACTCGGCCGCCGGATCGCGCCGCGGGTGACCGACGCCTTTACCACTTTGGGCGAAGCCTTTGCCGTTGCGCGCGCCGAGAGCGGTGCGGTGCTGAGCATCACCGCGCCACGGACATTCGCCACCAACTGGCTCGCGGCGCGTCTGGGCGCCTTTCACATCGCCCATCGCGATGTCGCGGTGCGCCTCGACGTCGGCGACGCGATGGTCGACCTCGCGGCAAGCGAATTCGACGTCGCCATCCGCGGCCTTCCGGCGCCGCAGCCGGGGTTGATCTGCCATTTCCTGATGCGGATGCCGGTGACGCCGCTCGCCAGCCCCGCTTTCCTCGCCGCGCATCCGCTGGCAACGCCGGCCGACCTGCTGGCCGCCGAGCGGCTGTCACCCGGCGACGACTGGTGGACTTTGTGGTTCGCTTCGGTCGCCGAACCCGATGCGGATCGCCACCCGCACAGCGGCGTCCGCTTCGAATCGCAGGTGCTCGACGGACATGCGGCGATCGCCGGTCACGGCGTCGCCGTCCTCAGCCCGCCGATGTTCCAGCCGGCAATCGACAGCGGACAGCTCGTGCAGCCGTTCGAACATGTCACTTACTACCGAAACAGCTTCTGGCTGGTCTATCCCGAGCACAAGCGCAATCTGCCCAAAGTCCGCGCGCTGCGCGACTGGCTGCTCGACGAAGTCCGGCGGGCGGCGGGCGACGACCCGTACGACATCCTGCGGCCGCTGCCGGACGGCGGTTGATGACACAACCAACCGAGCTCCGGACACTGCTCGATCAGATCGCGGGCGCCGACCGCGAGCGGCAGGGCGCCGCGTTCCAGACGCTCTGCACGGCGACCGAGACGCGCGTGGGATGGGCGGACGCGGTGTGGGACGACCTCGTCGCGCTGCTCGACCACGCCAACAACCGCACCCGCGCGATTGCCGGGCAGATGCTGTCGCGGCTCGCGCCGTTCGCCGATCCGGGCACGGTTGCCGGCACGCTGCCCCGGCTGGTTGCGGCGACGCGCGACGCCCAATTCGTCACCGGTCGTCATATCCTGCAGTCGCTGGCGCGCGTCGCAACCGCGCGCGATCCGGTCCCGGCGCAGCTCGTCGACCTGCTCGCAGCGCGCTTCCGCGACTGTGCGGCCGAGAAGAATGCGACATTGATCCGCTTCGACATCCAGACCGTCCTGCGCACGGTCCATGACCGCACCGACGACGATGGCATCAGGCTGCGGGCGCTCGAGCTCGCGATGCTCGAAGCCGATGCAAAGTATCGCAAGAAATATATCGGCTGCTGGCGGTGACGGCGCCTATTTGACCGGCACTGGCGCTGTCACCACCATCCCCGTGAACTTCGCCGAGAACGCCCACAGATCGGCGGCTTCCTCGATGATCTTGTCGGTCGGCTTGCCGCTGCCGTGGCCGGCGCGCGTCTCGATGCGGATCAGGTGCGGCTTGTCGCCGATGTCGGCGGCCTGCAGCGCGGCGGCATATTTGAAACTGTGGCCGGGCACGACGCGATCGTCGGTATCCGCGGTCGTCACCAGGATCGCCGGATAAGCCTTGCCGGCCTTGATGTTGTGATAGGGCGAATAGCCATAGAGCGTCCTGAAATCGGCCTCCTTCGACGGATAGCCATAATCGTCGACCCAATAGCGCCCGGCGGTGAAGCGGTCGAAGCGCAGCATGTCCATCACGCCGACCGCGGGCAACGCCGCGGCGAACAGGTCCGGCCGCTGGTTGACCACGGCGCCGACCAGCAGGCCGCCGTTCGAGCCGCCCTGGATCACGAGCTTGTCCTTCGTGGTGATGCCTTCGCCGATCAGATATTCGCCCGCGGCGATGAAATCGTCGAACACGTTCTGCTTGTGATCGAGCCGGCCGGCATCGTGCCACGCTTTGCCATATTCGCCGCCGCCGCGCAGGTTCGCCACCGCCAGCACGCCGCCCTGCTCGAGCCAGGCGAGCCGCGTCGCCGAGAAGCCGGGCGTCAGCGAGATGTTGAACCCGCCATAGCCGTAGAGCAAAGTCGGCGCACCCTTCGACAGGTCGAGCCCCTTCCGGTGGACGACGAACATCGGCACCTTGGTCCCGTCCTTCGACGCGTAGAAGCGCTGCGCGACCTCATAGGCCGAGGGATCGAACGCGACCTTGGGCACCGCCCACGGCTTCGATTTGCCCGACTTCACATTGTAGCGATAGATCGCCGAGGGCGTCGCGAAGCTGGTGAAGACGTAGAAGGTCTCGGGGTCGCCGGCTTTGCCCGCGAAGCCGCCGGCGGTGCCGATGCCGGGCAGCGCGAGCTTGCCCTTCGCCTTGCCGGTGAGATCGAACTGGCGCACCTCGGTCTTTGCATCGACCAGATAGCTGGCGATCAAAGTGTCGCCGACGATCGACGCGCTGTCGAGCGTCGCCGCATCCTCCGGCACGATCTCCACCGGCTGCGGCGCGGCCTCGGCGATGTCGAGCGACACCAGCCTCAGCCGCGGCGCGTCCTTGTTGGTGATCCAGATGAAGCGGGTGCCCTGATTGCCGACATAGGACCAGTTGTTGTCGAGGCCGGCGATCAGCGTCCGCGGCTTCGCAGCTGGTGTCGTCAGGTCGATCAGCGTGACTTCATAGCGGTCGTCGGTTCCCTCGGACGAGGTGATCACCAGCCATTTGCCGTCGTCGCTGACCGTCCCGCCATGGCCGCGCTTCGGCGTGGCGGGGGTGGCGAAGACCAGCCGGTCGGCGCTCTGCGGATCGCCGACCTTGTGGAAATAGATCGCCTGGTTCTCGTTGAGCGCCTGGAATTTCTCGCCGGGCTTCGTCTCGGGGAAGCGCGAATAATAGAAACCGGAACCATCCTTGGCCCAGGAGAAGCCGGAGAATTTCACCCAGTCGAGCGTGTCGGGCAGCGGCTTGCCGGTGGTCGCATCGATCAGCTTGACCGTGCGCCAGTCGGTGCCGCCGTCCTGCACCGAATAGAGCAGGATCTTGCCGTCTTCGGACGGGACCCAGTCAGCCAGCGCGGTCGCGCCGTCGTTCGCCCACATGTTGGGATCGATCAGGATGCGCGGCGTACCCTTGAGGCCATCGCGCACGACCAGCGCCGACTGGTTCTGCAGCCCATCGTTGCGGGTGTAGAAATAGCGTCCGCCTTTCTTCACCGGGATACCGAACCGCTCATAATCGAACAGCTGCGTCATCCGCGCCCTGAAGATGTCGCGGCCCGGCAAAGTCGCGAGATAGGAATCGGTCAGCGCATTCTCGGCGGTCACCCAGGCGCGGACCTTGGCATCCTCGCGGACGTCGTTCTCCAGCCAGCGATAGGGATCGGCCACCTTCGTGCCGAACTGCACATCGGCGATGTCGACCTTCTCGGTGGTCGGGTAGCCGAGCTTGGCGGGTGCGCTGGCCGCGGTCTGCGCGACGGCGGCGTGGTTCAGGGACATCAGGACCGCGATCGAGAGCGAGGAGAGGATCAGCGCCTTGCGCATGGGAAGGACGACTCCGCAAGATGGGAACAGGGCGCCGAGCCTAGTCATCCCGCCGCGCGGGTGGAACAGTCCATCGACGAGCGTCGATGATCGGCGATCGGCGGCCTCTCCTTTGTGCCAGTGCCGCGTGCGGCGACATGGTGTTCGATGGCATTGCCGTTATGGGCGGAACATGGACCAGGTTTCCAACGGCGGCGACAGGCAGGCGGATGCGGACGAGGGCGCCGCCCGATCGATCCGGCCGCCGTCGAAGATGCTGACGGTGCTCGAAACGATGCGAATCGGTTTCGAGGTCAACGCCCTCTTTCTGTCCGCCGGATTGCTGGCCACCACGCCGCGTGGCGACGGCCATGTCGTGCTGGTGCTGCCCGGCTTCGCCACCGACGACGGCGCGACGATCCTGCTGCGCACCTTCCTCGCCTGGCGCGGCTATGATGTCCGCGCCTGGGACCTCGGCTACAATCTCGATCATCGCACCGTCGGCTTCGGCGGCGAGCGCGTCATCGACCTGATCCGCACGCTGCGCGCGAAAAGCGGCCGCGCGATCAGCCTGGTCGGCTGGAGCCTCGGCGGCGTCATCGCCCGCGAGGCGGCGCGGCATCTGCCGGACGACGTGCGGCAGGTGGTGACCTTGGCCAGTCCGTTCACCGGCGATCCGACCGCCAACGCCGTGCGCGGTCTCTATGAGCGACTGAGCGGCAATCGCGCCGATTCGCCCGCCGCGCGCAAGCGCTTCGCCGCCGGCCATGCGCCACTGCCGATGCCGTCGAGCGCGATCTTCAGAAAGAGCGACGGCATCGCCGCCTGGCAGAACTGCGTGGGCGGCACCGACGCGATCACCGAGAACATCCAGGTCCATTCGAGCCATTTCGGCATGGTCGCCAACCCGACGGTGTTCCGCATCGTCGCCGACCGGCTGGCGCAGCCGGAGGGTGGGTGGATGCCGTATGCGGATAAGGGTGGTGGCGCTTCGATCTAGGGCGCGCAAAGCCGAGGTTGCTGCAGTCACCGGGTCGAGCCGCTTCCGTCGGAGCCATTCTCACGCCAGCCCTGCGCGCCAATCAACGGCACGAACATCACCGCGCCGAGCTCTGCATCCTCGAACCGGTCCACGCCGATGCGGCTGATCTTGCAGAGCTTCTGGTGGCCCGGATCGCCCACCGGGATGACGAGATGGCAGCCGACCGCGAGTTGCTGGCGAAGCGCCTGCGGCACTGCGGGACCGCCCGCCGCCACGAGGATCGCTTCGAAGGGCGCTTCCAACGGTAAACCCTCGGTGCCGTCGCCAACCCGTATCTCGACATTGTCATAGCCAAGCGCCGCCATACGCCCGGCTGCGAGGGCTGCGAGCTTTGCGTGACGCTCGATCGCAATGACCCGTTCGGCGATCTGCCCCAGAACGGCCGCGGCATAGCCCGATCCCGCGCCGACCTCGAGCACATGATCACCCGGCGCGATCTCGGCTGCCTCGATCATGGCGGCAACGATATAGGGCTGCGATATCGATTGTCGTTCCTCGATGGGGAGTGCCGAATCCCGGTACGCGAACTCTTCGAACCCCTCGCGTACGAAGCGCTCGCGTGGCACGGTCCGCATCGCGCGGAGGACGCGTTCGTCCCTGATGCCGCGCCGCGCGAGCTGGACGGTGACCATGCGATCCCGCAGCTTCGCAAACTCATCCATGGCCCGCAACTCCGGCCGCCCCGCGGCAGCGATCACGAATGATCATCGCCCTTCCGACCGACTCCGTCATCCCATGCCGTAGGCGCGATGCTGCGCACCCTGCCGCAGCACGTCGAGACTGAGCACGGCGATGTCGTGTTTTACGCCATCGGCGTCGCGGACATGGTCGCGCAGCATCGCCTCCGGGCGAAAGCCCATCTCCTCGAACAACGCGATCGCGCCGGTCTGTTCGGGGACGATCCGCACGAAGACCTTCTCGACGCCATCGGCGACTGCCAGCGCGAAGGCCTCCTGCGCGAGGCGGCGGCCGACGCCCGTGCCGCGGATGTGCGGCGCGACGACGACGCGGAGTTCGGCGACGTGCGCCGACCAGCTCATCGCGTCGCGGACGACGGCGGCACAGCCGCACAGGCCGCCGTCGTCAATGGTGGCGACGAGGCTGCGGATCACGCCGCGGCCCTCCTGCTCGATCCATGCCGCGACGACCTTTTCGTTGCGGATGTCGCGCACCAGGAACAGCAGATCGTCCACCGGCAGCGCCCGCGCCAAGGCGAGAACCGCCGCGCCATCATTGCCATGCAGCGGTCGGATCGTGACGGCTGGCGGTGTTGCAACTTCATTGCTCATAACGACCTCTTGCCCAGCCATGCGTCGATCGACGGCCACAAGCGCTTCACCGCGCCCGGCCCCGCGACCACGCTGACATGGCCCCCCTTGCTGATGATTTCCTCGCACTCGGTGGACGACGTGCGGTCGAGCAGCGGCGCCGCCGCCTCGCGCGCGACGACATGGTCGTGCTCCGCGACGATGCTGAGGATCGGCGCGGAGACCGCCGCGAGCCGGACCGGCCGGCCGCCGACCTCCATCCGATCCTCGACCAGCGCATTGTCCCACAGCAATTGCTTGACGAGCTGGCGGAAATAGCCGCCGGGCATCGGCAGCGTCTCGGCCGCCCAGCGATCGAACATGCGATAGGAGCGGACGAAATCGTCGTTCCACATGTTGGTCCAGAGATTGAGCATGCCGGCGGTGCGATTGGCGGGACGCATCAGATCGAACGCGCCGAGCACCAGTTCGGGGGGCACGTTGCCGAGCGAATCGACCAGCCGGTCGACGTCGAAGTGGCCGGCATCGGCCCAGGTGCGGAACAGCCGCATTGGCGCGAAATCGACCGGGGTGGTGAAGCATAGCAGGTTCGCCACCGCGGCGGTGTCGTCGATCGCCGCATACATCACCGCCAACGTGCCGCCCATGCAATAGCCCGACAGTGTCAGATCGGGTTCGCCGCTGAGTTCGCGCACCTTCGCGACGCAGGTGGGGATGAAATCGAGCAGATAATCCTCGAGCGCGAGATGCGCCTCGTCGGCGCGCGGCGGCATCCAGTCGAGCAGGAAGATGTCGTAGCCGCGCAGCAGCATATATTCGATGAAGCTCTGGCCGCTGGCGAGATCGAAGATATAGCCCTTGTTGCTGGGCGGCGAGACGATCAGCAGCGGACGGCGATAGACCTCGTCGACGACCGGGCGATAGCGGTGCAGCGACAGCGTGCCGCGCCGGAGCAGCTGGTCGCTGGGCATCGCGCCGACGCGGGCGCGCGGCGCGGTGAGGAAATCGAGTCCCTTGATGTTGCGCTGGATCGCGCGATCGACCTCGGTTTTCACGCGCGCCGCAAGCGCCGCGGGATCGAGCGCCTCGGCGCTGGTGCTCACGCGCCGCCGTCCGGCGTGGGACGCCGCGTCCGTTTGGGCTCGCGCGCGGCCGCCTGCCGGTCAGCAGGCGCCAGCGCCGCCGCGATCGTCTGGAGATGCTCCTCGATGCGATCGAGCCGTTCGATCACCGAGATCATCTGCGCGTGGGTGGCGAGCTGCATCGACTGCGCCATTCGCTCCATCGTCTCGTCGAGCGCCTTGCGCGCGGCGAACGACAGCTTGGCGGCCTGGTTCATCGTGCCGGCAAATTCCTCGGTGCCGCTGACCCCGGCTGCTGCATCGTTGATCTGCCGTTCCCACTGGCCGACCAGCTGCTGCCACGCCGTCACCGGATCGAAATTTTTCGACTGCGCCATCTGGCATCTCCCCGACGGCTATGTCTCCCCGTTTCCGGGCGATCGATCAAGCTAGCCAAAGCGCGCGGTACCGATGCCGCGCATTGGCGCGCGAATTCGACTGGTGGATGCGATCGCGCTTCGCCATCCTGCGCATCCATCATCGCGAGACCGCCATGCGCCTGCCCGCTCTGTTCGCCCTCGTGCTGACCGCCATGGCCGTACCGGCGGCGGCGCATGACTTCTGGATCGACCTGCCCTCGTACCGTGCCGTGCCCGGCGCCACTTTGCCTGTTCGCCTGCTGATCGGCGATACCGGGGCGGCCGAGCCGTGGGAGGTGCTGTGGCGCAAGATCGTCTCGCTACGGAGCTTCGGGCCTGGTGGCGTCATCGATCATCAGGCGAGCATTCGGCCGACGACCGCGACCGATCCGGGCGGTGCGAGCGTGACGCTGACGCAGCCCGGGACCCATATCGTCGCCTTCGAGAGCTATCAGGCCGAGAGCGATCTGCCCGCTGCCGAGTTCAACCCTTATGCCGAGCATGAAGGACTGACCCCGGCGATCGCGCAGCGCCGACGCGACGGCACGACCGAAATGCGCGGTCGCGAACTCTATTCGCGCCGCGCCAAGGCGATCGTCCAGGTCGGCGACCGTCTGACCGACGACGCGATCCGCCCGATTGGCCAGACGCTGGAGATCGTGCCCGAAGCCAATCCCTATGGCCTCGTCGCATCGCAGCCGCTGGTCGTCCGCATATTGTATCGCGGGCGGCCGCTGGCCGGCGCCAGCGTCACACTGGAGCCGCTCGACGGCCCGACCCAACATATGATGCCGGTGGTCACCGACGGACAGGGCCGTGCGACGTTCGCGTTCGCGAAGCGCGGGCGCTGGCGGATCGCGACCGTCTGGACCCAGCCGATCGACCATCCGCGCGCCGAGTTCGATACGATCTTCGCCAGTTTGACCTTTGGGTATTGAGGATCATGTCGCCTACAGCGCTGCGATCGAATCCAGACTACCATCGATTGCGAGGAACGGATGGACGCCACCAGGACGGTTGCGCGTCATTCAAAACACCTCGCGCTTGACGCCATAGTCGGCGAATCGGGTTGCGATGTCGGGAGAGACCTTTTGCGCTGCGGCGGCATCTGCCTCCGACTTCACCTTGTCGCCCTTGCGCGCCCAGGCCACGGCGCGGCCGAACAATGAGCTCGGCATCGTCGGGTGATCGGCCAAAGCGCGGTCATAGTCGGCGATCGCTTCGTCAAATCGGCCGAGGCGGAGCAGGACGAGACCGCGGCTGTCGAGAAAGCCGGGAACGTCGGGCGCCTTGCCGAGCGCTGCATCGCAATCGGCCAGCGCCGATTCGAGCGCTACGCCGGCGATGGCCTTGGCCCAGCACATCGAATTCAGCGCATTGGCATCTTCGGTCTTGGCCCGCGCCGCCGCAAAATCCTTCTCGGCCAAGGCTCCTTTGCCGGTACGGGCGTAAACGATGCCGCGATCGACGAGCAGTTTCGCATCGGTGGGCGTGGATGCGATCGCGATCGCATAGGTCGCGATGGCGCCGGCGAGATCGCCGGTCTTTGCCTGCAGGTCGGCCTTTGCGGCCAGCGCTTCGCCCAACTTCGGATCGAGCTTCAGCGCGGCGTCGATATCGGCACGGCGCCCGGCGACATCCGCTTTCGGGCGGTTGAGGCTGCGGTTGAGGTAGACATAGGCTTCCGGTTTGATTGCCAGCGCACGATCATAGGCGTGCATGGCTTCGGCAGTCAGCTTGAGAGCGCCATATATCTTGGCGGCGGAGACTTGCGCGTAGGCATCATCGGGATTCGCGGCGAGCAAATTGCCCGCCTCCGCCAGCGCGAGATCGCGCTTGCCCTCGTTACGAAAAATGGTTGCCCTCAGCAGATAGAGTTCGGTCCACGAAGGCAGTCGTTTCAGCGCTGCGGCGGCGTCGAGTAACGCCGCTTCGGAATTGCCCACGGACCGGTACGCAATCGCACGCTGCCCGAGCGCGAACGCATCGCCCGGTTCGGAGTCGAGCGCCGCCGTGAAGGCCGTTACGGCGTCGCGAAACGCGCCGCGCTGCATCGCCAGCAGACCACGCGCGCTCAACATCACGGAATTGCGCGGATCGATTGCGGCGGCGGCGGCGATATCCCGCGCAGCCAGATCCAAATCGTCGTTCCACGCACGTGTGAGTCCGCGATTGGCCAGGGCCGCGGCATCTTTCGGATCGAGCGCCACAGCGCGATCGAAGTCGGCGATGCCCTCGCCAAAGCGCTCCCGATCCAGCAGCACGCGCCCACGATCTATGAAGCCTTTGGCCGTCGTCGGTGTCGACGCCACCATGGCGGCAACCTCGCCGTCGGTGGGCCGATATTGCCACGGTTTCCGAATGAAGATCGTCTGGTCGGCGAGTTCGCGCAACGCGACCTGTGCCGCCGCGGCGGCGCTAGCCGGAAACTCGGGCACGACGCTGCGTTCGGTCTTCTCGATCGTCAGGATATCATCGACGAATCCTATGGTCCGGCGATATTCGATGCCGGCTACGGTCCGTTCGACATTGCCCTTCTCTCCTGCATCGTCGCGGGAAAAGCCCGCCGGCAGCAGGATCGCCTCCGTGACTTTTGTGGAATAGGGATAGGGTACGGCGAACGGGGCATTGCGATCGCGTCCCGGATCGCGCGTGAAATCGGCTTTGTAGCCCACGCCTGTGCCATCGGTTTCGTACCAACCGTCGCTCCAGTCCATGCGTGCGAGGCCTTCCATCGCGAGAAACTGCTCGCCGGACTTTGGATCGAAGGATGCGCTGGTCGACTGCACGTCGATGAAATCATATTCGCTGCGCCAATAGGCGCGTAACGCGCGATCGCGGGCTTCACCCGCCAGATTCGCCAGCCAAAGATTGGTCGCGATCGCCTCGTCACCGCGCAACGTCGTTTCGACCTTCGTCGGTGCCGGCAGGGTCAATCCCGCCCGCGCGTCGATGCGGATGCTGACGCTGTGCGACGGCGTCTCGAGCGGGGCGGGCATCATCCGCGCGAGCGCCGCGCCGCTCGCGACCAGCGGCAAGCCCCAGCCGAACGCCGGCACGGTCAACCGGTCGAGGCTGGTGTCGCGGGTGCGGGTGCCGTCCAGCCAGTAGGTTCGGCCGGCCAGCGTCGCCCGCACCAGGACGTGATCGAACAAGCCGACCATCGGCAGGCGCGCGTCCAACCCGTCGCCGAAGCCCGTGCTGACGAGGACGGGCTCGGCCGCGATGCCGAGCGCGTGGAGCAGTGACAGCAGCAATGCGGTCTTACCCTTGCAGTCGCCATAGCGCCGCGACCATGTCGTCTCGGCATCCGCCGGAACCAGGCCGCCGGTTCCCATCGCCAGCGCCACATAGCGCACGCGAGCCTGCACCAGCGCCAATGCTGCCTCGGCCTGGACCTTCGGGTCGGTCGACAGTCCGCGGATGCGCTCCAGTTCCGTGCGCAGGGCACCCTGGGCCGGCACGACGGCGGCCTGATCGTAGAGCGGCGCCATCAACAGCGCGAGATCGGCCCAAGATGCGAAGTCGGTCAGCTCGACCAGCCGGCCGATGCCGTAGCGCGGCGGTGCGCCCTTGGGCGGGACAGCCGGTTCGACCGCGTCGAGCGACAGTTCCACCTCGATCGTGCCGCCCTTGGTCACCGGCTTGAGCGCCGATGGCAAGCCGATCTCCCGGAACCTGACCGGAACGGCGGACGGCCACTGGATGCGGAGGTGCACGCGATCGGTTGGATAATCGGCTCGAACCAGTCCGATCTCTTCGACATGCGCCTTCATCACGGGATCGCTGGACGTGATCGACGTCGCCAGATCGATGATGTCGCCGACCTGGAGGCCTTCGGGCTGAATATTGGCGGTGAGCACGCCATCGAGGATAGCGTTTTCGAGGTTGGTCTCACGGCGAATGACCGTGAAGGTCTGTCCGGACGCGAGAACATCGATGATCTGGTCGCCGCGCCGGATCAGCAATTTGTGGACGGTCACCGTGTCGGTATCGGGACGCCATGGGATGGAGATGTTTCCGGCCGCGAGACCCTCGGGCGTCTGAATCCTGAGTGCGAGTTCGGCATAGACCGTCTGCCGGCGGGGCTCGAGCGCGATCTGCTGGTCGAAGAGCATGACGTGGATCGCGGCATCGTCCGCTTTGGCGGGCGTCCGCGGTATCTCGATCGGCTTCACCCACGCCGGCGCGGGTCCGATGACGGGCTTGTCGGCGGCATGTGCCACAGCCGAAAACGAAGCGGTCAGCGCCAGTACAACGGAATGGATACGCATGAAGACTCGGAACCCCCGTCAGCGATCCTATCGCCATTGCCAAGGAATTCTAGAGCCGAACGCTCTTCTCTGGTGTCGATCTGACATCAGTCCCGGGAGTCGAAGCGCGACGCTCGATCAGATCGATTTCGACCTGCGTCGAGACGTGCGCCCGATCATCTTTCCCGAACTCGCTATTTTTCTTCCAGCAGACGACCAATTTGATGAGCAGGTCGGGATTGTCCCCGGCAATCGCTCGCCATGCGGGGCAATGGCAGCCTGCTCTTCCCGCTCGGGGCGGTTCGCGAGCCAATCCCGCCAGGGTCCTCAACCTGGATGACGGCGGGGCCGTGCCTCAGGCCGCCTTCAGCGCAGCGACCGAATCGAGCGCGCCATCGACCGCGGCCGAGCGCGCCTCCGGCCCCATCTGGACGCCTTCGGCGATCACCACTTCGGGGACGATGCCGATGAAGCCGAACACGCCGCGCAAATAAGTTTCGAGATGCTCGAGCACCGCCGCGGGCGTGCCGGCACCGTAGAGGCCGCCGCGCGACAGCGCCAGGATCACGCGCTTGCCGCCCGACAGGCCTTGCGGCCCGTCGGCGCCGTAGCTGAAGGTCTTGCCGGCGATCAGGATGCGATCGAGCCAGGCCTTGAGCTGGCTGGGGATGGTGAAATTATACATCGGCGCGCCGACGACGACGATGTCGGCGGCGAGGAATTCGTCGAGCACGGCCTGGCTCGCCGCGCCATCGCTGCCCGATTCGGCGGCGTCGCTGGGCATCGCGACCAGGGTCAGATGTCCGAGCGGGCTGGCGGCGAGGTCGCGATAGACGAGGTCGAGCGACGGATCGGCGTCGCGCAGCCGGCCGACCGTTGCGGCCGACAACTGGCGGCTGACCGACATGTCGCCGAGGATGCTGGAATCGATGTGGAGGAGTTTCATATTGCGCGTTTCCCGGTATGGAATGGTAACCGAGGCTGGATATGTGCCCAGCCCGATCGCGCGCAAGGAGGCACAATCCTGTTACCCGGGCACATCGCTGTAACCACCGGCGACGCCGAGACGCAGCATCATGACTGCCGCAGCATCGCGCCGATCCTCGCGCGGATCGGCGACAAATGGAGCGTGCTGATCGTCATGATCCTGGCCGGGGGACCGTGCCGCTTCAACGCGCTCAAGCGGATGGTCGACGGCATCTCGCAGCGCATGCTAACGCTGACCTTGCGCGGACTGGAGCGCGACGGGCTGGTAACGCGAACGGTGTTTCCGACCGTGCCGCCGCGAGTCGACTATGCGCTGACCGAACTCGGCCAGTCGCTGTGCGAACCGGTGATCGCGCTCGGGGCATGGGCGACCGACCACCGCGCCGAGATCGACGCCGCCCGCGCGGCGTTCGACGCTCGCGACCCGGACTGACGACGCGGCTTCGCTGCCTGCACATCTTCTGCACGACGGCCGCATCGAACCCGCACCGGCGCGACAGGCCGCTCTCCACGACCCCGCTTTAGCGACGTCTCCATCATCTGGAGACCGTCATGCCCCTGCTTTCGAATTCGTCCCGGTTCAGCTTCCTGTTCAAGGTGGCGGCCGCGCTGCTGCTGATCGCGTTCGCCGAAGTCCTGTTTCCGTTCGACGTCGTGCCCGGCGCGACGATCGGGCTGTTCGGCGCCGGGTGGACGATCGCGGTCGCGGCGACGCGGCGGGGCGGGTGGCGCAGTGTCGGCGCGCTGGCCGCGTTGACGCTGGCGATGGTCTATGCGTTCGCGCTGTTCGACGATCCCAGCCTGCTCGCCTTCGCATTGCTGTGGACGGCGGTGACCTTGGCGGCGCTGCTGCCACGGCGGCGGTTCGGCAATGCACTGGGCTGGATACTGCCGCTGATCGTCCACGCCTGCATCGGGCCGTTCCGGCCGCTGATGGATGCGTGGCACCTTTCGCGGGTCAAGCGCCGGCCGGGCCGCCTCCATCTCGGCAGCGCCGCCGCGACGCTGGCGCTGCCGGTGATCGGCGGCCTGCTGTTCGTCGGGCTGTTCGCCGTCGCCAATCCGGTGATCTCGCAGGCATTCGAGCGCGCCAGCGTGCCGGGGCCGCTGCGCATCATGTTCTGGGGGCTGGTGCTGCTGGCGGTGTGGCCGGCGCTGCGGCCGTGGGCGGGCACGACGCGCAATCTGCCGGGCGGAAGCGCCGACGCCGCGCCGCTGCCGACCATCCCGCTCGCCTCGGTGCTGATCGCGCTCGCCACGTTCAACGCGATCTTCGCGGTGCAGAACGGACTCGACATCGCCTTCCTGTGGAGCGGCGCGCCGCTGCCCGCCGGCGTGACGCTGGCCGAATACGCCCATCGCGGTGCCTATGCGCTGATCGCGACCGCATTGATCGCCGGCGCGCTGGCGCTGTGGATGCTGCGGCCCGGATCGGCGACGGCGGCGCATCCATGGGCGCGGGCGCTGCTGGTGCTGTGGGTGGCGCAGAACCTGCTGCTGGTCGCCTCGTCGATGCTGCGCACGATCGACTATGTCGAGGTTTATTCGCTGACCGAGCTGCGCATCGCCGCGCTGGCGTGGATGGTGCTGGTGGGCATCGGCCTGGCGCTGATCTGCTGGCGGATCCTGGCCGGCAAGAGCGGCGCGTGGCTGGTCAACTCCAATCTGGCGGCGGCGACCACGCTGCTGACCGCGGCCTGCTTCGTCGATCTCGGCGCGGTCGCGGCGCAGTGGAACGTCCGCCATGCCCACGAGGTCGGCGGCGCGGGGGCCGCGATCGACCTGTGCTATCTCGACCAGCTGGGTGAGTCCGCACTGCTGCCGCTGATCGAACTCGAACCGCGGATCGAAGATGCCGAGATCCGCGACCGCGTGACGGCACTGCGCCACAAGCGGATGATCGAGCTGGTGGTCCAGCAGCGCGACTGGCACAGCTGGACATGGCGCGGCGCGCGACGACTGGCGGTGGCGCAGGCGATGCTGGGGCCGAAGCCGGTGCTGCCCAAGCCGGCCGACTTCCGCTACTGCGGCGGCATCATCCCGCCGCCGGATCCAGCGCCGGTTCCGGCCGCGCCGGTGACGCCGACCGCGGCGAAAGCGCGGGCCAAGGCGCCAAATGCTGCGCCCCGGCCGCTGCCGGAGTTGACGCGGGACGGCGGGCGATGATTCTATGTCCCATGCCGCGCACCATCCTCATCGCCGACGACGATCCGCACATCCGCCAGCTGCTCGCGTTCGCGCTGACCAAGGCCGGGCTCGAGACCTGCGAGGCGGAGGATGGCGAGGCGGCGCTGGCGCAGGTCGCCGCGCATGCGCCCGACCTCGTGGTGCTCGACATCAACATGCCGCGGATGGACGGCCTCGAGGTGTGCCGGCGGCTGCGCGCGGCGGGCGAGATCCCGATCCTGTTCCTGTCGTCGCGCGACGACGAGATCGATCGCGTGCTGGGGATCGAGCTGGGCGCCGACGATTATGTCGTCAAGCCGTTCTCCCCACGCGAAGTGGTGGCGCGGGTGATGGCGATCCTGCGGCGGACGTCGCCGCGGCCGCCGGCGGTGGAGAGCGCGGCGGGCACGATCCGTCATGGCCGGCTGACGCTCGACCCCGAGGCTTGGCGCGCCGACTGGGCGGGGGACGAGGTGCCGCTGACCGTGACCGAGTTCGCGCTGCTGCGGACCTTGGCGGCGATGCCCTCGAAGATCTTCGGCCGCGATGCGATCATCGACCGACTGCACGGGCCGGGCTTCGCGATCACCGATCGGACGATCGACAGCCATGTCCGCAATCTGCGCGGCAAGTTCGCGCGCGCGGGCGGCCATGACGTGATCGAGACCCGCGCCGGCATCGGCTATCGGATCGGAGCCTGCACCGGCGCCGAGCCTTGATCCGGGCGGCGAAGGACTGGGTCAAGGCACGCTGGCCCGCGCTCAGGCTGCGCGTGATCCTGCTATCGGTGCTGGTGTTCGCGGCGGCGCTGCCGGGCGTGGGCGCGGTGTTCCTGCGGGTTTACGAGAATACTTTGGTCCGGCAGACCGAGGCCGAGCTGATCGCGCAGGGCGTCGCGGTCGGCGCCGCGGCGGCGAACCGCTGGCCGGGGGCGCGGCCCGAGCCGGTGATAGGACCCCCGCCAGCGCCGCCGGCCGATCGCCGCGCGGTGCGAGGCCTGGGGTCGCCGGCCTATTATGGCGAGTCGCGGCCCGGCGACTATTACCGGCTCGAGCCGCTGACGATCGACCTGCGCACCTCGCCGGTGCTGCCCGACCGGCCGGAGCGGCGGCCCGATGCCGTGCCGCTGGCCGAGGCGGTGGCCGATGCGGATCTGGTCGCGCCGGTGATTTCCGCGACCAGCCGGACGACGCTCGCCTCGATCCGGCTGCTCGACCGCCAGGGCGTGATCGCCGGCGCCACCGATCGCGGCGTGCGGCTGGCCGACCTGCCCGAGGTGCAGGCGGCGCTCGCGGGCCGGACGATGACCCTGCTGCGCGCCGACAACGACTATGAACCGCGCTATTTCCTCGAACTGTTCAGCCGTGCGGCCGGCATCCGCGTCCATCATGCGCGGCCGATCATCGTCAACGGCCGCGTCGTCGGCGCGCTGCTGTTGTCGCGCAGCCCGCGCGGGCTGTTCGTGGGCCTCTACCAGGATCGCGGCAAGATCGCGCTCGGCGTGGTGCTGATCCTGCTCGTGCTGATCGGCATCGCCGCGATATTGTCGCGCGCGATCGCCAGGCCGATCGAGGCGCTGGGCGCGGCGACGCGCGAGGTGGCCAAGGGCGGCGGCACGATCCCGGCGGTGCCGCAGACCGCCGCGATCGAGATCCGCGCGCTCTATGCCGATTTCGCCGCGATGGCGGCGGCGATCGAGCGACGGTCGCGCTACCTGCGCGACTTCGCACACGCGGTCAGCCACGAGTTCAAGACGCCGCTGGCCGGAATCGCCGGCGCGATCGAATTGCTGCAGGACCATCTCGGCGACATGAATGAGGATGATCGCCAGCGCTTCCTCGCCAATGCGTCGGCCGACGCGCAACGGCTGTCGCTGCTGGTGTCGCGGCTGCTCGACCTCGCCCGCGCCGACATGGCGCGGCCCGAGGCGGATGCGGCGGCGGACGTGCTGGCGGTGCTGCACCGGATCGCCGACGGCTATGGCAGCGCGCGGTTCGCGGTGACGATCGATGCGCCCGAACAGCTGCCGCCGGCGGCGATGCCCGAGGGGTCGCTGTCGGCGATCGTGACCAGCCTGATCGAGAACAGCCGGCAGGCGGAGGCGCGGCAGGCGCGCATCGGCGTGCGCGTGGAGGGGGACAGGCTGCACATCCGGATCGAGGATGACGGCCCCGGCATCGCCGCGGCGGACCGGCCGCGGATCTTCGAACCGTTCTTCACCGGGCGGCGCGAGAGCGGCGGGACGGGCCTGGGCCTGCCGATCGCGCGGTCGCTGGTGGAGGCGGCGCGGGGGCGGATCGACGTGGTCGACGCGAGCGGGGGGGCGGCGTTCGAGATGGTGCTGCCGGTCGTGGGGCGGTGAGAGGACGCCTTCAACTGCCCTCTACCGCTTGCGGGAGAGGGAGAGACGCCGCAGGCGGCGAGGGTGAGGGCCTGTGAAAACTCCCGAAGCTTCAGGCCCTCACCCTGACCTGCTGCGCAGGTCTGTCCCTCTCCCGCAAGCGGGCGAGGGTTTGGGGCGCCACTGATAGTTCGCAGGCTATCCGTGATCCACGAAGCCTGGAGGCTTCACGTCGCCTCATAGCGCCAGCCGGCGCCGTCGCGGATGAGCACGGCGGCGCTGTAGCCCGTCGGCGGCGGCATCACGTCATGGACGGCGCTCCACAGCTCGATCCGTTCGGTGGCGAAGCGCGCGAAGACGACGTCGGGGTCTTCGGGGCCGCCGGGGTTCCAGCGATCGGCCGCGGGACTCCAGATCGCGCGCTTGAGTTCAAGGTCCTCGACGATGACGGCGCGGCCGATCAGCGTGACATAGCTGCGATCGGCGTCGTGCTGCCACGCCAGCGTCATCCTCCCGCTGGCCTCGATCTCGCGGACCTTGCGGCAGCGCCGGTTGGTGAGGACGTCGATGCTCCAGTCGTCCTGGAGCTTGCGCGGCTGGACGATGCGGGCGTTGCTGTCGCCCGACTCGCCGGCGGTGATCGCGAAGCAGAAGGTGAGGTCGTCGATCAGCTGGCGGGCGATCGCGAGAAGATGTCCGATGTCCATCATATGCTCCCTGGCGTTTTCGCCGGATGGCCATTCGAAACGATGATGCATCAGGCGGGCGATGGCAATCACCTGACTGCTTCAAAAGAGCCGTTCGAGATCGCGCATGCTCTCGACGACCGTGACGATCTCGACGACGTCGCTCGCCGCGTCATAGTCATAGAGTATCAGATAGGCGCCATGGACCAGTGCACGTGCGCCAGATCGAATATCGTCCCTTGGACGTCCGATTTCGGGAAACACCGAGAGCCGCTCGATCTTCGACTCCAGCGCAAGCAGCAATCGGTCGGCAGCCGGTTCGTTGTCGAGCGCGATATAGCGCCAGATTCGCTTGAAATCCTCGCGCGCGCGCCGCGAAATGCAGATTTCAGCCATCGCGGCGAACGGCAGCGGCCTTTTCGTCTTTGGCTTCGCGGATCAATGCAGCCATGTCGAGCGCCCCGGCGCTGCCGCTGGCCTTGCCCTCGTCCCAGGCCCGACGCAGCGCCTCGATTTCCTCCTCACGCAGTCGTCGTTGGCCGCTCCACAGACGGACCGCTTCACGTACGACTTCACTGGTCGACGCATATTCGCCCGCCGCGACGGCTGCGCGAATCTTCGTTGCCATCGGTTCGGGAAAAACGATCGTCATCCGCTCGACATTCGACATGGAGCCTCGCCAGTCTGGTCTTTGATGAGTATGAACATAACATATTATCGCATACTTCCGATTCCAATCTCCTCGCCGCGGTCGGGAGTTTCGACCATATTTCAGGCCTGGGCCGAACGTTGCGGGCGTTCGGCGCGAATCGGGCATTCCGTCGCGCCGCAGCGCACTATGCGGATCGCCCAGCCACGCTGGACGCGACGAACGATGCGCGCCAGGCCACGTCGCCCGGCGGGACCCGGACCACGTCATGGCCGCGCGACGCATAGATCCGCGCCAGCCGCTGCTCGATCATCAGCGCCTCGGCGATCCGCTCCTCGGCCGATCGCCCCCATTTCGGCCGCTGCAGTTCGGGCATCACCTCGAACAGGAAGATCGTGCGATAGCGGCCGACGGGCTGCCAGTCGCCGTCGGGAATCGCGGCGTCGGGCGCACCGCTGTGCCGGAGGAAGAATTCGATCGGGTCGAGGATCCCGCGATCGACGAAATCGCCTGTGGCCGCTCCGGCTTCGAGCGCCTTCTGCGCCGCGACGACCATCTCGCGGAATTCCCGCCCGCGGCAGAGCGGGCAGAAATGGCCGGGATCGTCGATCCTGCGAAAAGGCGCGTCGGGCGGATGGCCGTGGGCGCGGGCGCCGAGCGACCGCACCATCCCCGTATGCGCCTCGCCGTGGAAGCGGATGCCGTCATGGTCGCGCAGCCAGCGCAAAGTCGTCGTCTTGCCCACGCCCGAGGCGCCGGTCACGACATAGAGCTCGGGCGCCGCGCCCGGGCTCACCGCCGCAGCCACCAGATCGACCGCCCGCCATGGCCGCACGCCAGGCCCCGTGCCGCGGCGAAGTCGTCGACCGCGGCGATCACGCCGGGGTGTTTCGCGTCATGGTCGTGACCCGCCAGCACGCCGCCTTCGGCGATCCGCGGCCACCAGGCGTCGAGATCGCACGCCACCGCGTGCCGGTCGTGCGAGGCGTCGAGGAAGACGAGATCGAGGCTCGCCGGCGCGAACGACTGCGCCGCCGCTGTCGAGTCCGCCTGCAGCAGCCGGACATCGGCGCCGAGTGCCGCCATCTGCTGCCGGAACAGCGCGGGGACGTCCTGGCCCGACAGCAGCGCGCGATAGCGCGCGTCATAGTCGTCGCTCGATCCGCGATGATGGTCGACCGCGACCAGCCGAGCGCCGCGCGCGGTACAAAGCCTCGCGATCCACGCCGTCGAGCGTCCCGCCCAGCAGCCGACCTCGACGATTCGCGCCGGGGCCGGCCGGCGATCCAGCATCTCGCCGACGAGGCGCCGATAGCAAGCACCGTCCTCCGCCGAGAACCAGCCGGGGATCTCACCCTGCAGGTCGACCTCGATCGTCGCCAGAAGCGCATCGCCTTTGCGAGCGGGCGCGCGGAACCGGTAATGCTTGTCGTGCAGATGCTCGAGCGCGCGCGCATCGTAAACGAGCAGCAGCGGTTCGCCGAACAGCCCGAACTTCTTGAACGAGGTCGAGAAATCGGGCTCGCGCTCGCCGCGGCGGATATCGTCTTCGGTCGTGGCCAGGATGACGTCCTCGTGCGGCAGCGCGATTCCCGGCACGCTCTCGCTCGTCCACAGCCGCGCGCCCGGATAGCCGGCACGATCGGTGCCGTGCGCGAGAATCCGGTCGAGCTTGTCCATCTCGCTCGCACGGAACAGGACCGGCGCGGCAATGCCGGCATCGGCCAAGGCGGACAGGACCTCCGCGAGGAACAGCAGGTTGCAGCCGACATGCGGCACCGGGGGTAATTGCGCCGTCATCGCGCGCCGGCGTCCGCCGGGGGCGGGCCCAACACCCCGTCCCATGGCTGCCACGTCGATGCCAGCCGGGCGTTCGGGTGGAAGATCAGTTCGTGGATCACGCCGGGCATCGTCCGCTTGGTGCGTTCGAGCTGGGCGAGATCGGCTTCCTCGAACACGACGTCGATGTCGCCATGCTTCCACACCTCGACATAATAATAATAGCCGACGATCTGCCGCTGGAACACGAAGTCGGTGCTGGCGCCGAGCGCATCGAGCAAAGCTTCGAGGCGAACGCCGCGCCGGCGCGAGAAGGCAATGACGAAATTGTGGAGCATGTTCTCGTCATCGGGCTTCATCAGTTGCCGGAAGATGACGTTGTCGACGCCGATCGAGCGGGCGAAGGCGAGATAGGCGCGGATGTCGTCGAGCGACTCGACCGCCCCGGCGATCAGCACGCAGGAGAGGCGCACGCGCACGCCGCCGGCGCGCGCGGTCGCGACCACCTCGCGCAATTGGCCGAGGTCCAGCCCTTCGCGGAACACCATCAGGCGGGCATTGGCGTCATGGTCGACATGCGCGCGGCTGATGTTGAGATGATCGATGCCGGCGTCGACGATCTGGTCGATCACCCGGCGCCCGTCGCGGACCTGCATCAGGCCCGAGCCGTTGGTGGTCAGCGAGCGCCGCGGCGAGGCGTAGCGCGCGCACAGCGCCAGGATCGCCGGCAGCCGCGGATCGATGCTCGGTTCGCCGCCGGTGATGCTGATCGTCGGCCGGAGCGGCCCGAGCGCATCGAGCGTCGCTGCGAGCGCCGCGAAATAGCGGCCGTCGTCCGCCTCCACGATCTTCTGCGCCACGAGCTGCCGCCCGCGCGATGCCGGGCGCAGTTCCTCCACGCAGAACCGGCATTTCGCGTTGCATGCCTGCGCGCTGTAGATCGAGAAATTGGCATTGCCATAGACCTCGACCGGCCTGCCCCACAGATCGAACCGCGTGGTGCCGCGCGCCGTGCTGTTGTCCTGCAGGTCGAACGCCGCGCTCTTGCGCCGCCGCCAGCTCTCGACGAACGGCCGGTCGGTCCGATGTGCCGAAGTCGCCACCGCGCGCTCAGTCCAGCCGCCGCATGGCTTCGGAGCGGCCGACCAGATCGCCCGCGAACAGCGTGCCGTCTGGATTGATCAGCGAGAAATTCTCGCCGACGATGAACGGTTCGTCCCAGTCGGGGTAGCGATCGCCGAAGCCGTAGCGCTGGAGGAAGAAGATGTTGGCGAAGCCGGTGAGGCCGGCCGCCGCGACGGCATCGACGACCGACCGGTCGTCATTCGCGCGGCCCTTGCGCAGCCGGACGTTGAGCACCAGAGCGCGATCGCCGCCCAGCGCCGCGATGGCATCGCGCAACGCGCCCGCGAGATCGAGCAGGCCGGCATCCCGCGCCAGCAGATGATGGTTGATCGAGAGCTTGAGCGTCAGCGGCGCGCCGAGCTGCTCCAGCCACGACCGCAGCGCCACCGCGTCGCGCGGCACCAGCACGCCGTTGGTCACGACGACGACGCGCGAACAGCGCGGATGGCTGCGCGCGCTGCCGACGAAGGCGAGGAAATCGGGATGCGTCGTCGGTTCGCCGCCCTCGAGCTGCACCTCGAACGCGCCGGATTCGGGAAAACAGGCGCGATAGGCGTCGAGCGTCAGCCAGGTGCCGCGGCTGGGCGTCGAGCAGGTGCTGCACCAGGGGCAGGCGCGATTGCAGTGATTGGTCAGTGCGAAATAGAGGCGGTGCGGGCGATCGGGATGGGGCCGATCGAGCGGCAGCGTTCCGGTCAGCGTGACGTTCTGTGCGCGAAGCTGGGCCTGGGGCATCCTGCTCGTCCTGCCGAATCATGTCGATGGCGTGGCGCCGCCATCGCACGCCGCCCCGTCCCGACCAGCTAAATCAAGGTCTTGGTGCCGCGCAAGGGTTACGGGGGCAAAAGTGTGGGCGATCGGGTGAAGGAAGGCGCGGGAGCGTTCGCCAACGGCGTGCCGCCGGCCCCCTTTGGTGGAAACTGGTGGCCCCATAGGCGCCAAGATAAGGCGTTCTCGCCGCGATTTCCCCCATTTCCGTTATCCCGAACCTGGTTCGGGATCCATGAGCCCCGAATTTTCTGAATGGTATCGAAGCCTGACACGCGGCATTTATGGATCCCAAACCAAGTTCGGTGGCGAACCCGCAGCACGGCTTCAAAGCAGCAAAGGGCCGCGCCGTCACGCGGTCCATAGGACTATAGGATCTGAGCGGTGCGAGGTTTGGCGGCAGATACGCGATCCCCGTTCATTTGCCAGCAAATTAAATATGATATAGAAGTCATATGACAACAGGGTTATATGGACCGCAAGGAACGCACCACTCTTTTTCTGCACCGGCTTGCGGCGGCGCCTGCCTGCTCCACGGCCGACGCGGCGCTGGCGCAGATCGGAGTCGTTCTCAACGAAATCGAGGACGAATGTACCGCCATTCCTTTCAACCCTGCCGCGTGGGAGAGCGATGGGCGACTTTATCCGCCACAGGAGGACCAGCGGCGCGACGTAGAGGGATATCCCGCCATTCGCCGCTATCGCAGCAAACAACATAATAGCTGGATTGCTGACAATGGCGCCATCAGGATCATGCAAGGAAGCATTTTATGCCTGGAAAAGCCCGGAACCGACGGCAGAACGATATCCATGATGATGGAAACCACAATTTCGAAGCCCTGACCGTCTGTTTCGAAAATTTGACTCATGCGTCGATCGATGCGCCGGCTGACCCCGCGGGTGAATGGTATTTCGATCTCGAATTCGACGGCTATGCGGCCCATGTCGCCTGGCGCGCCGGCCGGGGGTTCGGGATTCATGCGTCCGACCCGGCAGCCTATGGAGCGGGTCCCGACGAAATATTCCGCGACGCCGGCCTCGCGGCCCGACGTCTCAAACAGCTTGCCGAAGCCGCCCGATCGCATCGCCATCCACGCATGCGGCTTCGCGACGTGCGGCACCTCGTCGATCAGCCGCAGACCGAGATCGCCGGGCGGCTCCATGTCGGGCAGGCCGTCATTTCGCGGCTCGAGAATCAGAATGATGCGAAACTGAGCACCATCCGGGATTATGTCGAGGCACTGGGCGGTCGCGCGGAGCTCGTCGTCCGGTTCGACGGCTTCGAGGCCCCGATCGATCTGTCCAGCGCGATCGGGGCCGAATCAGAGCCGCTTATTCGAAAGGTGCCCGCATGATCCTCAACCTGCTGGTCCTGCGTGCGCGCGATCCTGATATGCTCGCGCACTTTTACGAAGGCTTCGGTCTGCGCTTCATTCGTGAACGTCACGGCAAGGGTCCGGAACATCTGGTCTGTTCGATCTCGGGTATGACTTTCGAGATCTATCCGGTGACCAAGGAGGCGCAAACGACGGGCGCACGGATCGGCTTTGCGGTCGACGATGTCGATGCGAGCTATGCAAGCGCGATCGGAGCGAAGGCAGAAGGACTCAAGGCTCCCGCTGAAAGCGCGTGGGGCAAGCGCGCGGTGGTGAAGGACCCCGAGGGCCATATCGTCGAGCTGACGGAACGCCGGACGGGCGGCGCGATGGCGCAAATGTAATGGGCGCAGACTGCGCGCCAGGTTAACCGGCCGGGCGTAAATCGACAGCGAAAGGCTCCGCCCTTCCCGCACCGGCGATCCGCAGTGTATCGAGGACGGCGATGAAGACGCTCGCCGATCCCACCAACGCGCTGGCCGCCGGGCTGGCGGCGATCCGCGCCCAGTTCCAGGTGCCGGCAGCCTTCCCCGACGCGGTGCTGGCCGCCGCCGAGGCTGCGGCGCGGCGCGCGCCGGACCGGCATGTCGATCGCACCGCCCTCCCCTTCGTCACGCTCGATCCCGCCACCTCGACCGATCTCGACCAGGCGTTCACGATCGAGCGCAGCGGCGCCGACCTGCTGCTGCGTTATGCGATCGCCGACACTGCCTGGTTCGTCGACGATGGCGACGCGATCGATGCCGAGGCGTGGCGGCGGGGCACGACCTTTTATCTGCCCGACGGCAAGGCGGGGCTCTATCCGCCGGTGCTGAGCGAGGGCGCGGCGAGCCTGCTGCCGACCGGGCCGCGGCCCGCGGTGATCTTCAGCGTGCGCGTGGCCGCCGACGGCGCGGTCCGCCTCGACGGCGCCGAGCGGGCGGTCATCCACAGCGTCGCCAAGCTGGCCTATGACAGGGTCACCGCGGCGGAGCTTCCAGACGGCTTCGCCGAGCTCGCCGGCCGCATCAAGGCGGCCGAGGCGCGGCGTGGTGCCGCGCGGGTCGATCCGCCCGAGCAGGAGGTGGCCGCGACCGGCGACGGCGGGTTCGCGCTGCATTTTCGCGCGCGGCTGGACTCGGAGGATCGCAACGCGGCGCTGTCGCTGGCCACCAACATGGCCGTGGCCGATGCGCTGCAGGCGCACCATACCGGGCTGTTCCGCGTGATGGCCGGCCCCGACGCGCATGCGGTGTCGCGGCTGCGCTACACGGCGCGGGCGTTCGGGCTGACATGGCCCGACGAGATGACGCTGGCCGACTTCGAGCGCGGACTGGACGGGACCGATGCGGGGCAAGCGGCGCTGATGCTGGCGATCCGGCGGGCGGGCAAGGGCGCGTCCTACGTGCCGTGGCGCGACGGCGTGACGCCATGGCACGAGGCGATGGCGGCGACCTATGCGCATGCGACGGCGCCGCTGCGCCGGCTCGCCGACCGCTATGTGGTGCGCGCGGCGCTGGCGATCGCCAATGGGCAGGCGGTGCCCGACGCGGTGACCGAGGCGTTCACACGGCTGCCCGCGGTGATGGCCCGCGCCGACACGAAGGGCGGACAGATCGAGCGCGCGGTGATCGACCTTGCCGAGGCGGTGATGCTGCAGGACGAGGTGGGGCGCGAATTTGCGGCGGTGGTGACGGATGTGGACGAGCGCGGGGCGCGGATCCAGTTGCGGGATTTGCCGGTTGTGGCGCGGGTGGCGGCGGAGGGGGTGCGGCCGGGGGATTTGGTGAGAGTGAGGCTGGTGTTGGTGGAAATGGGGGAGCGAAGGATTGGGTTTGAGCGGGCGGGGTGAGGCATAGTCACTGATGGGCCACGTCGAGTTTGGGAGGAATATTTTTTTTGACACTTTTCTTTGCGGTCAATTCTGACGCGTATCGTCGCGGACCGCGTTTTCCGGCCGACCACCTTTGGAGAGTTTTGTTGCGTTGGAAGGGCTCGCCGATCAGGGCTTCATCACGAAGGCGGCGCCTGCGGCGGTTGCCGCTTCTCTTGGCGTAAGATATTCCAACTAGCCTTGGAGTGCGCCAGCTACAGAGCGCAAATCACAAAAACGTGCGGACGTTACATTGCCAATCTCGTATACGCTGCCGACAAGTCAAAACGTACAACCGTGCCAGATTTTCACCTCTCTCAAACGTTACAATTTAGAATAATAAGGCCGTTTGCGTATCACGCGTTCGCTATGCATCTAAGCGAATACAATGCGATCCAATACAGCGACTATTGCTTTAGAATTTTCATGGCAGCCTTGGTGGCGAGGTGAGCAATCATGTTATCGACGATGGGTTTCGCGCGAGACCCGAGCTTTACGACAATACCGGCGACTTTAAATGCAGCGGCTTGTGTCTTTGGCGTGTCACGTACGAGATGGGGAAGAGCCTCCCGCAATTGCTCGATCGCGTTCGAATCAAGATCGCCGCTTCCCTCGGCAATCTCTATCACAGCCTCGAAGCTCGCGGTGGTCCAAGGATGCGCCGTGCCACAGTTTGCACAAAAGGCGGGCGGCGCGTATGGCCGCCCAACGGTTACGACCCCGTCGACCTGGTAACGACCTTGGATGCTATCACCGCACGATTGGCAAGTTGTGATGATTTGCTCACCGCATTCCGGGCAATGCGGCCGAGGCCTTTTGAACTCAACGTCGCTCGTTTCGGCGTGGCCGTTGAGGCACACGGCAGCCCTCTTATAGTATCCCATTTTGGTCTCCGGGGTTGATCAGGGACGCGCCTTTTCTGAATCCACTAGGAACAGGATAGCGCTCGCGGTCTGATGTAGCTGATAACCGGCCAAGTGTCGGGAAATGATACGAGGCGTCGTCCCAGCGCCGTGGCCGCTGCTCCTATTCCGTATTGTCGCAATGCTTCCTTCAAGAAGAGCACGAATACTGTTGAATCCACTTTGCCCATACTCGGGAATAAGGCCATTGGTGAATACGACGTCAAGCAGTGGCTTTACGGTCGCGTTCGCCGCGACGGCCCAACCCCGCCTGTTGATGATCACCTTTAGCGTACTTTCGAATGACTTACAGCATTCCGTTAAACTCTTCTCGTATTCGCCTGCGCGATAGAGGCGGTGCGCCTCCAAGAATTCAGTATTTACCACCGTATAAGCCGGGTCCCGCAGCAGAGAAAGCACTGGTTTAACCACCGCCGCGTGCACCAACTGAGAATCGACACGAATGACAAAACCACTTTCATACTGATAGCCTATGCCAGATTCCAAGAATCGAGCATTCAACTCTTCAATGGCTTCAAACGATTTGAGTTCTACGCCGGCGCGTACCCATCTACCATGACCATCAATTTCATCGAGACGTTGGAACACTATTTCAACGGCATCTAGGCACCTGCCTATATCATCTTCATTAATAAACCAATGGAATAGTTCATCTTGCCATCCTTCATACTCTTCCCCTGTCAGGTGATAAACTCCTTTTTCCTTCCTCATCATCCGTACGACTTTCTGGATAATTTTTAAGCCGTCATCGTTTCCAGTCTCAAGGCCGAGGCTTTCGACCCAAACTTGAGTGATTTGTATCCGCAACCGCGTCGGGAGTTTGTCATATACGTAGACATCGGGTTCGGCGATGGACCTTTGCTGGCGGAGCCGTCGGGAAAAGATATTCGGAAGGGCCATGACTGAGCTGATTCGTCCATACTTTAAAGAGGGTACATCGCGGCTAGCAGCGATTAGTACAATCGTCCACCCGACCTTGGATTACGGTCTTGGATTACGTTGCCACGTGCAATTACCCCCAAACTTGGCCGATGGCGACGTAGTTGCTAAGCGAGGGGGCGACTTCACGCTAGATGTCCGCAGCCCGTGCAACCCGCGCGATCCGTTCCGGCGGATCGACTCGGCGACACGGCGCAAGCTGCCACGCACGCGCACCTGCATCGCGGCCGGCGCGGAGATGTTGTAAACCGATGCGCTCAGCTCCACGACCGGCTTCGCCAGCGACGTGACAAGCCGGCAGATCCGGACAATGAGGAGGCCGGCACGGCCTGCGCGGTCTCTGGATAGTCGCGGCAATCCCCGCCCCACTGAGTGACCGGCTCACGCCAGGCGCTTGCCCGTTTCTAGACCTCCTCGCTCGGATCCTTGATCTCGAGCTTGAACTGCCAACCTTCGAACGCCATCAGCACCTGACCGAACTGCGCCCAGCTCACCTCGCGACCATCGATGACCAGCACGGGGATACGATCTTCCGATTCCGGATCACAACTCACCCTCCCTCGTACAACCATGTCCGCGATCGAGAGGTGCGGACCATCGTCCACCAGGTGCCGCAGCGCGAGCGCGCGCCGCATGCGCTCGACCAGCCGCGCCATGAGTTCGAAGAGATCGACCTCCGCGTCGTCGAGGATCTGAAACTCACAGCCGCCGCGTTCGCCGCCCTGAACTTCGAAGGCTTCGAGCGCCAGCCGGTCGCCGAGGTGCCGCAGGAGGAAATGGAATCGGCGCTTGACCCCGGCCGCATCGGACATGTCGACGGGTTCGAAGCCCACATGCTCGAACTCGAGCTGCCCGCTCCGGGCCACCTCCTCGTTGAAGCAGCGACTGCAAAGATCCCGGTAGCCTGTCTCGATCGAGCCGAAATGGATCGTGTCATAGCCGGCGACGCGGGCGTGCCAGGTGTTGCATTGGACTTCGGTCATGGGATCGTTGCTCTGGCCGCATGGCCGGCCATCACGACGGCCTGTCGTTGTCGATCAACGTCACCCCGACCTCGTCACACCATTGTTCAAGAGCCGCTACGGTCGCCCGCTCTTCGAACGCATACCACTTGTCGAGCGTGCCGGTCGCCTGCAGCAACTGCCTGAATCGGCGATAGGCGCCCTTTCGGCTGAAGATGTCCCTGGCCTTGTCGAGCGAGCCTGGAAGCTCTTCAGCGACAAAGGACAGAGCGACCCGCCTGCCAAGATCGAGGTCCCGTCGATGAGGCACCATGTGATAGGCGTCCAGATCGGGATCATCGGGGAATTCCACCTCCTCCTCCAGATCCATGCCTTCCGATACCGAGATGATCCTGCCCGTCCTCTTGCAGATGTAGGCCTGGTGCTCGTCAAGGTCCGAGACGCTCACGAACTCGAAAGCCTCGATCAACTCGCTGAGTTTGATGGGCGTAGACTCGGACTCATCTGGTGGCATCTTCAGGACTCCTGGCTCCTGGATCAGTTTGCGAGACAGCATGATTGGCGCAGATGCCGGGGGTTCGCAATGGCCGCCTGTGTGGGTGGGATCGGCGTCTGCGGCGAGACCCGCCGGAAGACATCCTCGCTCGGGCGGCAGGAGACCGACGAGGATTCGTCGGCGGGCTATCCGCAGAGCGCGCCGTATCAACGGTGGAACAGCCGCGATGTCTGTCCGCACTTTTGCCCCCATGACCGGCTCACCAAAAGCCCTTTGAAATCGCGACACATTTGTCACTCCCATTCGCCGCGCTTCCCGCCTTACAGCCTGGTCATGCAACGGCCGGACACGGCGCAACCGAACGGGAGATCCATAATGTCGACTTCAGCCGCACGGGACGGCACCGCACGTGCCCGGCCGGCGCACGACGCGGCGCGCTGGCTCAGCCTCGCCGCCGCGCCGAGTTTCGCGCTGATGGCAGCGGTCGCGGCGGCCGATGCGCCGCGAATCCCGCTCTGCTCCGCGGCCACGGCCATGCTGCCGATCGACGCGATGGCCTGGATGTATCTGCTGATGAGCCTGTTCCATCTTGCGCCCTGGCTCAGGCTCGCGGGGCGACCGACCCACGACACGCATTGAAGGAGACCGACCATGAACCACCCCGTCGTATCGCGCGAAGACTGGCTCGTCGCGCGCAAGGCGCTGCTCGCCAGGGAGCGCGCCATGACCCACCAGCTCGACGCGTTGCGCGCCGAGCGCCGGGCATTGCCCTGGGTCAGGATCGACGAGCCTTATGTCTTCGAAGGCCCCGATGGCGACCGCACGCTGGACGATCTGTTCGGCGGCCGCAGCCAGCTCGCCATCTATCACTTCATGCTGACGCCCGGATCGGACCATATCTGCCCCGGCTGCGCGTTCACGGTCGACCATGTCGATGCGGCGCGGCAGCATTTCGAGCAGGCGGACCTGGCCTTCGCGGCGGTCTCGCGCGCGTCGATCGCGCGGATCGAGGCGGTGCGGGCCCGGATGGGCTGGACATTTCCCTGGCTGTCGTCGGCCGGCAACGCCTTCAACTTCGATTTCGGCGTGTCGTTCACGCCGGAGGACCGCGCGGCCGGCCGGGCGATCTATAATTACGGCACGGTGATCCAGACCAGCCCGGACATGTTCGGCGTCAGCATCTTCGCGAAGGACGAGGAAGGCGCGATCTTCCACAGCTATTCCAGCTATCACCGCGGCACCGAGCTGCTGATGGGAGCGTTCAACTGGCTCGATCTTGCCCCTAAGGGGCGCAACGAGGCCGAGGGCACGATGAGCTGGGTGCGGTTGCACGACCAATATTGACGTGGAGGCGCGACCCGCGATTGCGCCGCGGGTCGCGCGAATTCAACGATAGGAGGAGGTAGAACCGTGACGATATCAGCCGATAACGGACAACCGAAGATGCAGACCCCGCCGGTCGTGTCGCCCGAGGCGTGGGCGGCTGCGCATACCGAGATGCTCGTCAAGGAAAAGGCGCTGACCCGCGCGCGCGATGCGCTGGCCGCCGAGCGCCGGCGGATGCCGTGGATGGCGGTGGAGAAGGACTATGCGTTCGAGGGACCGGCGGGACGGGTGAGCCTGCGCGACCTGTTCGAGGGCCGCCGCCAGTTGATCGTCTATCGCGCCTTCTTCGAGCCCGGCGTGCATGGCTGGCCGGAGCATGGCTGCATCGGCTGTTCGCTGGGGGCCGACCAGGTTTCCCACCTCGCCCATCTGAACGCGCGCGACACCACGCTTGCTTATGCCTCGCGCGCCCGCCAAGCCGACATCGCGCGGCTGAAGGCGGACAATGGCTGGGCCATGCCGTGGTATACGATCACCGACGGCTGGGACGCCGACTTCGGCGTCGACGAATGGCACGGCCACAACGCGTTCATCCGCGACGGCGACCGCATCTTTCGCACCTATTTCATCAACACCCGTGGCGACGAGGCGATGGGCACGGTCTGGAGCTATCTCGATATGACCGCGCTCGGGCGGCAGGAGATCTGGGAGGATTCGCCGGAGGGCTATCCGCAGAACCGGCCATATAAATGGTGGAACTGGCACGACGACTATGTCCCCGGCGCCGCGCCCGATCCGGAGTGGGTCGAGATTTCGGACGCCGGCGAGGCGGCATTCCGGGACAAGGCGGCGGGCGCGACGGCATGAGCCGGGCGCGCCGCGCCGGGTGGCCGCCTCGCGATCGCTCCTGTTGGAACGGATGCGGCGACGGAGCGGTCCCGATTCGAAAATTTGCTGGATATCAATGAGTCTTCGCCAGAATTCCGCGGGTGGCGCAGCGCGTGCGGATGAGGAATCGGCAATCGGTGGCGCGATGGTGCGGAGAGCGGATATGGAGCGTGACGGTGACAGGCTGCGCATGCGAAGGAATGGCCGTGTATTCGATCGCCGCTTGCGCTAGCGCCGCACGCGGCTGCGGGCGCCCGACATCGGGCGGCGCACCATGAGGGAAAGCAGACCAGGACGGTCGACGGTGAGGACAGACGATTGAGCGTTTCGGCAATGACGACCGCGGTCCTTCTGACCGGCGCTGCGATGGACCCGATCGGCATCGCGCCCGCGGTACCCGTGGTCCTGGCGGCCGCAGCGGCGAGCGACCAGGCGGTTCAGCTGCCGCCGGCGCCGGTGGTGGCGACCGATTCGCCGGCGCCGCCGCAACCGGCCGCGCCGGCCCAATCCCCGCCGCCGCCCGAGTCGTTGCCGCCCGTATCCTCGCCGCCCGTGCCACCAGCACCGACGGACTCGCCGGCGACGACCGAGCCGACGACGCCACCGGCCAGCCCCGGTTCCGATCGAACCGATATCGTGGTCGAGGGGCAGACGCGCGCGCCGCCGGAAGATCCGCTGCAGGCCGTCAACGTCAAGTCGTTCGAGGTGACGCAGGCGGTCGACACCGCGATCGTCCGCCCGGTGGCGATGACCTATCAGCGCACCTTGCCCCTGCCCCTCCGCACAGGCTTCAGCAATTTCCTCAACAATCTGCGCGAGCCGGCGGTCTTCATCAACTATATGCTGCAGCTGAAGCCGGGCAAGGCGGCGGAGACCGCCGGCCGCTTCGCGATCAACACCACGATCGGGGTCGGCGGGCTGTTCGACATGGCGAAACGCAAGCCGTTCAAGCTGCCGCGCCGCGTCAACGGCTTTGCCTATACGATGGGCTATTATGGCGTGAAGCCCGGAGCGTTCCTGTTCCTGCCGCTGGTCGGGCCGACCACGGTGCGCGATCTGATCGGCGATACGCTCGATCGGGCGGTGGTGCCGCTGACGTTCGGATCGCCGTTCAACCAGCCGGTCTATTCGATCACGACCGGAACATTGAGCTCGCTCGACCAGCGCGCCGAGTTCGACCACAAGCTGGAGAAATTGCACAGCGCCGACAATGCCTACAAGGCGTCGCGCGAGGATTATCTGCGCAGCCGGCAGGCGGCGATCGACGAGCTTCACGGCAAGACGCCGAGTGCCGAGCCGGCAGCCGGGGCGGTCGCGCCGGCGGCTGAACCGACGGCGCCGGCGGTGGCGCCGGATCAGCCTGCGGTCCAGCCGCAGAACTGACAGACTATTTACGCCTCGCCTTCGTCCGGCATCCGACGTCGATGAGAAGCTTCACGCGGCAGCGTCGTCCGCTTTGGAGTCGCTCTCGAGACTATGGTGTCGCGTCCATTGGAGCCTGAAGCCGGCATCCCGGAGCGTCCTGGGTCGGCCGCGGGGCGGATGTGCGATCGCCCATATGCGGGCGAGTTCGAGCTGCCGCCGGTCGAGTGCGGGATAACCTTCGAGCAGTTCGTCTTCAGTAGCGCCCTGGATGAGCATCGCGGCGATCATGCGCACCGGAATGCGCGTACCCCGGAAAACCGGCTCGTTGCCCATCACCCCCTTGCCGTGCTCGACCATCGCCTCGGCAGCATCGAGGTCGCGGATACGCGCGGCGATCTGCCTACGCGCTTCACCGACGTCCACGATCAGCAGATCGTCCGCCTTGATCGTTCTCGCGCCCGGACTGTCACCCAGCGCATCGAACAGCCGCTGGCGCCGATCCTGCGACAGGACGCCGCCGATCTTCGACCAAAGCTTCACCCGCAGCAGATCATCGGCGTTCAGCACGCGCGGCCTGAGGCGTCCGCTGCCACCCGCCGGCGCGCGAACCGGATCGATGATGCGCTTGTCTATCGCATTGTTGACGGTCTTCACGCCGACATCGCTCAGCGCGGCGGCTTCCGTCGGCGTATAGAGTCGCGCGGCATGAGTCATTATTCTTCTCCTGATGGAGAAGAATATAGGATGGGACATCCGTGTCGTAAAGTCGTGCGGGCGAACGCGAGCGGGGGCAAGCCGAACTCGCGATTGGTCACGTCACGCCCTCTGTGACGCACGGCATTGCAACCCACGCGCCGCTGCGGTCTGTTCCGCCGCGCGGGGCAGCCCGGCGGAGGTGATTCTTGCGTATCTCACGGCGGTTTGGGACCGCGTTGCTCATTGTCCTGCTCACCGGCGTTTCGGCCGGCGCGTCCGGCCAGAAGACGCCGCCGGCGATCCGTGCGCCGACCGCGGCGGAAAACCAGGCGCTTGCCGCCGGGCAGACAGAGCTGGCGGCGGCGATGGCGAAGCGCGACTGGGCGGCGGCGGCGGCGACGCTCGAACGGACGGTGGCGATCGACGCGGCGAGCTGGGGGCCGGAGCATCCGTACACGATCGTCGCGCTCGAGACCTGGGCGCTCGCGGTCCAGCTTGGGGGCGACGGGGTCAAGGCCGAGGCGCTGTTCCGCCGCGCGCTCGCGGCCCGGCTCAAGACGGTCGGCGAGCGGCATCCGCAGGTGGCGATGATCGAAAACGGCATCGGCCAGGCGCTCGGCCAGCAGGGCAAGTTCGGCGAGGCCGAGGGCTGGTATCGCAAGGCGATGGATATCCGCGTCGCGCTGTTCGGCGCGCAATCGCAGGAGGCGGCGCTCGCCTACAACAATCTCGCGGCGAATCTCGGCCGCAACGGCAAGTTCGGCGAGGCGGAGGCGCTGTTCCGCAAGGCGCTGGCAATCAACGTCGCGCTGAAGGGCGCGGAGAGCGAGACGGTGGCGGGATCGCTGACCAATCTCGGCACGATCCTCAGCGGCAACGGCCGTTACACGGATGCCGAAGTCGAGCATCGCAAGGCGCTCGCGATCCGGCTCAAGCTGTTCGGGGCGAACCACCCCGACGTCGGCGCCAGCTACAACAGCGTCGGTCTCGTGCTCACCCAGCAGGGACGCTATGCCGAGGCGGAGCCGATGCTGCGCAAGGGGCTGGAGATTCGCCGCGCCGCGCTGGGCGAGAAGAGCACCATGACCGCCGAAAGCATCGGCAATCTCGGTTCCTTGCTCCAGGCGTGGGGCAAGGCGAGCGAGGCCGAACCGCTGTTCCGTCAGGCGCTGGCGATCTGGCAGGCGGCGGCCGGACCCGATCATCCCAATACGCTGCTCGTCGAGAATAATCTGGCGACCTGCCTGATCGACGAGGCGCGCTTCGCCGAGGCCGAGCCGATCCTGCGTCGGGTCTACGAGGTGCGGCAGCGCGTGCTGGGCGACGCGCATCCTGAAACCGGAATCGGCGCGAACAACCTGGCCGCCCTGCTCGAGCGGGTGGGCCGCGAGGTGGAGGCCGAGGCGCTCTATCGCAAGGCGCTGGCGACGAGTCGCGCGGCACTGGGCGAGGCGCACGACGCGACAGGCACCAGCTACAACAATCTCGCGCATAATCTCGGCCTGCAGGGCCGGTTCGTCGAGGCGGAAACGCTGCACCGCAAGGCGCTGGAGATCCGCCGCAAGGCGTTGGGCGAGGACCATCCCGACACCGCCGACAGCCAGTCGAACGTCGGCTTCACGCTCGACGCCCAGCGCAAATATGAGGATGCGCGGCCGTTCTTCGAGACCGCGCTGGCGATCCGCCGCAAGCTCTATGGAGAGAATGCGTTGCCCACCGCGGCGGCGATGAACAATCTCGCCGCCAATCTCGACAATCGCGAGCACTATGCCGAGGCGGCGCCGCTCTACGGCAAGGCCTATGAGATCCGCCGCAAGGCGCTGGGCGACGATCATCCGCTGACCGCGAACAGCCTCAACAATCTCGCCTACAGCCTCTATGTGCGCGGCCGGAAGGCCGAGGCGCTGCCGCTCTACCGCCGCGCCGCCGCCGCCTTCCGCAAGGCGCTGGGTGACCGCAACCCCGATCTGGTGGTGCCGCTGGGCAATCTCGCGATGGTGCTGGTCGAGGATCCGACCGGCGGCGGCGAGGCGCTGACGCTCGCGCGCGAGGCCTCCGCCATCTCGGCGACGCGGCGCTCGGCGATCCTCGCGGGCAGCGCTGCGGGCAGCGACAGCGCGGCCGCAGGCGGCGTTGCGCGCGCGCGGCGCCAGCGCGCTCGCCGACGACCCGTCCGTGACCAGCTATATCGCGCTGACCCAGGTCGACTGGGTGGTCGCCGGCCGCGACAAGGCGGCGGCGGATGGACTGCGCGCCGAGGCGTTCGTCGCGGCGCAGGAGATCAACGTGTCGAAGGCGGGCCAGGCGATGGCGCGCACCGCCGCGCGGGCGGCGGCGGGCACCGGCGCGCTGGGCCGGCTGGTCAGCCGGCAGCAGGCGCTGGCCGACCAGGTTTCGGCGCTGGAAGCCGCTTATGTCGATGCCAATGCCCGCGGCGACCGGACCGCCGCCGATCGTGCGACTGCCGAGAGCGCGAAGGCGGCGGCCGAGCTGGCCGCGGCCGATGCCGCGATCGCGCGGCAATTTCCCGACTACGGCACTTTGATCGCGCCGCGGACGGTGACGATCGCCGAGGTGCAGAAACGGCTCGCGCCCGACGAGGGGCTCTTGTTCATCCAGCCTTCGAACGGCGACATGTTCAGCTTCGCGGTCACGCGCGACAAGGTGGCGTGGCATCGCGCGCCGAAGCGGCAGATCCCGATGGGCAAGGAGGTCGAGATCCTGATCTGCCAGGTCGATCCCGACGGCTGCGACTATACCAAAATCCCGCCGCCCGGACCCGAGACGCCGTTCCAGGACGACGGCTATGCGCGGTTCGACCGCGCGACGGCCTATGGCCTGTATCGCGACCTGGTGGCGCCGGTGGAGGGCGCGCTGGCGGGGACCAGGCGGCTGTATGTCACCACCACCGGTTCGCTCGCGCGGCTGCCCCTGGGGCTGCTGGTGACGGCTCCGCCACCGGCCGGCGACGATGCCGATCCGGCGGTGCTGGCGGCGACGCCGTGGCTGGCCGATCGTTATGCGCTGACGGTGCTGCCCGCGGTCTCGACCTTGCACGCGCTGAAACGCACGCGGCCGACCGGCGACCAGACCGCGTTCCGCGGCTATGGCGCGCCGCATTTCAACGACAGCGATGCCGCCGGCGCCGCGCGCGGCTTGCGGGCGCCGGCGCGCGCGGTGTTCGGCGGCGCCAATGGCTCGGCGCTGGCCGATCCGGCGGCATTGCGGGATCTGCTGCCGCTGCCGGGCACGCGCGTCGAGCTGATGGCGATGGCGTCGGCACTGAAGGCGCCGGCGAGTGCGCTGCGGCTCGACACCGCGGCGACAGAAGGCGCGCTGCGGCGCGATTCCGGCCTCGCCGGTGCGCGCGTGATCGCCTTCGCCACGCACGGCCTGCTGCCCGACGACATAAGCGGACTCGAGGAGCCGGGACTGGTGTTCACGCCGCCCGGCATCGCCAGCGCCGACGACGACGGCGTGCTGACCGCGTCCGAAGCAGCGGGCCTGACGCTGTCCGCCGACTGGGTGATCCTGTCGGCGTGCAACACCGCCGCGGCCGAGGCGGGCGCCGAGAGCCTGTCGGGCCTGTCGCGCGCCTTCCTGTTCGCCGGCGCCGGCGCATTGCTTGCCAGCCACTGGCGGGTCAGCGACGAGGCGACCGCGATCCTGACCGTCGAGACGCTGGGCGATTCCGCGCGGATGACGCGCGCGACCGCGCTGCAGGCGGCGATGCGCGGCGTGCGCACCGGCACGCGCCCCGACGGCAGCGCGATCGCCGGCTGGAAACCCGAATGGGCGCATCCGGCGTTCTGGTCGCCCTTCTCGGTGATCGCCGATCATGACGATTGAGCGGACCGTAACATCAGGGTCATAGTCGGGCGTCACCAAAGGGGTTCACGACCGCAAAGGATCTGGCCCATGTCGCTGCTGACCCAATCGCAGATCGACGTCGAGATGGAGCGCATCAAGCGCGAGATCACCGACAGCCTCGACGAGGAACTGGAGATGGAGCTCGACGAGAGCCGGCTCGAGGCGGTGCTCGCCGATCTCGACGACCGGCCGGGGCGGGAGCAGCTCGACCGGCGGGTCTATTTCCGCGAATTGTTCCGGCTGCAGCACGAACTGGTGCGGCTGCAGGACTGGGTGCAGCACAAGGGGCTGCGGGTCGTGATTCTGTTCGAAGGCCGCGATTCGGCCGGCAAGGGCGGCGCGATCAAGCGGATCACGCAGCGGCTGAACCCGAGGGTCTGCCGCGTGACTGCGTTGCCCGCCCCCAACGAGCGCGAGCGCAGCCAATGGTATTTCCAGCGCTATGTCGCGCATCTGCCGGCGGCGGGCGAAATGGTGCTGTTCGATCGCAGCTGGTATAATCGCGCCGGCGTCGAGCGGGTGATGGGCTTCTGCAGCGAGGACGAGGTGGAGGAGTTTTTCCGCACCGTGCCCGAGTTCGAGCGGATGCTGGTGCGGTCGGGCATCATCCTGCTCAAATACTGGTTCTCGATCACCGACGAGGAGCAGCAGTTCCGCTTCAACATGCGCATCCACGATCCGCTCAAGCAGTGGAAACTGTCGCCGATGGACGTCGAATCGCGCCGGCGCTGGGAGGATTATACCCGCGCCAAGGAGGTGATGCTTGATCGCACGCACATCGCCGAAGCGCCGTGGTGGGTGGTCGAGGCGGTCGACAAGAAGCGCGCGCGGCTCAACTGCATCGCCCATCTATTGACGCAGATTCCATATCAGGACGTGCCGAAGACGCCGGTGGTGCTGCCGGCACGCGTGCGGAACGAGGATTATATCCGGCATCCGGTGCCGGCGGAGATGCATGTGCCGGACCTGTTCTGACGGCGGAGACGGCCGGGGCGGATAATCTTCGCCGCCGCCCCGAACGGTCCAATATCATCATGCTCGGTCTTCGACCGATCACAAGCGGGTTTCGCTCAAGCGCCGCGCGGGCTTACCCAAGGTTCGATAAGTCGATCTCATCGCACCTCTGCCGCCTTCGGAACAGGCAACGGCCCGGCATGTTCCGGTATGACACCCGAACAACCTGCGCACCGGCGCGCGCGCGTGCGACGATCCCCACCAAGACAGCAGTCCCTCACGCCCTATGGTCGGAGCCCGTCCGGATGACTGGAGAGGTCAACGCCGATTCCGCGCTCAGCGACGAGATCATCGGCCTGTACGCGCTTGAGCCTGACCTCAGGCAGCTTCCGGCGATTCTGTTCGCGGCGGTCGCGCGGGTGATCGACAGCGACGCGATCAGCTATACCGAAGTCCACCCGCCGACCAGCGCCTTCCGATCGCTGCTGTCGATCGGCGACGACCCTCGGCGGCGCGGCGACGGCATCTTCGCCTTCGCGCGCCACATGCGCAGCCACCCCTTCTGGAGCCATAACCCCACATTTTACGGCGAGCGGGCGCTGCGCGAATCCGACTATTTCTCCGAGAGCGACTATCTCGCGCTGCCGATCGCGCGCGACGTCTTCCTGCCGTCAGGCGTTCGCCACATCATGGCGATCGTGATCGCGCAGGGCGGTCATGCGCTCAGCCTTGTGCTGCATCGCGTGCTGGGCCGGCCGCCGTTCAGCGACGCCGAGCGCGACCGGCTGCAAAGCCTCCGCCCGCATGTCTCGCGCTGCTACCGCCAGGCGCAGGAGCGGCTGCTGGCGCGGCTGACGCCGCTCGACCGGTTGCACATGGCCTTTCCCGACCTCACCCGGCGGCAACTGGAAGTGGCCTGGTGGCTCGCCCAGGGGCGGACCAATCCCGAGATCGCGACGATCCTGTCAGTCGGCATCGACACGATCAAGGCGCACGTCAAGGCGCTGTATCGCAAGACCGGTTCGGAAAGCCGGCTTGAGGCCGCAGTGATCGCCCATACGGTGGCGCCGTTCGGCGAGAGTCCGCCGCTGTGGACGCTGGAGCCCGATGCCTGGGGGCATGACGACGTCCACCGTCCCGGCTGCCCCGATACCCGACCGGCGGGCGCGCGGGCCGGGCACGGGTCGATCATCGCGGGTAGCAGCCGGCGCTTCGTGCCGAAACCTGGAGACCGGTCTTCGGCGAAAACGAAGCGATGACACATCGAGACCGCACCGCGTGATTCCTGAATCACGCGGTGCGGTTCGCGCCTCAGTTCGTGTCGAGGATGACGATCGCGCTCGCCTCGCCGCCGCTGGCAGCGTTGACCGTCGCCGCCACCGTATAGCTGCCGCTCGATGAGGTGGTGCTGAGGCCGAGCTTGTCTTCCAGCTTGTCCCACCAATGCTCGGCCGAGTGATGATCGTTGGTCAGCTTCACCGCGGCGCCGTTGCTGCCCGAATAAGGACAGGAGAAGGCGAGCACCAGCCGCGGATCGCTGTCGTCATGCTTCGGCCTGAAGATCATCGCGCCTTCGACGCCGACCAGCGCGCCGTCACGCTTCGAGGCGTAGAACAGGCCGAGGCTGACCATGGTCTGCGTGCCATCGTCGGCCGCGATCGTCTGAAGCGCACCGATCTGGACCTCGTTCTCGGTCTTCAGGCTGCGCTGATCGGCGACCATGAAGCCGAGCATCTTGCCGTGGTTGAGATAGAGATCGCCCTTGTCGGCGCCGTCGAGGCCCTTGCGCCACTTCTCCACCGCGAGGTCGTTGGCGGTGTTGTTCGCGATCATGCCCATGAACACCGCGGTCTTCTGCATCAGGAAGATGCCGATCTCGACGACGATGACCCCCGCGAGCCCCGCCCAGGCGGTGACGCCGATCTTGGAGATGCCGGCGACGATCCGCACGGCGAGCGTGCCGGTGGCCTTGGCCGCATAATAGACGACCGGCCCGAGCCCGAAGACGCCCGTAACGGTGATCGTCGTCGCGATTTCCGCCGCCGTCATCCCCTTGGCCTGGGTGAGGCTGAGCGTGTTCATGACCCCCGAGACAAACTCCTGCACGTCGCTGCCGGTCTTGCTGGCCAGCGTGCCGGTGACGAAGCCCTGTTCGAAGGCGACGTTGCACAGCGGCTGCGCGGTCGTCGCCTGCGCCGCCGCAAACCGCGCGCGGATATCGGCATGGGCCTGCGCGTCCTCCCCCGCCGGCTCGGCGTCGAGCGCGCGCACCACCGCCGGATAGAGGCTTTGCCGCAGCGCCGCGGCCAGTCCTTCGGGCGCGATCGTCGGGTCGTCGACGATCGCGAGCAGATCGACATCGAACCTCTTGCCGACGCGATCGAGGCATTCGCGGACGTGGAGGACAGACGGCTTGACGATGACGGTATCCATATCGGCCATGACCATGACTCCGGTTGGGAGGACAGCAAAGCGGGGCACTGCGGCCTGCGGAGCCGGCATCCGGCACGCGACACGACAGCGCGGCGCCCCGTCGATTGCCTATCAAGCGGCGGCCGCACCGGATATTACCCCGCCGGGTAACAGCTTATGATGAATAGCGGATTATACATGTTGCGCAGCGCGGCGCGCGTGATCGCCGCACCGGCGCGGCCGCGCCGGTGGCCGCCCGTCAACGCTGAATGAACCCCATCCAGCGCAGCAGCACATAGGTGGCGGCGGCGGCGGCCATCGCCAGCAGCGTCGCGACGAAGGTGCCGGCGGGACCGGTGAAGGGCAGGCCGCCGGTGTTCATGCCGAAGATGCCCGTGACCAGGGTCGCGGGCAGCATCAACGCGGTCATGATCGACAATATGTAGAGATTCTGGTTGGTACGCTGCGCCGCCTGGATGTCGAGTTCGTCGCGCAGCAGGCGAAGCTGGCTCTGCATGCCGACGATGTCGCCGTCGAGCGCCTGCAGCCGCTGCGACATCTTCTCGACCGTCGCCAGCAGCGCTTCGGGCAGATCCTCGTCCTCCTCGAGGCGCTTGAACACGCCGCGCATGCCATCGAGCATGCGGTGGATCTGCGCGAGGCGGCGGCGGATGTTGATCAGGTCGCGCGTCGAGGGCGGATGGCGGCCGTCGAGCAAGGCGTCTTCGGCGGTCTGGACCTGCGCGCCGAGATCGCGGCTGATGCCGGCGATGTTCTGGCTGATCGCGCCGACGATGAGGTCGAGCGCGCCAGCGGGCCCGGTGACCGGGGCGCCGGCGCGCAGCCGCTGGCGGGTTATGTCGGCCGAGCGCAGCGGATGGAGGCGGGTGGTGACGATCAGCGCCGGCGTCAGCGCGATCCTGAGCGCGCCGATCCGCGTGGTATCCGTGACGTCGAAATCGCGCTCGAAATCGTGGAGCACGCAGCCGACCGCTTCGCCGTCGACCAGGGCACGCTGGTGCGTGTCGGGCGCGAGCAGCAGTTCGCGGACGGCGGCGGGAAAGATCGACGCCTGCTCGATCCACGTCCGCGTGCCGTGATCGGCGAGGTTCATGTGCAGCCAGCGGAAGGCGCCGGTCGCCGGACTGTCGCATTGTTCGACCTGACGACTGCCGTCGGCGTCGAGATCGAGGCCCCAGATCAGTCCGGGCGCGAGCGCGGTCCCGAAGCTGAACGGGACGAACGACGGATTGTCTGACGTCGCAACCGTGTCACCGCTCCCCCTAGAAGATGTTCGAGAACAGCCAGTATAGCACGCCCGCGAGCAGGATCGAGACCGGCAGGGTCAGCACCCAGGCCATCAGCAAATTGCGGATCGTGCTCATTTGCAGGCCGGACCTGTTCGCCGCCATCGTGCCGGCGACGCCCGACGACAGGATGTGGGTGGTCGAGACCGGCAGGCCGAGCGCGTCGGCGCTGAAGATCGTGCCCATCGCGACCAGTTCGGCCGAGGCGCCCTGCGCATAAGTGAGGTGCGACTTGCCGATCTTCTCGCCGACGGTGACGACGATCCGCTTCCATCCGACCATCGTGCCGAGGCCGAGCGCGAAGGCGACCGCGATCTTGACCCAGATCGGGATGAAGCGCGTGCCCGCGTCGAGCGACTTCTTGTAGGCGGCGAGCGTCGTGCCGCCAGCTTCCGATATGCCGGTGGTGGCACCGTCCTTGCCCAGCCGCTTGATCGCTTCCGAAGCAAGATACATGTCGTTGCGGATATTGCCTGCCGCCAACGCCGGCACCTTCGCGAGCGAGCCATATTCGGTCACATGGCGGTCGATGTCGCCGATTAGCAGCGAGAGCGCCGGCACCGTCGCCGGCGCGAATTGCTTGTCGGCGATGTAGGTGGTGACGGCCTTGCGCGCATCGGCCACGCCGGCGAGCGGTTGCGACGCGACCCCGGACGTCGCCACCGCAACGGCGGCGGGAGCGGGGCCGCCATCGAGCACGACGCGCGCGGCGGTGCTGTTGGCGTGGAACTCCGCGGTATAGCTCGCCGGCACCGCCCGGTTCAGCGCATAAGCGGTGGGCACCGTGCCGATCAGGATCAGCATGATCAGCCCCATGCCCTTCTGGCCGTCGTTCGATCCGTGCGCGAAGCTGACGCCGGTGCAGGTGAAGATCAGCAGCGCGCGGATCCACAACGGCGGCGGCACGCCGTCTTTGGGTTCCTGATAGAGGTCCTTGTTGCGGATCAGCGCCTTCATCGCGAGCAGCAGCAGCGCCGCGACGCCGAAACCGATCAACGGCGAGATCAACAGCGCCTGGCCGATCTCGGTGGCCTTGGTCCAGTCGACGCCCGACGTGCCGCTCTTCCCGTGCAGCAGCGCGTTGGCGACGCCGACGCCGATGATCGAGCCGATCAAAGTGTGAGAACTCGACGAGGGGATACCGAGCGCCCAGGTCGCGAGGTTCCAGATGATCGCCGCGATCAGCAGCGCGAACACCATCGCGAAGCCGGCGTTCGAGCCAACCTGGAGGATCAGTTCGACCGGCAACAGCGAGACGATGCCGAACGCGACCGCGCCGGTCGACAGCAGCACGCCGAGGAAGTTGAAGAAGCCCGACCAGACCACCGCGACATTGCCGGCATCGCGTTGGTGTAGATCACCGTCGCGACCGCATTGGCAGTGTCATGGAAGCCGTTGACGAATTCGAAGCCGAGCGCGATCAGCAGCGCGACGAACAGCAGCAGGAAAGGCAGCCACGCGGCGGGATGCATGCCGGACGCGGTGGCGTCGGCATAGACGCTGTAGCCGACATAGAGCAGGGCCGCGAGGATCGCCGCACCGAAGCCGAGCTTGCCGGCGGTGCCGAGTCCCTTGTCGAGATCCGGACGCCCCCGCTGCGCCGCAGACGCATCGGCTGCTATGCTCGCATTCATCGATCGGGACCCCCAAAACGCCTGGACCATCCGCGCCCTAGACCCGGTAGATGACAGAACGGTTGCAGTCGTTTCGAAGCCGGCAAGGTCGCGCTGCCATCAGTTCGTCATCGACCCGTGCCAGTGCCTTGCGTACAGGGCGGCGGGCGCAATCGGGCACGCAGGGGACTCTTCGGGATGATCAAGACGCCAATCCTGCTCGGGGCCAGCCTGATCGGGCTGTCGCTGACGACCGCTACCGCGCAAGCCCAAGCGCCCGCCGTGTCGCAAACCGAGCTTGCGGACGAGGTCGCTCGGCTGCGCGCCGAAGTGGAGGAACTGAAGGCCGAGATCCGTGCGATGCGGCCCCAGCCCACGACCACGGCGACCACGACTCCACCGCCATCCGCGACTCCCGCCGCGCCGGTGCTGGTCGCGGCGGCCCGACCGGCGCCGGCCCGCGATGCCGATGCAACGCAGATCAAATGGAAGGGCGCGCCCGAGTTCACCGCGCCCGGCGGCTGGAGCTTCAAGCCGCGCGGCCGGATGCAATTCGATGCCGGCTATCTCGCGGGGCCGGCCTCGCGCCAAAGCGGGATCAGCGACGGGCGCGGCCTCACCACCGAATTGCGCCGCGCGTTCATCGGCGCGCAGGGAACGATCCCGGGCGGCTTCACCTACCGCGCGGAGGTCGATCTCGCCGGCAACAGCGTCGACTGGAACGATCTCTACCTCAGCTGGGAGAAGGGGCCGGTCAGCATCACGATAGGCCAGCATCATAACTTCCAGTCGCTCGACCGGCTGACATCGGACCTGTTCACCAGTTTCACCGAACGCGCTGCGTTCAACGACGCGTTCAACTACGAGCGGCGCGTGGGCATTTCGGCCGGACTCAAGACCGGCGACGTGATCGCCAATGCCGGTGTGTTCACCGACGACATCTCGGCGCTGGGCGCCGACGGCAACAAGAATTTCAGCGTCGACGGGCGGCTGGTGTGGATGCCCCGCTGGGGCAGGACCCAGCTTCATCTCGCCGGCTCCGGCCATTGGCGCAGCATCGGCAGCCTGCAGGAGGTGACCGGCACGCAATATCGCCAGCGGCCGTACATCCATTCGACCGACATCCGTTACATCGACACCGGACTGGTCTCGGTCGACAGCGAGCTCGGCTATGGCCTGGAGGCGGCGCTGATCCGCGGACGCTTCCACTTCGCGAGCGAGGCGGCGTGGCTGAACGCGCGGCTGCCGCAAAACGCCGATGCGACCTTCTTCGGCGGCTATGTCGAAATCGGCTATTTCCTGACGCACGGCGATACCCGCGGCTACAAGGGCGGCGTCTGGGATCGCACCAGTCCGGCGCATCCGATCGACCAGGGCGGCATCGGCGCGGTCCAGCTCAACGCCCGCTACGACCATCTCGACCTCACCGACTCGTTCCTCGCCGGCGGCACGCAGGATGCCTATGGCGTGTCGGTGATCTGGATTCCGCTCTCCTACATCCGTTTCACCGCCAATTATTTCCATCTGATCTATGACGAGGCAGCGATCGGCCCTTCGCATTTCGACGCCGACTCGGTGGCATTGCGCGCGCAGGTCGACTTCTGACGATAAGTGCGACGGTGCTCAGGGCCGCAGGATGACCTTGCCGCCCAGCCCGCCCGCTTCGAGGAGGCGATGCGCCTGCTGCACCTCCTCGAACGGAAATATACGGGCGATCGGCACGGTGATCTCGCCGGCCGCGACTGCCGCAGCCAGCGCGGCGAGACGGCCGGCATCGGCGTGCACCGCGAAGCCGGCCGGCGCGACCGGCAGCCCCTCCGGCGGAATCGGCGTGGTCGCAGTGGTGCGGATGACGCCGTCGGGAGCGACGTGCCGGCACAGTGCGGCGACCTGCGCGCCTCCCACCGTGTCGGCGACCCGGTCGAACGGAAGACCGTCCCAAGCCTCCTCGCCGAGCGTGAGAACGGTGTCGGCGCCCAGCGCACGCGCTTCCTCGCGTTGCGAGGCTCGCACCGCGGCGATGACGGTCGCCCCGCGCGCCTTCGCCGCGAACATCGCGAAGCGGCCGACCGCGCCGGTTGCGCCAGTGATCAGTACGCGCTGGCCCGGCTGCAAGTCGAGCTGCTCCTCGATCAACTGCACGCCGGTGAGGCCGGGGGTGGGAATGGCCGCTGCGGCCGCGAAATCGAGCGTCTCATGACCGAGGCAATTGCCTCCTGCCGGATCTGCGCCGGGCAATGCTCGCTTCGCTTCGAACTGGACGCAGGCGGCGCGATCGTCGGCACGCGCGGCGACAAGGCCAATCCGGTCACGCGCGGCTATGCCTGTATCCAGGGGCTGACGCTCGCCGAGGCACATACCAAGACCTGCTCGTCGCGATCGAGCCGTTCATGACCGCGACCGCGCGGATGGCGCATTACATCCTGCCGCCGCCGATGATGCTCGAGTGTCCCGACGTCGGCAGCCGCGACTGGGAAACCTATACGCCGCAGGCGCCCTATACCCAATATTCGGCGCCGGTCGTCGCGCCGCCGGCGGGCAGCGACCGCGACTGGATGGCGGGCGCGCTCGCCTATCTCGAGGCGTATCACATGCAGTTCCCGGTCTGCCTCGCGCATGGCGATGCGCATCTCGGCAACCTCTATATCGAGCCGGACAGCACCCCCCGGCTTCCTCGATGCGCAGGCCAATCTCGGCCCCTGGCAGTTCGAGGTCAACTATCACCTGATCGTCGGTCTCGACATGCTGGACCGCAAGCAATGGGAAAAGCCGCTGCTCGTGCATTATCTCGAAGCCCTGCGCGCCTGCGGTGTCGACGCGCCCGATTTCGAGGAAGCCTGGGAAGCCTATCGCCGCGAGACCGCCTATGGCTTCTTCATCTTCGCGATCAAAAAGGGGGCGCCGCATGAGCGACGCCCCCTTTTTCATAACGGACCGACCGGAGGCGCGAGCCTCCGCGCCTCGTTCAGGCCGCTTCGTCCAGATCGTCGTCGCCCATCAACGGGCCCGAATCCTGGCCCTTGGCGGACACGTCGCGATCGACGAATTCGATGATCGCGATCGGCGCCGCGTCCGAGGCGCGGATGCCGGCCTTGATCACGCGGGTGTAGCCGCCGGCGCGGCCAGCATAGCGATCGGCGAGCACGTCGAACAGCTTCACCAGCTGCGCATCGTCGAGCAGGCGGGCGTGGGCGAGACGGCGATTGGAGAGGCCGCCCTTCTTCGCGAGCGTCACCAGCTTCTCCACATAGGGGCGGAGTTCCTTCGCCTTGGCGACGGTGGTGGTGATCTGCTCGTGTTTGATCAGGGCCGCCGCCATGTTGCGGAACAGGGCCGCGCGATGGGACGAGGTACGCTGCAGCTTACGGCCGCCGACGCGATGACGCATGATGATCTTCCTTCACGTTCGTCCGGAAGCCGTGTGAGGCACTTCCGGCCAGGCGGTGCTGACAAAGGGCCACCGCCATAAGCCCTGTCTTCTACATTCGAGCAACGGCGCTTCGCGCCGCCCCTCCACCACCCTGCGGGTGGTCCCCCTCCCCACGCTGCGCGCAGGGAGGATGAGCAATCAGGCCATGATGTCCTGTTCCAGCTTCTTGGCCATTTCCTCGATATTCTCGGGCGGCCAGCCGGGGATTTCCATGCCGAGGCGAAGCCCCATGCTGGAGAGGACTTCCTTGATCTCGTTGAGCGACTTGCGGCCGAAATTCGGCGTCCGCAGCATCTCGGCCTCGGTCTTCTGGACCAGATCGCCGATATAGATGATGTTGTCGTTCTTGAGGCAGTTGGCGCTGCGCACCGACAGCTCGAGCTCGTCGACCTTCTTGAGCAGGTAACGGTTGAGCTGGTTGGTATCGCCCTCGATGTCGCCGGTCGGCTGCGCGGCCATGCCGATCGGCTGCGAGACCGGTGCGATCGAATCGTCAAAGTGGACGAACAGCTGGAGCTGGTCCTGCAGGATGCGCGCGGCATAGGCCAGCGCGTCCTCGGGCAGCACCGTGCCGTCGGTCTCGATCGTCAAGGTGAGCTTGTCGTAATCGAGCTCCTGGCCGACGCGGGTGTTCTCCACCTTGTAGGCGACCTGGCGGACCGGCGAGTAGAGCGCGTCGACCGGCACGAGGCCGATCGGGGCGTCGGCGGGGCGGTTGGACGCGGACGGGACATAGCCCTTGCCGATGTCCGCGGTCAGCTCCATGTTCAGGGTGGCGCCCTCGTCGAGGTGGCACAGCACCAGCGACGGGTTCATCACCTCGATGTCGCCCGAGACGGCGATCATGCCCGCGGTGACTTCGGCCGGGCCGGTCGCCGAGAGCTGGAGGCGCTTGGGGCCTTCGCCCTGCATCTTGAGCGCGATCTGCTTCACGTTGAGAACGATGTCGGTCACGTCCTCGCGCACGCCAGCGAGCGACGAGAATTCGTGAAGGACGTTCTCGATCTTGATCGAGGTGACGGCAGCGCCCTGCAGCGACGAGAGCAGCACGCGGCGCAGCGCGTTGCCGAGGGTGAGGCCGAAGCCGCGCTCCAGCGGCTCGGCGACGAAGGTGGCCTTGCGACGGAAATCACCGCCGCCAGCCTTCTTCTCGAGACTGTTGGGCTTCTTCAGTTCCTGCCAATTCTTGGCGTTCACAGACATGGGCTTCCCCTTGGGGTTGGGCCGGGGATGGGCAGTCCTCCGGCCGGATGCGGGAAATGGAGACCGGGCCAGGCCTCCGCAAGGTCAGATCAGACGCGACGGCGCTTGGACGGCCGGACTCCGTTGTGCGGAATCGGAGTCACATCGCGAATCGAGGTGATCTGGAAGCCGACGGCCTGCAGCGCGCGCAGCGCCGACTCACGACCCGAACCCGGGCCCTTGACCTCGACCTCGAGCGTGCGGACGCCATGTTCGGCGGCCTTCTTGCCGGCATCTTCGGCGGCGACCTGGGCGGCATAGGGCGTCGACTTGCGGCTGCCCTTGAAGCCCATCGTGCCGGCCGACGACCAGCTGATGGCGTTGCCCTGGGCATCGGTGATCGTGATCATCGTATTGTTGAAGCTGGCATTCACATGGGCCACGCCCGAGGTGATGTTCTTCCGCTCGCGGCGCTTGATGCGCTGAGGTTCGCGTGCCATTTTTCGGTCCTACCTAATATCTGGTGCTACCGGAAGCCTGCCTCCGGCGGAGTAAATCGTCCCCCGGACGATTTACTTCTTCTTGCCGGCGATCGGCTTGGCCTTGCCCTTGCGGGTGCGCGCATTGGTGTGCGTGCGCTGGCCGCGGACCGGAAGGCCCTTGCGATGGCGAAGCCCGCGATAGCAGGCGAGATCCATCAGCCGCTTGATGTTCATCGCGGTCTGGCGACGCAGATCGCCCTCGACCGTGTAGCCGGCGTCGATCGCTTCGCGAATCTGGAGGACCTCCTGGTCCGACAGGTCCTGAACGCGGCGCGCCTGCGCGATGCCCAGCTTGGCGGTGATTTCCTTGGCCTTCGTGGGGCCGATGCCGTGAATGTAGGTAAGTGCGATTTCCACGCGCTTGTTGGTCGGGATGTTCACACCCGCAATACGTGCCACTGTGTATTTCTCCTGCTCCACGGAGCGGTGGCAACCGCTCCATCTCGACGCTGTGATTCCGGCCCGATTGGCTTCAAACAACTGAAACCGGCGGGCGCACAGAGTCGCCGCCGGGTGGCCGGTGTTTCGGAATTCATGCGCGATAAACCGCGCGACGGCTGCTGTCAAGCGAGCTGTTCGGTCCCGATTTCGAGGCCTGCGATCGTAGCCGAAACGATCGGCTCGCCGAAGGCGATTTGTCGGCGCTCGGCATAGCCGTCGTCACGCGGCTGCGTAAAGAGTTCGATTGTCCTGCCTTTGACATCGACGACCCAATATTCCGGCACGCCCATCCGCGCGTAGAGCGACGACTTGCGGCGGAGATCGAAATCCAGCGTCGTGTCGGCCACCTCGACCAGCAAGCCGACGCTGGCCAGCGGGATTGCGCCCTCCCCCATCGGCTCGTTGGTGACGATGATGTCGGGTCTCGGCATGCTCGTCGGCGCCATCGTCACCGACGCTTCGATGATCATCTCCCAGCCGCCGCCGATCCGCTCCAGCGCCAGCGCCAATCGAACGGCGAGTTGCGAATGGACACGCGCGTGCGGACGATATTGTGCATTCATCGCGACGATCGTCCCCTCGATCAGTTCCGTCCGGACGTAGCGGTCGAGCGCACCGGACCGATCGAGGAGCAAATAGTCCTCGATCGTCAGCTTCACGGGCTGCGGCTGGGTCAATTCGAGGAGCGCGGTCATCGCTCGATACTAGCATGAAGGTGCGAGCCGGACAAAAGCCGTTGCTCCATCAATCGTCGCGTTCGTAGCGTTCGCGCGCTTCCTTCTCCTCGCGGCGGCGCTCCTTGGCCTCGCGCCGTTCCTCCTTGCGGATCTTGCGGCCGCGATTGCGGTCGGCTTCGTCCTGACTGGTGGTCGCCCAGTCCGCCGCCTGCGATCCGGCCTTCACCGGAAACGTGACGAGATCCACCGCCGTCCGCGCGAGGCACCCCGGCAGCACCAGTAAGGCGGCGAGCAAAATCAGCGTCCGCATGACAACGTCTCCATGGTCCTGTCCGGCGTCATAGCATGGCCTTTCGGGTTCGTCAGCGATGTCCATCACCATAGGGTTCTGCTCCTTCAAATCGCCATGCCGGGCAGCGGCGCCGTATCGAGATAGAAGGGTGCGAACCGGCGCTCGACGAAGCGCCAGCCCTCCGCCGTCCTGACCAGCCGATCATGATAGAGCCCGAACGAATTCAGCCCCGAGGCACCGTCGGCGGCCTGCGCGACCTCGTGAATCGTCGTGTGCGCGACGGCATGATCGCCCTCGACATCGACGACGATCGCATGCGTCATCTGCAGCAGGAACGCATGTCTGCCGATCATCGCCGCGATGCTGGTCGCGATTGCCGCGCCCTCGAAGCGGAGATTGAACGGGGCGTCGACACTCCAGCCGGCATCGTCGGTGAACAACGCCGCCATCGCGGCAAAGTCGCGCCGGTTCAGCGCATCGGTATAGCGCTCGATCACCTCGCGGATGGCGAGTCGATCAAGCGCGGCGGCCTGGTCGGTCATCCTGTGCTTCCCGTCTGCCGGTTCAATCGAGCGTTGCCAGCGCGCTCGACGAAGGCGGCACGGCCGAAGCGGGGAACGTCACCGTGCGCGATCATGACATTGCCTTGACGCGTGCGCCTCACTGATTGCCCCCGTCGATGCGCCGCTGGGCAAGCTTCAGAATGGCGTGAAGCGCCGACTTCTGCGTTTCGGGGAGCTCGATCGCCCAACGGATATGGGGTTCCGCGCGATCGTCTTCGGCGCATTGCCGCAACACGTCGCGGCCAGCCGCATTGAGGCTGATCAACGTGCTGCGGCCGTCTTTTTCATCGGGCATACGATCGAGCAAACCGAGTCGCTCCAGCCGGTCGACGCGTTTGCCCAGCCCGGCGAGCGACAGCAGAAAATGGCGCCTGAGCGCCGTCGGTGCGATCGCTCGATCGGGTCCGAGCCGGTATAAGGCGTCGAGCACCAGCAGTTCGCCGACATTGAGACCGTGGTGCGCGGTCACCCTGGCCATGCCGGCTTCGATCGATCGTGCCAGGCGAAGCACGCGCACCGTCAGGTCATATGCGCGCGACGGCCCTTGCGGATAGCCCTGCGTCCCCTGTTCGACCGCCAGGTCGACGGGATCGGAATCGTCCTGGTCGAACGCCGGCCCCGGTCGGAGCCGGCGTCCAGGTGCCGCGGCAAGGAAACCGTCGGCCACCATTTCGCTTACGATGCGCGAAGCCGAGGATTTGCTCGCATATCCCCACAATCGCGCCAGCGCGGCAAGCGGCGGAATGGTCCCGTGCTCGCGATGGTAGGTGCGCAAGGCCGCCTTCTTCGTCGCGACATCGCTGCCGGTGCCGGCGACATGCGTTTCACTATCGGCCGGATTCGCCTTCAAATGCGGTCAAGCTCCCGGTTCGCGTCGGGCCAGCCGGCATGCAATGGCGCTCGTGCGAGGGCAAGGGGCTTGTCATCGCGGCGGTCAAGGCGTCCGGCCATCGGCCCGCGGCGGGCTGGGGGCACATTCGCACCACCGTCCCGCCGCGAAACCACAGCGAATCGCGTCAGACCACCCCGTATGCCAGCATCGCGTCGGCGACCTTCTTGAAGCCGGCGATGTTGGCGCCCTTCACATAATCGACATAGTCGTCGGACACGCGGCCATAGGTCAGGCAGCTGGTGTGGATGCCCTCCATGATGTCGAGCAGCAATTGCTGGAGTTCGGCTTCCTTCCACGAGCGTCGTTCCGAATTCTGGCTCATCTCAAGGCCGGAGACGGCGACGCCGCCGGCATTGGCGGCCTTGCCGGGGGCGTAGAGGATCCGGGCATCCTTGAAGACGTGCACGCCGGCCAGATCGGTCGGCATGTTGGCGCCTTCGCTGACCGCGAAGCAGCCATTCCCGACCAGCAGTTTCGCATCCTCGCCGAGCAGCTCGTTCTGCGTCGCGCAGGGCATTGCCGCGTCGCAGGGCACGCCCCACGGCGTCTTGCCTTCGTGAAAGCTGGCACCCGGAAATTTATTCACATAGTCCGAGATCCGGCCGCGGGTGTGGGTCTTGTGATGCTTGACCCAGTTGATCTTCTCCTGGTCGAGCCCGTCGGGATCGTGGATGAAGCCGGCGCTGTCGCTGAGCGTGACCACCTTGCCGCCCAGCTGGGTGACCTTCTCGGCGGCATGCGTGGCGACATTGCCCGAACCGGAGATCACCGTGACCAGCCCGGTCAGGTCGCGGCCCCGGGTCTTGAGCATGTTGTGGAGGAAATAGGTCGCGCCATAGCCGGTCGCCTCGGGACGGATCAGCGAGCCGCCATATTCGAGACCCTTGCCGGTCAGCACGCCAGTGAACTGGTTGGTGATGCGCTTGTACTGGCCGAACATATAGCCGATCTCGCGGCCGCCCACGCCGATATCGCCCGCCGGCACGTCGACGTCGGCGCCGATGTGGCGATAGAGTTCGGTCATGAAGCTCTGGCAGAAGCGCATGACCTCATGATCGCTCTTGCCCTTCGGATTGAAATTGGCGCCGCCCTTGCCGCCGCCCATCGGCAGGCCGGTCAGCGCGTTCTTGAAGGTCTGCTCGAAGGCGAGGAACTTCAACACGCTTTCGGTGACCGACGGGTGGAAGCGGATGCCGCCCTTGTACGGACCGATCGCATTGTTGTTCTGGACGCGCCAGCCGCGCTGGACGCGGATGTTGCCGGCATCGTCCTGCCAGCAGACGCGGAACGAGATCACGCGATCGGGCTCGGCGATGCGGCGCAGGATCTGCTGCGAGTGATAGGCTTCCTTGTCCTCGATGAACTCGAAGATGTCTTCGGCGACCTCCTGGACCGCCTGCACGAATTCCGGCTGGCCGGGATTCCGTTTCTTCACGCCTTCGATGAACGTCGGAAGATCGACGTGCTCGGTAACGGCCATGTATTTGCCCCTCTCCGGAGTGTTTCAAGAGGCGACCCGCGTCTGCCGGCCTTCTGTCGAGTCGAGGCCGTTTACCGCTCTGTCCTTAGCACAATATCGTGCGGCACAACCCTCTCCGGCAGGCCTATCCGGCGGGGACTTCCGCAAACGTCTTGAGACCGCCAAGCTGTTGTGCCAGCACGCCATCCACCGCCGGCGCCAGCTGGGCCGCGCCGCCCGGGATATAGCCGCCGACGGCATAGCTCATCACCACCTCGGTGCCGCCGTCCTTTGCCGCCAGCGCGAACGACAACACGCCCGTCACCGCCATCGTCTGCAGCGGTCCGAGGCTGCCGACCAGCCGCAATGCCTTGCCCGGCTGCGCGAAGATCACGCGGCCATGTTCGACGCTCCCCTTGCTGTCGGGCAGCAATTCGCAGAAGCAGCCGCCGGCCTGTGCGCTCATATACATGTTCCGGGCGTCGCCCGACCAGCTATGCTCGCTGCTCCACCAGCGGTTGGGCGCGATCAGCGCCTTGTAGACACTGTCGGGACTCGCCGCGATCTGGACGGTGTTGACGACCTCGAAGCCGGCGTCGGTCTGCGACCTGATTTCGGCGGCGGCGGGCGCAGCCCACAGCAATGCGGCGATGGCGGCGATGGCGGCGATGGCGGCGATTTGGCGCATGACGAGTCCTCCCCGCGCCAGCACAGCAGATCGGATCGCCCGTGCCTAGACCAGGATTTCGATTCGGTCGCAGGCCGGACGTTAACGAATTCAAGACCGCCGCATCTTATGCTGCCGCGATGCATCGGCGACTCCATTTCGCTCCCGAAGCCGACGACGTCTATATTGCCCTCGTCGGCGAACTCGCCACCACCCTGGTGCCGGCGACGGTCATGGGCCTCACCTTCGTCGCCATCGGCCTGTTCATCGCAGTATCGCTCGCTTCTCCGTTCCTGCTGATCGCCACGTTCGCCGGCGTTGTGCTCACGATCGTGAGGGTCGGGCTGATCATCGCCTATCGCCGGCAAAGCCCGTCGACCCGTTCGAACCGGTCTCGGACCGCCCGGTGGGAACAGGCGCTCGCGCTGGCCAATCTGGGTTTCGCCGTGCAGCTGAGCATCGTCGCGGCGGCGACCTTCTTTGCATCGGACCCCTCGCTCCAGATGCTCGCCACCGGATTGTTGTTCGGCTATTGTTCCGGCATCGTCGCACGGACCTCGATCCGCCCGAAGCTGGCGGTCGCGGCCACGACGGTCGCCACAGCACCGGTCATCGCGGCGGCCGCGATCCACGGTGGAACGGCCTATTGGATCCTGGCCGCCATATTCCTGATCTTCCTCGTCGCCAGCTTCGAAAGCGTGCGGCACGTCCACGCCGCCACCGTCCGCCAGATCGCCATGCGGATCGATATGGCCACGCTGGCGCGCAACGATCCGCTGACCGGGCTGGCGAACCGACTCGGCCTGCGCGAGGCCTTCCGCGCGATCAGGGGCACGCACGATGCGACGCCGATGATCGCCGTCCACTGTTTCGATCTCGACGGCTTCAAGCCGGTCAACGACCGCCATGGTCACCCGGCCGGCGACATGCTGCTGATGACGCTGGCGGATCGCGTGCGCGCGACGCTGCGGGACAGCGACATTGCCGCGCGGATCGGCGGCGACGAGTTCGTCGTCGTCCAGACACCGCTTCGCCACCCCGACGAAGCCGAGATGTTCGCACGCCGCCTCGCGCGCGTGATCACCGCGCCCTATGACGTCGACGGCAAGCCGATCCGGATCGGAGTCAGCCTGGGGTTTGCAACCTCGCCGCCCGATGTCTGCGAGCTGGATGCGTTGCTGTCGGCCGCGGACGCCGCGCTCTACCGGATGAAGAGCGGCGGCGGCGGCGTTGCACGGGGACAATGCGGCACGGCTGCCGCCTGACCTTGCGGCGCCGCAGCGCAGCGGATCCTCAGCGCGGCGCGGCGCCCAGGATCGCCTCGATCGCAGCGTTGACCTGTGCGATGTCGGCCATGCCGTCGACGCGGCGGACGAGACCGCGCGCCTCGTAGATCGGCAGGATCGGCGCGGTCTTGGCGCGATATTCGGCCATCCGCGTCCGCACCGTCTCGGCATTGTCGTCGGGACGGCGCTTGAACTCGTGGCCGCCGCAGCTGTCGCAGGTGTCCGCGACCACAGGCTGCTTGAAGCTGTCGTGATAGCCGGCGCCGCAATTGGCGCAGGTGAAACGGCCGGTGATGCGTTCGACCAGCGCATCCTCGTCAACATCGAGTTCGATCACGAAATCGAGCGTGCGCCCGCGCGCAGCGAGGATCGCGTCGAGCGATTCGGCCTGCGCCGCGGTGCGCGGATAGCCATCGAAGATCGCGCCCTTGTCGGCGCCCATCGCGTCGAGCTTGTCGCCGATCAGGTCGGAGACGATCTCGTCGGACACCAGTTCACCGGCATCCATCACCGCCTTGGCCTTGAGCCCGACCGGCGTACCCGCCTTGACCGCGGCACGCAGCATGTCGCCGGTGGAAAGCTGGACCATGCCATGCTCTTCGACCAGCCGGCTCGCCTGGGTGCCCTTGCCCGCCCCAGGCGGCCCCAGCAAAATGATATTCATGAGGTTGCAGTCCTCCCCCTTGATTTGGCCCCGGTTGTCAGCCCCGTTGATGGGTGAAGCCCTCAGCGGCCCCTGCCGCCCTTCAGCTTCGACTTCTTGATCAGATCGCCATATTGCAGCGCCAGCAAATGGCTCTGAATCTGGGTGACCGTGTCCATGGTTACGTTGACGACGATCAACAGGCTAGTCCCACCAAGGTAGAACGGGATGCCCATGCTGGCGACCAGATATTCGGGCAGCAGGCACAACACCGTCAGATAGGCGGCGCCGATCACGGTGATCCGCGTCAGCACGTAATCGAGATATTTCTCGGTGTTCTTGCCCGGCCGGATACCCGGAATGAAGCCGCCATAGCGCTTCAGATTGTCCGCGGTCTCCTCGGGGTTGAACACCACCGCCGTGTAGAAGAAGCAGAAGAAGATGATGCCCGCGCCATAGAGCGCCATGTAGAGCGGCTGGCCGTGGGCGATGTTGATGTTGAGCCAGCCCATCACCTGGCCCCAGATCGTCGTGTCGTCGAAATTCTTGCCGGCGAACTGCGAGATCGTCAGCGGCATCAGCAGCAGCGACGAGGCGAAGATCGGCGGGATCACGCCCGCGGTGTTGATCTTGAGCGGCAGATGGCTGCGATCCGCCTGCATCATGCCGCGCGCCGTCTGGCGCTTCGGATACTGGATCAGCACGCGCCGCTGCGCCCGCTCCATGAAGCAGATCGCGACGATCAGGCCGATCACCAGGACGATGATACCGAGGATCAGCAGCGGATCGGCGTCGGTCCGGCCGCGCTCGAGCAGGTTGAAGATCGTCGTCGGCAGCTGCGAGACGATGCCCGCCATGATGATCAGCGAGACGCCGTTGCCGATGCCGCGGCTGGTGATCTGCTCGCCCAGCCACATCAGGAACATCGTGCCGCCGACCAGCGAGATGACCGCGACGACGCGGAACAGCATGCCGGGATCGACCACCGCAGACATGCCGTCCTTGAGGCCCCAGCTCTCGAGGCCGATGGCGATGAACCAGCCCTGGACGATGGTCAGGCCGACCGTGCCGTAGCGGGTATATTGGTTGAGCCGCTTGCGGCCCGCCTCGCCCTCCTTCTTGATCGCGGCGAGCGTGGGCGAAAGCGAACTCGCCAGCTGCACGACGATCGAGGCGGTGATGTAGGGCATCACGCCGAGCGCGATCAGGCTCATCCGCTGAAGGCTGCCGCCCGAGAAGGTGTTGAAGAAATCGAGCACCCCGCCCTGCGTGGACTCGAACAGCTTGTTCAGCGCGCGCGGATCGATGCCGGGAATCGGCACGAAGCTCAGCAGCCGGAAGATGATCAAAGCGCCCAGCGTGAACCAGATGCGCTTCTTGAGCTCGGTCGCCTGGCCGAATTTGGCGAGGCTCAGATTGCTGGCGAGACTGTCGGCTGCGGATGCCATGTGCGTATATGATCCCGGAAAAACAAAGGCGGCGGGAATGCGCCCCTAGCGCCCCGCCGCCTCATATAGTGCCTGATCCGCGCTTGTCTAACCGGCGCGGCGACAAAGGACGGCGCGGACCGAGATCCTGCACCGCCCGACGTCCCGATCAGCCCTTCGCGGCCGCCTTCTTGGCGTCCTTGTCGGCGGCGCGCGCCTTCTGCTCGACGCGATGCTTGGCCTTGTGCTTGTCGGCGGCCGAGACCAGCTCGATCACCTCGACCGAACCGCCGGCCGCCTCGATCGCTTGCCTGGCGCCCTTCGACACGCCGGCGACCCGGAAGCTGAGCTTCGCGGAGAATTCGCCCTTGCCGAGGATGCGCACGCCGTCCTTGCCGCCACGACCGACACCGGCCGCCTTCAGCGTGTCGTGATCGATCGTGCCGTCGGTCGCCAGCTTGCCGGCCTCGACCAGCTTCTGGATCGTGCCGAGATTGACCTCGGCATGGTCCTTGGCGAAGATATTGTTGAAGCCGCGCTTCGGCAGCCGCATGTGGAGCGGCATCTGGCCGCCCTCGAAGCCCTTGACGGCAACGCCCGAACGGCTCTTCTGGCCCTTCTGACCGCGCCCGGCGGTCTTGCCCAGGCCCGAGCCGATGCCGCGGCCGACACGGACGCGGCCCTTGCGCGCGCCCTCATTGTCCTTGATCTCGTTGAGTTTCATCGTCTGCACTCGCTTTCGCTTTTGTCGCGCCATCCTCTCCCCTTCGGGGGAGAGGATATGAAGACTTGGTCCGGCGAAGCCGGGCCTAGTCGAAGTTGGGGAGGCTGTGGTCCAGACCCTCACCCTCCCACCGCTGCGCGGCGGGTCCCTCACCCTCCCCCAAAGGGGAGAGGGCATTAGCGTTTATCCCTCGACCTGCACCATGTGCTGCACCTTGCGGATCATTCCGCGGACCTCGGGGCTGTCTTCCAGCTCCGAGACCCGGTGCATCTTGTTGAGGCCCAGGCCGATCAGCGTTGCGCGCTGATCCTGGGTGCGGCGGATGGGCGAACCCGTCTGCCGGATCTTGATCTTCGCCATGATCTTACTCCACGACCGCTTCGGCATCGGCCTGCGCGGTGGCCTTGTCGGTCCCGCTGCGGCCGAGCAGATCGGCGATCTTCTTGCCCCGGCGCTGCGCGACGCTCTTGGGCGAGGTCTGCTCGCTCAAGGCCTCGAACGTTGCCCGGATCATGTTGTAGGGGTTCGACGTGCCGACCGACTTGGTCACCACATCGGCAACGCCCAGGCTCTCGAACACGGCGCGCATCGGGCCGCCGGCGATGATGCCGGTGCCCTGCGGCGCGGAGCGGACGGTCACCCGGCCGGCGCCGAAATGGCCCTTGCCGTCATGGTGAAGCGTGCGGCCTTCGCGCAGCGGAACGCGCAGCATCTTCTTCTTGGCGGCGGCGGTCGCCTTCGAGATCGCCTCCGGCACTTCGCGCGCCTTGCCATGGCCGAAGCCGACGCGGCCCTTGCCGTCGCCCACGACGACCAGCGCCGCGAAGCCGAAGCGCTTGCCGCCCTTGACCGTCTTCGAGACGCGGTTGATGTGGACGAGCTTTTCGATCAGCTCTTCGCCGCCATCGTCGTTGCCGCCGCGACGGTCGTCGCGACGACCGCGATTGCCGTCACGGCCACGGCCGCCACCACGATCATTGCCGCCGCCGGGGCCACTGCGGCCACGGCCGCCGCGCGGTCCGCGATTTTCGCGCGGAGCGTCGGCAGGGGCGCCCTCGGGGGCCGCCGCGACCACATTTTCGGTTTCGTCAGCCATTATCAGAACTCCAATCCGCCTTCGCGCGCGGCATCAGCCAGCGCCTTGACGCGACCATGAAACAGAAAGCCGCCACGATCGAACACGACCCGGGTCACGCCGGCCGCCTTCGCCTTTTCGGCGACGCGCTTGCCGACGTCCGCCGCCGCCGCGGCGGTGGCTCCGGTCTGGCCGCGCACGTCCTTCTCCAGGGTGGAGGCCGATGCGACGGTCTTGCCCGCCGCATCGTCGATCACCTGGGCATAGATGTGCCGGCCCGAACGATGGATCGACAGGCGGGGACGGACCCCGCCCTTGGCGCGCAGCGCGGTGCGGACGCGCTGGCGGCGCTTTGCGAAGAGAGAGAGCTTTGCCATCTTACTTCTTCTTCCCTTCCTTGCGGAAGATAAACTCGCCGCGATATTTGATGCCCTTGCCCTTATAGGGTTCGGGCTTCCGCCAGCGGCGGATCTCGGCGGCGACCTGGCCGACCTGCTGCTTGTCCATGCCGGTGATGTGCACCGTCGTCTGGTCGGGCGTGGCGATCGTGATGCCGTCCGGCACCGCGAAGTCGACATCATGGCTGTAGCCGAGCTGCAGCTTGAGATTCTTGCCCTGCGAATTGGCGCGATAGCCGACGCCGGTGATCTCGAGCGTCTTGGTGAAGCCCGTGGTCACGCCGATGACGAGATTGTCGACCAGGGTGCGGTGCATGCCCCAGAAGGCGCGTGCGCGCTTGGTGTCGTTCGCCGGCTTGACGACGATCTGCCCGTCTTCGATGCCATAGCTGATGTCGTCCATCATCGGCATCGACAAGGTCCCCTTGGGACCCTTGACCGACAGCTCGCTGCCTTCGATCGATGCGGTCACGCCTGCGGGGACGGGAACCGGCTTTTTACCGATGCGGCTCATCAGAAGACCTCCGCGAGAACCTCGCCGCCAACGTTCTGGTCGCGCGCTTCCGCGTCGGACAGAACGCCCTTGGGCGTCGAGACGATGGTGATGCCGAGGCCGTTGCGGATACGCGGAAGCTCCTTGGAGCCCGAATAGACGCGGCGGCCGGGTTTCGAGACGCGCGCGACATGCTTGATCGCAGGCTGGCCCTCGAAATATTTCAGTTCGATGCGCAGGCCGTCGTGACCGCCGACCTCTTCCTCGGAGTAACCGCGGATATAGCCTTCGCGCTTGAGCACGTCGAGAACGCGCGCGCGCAGCTTGGACGCGGGGGAAACCACACTGTCCTTGCGGGCCCGCTGGCCGTTGCGGATGCGGGTGAGCAGGTCACCCAGGGGATCTGTCAGAGACATCTATCGATTCCTCACCAGCTCGACTTCGTGACGCCCGGGATCAGGCCCTTGTTGGCCAGTTCCCGCAGCTGCACGCGGCAGAGGCGGAATTTACGGTAGTAAGCGCGGGGACGGCCCGTCACTTCGCAACGGTTGCGGATGCGCGTCGGGTTGCCGTTGCGCGGAATCTCCGCAAGCTTCAGCCGCGCGATCAGGCGCTCCGACTCGTCGTTGGACTCGTCGTCTGCGATCGCCTTCAGCCGGGCGTAACGCCCCGCATATTGCTTCACGAGCTTCTTGCGCTTTTCGTTCTTATTGATCGAACTCAGTTTCGCCATGACTTAAGTTCTCTTCCTTCTTTTCCCCCTCTCCCCTTTGGGGAGAGGGCCGGGGAGAGGGGCTGTGTCGATATCTCGACTGCCCCTCTCCCCTCGCTTCGCTCGACCCTCTCCCCGGAGGGGAGAGGGTTATCTGTTTAGATCACGCCGCCTTCTTCTCGTCGGCCTGGTCCTGCGGGAACGGGAAACCGAACAGACGGAGCAGCTCGCGCGCTTCCTCGTCGGTCTTCGCCGTGGTGGTGACGATCACGTCCATGCCCCGGACCTTGTCGATCTGGTCATAGTTGATCTCGGTGAACACGATCTGCTCCTTGAGGCCCATGGCATAATTGCCACGGCCATCGAAGCTCTTCGGGTTCAGGCCGCGAAAGTCGCGAACGCGGGGAAGCGCGATCGTGATCAGGCGATCGAGGAACTCGAACATCCGCTCCTTGCGCAGCGTGACCTTGACGCCGATCGGCATACCCTCGCGCAGCTTGAACTGCGCGATCGACTTCTTCGCCTTGGTGACGACAGGCTTCTGACCCGCGATCCGCTCCATTTCCTGGGCGGCGGTCTCGACCTTCTTCTTGTCCTGCGTCGCTTCGCCGACGCCCATGTTGAGCACGATCTTGTCGAGCCTGGGCACCTGCATCGCGTTCTTGTAGCCGAACTTCTCGGTCATCGCCTTGGCGATGGTCTCGTCGTACAGCTTGCGCATGCGCGGAATATAAACGTCAGCCACTGATGACCTCCCCGGACTTCACGGCCACGCGGACCTTCTTGCCGTCCCTGGTTTCGAAACGGACGCGCGTCGGCTTGCCCGGATTCCTGGGATCCTCGACCGCGACCTTGCTGATCGCCATCGGTGCCGGCCGGCGATCGATGCCGCCCTGCGGATTTTCCTGGCTCGGCTTGCGGTGACGCGCGGCGACGTTGATCCCGTCGACCAGCACCTTGCCGAGCTTCGGCATCACCTGCAGGACATTGCCCTTGCGGCCCTTGTCCTTGCCGGACAGGATGACGACGCTGTCGCCCTTCTTGATCTTGGCGGCGGACATTACAGGACCTCCGGCGCGAGCGAGATGATCTTCATATAATTCTTGGCGCGCAGTTCGCGGACGACCGGCCCGAAGATGCGAGTGCCGATCGGCTCCTCGTTCTTGTTGACCAGCACCGCGGCATTGCTGTCGAAGCGGATCGTCGAGCCGTCCGGACGATGGATGTCCTTCGCCGTCCGCACGATGACCGCGCGATGCACGTCACCCTTCTTCACCTTGCCGCGCGGTGCCGCTTCCTTGACGCTGACGACGATCACGTCGCCCACGCCGGCGAAGCGACGCTTCGATCCGCCCAGCACCTTGATGCACTGCACCCGCTTCGCGCCGCTATTGTCGGCGACCTCGAGATTGGACTGCATCTGGATCATCGATCCGGTTCCTTCTCACCTGGCCTGCCGGGACATGTCCCGGGGGTTCCGCTACTACCTAATCTGGCTCCCCGCCTGGGCGGGAACAGACTTACGCCTCGACCACGACCGGCGACTGGTGCGTATCCACGCGACCGACCACCTTCCAGGTCTTGAGCTTCGAAATCGGCGCCGTCTCTTCGATGCGAACGGTCTCACCCTCGTGATAATCGTTCGCCTCGTCATGGGCGTGATACTTCTTCGAACGGCGGATGATCTTGCCGTAGAGCGGGTGCTTGACCTTACGCTCCACCTTCACAACCACCGTCTTGTCGGTCTTGTCCGACACGACCAATCCGGTCAGCACGCGCTTCGGCATGTCTCGTTCCTTACTTTGCCGGCGCCGAGCGCGAACGCTCGGTCTGCAGCGTCTTGATCCGGGCGATGTCGCGGCGCACGACGCGCACGCGGGCCGGCTTTTCCAGCTGGTTGGTCGCCGCCTGGAAACGGAGGTTGAACGCCTCGCGCTTCAGTTCCGCGAGCTGGACTCCCAGCTCGTCGTCGGACTTGACCTTGAGATCGGCAGCCTTGGCCATCATTCGCCTCCCAGGTGGGTGAAGTCGCCCAGGCGGGCGACGACCTTGGTCTTGATCGGCAGCTTCATCGCCGCGCGCGAGAACGCCTCGGCCGCCAGTGGGCCGGCAACGCCGTCGAGCTCGAACAGGATGCGGCCGGGCTTGACCCGGGCAACCCAGAACTCCGGCGCGCCCTTGCCCGAGCCCATGCGGACTTCGGCGGGCTTCGACGAGACCGGCACATCCGGGAAGATGCGGATCCACAAACGCCCCTGGCGCTTGATGTGACGCGTGATCGCGCGGCGGGCCGCCTCGATCTGGCGCGCGGTGATCCGCTCCGGCTCCATCGCCTTCAGCCCGTAGGAGCCGAAGTTGAGCTGGGTGCCGCCGGGAGCATCGCCATGGATGCGGCCCTTGTGGGCCTTGCGGAATTTGGTGCGCTTCGGTTGCAACATTGTTCTTTATCCTATCAGCGCGCCGGCCGGACGCCGGAGGTTTGAGCCTCCATCATCAGCCGGTCCTGCGCCATCGGGTCATGGCCCAGGATCTCGCCCTTGAAGATCCACACCTTGACGCCGCACACGCCATAAGCGGTGTGCGCGGTGGCTTCGGCATAGTCGACGTTCGCGCGCAGCGTGTGCAACGGCACCCGGCCTTCGCGATACCATTCGGTCCGCGCGATCTCGGCACCGCCGAGACGGCCGCCGCAGGTGATCCGGATGCCTTCGGCACCGAGCCGCAGCGCCGACTGGACCGCACGCTTCATCGCGCGACGGAAGGCGACGCGACGCTCGAGCTGGTCGGCGACCGACTGCGCCACGAGCTTCGAATCGATTTCCGGCTTGCGGATCTCGACGATGTTCAGGCTCACGTCCGACGTCGTCATCGCGCTCAGCTTCTTGCGAAGCTTCTCGATGTCGGCGCCCTTCTTGCCGATGATCACGCCGGGGCGTGCGGCGAAGACGGAGATGCGGCACAGCTTCGCCGGACGCTCGATCACCACCTTGGAGATCGCCGCCTGCGGCAATTCCTTGAAGATGAAGCTGCGGATCTTCAGATCCTCGAGCAGCAGGCGGCCATAATCGGCGCCTTCGGCGTACCAGCGGCTGTCCCAGGTGCGGTTGATCTGGAGACGAAGCCCGATCGGATTGCTCTTGTGACCCATTATGCTTCTTCCTGCTCGCGCACGACGACGCGGATGCGGCTGAACGGCTTGACGATGCGGCTCGAACGACCGCGGGCGCGGGTCGCGAAGCGCTTCATCGACAGGCTCTTGCCGACGCTCGCCTCGGTCACGACCAACGCGTCGACGTCGAGATTATGGTTGTTCTCCGCATTGGCGATCGCCGAAGCGAGCACCTTGCGGACATCGACCGCCATCGCCTTGGTGGAGAAAGCGAGGATGTTCATCGCGTCGCCGGCCTTGCGGTTGCGGATCAAGGCCGCGACCAGGTTCAGCTTCTGCGCCGAACCGCGGACGGTGGTGCCCACCGCCAGCGCTTCGTTGTCGCCGACGCGACGGGGGGATTTGGGCTTCGACATCTTTACCTCTTGCCCTTCTTGTCCGCGGCGTGGCCGGGGAAGTAGCGCGTCGGTGCGAACTCGCCGAGCTTGTGGCCGACCATGTCCTCGTTGACCGAGACCGGCACGAACTTGCGGCCGTTATAGACGCTGAACGTCAGGCCGACGAACTGCGGCAGGATCGTCGAGCGGCGCGACCAGGTCTTGATCGGCGCACGCGTGTTCGCGTCCTGCGCGGTTTCCGCCTTCTTCAGCAGATGCAGGTCGACGAACGGACCTTTCCAGATGGAACGGGCCATGGTTTACCTCTTCTTCTTCGCGTGACGGGACCGGATGATCATCTTGTCCGTCGACTTGTTGTTGCGCGTACGCGCACCCTTGGTCGGCTTGCCCCACGGCGTGACCGGATGACGGCCGCCCGAGGTCCGGCCTTCACCACCACCATGCGGGTGATCGACCGGGTTCTTCGCAACGCCGCGCGTCAGCGGGCGATGGCCCAGCCAGCGATTGCGGCCGGCCTTGGCGAGGTTCTGGTTGGCGTTGTCGGGGTTCGACACCGCGCCCACCGTCGCCATGCAATTGCCGTGGATGTAACGCTGCTCGCCCGAGTTCAGGCGAACGATCACCATGCCGCGATCGCGACCGACGACCTGCACGTAGGTGCCGGCCGAGCGGGCGATCTGGCCGCCCTTGCCCGGCTTCATCTCCACATTGTGGACGATCGTGCCGACCGGCATCTGGCCCAGTTCCATGGCGTTGCCCGGCTTCACGTCGGTCTTCTTGCCGGCGATCACCTTGTCGCCCGGCGCCAGCCGCTGCGGCGCCAGGATATAAGTCTGCGTGCCGTCCGGATAGTTGACCAGCGCGATGAACGCCGTCCGGTTGGGATCATATTCCAGCCGCTCGACGGTCGCCTCGACGTCCCACGTGCGGCGCTTGAAATCGACGATGCGATAACGCTGCTTGTGACCGCCGGCGATGCCGCGCGAGGTGACATGGCCCTTGTTGTTCCGGCCGCCGGTCTTGCGCTTGCCTTCGGTCAGCGCCTTGACCGGCTTGCCCTTGTGGAGCGCCGACTTGTCGACGAGGATCAGGCCGCGGCGGGCCGGACTCGTCGGGTTATAATGCTTGAGTGCCATCTATCCGCCCTCAAATACCGGTGGTGACGTCGATCGACTGGCCCTCGGCCAGCGTCACGATCGCCTTCTTCATGTCCGAGCGGCGGTAGGGCGTGCCCTTCCACTTCTTGGTCTTGCCCTTCTGGACGATGGTGTTCACGCCGGTGACGGTGACGTTGAACAACGCTTCCACGGCCGCCTTGATCTGCGGCTTGGTGGCATCGTTCGCGACCTTGAAGACCACGGCATTATGCTCGGAGAGAAGCGTCGACTTCTCGGTGATGTGCGGCGCGACGACGACGTCGTAATGACGAAGGTCGACCGCGTCCTTGGCCTGCTTCTTAGCCATTGAACCGCGCCTCCAGCTTTTCGACCGCCGCGCGGGTCAGCACCAGCGTGTCATGCTTCAATATGTCGTACACGTTGGCGCCCATCGCGGGCATCACGTTGATCGCGCTGATGTTGGCGGAAGCGCGCGCGAAGCTCGTCTCCACCGTATCGCCGTCGATCACCAGCGCGGTCTTGCCGAAGCCCAGCTTCGTGAGGTCGGCCGCCAGCGCCTTGGTCTTGCCGTCCTTGACGGTCAGCGACTCCATGACGATCAGCTGGCCGGCCTTGGCCTTCGACGACAGCGCCATACGGAGACCCAGCGCGCGGATTTTCTTGTTCAGCGACGGATTGAAATCGCGGACGCGCGGACCGTGGGCCTTGCCGCCGCCGACGAAGATCGGGGCGCGGCGATCGCCGTGACGGGCGGTACCGCCGCCCTTCTGGCGACCGAACTTCTTGCCGGTACGGGCGACGTCGGAGCGCTCACGCGCACCGCGGGCGGTGCCGCGGCGCTTTTCGAGCTGCCAGGTGACGACGCGGTGGAGGATGTCAGCGCGCGGTTCGACATCGAAAATCTCGTCGTTGAGATCGATGTCGCCGTTGGCGGTGGCATCCAGGGTCTGAACCTTGACCTTCACGGTTTAGCCCTCCTGGCCGTCGGTGGCTTCCACGACGGTCACGTCCTCGGCGGGCGTGTCGGCGGGAGCATTGTCATTGGAAATGGCGGCCTGCTTGAGACCTGCGGGGTACGGCGCATCGGCGGGACGCGCGATCTTCACCGAGTCCTTGACCAGCAGCCAGGTGCCCTTGTGACCGGGGACCGAGCCCTTGACGAACAGGAGGCCGCGCTCGACGTCGGTCGAGACGATTTCCAGATTCTGCTGGGTGCGCTGACGGTCGCCCATGTGGCCGGCCATCTTCTTGTTCTTGAACACCTTGCCCGGATCCTGGCGCTGGCCGGTCGAACCGTGCGACCGGTGCGAGACCGAGACGCCGTGGGTGGCGCGCAGGCCGGCGAAGTTCCAGCGCTTCATGGCGCCGGCGAAGCCCTTGCCCTGCGTATGGCCGGTGATGTCGACATATTGCCCGGCGACATAATGGTCGGCCGACAGCCACGCGCCGACATCGAGGAGCGCATCCTCGGCAACGCGGAATTCGGCGAGCTGCGCCTTGGGTTCGACTTCGGCCTTGCCGAAATGGCCGCGCTGCGGCTTGGCGACGTTCTTGGCCTTGGCCGTGCCGGCACCGAGCTGGACCGCGACATAGCCGTCGCTGTCCGCATCCTTGCGAGCGACGACCTGACAGCCCTCGAGGCTCAGGACGGTGACGGGCACATGCCGGCCATCATCCTTGAACAGGCGGGTCATCCCCATTTTCTTAGCGATCACGCCAGTGCGCATGATCTGTTCCCTTCCTTCAGAGGCTCGCCAGACCTGTCCCCAGACGCCGGCGAGCGTGACAATAAAAAAAGCTCCGGTTTCCCGAAGCCCCAACCCAACTACCGATTGCCCCCACCCGGGCTGGATGCCGCTCCCCGGAGGGGACGGCGGTGGGGACTCGGACAACGGCGAGGCCGTTCGGTATCCCTTATGCCGGACCCTCAATATGCGGGGGTCCAACTGGATCCCGGCTTTCGCCGGGACAAACTCGCCTAGGCGAGTTTGATCTCAACATCGACGCCGGCAGCGAGATCGAGCTTCATCAGCGCGTCCACCGTCTGCGGCGTGGGCTGCACGATATCGAGCAGCCTTTTGTAGGTACGGACCTCGAACTGCTCACGCGACTTCTTGTCGATGTGCGGACCGCGGTTCACGGTGAACTTCTCGATGCGCGTCGGCAGGGGAATGGGGCCGCGGATCAGCGCGCCGGTGCGGCGTGCGGTGTCGGCGATGTCGCCGGTGGCCTGATCGAGCACTCGATGGTCGAATGCCTTCAGGCGAATACGAATATTCTGCGTTTCCATGTCCCAACCGATGCGAAAGAGCCGTGCCGTCGACGGAAGCTGATGCCTCCGTTTCCGGCGAAATTACCAAAAAGCGCAACCGCGCGACTCCCCAGGGGAATCGCGCGGTGGCTGCCCTATATTACTTTGTGATCGCCGCGACAACCCCTGCGCCGACGGTCCGGCCACCTTCACGGATGGCGAAACGCAGGCCCTGGTCCATCGCGATCGGGGCGATCAGCTTGACGCCCAGATTCACATTGTCACCCGGCATCACCATCTCGGTGCCCTCGGGGAGGATGACCTCGCCGGTGACGTCGGTGGTGCGGAAGTAGAACTGCGGACGATAGTTGGCGAAGAACGGCGTGTGACGGCCGCCCTCGTCCTTCGACAGCACATAGACTTCCGAGTTGAACTCGGTGTGCGGGGTGATCGAGCCGGGCTTGCACAGCACCTGGCCGCGCTCGACGTCGTCACGGGCGACGCCGCGAACCAGCGCGCCGATATTGTCGCCGGCCTGGCCCTGATCGAGCAGCTTGCGGAACATCTCGACGCCGGTGACGACGGTCTTGCGGGTATCCTTGATGCCGACGATCTCGACTTCCTCGCCGACCTTGACGATGCCGGTCTCGACGCGGCCGGTGACGACCGTGCCGCGGCCCGAGATCGAGAACACGTCCTCGATCGGCATCAGGAACGGACGATCGAGCGGACGCTCGGGCTGCGGGATCCAGCTGTCGACGGCCGCCATCAGCTTCAGGATCGCGGCGTGGCCGATCTCGGGGGTCTTGTCGTTCAGGGCGGCGACCGCCGAACCCTGGATGATCGGAATATTGTCGCCATCGAAATCATATTTCGAGAGCAGCTCGCGAATCTCGAGCTCGACCAGCTCGAGGATCTCGGGATCGTCGACCAGATCGACCTTGTTCATGAACACGACCATCTGCGGCACGCCGACCTGCTTGGCGAGCAGGATGTGCTCCTTGGTCTGCGGCATCGGGCCGTCGGTGGCCGACACGACCAGGATCGCGCCGTCCATCTGCGCGGCGCCGGTGATCATGTTCTTCACATAATCGGCGTGGCCCGGGCAATCGACGTGCGCATAATGGCGCTCTTCGGTCTCATATTCGACGTGCGCGGTCGAGATGGTGATGCCGCGGGCGCGCTCTTCGGGCGCCTTGTCGATATTGTCATAGCTGGTGAAGGTCGCGCCGCCGGTTTCGGCGAGAACCTTGGTGATCGCTGCGGTCAGCGACGTCTTGCCATGGTCGACGTGACCGATGGTGCCGATGTTGCAGTGCGGCTTGTTCCGCTGAAATTTAGCTTTCGCCATGTCTGTCCTACCTTCTTCTCAACTCGATATTCGCAGCGATTCGGGCGCTTCCGGCGCGATGGAACGCGGCCCTTAGCGATGATTCGTGGATTATGCCAGCTTCGCCTTCACTTCGTCGGCAACGTTTGCGGGCACTTCGTCATAATGCGAGAACTGCATCGTGTACTGGGCGCGGCCCTGGGTGAACGAGCGCAGCTGATTCACATAGCCGAACATGTTCGCGAGCGGCACCATCGCCTCGACGACCTGCGCGTTGCCGCGGGTGTCGGTGCCCTGGATCTGGCCGCGACGGCTGTTCATGTCGCCGATGACGTCGCCCAGATAATCCTCCGGCGTGACGACCTCGACCTTCATGATCGGCTCGAGCAGCTTGATACCGGCCTTCTGCGCCGCTTCGCGCATCGCGCCGCGGGCGCAGATCTCGAACGCCAGCGCCGAAGAGTCGACGTCGTGATATTTGCCGTCGACCAGATGGACCTCGAAATCGATGATCGGGAAGCCGATCAGCGATCCGGTCGCCGCGGTCTCGCGCATGCCCTTCTCGACCGACGGGATATATTCCTTGGGAATATTGCCGCCCTTGACCTCGTCGACGAAGACGAAGCCCGAGCCGCGCTCGCCGGGGATGACCTTGACCTTGACCTCGCCGAACTGGCCCGAACCACCCGACTGCTTCTTGTGGGTGTAGGTCAGCTCGACCGCCTTGGCGAGATATTCGCGATACGCGACCTGCGGCGCACCGACATTCGCCTCGACCTTGAACTCGCGGCGCATGCGATCGACCAGGATCTCGAGATGGAGTTCGCCCATGCCCTTGATGATGGTCTGGCCGCTCTCATGGTCGCTGGTCACGCGGAAGGACGGATCCTCGCGGGCGAGACGGTTGAGCGCGATGCCCATCTTCTCCTGGTCGGCCTTGGTCTTCGGCTCCACCGCGACCTCGATGACGGGATCCGGGAATTCCATCCGCTCGAGGATGATCGGCGCGTTCTGCGCGCAGAGCGTATCGCCGGTGGTGGTGTCCTTGAGACCCGCGAGCGCGACGATGTCGCCGGCGAAAGCCTCCTGGATGTCCTCGCGCGAGTTCGCATGCATCAGCAGCATGCGGCCGACCTTTTCCTTCTTGTCCTTGACCGAGTTGGTCACGACCGAAGCGGCCTCGAGCTTGCCAGAATAGATCCGCGCGAACGTCAGCGTGCCGACGAACGGATCGTTCATGATCTTGAACGCGAGCGCGCTGAACGGCGCGTCGTCGGCCGGCGGCCGGGTGTCCGGCGTGACGCCGTCCAGCTTCAGGCCCTCGACATCCTTGATGTCGAGCGGCGACGGCAGATAGTCGACGACCGCGTCGAGCAGCGGCTGCACGCCCTTGTTCTTGAACGCCGAGCCGCACAGCACCGGCACGAACGAGAAGTTCAGCGTGCCCTTGCGGATCAGGCTCTTCAGCGTCGCGACGTCGGGCTCGGTGCCTTCGAGATACGCCTCCATGATGTCGTCGTCCTGCTCGACGGCCATCTCGATCAGTTCCGAGCGCGCGGTGGCGGCGGCATCGGCCAGATCGGCGGGAATGTCCTGATATTCGAACTTCGCGCCGAGGCTCTCCTCGAGCCAGACGATCGCGCGATTCTCGACCAGATCGACGAGGCCCTTGAAGCCGCCCTCGATGCCGATCGGCAGATACAGCACGGCCGGACGCGCGCCGAGGCGATCCTTGATCATGCTGACGCACATCTCGAAATTGGCACCGGTGCGATCGAGCTTGTTGACGAAGCACATCCGCGGCACGTGATATTTCTCGGCCTGGCGCCAGACCGTCTCGGACTGCGGCTCGACGCCGGCGACGCCGTCGAAGCACGCGACCGCGCCGTCGAGCACGCGCAGCGAACGCTCGACCTCGATCGTGAAGTCGACGTGACCCGGCGTATCGATGATGTTGATGCGGTGATCGTTCCAGAAGCACGTCGTGGCAGCCGACGTGATCGTGATTCCGCGCTCCTGCTCCTGCTCCATCCAGTCCATCGTCGCGGTGCCCTCATGGACCTCGCCGATCTTGTAGGACTTGCCGGTGTAGTAGAGGATTCGCTCGGTCGTCGTCGTCTTGCCGGCATCGATGTGGGCCATGATGCCGATGTTACGATATTTCGCGAGCGGATGGCTGCGGGCCATGACGTGTTCCTTGAGCGATGTGGGGAGCCGGACCGGCCGGCTCCCCGGATATAGATGCGCGAGCGGCCGGGCGCCGGATCAGCGGCGCCCGGTCACCGCGCAGGATTACCAGCGATAATGGCTGAACGCGCGGTTGGCTTCCGCCATGCGGTGCGTGTCTTCACGCTTCTTGACGGCGTTGCCACGGTTGTTGGCCGCATCCATCAGCTCGCCCGAGAGGCGGGCCGACATCGTGTTCTCGCTGCGCGCGCGGGCGGCGGTGATCAGCCAGCGGATGGCGAGCGCCTGGGCGCGCTCGACACGCACCTCGACCGGCACCTGATAGGTCGCACCGCCGACGCGGCGGCTGCGGACCTCGATGCCCGGCTTCACATTGTTCAGCGCATCGTGGAACACACCGATCGGCTCGCGCTTGGCGCGCTGCTCGATGGTTTCCATCGCACCATAGACGATGCCCTCGGCGACGGACTTCTTGCCGTCGAGCATCACGCTGTTCATGAACTTCGAAAGCACCACATCCCCGAACTTGGGATCGGGCAGAATTTCCCGCTTCTCGGGACGACGACGACGAGCCATCAGATTTTCCTTCTAAACTTCAGCCAGGTCCGGAACCCGTCCGGGGCTTACTGTGCCTTGGCGGTGCGGGAGCTGGATCATGGATCCCCGACAAAATCGCCTATAGCGATTTTTCGGGGATGATCATGCCCCCGGCATGATCACTTCGGACGCTTGGCGCCGTATTTGGAACGGGACTGCTTGCGGTCCTTGACACCCTGGGTGTCGAGCACGCCGCGCAGCACATGGTAGCGGACGCCGGGAAGATCGCGAACGCGACCACCGCGGATCAGCACGACCGAGTGCTCCTGCAGGTTGTGACCCTCGCCCGGAATGTAGCTGATGACCTCGCGCTGGTTGGTCAGGCGGATCTTGGCCACCTTGCGCAACGCCGAGTTCGGCTTCTTCGGGGTCGTGGTATAGACGCGGGTGCAGACGCCGCGCTTCTGCGGGTTCTGCTCCATCGCAGGGACCTTGGACTTGGCCTTCTGCGGTTCACGGCCCTTACGGACCAACTGGTTAATCGTCGGCATGAAGCCCTTCACCTCTATCTGGTTACTCTGCTGGAGGCCGTCGAAACCCCAATACGAAAAGAACCCGGCGGCCAATCGACCCCCCAGGCCCTCACACGCATCCAGCAATGTTCAAGCTCAAAAACCCTGACGGGTTTCAAAACCCGGTCGAGGACGACGACATCGATCGCCGCCTCTCGGGCAGCGCGCCTATAGCGGCGGACTCGGGGACGGTCAACGGGGCGGGAGAGCGGTTAAGTCCTCAAACCTGAAATCCGCGGCGGCGCAGGCGCTCGATCAGCATCGCGCGGTGGGCCTGGGTCGCGCGCTCCCAGTCGGGCGAGCCTTCGGGTTCGAGCATCATCGACGCGGCGGTCCGCCTCAGCCCGCGCTCGAGATGCTCCTCGGAAAGCGCGCTGATCTCCTCGACGCGGCGGCGTTGCCGCCATGCGCCGAGCCTGTCCAAGGCTGTACCGGCCCAGCCCTTCTCGCCGACCGCCATGGCTCGTCCCTCCGCCATTCGATTCTCCCAAGATCAATGGCAGGCATTATCACCCGATTCGGTTAGCGGGTTGTGACCAACATCACTGCGCATGCGAAAATGCCCGACGGACAGGGGTTTGCGCCCACCCCGCGGCGGGCGCAAAACTGTCGGCCAATCTATTTGGGCTTGGCCGCCTGGGCGTTGATGTCGTGGTCGTCGATCGAGTCGGCCACATCTTCGCCCTGCTCGCGCAGCGCGGCGGCATTGGCCTCATAAGCCTCCTCGGCCAGACTGTTGGTGGCGTTGTCGGCCATGTCGTCCTGCGAGTCGGCCATGTTCTCGAACCCGGCCTGGGCATTGGCGGCGGCGGCATCGTCGCCCTTGCCGCCGCAGGCGGAGAGCGAAAGGGCCGCGGCCAGCGCCGCGACGGGGATGATGAGCTTGTTCATGATGGCGATCCTCCTGTTCGCGGCAAAGGCACACCGCGACGGGGATCAAGTCGCGGCGGCGGCGATGGTTCCCGATTTGCGGTAAACCGCAAGCGCCAGCAGCGCCGCGCCAGCGCCGAACGAGAGGCCGCCCGCGACGTCGGTCGGCCAATGCACGCCCAGCACGATGCGCGAGACGCCGATCGCGGTCGCGAAGCCGATGGCCGCCGTGACCGGCCAGCGCCGGCCCGGTGCGAGCAGCACGGCCACGAGCAGCCACAGCGCCACATTATGTGCGGCATGGCCGCTGGGGTAGCTGAGCGAGGTGACCCGATCGAGATGTTCGAGCAGATCGGGCCGGGCGCGCCCGAACGCGATCTTGAGGCCACTGGTCGCCAGCGTCTCCGCGAGCGCGGCCAGCGGCAGGAACAAGGCCGCGGACCGATCGCCGCGCCGCCACAGCAGCAAGGCCGCGATCGCGCAGACCAGGATGCGCGCATCGCCATCGCCCAGCCACGTCAGCAGCAGCCATGGCCAGGCGTTCGCGCGCAGCGGCGACAGAGCGAGGATGATGTCGCGATCGGCGGTGCCGAGCCAGCCGGTGGTCACGGCGAAGCCCAGCGCGATCGCGGCGACGATCAGTGCGATGCCGGCGCGGGCGCAACGAACCGCCCCTCGCCCGCGCATCCGGATCAATCCTTGCGGGTGATCAGCACGCCGCCCTTGATGACGGCATCGACATCGGCCAGTTCCGCGACGTCTTTCAGCGGATCGCCATTGACCGCGACGATGTCGCCGTAACGGCCGACCGCGATCGCGCCGACATCGGCGGTCATGTCCAGGGCTTCGGCCGCGCTTCTGGTCGCGGCCTGGATCGCCTGCATCGGCGTCATCCCCCATTCGACCATCCTGGCGAACTGCTTGCCGTTGTCGCCGTGCGGATAGACGCCGGCGTCGGTGCCGAACAGCATCGGCACGCCGGCCTTCACCGCCTTGCGGAAGGTTTCGCGCTGGAGCCGGCCGATCAGCTTCTCCTTGTCGAGACTTTCCTGCTCGGTGCCGTTGGCGGTGCCGGTCGCGAGGATATAATCGTCGTTGTAGATATCCATGTCGAACCAGGTCCTGCGATCGGCGGCGAGCTTGATCGTCGCGTCGTCGGCGAGGCTGCAATGCTCGACCGTGTCGATGCCGGCGAGGATCGCGGCACGGATGCCGTCATTGCCGTGCGCGTGGGCCGCGACCTTGAGGCCCAGCCTATGCGCCTCTTCGGCGATCGCCTTCATCTCCTCGAGCGTCAGCTGCTGGGCGCCGACCGAATCGCCGAGCGAGAAGACGCCGCCGGTCGCGCAGATCTTGATCACGCGCGCGCCATATTTGTGGAGCCAGCGGACCTTGGCGCGTGCCTCTTCGGGGCTGTCGATCACTGAAATTTGTTTCCGGTCCATCGACGGCGGCAGGCCGCCGGTGTCGCAATGGCCGCCGGTCGCGCCCAGCGCATAGCCGGCAGGAATTATGCGCGGGCCGACGACATAGTGATTGTCGATCGCCTGCTTGAGTCCGACGTCCTGGAAGCCGTCCGAGCCGACGTTGCGCACCGTGGTGAAACCCGCCCGCAAGGTTTTGCCGGCATTGGCGACGCCCACCGCCGACCAGAAGCTGTCGGTATATTTATAAGTCTGATAACCGCCGATCTCGGCGAGCGAGGTCAGATGGACGTGCATGTCGATCAGGCCGGGCAGGATCGTCTTGCCGCTGAGATCGATATGTCTGACGTCGCTGCCCCAGCGGATGATCCGGGCGTCGGCGATGTTGGTGATGCGGCCGTCGACGATGAACACCGCGGGATGCTCGACGACCTTGCCGGCGATCACGTCGATCATGCGATCGGCGGTGACGACCACGGTTTCGGCCGCCGCCGGTGCGGACTGGGCGGCGGCGATGGACGGCGCGGCGATGGACAAAGCGAGAGCGACGGCGGCGATTGTCTTCATGATTCTGGCGACCTTTGGCTGACCGCGCCTTCGTCGCAGTCGGGGCGGTGGGCGGCAACCGCCTTTTCGACGAGGGTCGATTTCGTCAGATGTAGCGGCCGATCGTCGCGAAGCCGAAATCGATCGCGAAGCCGATCCACATCGCCAGCAGCACCGCGCACGACATCAAATACCAGCGGAAGCGGATCGGCACGCGATTGGCGCCGCCATGTTCCCAGCTGTGCAGCACCCGGAATGCGACATAGAGGCAGGCGAGGATGGTCTGCGCGACCGTTGCCTGTCCCGACACCAGCAGCAGCGCGACCAGCGCGAAATAGAGCACCGGCATCTCGAACAGGTTGGCGAAATTATTGGCGGGCATCTCGACCGGCTGGAAATAGCGCAACGCCGATTCGCTGGTCCTGAACGTGTCCCCGGTGGGCGGGTTGGCCTTGAGATGGGCGATCCGCTTCTGGAACATGCGGAACCAGACGATCCAGATCAGCGTGACCAGCGCCAAAGTGGGCCAGACGATCGAAAAACCTGCCATGATCCTACTCCCTGCCCCCGGTCAGGCGATGCGCCGCCATCGCCTGATAGTGCGGACGGCATGCCTTCGCCACCGCCTGAAGGTCGTCGTCGAGTTCGCCGGTGTCGGCCGGCGGCGGTTCGAAACCGGTGCTGGCCTCGACCCGCGCATACCAGTGCGATGCCCAGATGCCGTCGCTGGGACGCCGTCCCGGCGCCCAGCGCAGCATCGCCGGATCCCAGGCCAGCCCGAGCGCCGCGCACAGCGCCGACAGCGTACCGGCGGGATCGGCGAGAATATCCGCCGCATCGACCACCGGCGGCGCATGGCCGAGGCGATCGGCCTCGCGCGCGAAGAAGGCCGCCTGCGCCGCGGTGCCGAGATCGTCCGCCGACACCGTTTCGCGTTTCGCGCGGTAGGACAGCGCCGTCCGCGCCGGATCGCGGATCAGGAAGGCGTGGACGACGCCGGCGAGATCGTCGGGCGCGACCGGACCGATCATGTGATGGTTCATCTGCTTCTGGTACCAGACCGCGCGACCGCCGGGTGCCGGCCCCGCCATCGCCGCGGCGACCGAGCGCCAGTCGCAAACCATGGCGGCGACGATCTCCGCCGCCATCGGATGATCGGCGCCGCTGGTCGCGAGGAAGCAGCCATAGAACGGCTCGTCGCTGACCGCGCAATCGGCGCGCGCGCCGAAGCTGCGCATCATCGCGGTCGAAATGTTGCGTGGACCCGACCACATCGCGATGCGCAGCGTCGGCATCGTCACGGCCGCGCGCGACCCGCCACGTCATGTTCGATCAGTGCGCGGTAGAGTCCCTGCAGTCGCGCGACCATCGGGCCGCGGCCGGCGGTCAGCGCCCGCCCGTCAACCGTATGCGCCGGCACGACCCCGGCGAAGGTGCCGGTGACGAACGCCTCGTCGGCGCCATAGACGTCGGTTAGCGAGAAATTGCGCTCGAACACCGGCACGCCGGCCTCACGACAGATTCCGATGACATTGGCGCGCGTGATGCCTGCGAGGCAGTAATCGCCGGTCGACGTCCAGACCTCGCCGCGGCGGACGATGAAGAAATGGGTCGAGTTGCAGGTGGCGACGAAGCCGTGCGGATCGAGCATCAGCGCCTCGTCCGCGCCCGCCTGCGCCGCCTGGATGCAGGCGGTGATGCAGTTGAGCTTGCTGTGCGAATTGAGCTTTGGATCCTGGACGTCGGGATGGCCGCGCCGGACATGGACGGTGAACAGCGAGAGGCCGCGCTCGACCGTCGCCGGCAGCGGATCCTTATGCTCGGCGATGATCACGATCGTCGCCGGCGAGATCACCACGCGCGGATCCTGATACGGCGTCGAGCGGATGCCGCGCGTCACCATCAGCCGGACATGGCAGGCCTCCATGCCATTGGCGTCGATCGTGTCGAACAGCCGCGCCGCGAGCGCCGCGCGATCGATGCCGATGTCGAGCGCGATCGCCTTGGCGCCTTCCCACAGCCGATCGAGATGCTGGTCGAGGAAGGCGAAGCGGCCGGCATGAACGCGCAGCCCTTCCCACACGCCGTCGCCGAGCATGAAGCCCGAATCGAACACCGAGACGGTGGCCACGGCGCGCGGCACGAGCGCGCCGTTGACGTTGATCAGAATGTCGTCGTTGCGCGGGTCGGGCGTGAAATCATGCGTGCCCAGCGCCATCAGAAGTGAATGGCCCGCCCATAGGCGCCGAGCACGCTCTCATGCATCATTTCCGACAGCGTCGGATGCGCGAAGACAGTGTGCATCAGTTCCTCTTCGGTGGTCTCCATCTGCCGCGCGATCACATAGCCCTGGATCAGTTCGGTCACCTCGGCACCGATCATGTGCGCGCCCAACAGCTCGCCGGTCGCCTCGTCGAACACGGTCTTGACGAAGCCCTCGGCCTCGCCGAGCGCGATCGCCTTGCCATTGCCGATGAACGGGAATTTGCCGACCTTGACCTTGTGGCCGGCCTCCTTCGCCCTGGCCTCGGTCAGCCCGACCGACGCCACCTGCGGCCGCGAATAGGTGCAGCCGGGGATGTTCCAGGTCTCGAACGCATGCGGCTTCTTGCCGGCGATCGCCTCGACGCAGACGACACCCTCATGGCTCGCCTTGTGCGCGAGCCAGGGCGGCCCGGTGACGTCGCCGATCGCGTAGATGCCTTCGACATTGGTCCGCCCGAAGCCGTCGACCTCGATGTGGAAATTCTTCGACGGCTTCACGCCCAGCTCGTCGAGACCGATGCCCTCGACATTGGGGACGATACCGATCGCGACGATCGCGTGGCTGAATTCCTCGACGACGACCTTGCCGTCCTTGCCCTTGATCTCGGCAGTGACGCCGGTGGCCGAGGGCGTCAGCTTCTGGACGCCGGTCGAGACGTGGAGGGTCATGCCCTGCTTGGTCAGCGCCTTGTGCATGAAATCGCTGACTTCGGCATCCTCGACCGGCAGCACGCGATCGAGCATCTCGACGATCGTCACCTTGGCGCCCATGTCCGAATAGAAGGATGCGAATTCGACGCCGATCGCGCCCGATCCGATCACCAGTAGCTTCGTCGGCATCGCCGGCGGCACCATCGCGTGGCGATAGGTCCAGATGCGATCGCCGTCGGCCTTGGCGAAAGGCAGGTCGCGTGCGCGCGCGCCGGTGGCGATGATGATGTGCTTCGCCTCGAGCTTGACGGTCTCGTCGCCGCGCTTGACGTCCATCTTGCCCTTCGCCGTGATCGTGCCGTTGCCCTCGATGACGGTGATCTTGTTCTTCTTCATCAGCCCCTTGACGCCGGCATTCAGCTGCCCGGCGACCTTGCGGCTGCGATCGGTGATCTTGGCCAGATCGAACGACGGTTTCTCGACGCTGAGGCCATAGGCATCGGCGTGGGTGATGTAGTGATAGATCTCCGACGTGCGGAGCAGCGCCTTGGTGGGGATGCAACCCCAGTTCAGGCAGATGCCGCCCAGCCGCTCGCGTTCGACGATCGCGGTCTTCAGCCCCAGCTGCGCGGCACGGATCGCCGCGACATAGCCGCCCGGGCCGGAGCCGAGCACGATGAGATCATAAGTGTCAGCCATGCGGGTCTCCGATCATGATTTTACCCCTGAGGCAGGGGAAAGAAGCGAAAGCATCAACAGGTTGGGAGCGGCGCGGCCGCGCCGGCGAGCAGAACGGCGTTGTCCCAGAAGCAAACCGGTCTGGAACCTGCGGATTCGAACAGGCCCCGGCCATTTTCGAGCGCCCCCCAGCGCACGCGTCGACATCATCGCCCTCGCGCCGCCTTGAACGCGACCCAGGCGAACAGCGTCACGACGGCGAAGATCGACCAGGACCAGCGAATCCCGATATCGAAAATCATGAAATGAATCGACTGCGACGCGATGAAATCGGCCAGTTCGGATGGCGGGCTAGCCTTCATCGCCATGGGCACGCCGAATCCGGCTACTGCTCCGGCAATGATGGCCTGCGAGAGCGCCATCTCACGCCACCAGCCCCAGCGGCTTTTCGACCAGCGCCTTGAACGCCTTCATCAGTTCGGCGCCGTCCGCGCCGTCGATCGCGCGATGATCGAAGCTGCCGGTGGCGCTCATCACCGTCGCCACCGACAGCGCATCGTCGATCACATAGGGCCGTTTCTCGCCCGCACCGATCGCCATGATCATCGCCTGCGGCGGATTGATCACCGCTTCGAACTGCTTGATGCCGTACATGCCCATGTTCGAGAGGCTGGCGGTGCCGCCCTGATATTCCTCCGGCTTGAGCTTGCCCGCCTTTGCGCGCGCGGCGAGATCCTTGATTTCGGTCGCGATCGCCGACATCGACTTGGCATCGGCGCCGACGACGATCGGCGTGATCAGCCCGCCGGGGATCGAGACCGCCACCGAGATGTCGGCGCGGCTGAACTTCAGCAGCGTGTCGCCGGCGAGCGAGACGTTGCACGACGGCACCTCGATCAAGGCGGCGGCGAGCGCCTTGATCAGCATGTCGTTGACCGACAGCTTGATGCCGCGGCTCTCGAGCGCGGCGTTGAGGTCGCCGCGCAGCTTGAGCAAGGCATCGAGCCGGATATCGACCGTGAGGTAGATATGCGGCACCTGCTGCTTCGATTCGGTCAGCCGCCGCGCAATGACCTTGCGCATGTTGCTGAGTTTGACCGCCTCGTGCGGGATCGTCGACTCGGCGACCGCGACCGCGACGGGGGCAGCGGGTGCGGCGGCTGCAGCGGGAGCAGGGGCTGCAGCGGGAGCAGGGGCTGGGGCAGGTGCCGGAGCAGCGGCCGGGGCGGCGGCCACGACCGGTGCGGCGCCGGCCTTGGCGCCGTCGAGGTCGGCCTTGACGATCCGGCCGTTGGGACCGGACCCGGCGATCGACGCCAGATCGACGCCCTTCGACGCCGCCAGACGCCGCGCGAGCGGACTCGCCTTGACGCGATCACCGTCGCTTTGCGCCGCCTGAACGGGTGCGGGTGCCGGTGCCTTGGCCGGCTCCGCCTTCGCGGCGACTTCGGGCTCGGGCTTGGGCGCCGGCGCGGCGGCGGGAGCCGCCGGCGCCGGTGCGGCGCCCTCGTCGTCGCCGGCGATCAGCGCGATCACCGCGCCCACCTTCACGCCGTCGGTGCCCTCGGCGATCAGGATCTTCGAGATCGTGCCCTCGTCGACCGCCTCGAACTCCATCGTCGCCTTGTCGGTCTCGATCTCGGCGAGCAGATCGCCCGATTTGACGACATCGCCTTCCTTGACCAGCCATTTCGCCAACGTGCCCTCCTCCATCGTCGGGGAGAGCGCCGGCATTTTGAGCTCGATCGGCATGGGCGGGTGCATCCTTCGCGCGAGTCTGACAGGCGTCTTGGCCTCGCGCACCTCTCGACCAAAGCACCCGCCGCGGTCAAGCCGCAGGCTTGCATGGAATGCAACCCTGCCCCATTTTCATGAACCATCGGGGAGTGAACACCATGCGGACCTATCTGGTCGTGATCGACGAGACCGAGGAATCGGGCGTCGCACTCCGTTTCGCCGCGCGCCGCGCCGCCAAGACCGGCGGCACGGTTGAGATTCTCGCGCTCGTCCCGCCCGCCGAATTCGTCCAGTGGGGCGGCGTCCAGGCGACGATCGAGGAGGAGGCCCGCCAGCGCGCCGAAGCGCTGGTCGCCGGCGCCGCCGGCACGCTGGTCGAGGAGGCCGGCGTCCGGCCGACCATCACCGTCCGCCGCGGCGAAGCCGTCGCCGTCGTCCGCGCGATGCTGCACGACAATCCCGGCATCGCCGCGCTGGTGCTGGGCGCCGCCGCGGTCGGCGCGCCGGGTCCGCTGGTCAGCCATTTCGCCGGCACCGACGCCGGCAAGCTGCCTTGCCCGGTGATGATCGTGCCCGGCTCGCTCGACAGCGAAACGATCGACCGGCTGAGCTAGGCAATCGCCGCACTTGCCATGCGCGACGCATCGGGCCAGCTTGGCATCATGTTGAAACCGCTTCTGCTTTCCGCCGCCGCGCTTGCTTTGCTGGCTGCCGGTCCGCCCGAACGGCCCGACCCCGCGCAGGTGCCGGACCCCGCTCAACTGAAGGCGACGGTCGAGCGGCTCGTCGGCTTCGGCACGCGGCACACGCTGTCCGGCGGGACGCCGAGGGACGGACGCGGTATCGACGATGCGATAGCGTGGTCGGGCGATCGTTTTACCGCGACGGCGAAGCAGTGCGGCAAATGCCTGCGCGTCGAGACGGTCTCTGACCGCTTTTCCGGGCCGCGCGCGCCGGACGGCGTCGACGTGTTCGATGTGCTGGCGGTCCAGCCGGGCAGCGGCGACAGCCGGCATGTCGTGATCGTGATGGCCCATATCGACAGCCGCGTGACCGATGTCGCCAATGCCGTCAGCGATGCGCCCGGCGCCAACGACAATGGGTCGGGCAGCGCGCTGGTGCTCGAGGCGGCACGAATCCTGTCGAAGGAGAAATTCCAGGCGACGATCGTCTATGCCTTGCTGTCCGGCGAGGAGCAGGGGCTGTGGGGCGGCCGGCTGATGGCGCGGATCGCACGCGAGCGCGGCTGGAAGGTCGCGGCGGTGCTCAACAACGATATCGTCGGCAACAGCGTGGGCCAGGACGGCCGCCGCGTCGGCACGCTGGTGCGCGTGTTCAGCGAGGGCGCCCGCGCCTCGGAGGATCTGGCCGACACCGCCGCCCGCCGCGGCAATGGCGGCGAGGATGACGGCCCGTCGCGTGCGCTGGCCAAGGCGGCGCTGCGCGTCGCGGCTGCGCATCCCGACATCGGCCTCGAGGTGCTGGCGGCGCGGCGGCCCGACCGGTTCGGACGCGGCGGCGATCATCTGCCGATGCTCGACGCCGGCCATCCGGCGATCCGGATCACGGTGGGCGTCGAGAATTACGACGCGCAGCATCAGGATCTGCGCACGGAAGCGGGGCGCGCCTATGGCGACACCATTGATCGGATGGATTTCGCCTATCTGGCGAAGGTGACCGCACTCAACGTCGCACTGCTGCGCGAACTGGCGTCGGCGCCGCCCGCGCCCGAACGCGCTACGATCGCCGGGGCGGTCGCAACCGACACCACCGTCACCTGGGAGGCGGTGCCCGCCGCCGCCGGCTACCGGATCCGCTGGCGGCGCAACGACAGCCAGGACTGGCAGCAATCGAAGGATGTCGCCGGCGACGCGACCAGACTGGTGCTGCCGGGCCTGATCGTCGACGATCATTTCGTCGCGGTGTCGGCGCTGTCGGCGTCGGGGGCCGAGAGCATCGCCACCTTCGCGGGCGCGGCGCCACGCTGAAACGCACGTCTCAGCCGGCCCCTGCTTTCGCGGCCCTCACCGCTTCGAAGACGTTGAGTCTGCCTTTGCCGAAAAAGTCGTTGCGTCCGTTGGAATAGGCATAAGGCCCGACCTTGTCGGCGGTCTGGGTAATGATGTTCGCCACATCCGTTCCGGTCAGAGCCGGGTTTGCCGAGAGCACCAGCGCGCAGGCACCGGCGACGATTGGGGTCGCGGACGATGTTCCATTGAAGTTTGGTATATAGTCGTCGGGAGTGTAGCCATCGGCACCCCCGATATCGGTCGTCATGTTGTGGACGCCCGGCGCGGCGACATCGACCTCGGGACCATGATTGGTACCCCACCATTTTTCGCCATCCTTGCTGGTCGGGGTCTTGGCCTCGTCATACTCGTTGCTGGCCGACACTGTCAGGACGTCGGCGAGCGTACCGGGGAACGCTACAGCACCGAAGTCATTGCCAGCCGCGATCACGATCACTGCCCCCAGTCCGTTGCGGCCGTATTTCCTGGCTCTCGCGAACTCCTCGGTGATGTCGTTTGAGGGAGGACAGAGCCAACTGTTGCTGAGGACGTCGGCACCGCGCTGCCACGCCCACTTTATGCCTGCGCGCATCTTGCTGCTGTTGGTGATCCAGGGTCCGTCCGGCACCTGCGAATAGGCGATCCGGACGGCGAGAAGCGAAACGCCCGCCGCCACGCCGCGGATGCCGACGCCATTACCGCCGATGGCGGCGGCAAGCCCCGCGCACGAGGTGCCGTGACCATCCCAGCGATTCGGCTCCTGATTCGCGTCGTCCTGGGTTGCGTCGAACGCATCGACGATGGCGGCTGCCAGATCGGGGTGGCTGGTCTGGATACCCTCGTCGAGGATCGCAATCAGAATCTTCGGGTCGCCGGCCTGCAGCGCCCATGCATCGACCGTGCGTGTGATCGTCATCGCATATTGACGAGGAATCAGCGGATCGTTGAGGATCGGCGGTAGAGCCGGTGCAACTCGCTTGGGAATATGACGGCCAATCGTGACGAAATCGGGTTCGGCGAAACGGACGCCGGGTTCGTTGCCGAGCGCGGCGATCACCACGAACGGATCCGCACCCTCCGGCACGCGCGCGAGCAGGCGATCTTCCTCGGACTCGACGACGCGCAGTTGATGCTTGTCGGCGAGCGCTTTGCCGATGGCCGCATTTTCGATACCTATGATGATCCGATCGGTGGTGATCACCTGATTGCCTGACATCCGGAACACCGGCAACGCATTGGAGATTTCGGGTTGGGCGTTCAGCGATTGCATGGCGCCCGCCGCCCTTGCGGCATTCGGTGCCATCCCGTCCGCCGGCGTCATGGTCGGGACAAGCGTCAGATCTTCCCCCGGCACCTCGAATCGCTGGGTAAATGGTCCCACCCCTGCAGCGCGGACCGCATCGGCACGAAAGCTCCTGGGGCCGGGATGAAACCGGACCGCGACGACGCTTGGATCCGCATCCAGGCTGACGGTTCGGCCGCCAACCTTATATTCATATGCCATGTTCGTTTCCTTTCGTCGGGAGGTGCGGCGCTGTTTTGCCGATGCCCCAGCGTCGCGGGGGTTGAACCAAAGCGTCAGCGCTCGCCGAAAAGCGGATCGAGCAGCGACAATATGGTCGAGATCAGGACCGCGCCGAAGCCGGCCAGAACACGGGCACCGCTGTTGCTCTCCGCGATCAGCCCCGGCACCGACAAAGCCCAGACCAGGAACGCGACAAGCGACGCGGCCATCGGCCAGAGCGGGATTCTGAAAGGAACGCCGGGACTGGCCGCAAGCCTATGCTTCCCCCGAGCGATCAGGACCAGCATCAGCGGGGTCAGCACGGCGCCGGTCCAGTAGAGGAACGATGGACTCAGTCTCGGCCAGAACGCCATGAATTCCGAACGCACCGACATCGCGGCGACGTAGAGCGTGATCGTTTCCGTTGGAATATATTTGGTCAGCAAGTCGAAACGGTCATCGCGATTCGCGGCTGCGACGGTTGGCGCCCCGGAGGATGGTGCCGCGGCGATCGCGCGTCCGGCATTCTGGCTGGCAAGGCGGGAAAGGCTCATGTCTGGCTCCTGCGCTATGTGCGATGGATGGGCGTCGGATCAATTGCCGCCGCTTTGGCTGTAAGCGATCAGCGCCGCTTCGGCCTTGAGCCGTGCAAGCTTTGCATTGGCGAGCGCGGCCTTGGCATCGAGCGCGACCGTTTCGGTCATGACGGTATCGAGCGGATCGACCGGCTTGACGGTCCGCGCCTCCTTGAGCGCCTTGGTTTTGGCGATCGAGTCGATCTCATATTGCAGTTCTTCGATCTTCGCCGTCCTGTCGTCCTTGGCCTCGGCGCGCGTCTTGGTGCGTGCCGCATCGATCTGGCTCGCCACATCGGCGGCGGTGGCGGCGAATTCGGCAGCGACAGCCTTCTTGTTCTTATACTCGAATCGCGAGAGCGATCCGTCGGGTTCAAGCTGAACCATCATCTCGTTGTAAGCGAAGATCGGGTTCTTGAACGGCAGGAATCGCAGCTGGCCGAGTTGCGGCACATAGGTCGGCGGATCCTTGGGACCTGCGACAAACAGCCTTGCGTCCTCGGCATCGCAGGCGGTCGACTTCTGACAGACGATCAACTCGCCGCGTACCGGTGGGCGAATGAACAGCCCCGCATGCGCCCCGCCGTTGCGGGCGTGGACCAGTTCGGGTGCCGCCTTGCCAGGCGTCAAGGTGGCTCCGGCTCCAGCAGCGGTTAGGTCGGTGCGTCCTGCCAGGGTCGGAAAATCCCTCGACGCCATTGCGGGGACGGGTTCCGCAGATTGCAGGACGGCGCTGATTGCGAGCTTCTCTGCCAGACATGCATTGATTTTTGGTTCGGGTGATCCGAGTTCGGGAATGCCGGGATTGCACGGGTGGGTCCCGATCATAGCGAGAAGGCGCGCTCTGTCGGGACTCGAGCGTACTTCCCTGATGCGCCTCGCGATATCCTCATCTTTCGCTTTGAAGGTCTTCGCGGTGCCTTCTGCGGTCAGATAGCCTTTGAGCGACTTGCGGTGAGCGATAGCTGCATCGTATCGTGCGGGGCCGATCCTGATCCGCAGCGCCGCCAACGCCTGTGCCAGCCCATCGGCATCCACGACGCGTCGCCTCCGGACAGCCAGCACGCCCTCATATGCTGCTGCAGCGGCGGTAGAATGGAAGACCTCGTCATCAAGATCGAAACGCGTGGGAAACGTCGATGTCTGTAACCGAGACAGTTCGCTTTCGGTATCATCCTTGACGGCCTTCGCCGCATCGAGCGCAGCAGTCTTCGTGGCGAGGTCCGCCAACGCCGATTCGAGCGCGAGCGCATATTGTTCCTTGCGGATTACGCCGACTCCACGGATTCCAACCAGAATCGCGGCGTCCTCGACGCGGCCGCTGGCCCGATCGAGTTCGATCTGTTCGGACTTGAGCGCCGCCGCCGCCTTGACCGCTGCAACGATTTGCGCCCTTGCTTCGGCATTGCAGTCGATCATCACGAGCGTTCCGAGGTGGGCGCGGATCAGCTCTTCCACGTCGGCCTCGTCGCTGGCCGCAGCCAGTCGAGGCGACAGCGGGTTCTCCTTTTGCTCATCGGGAATATCGTTCCGCCGCGGCGTCAATGGAGCGTTCTTCTGAGCGACATCTGCAGGTCCCGCAGGCGGTGTGACGGCTGCTGCAGCAGCGGCCGCCGCTCCGGGTCCGGCTGCCGCGAAGGACACGCCGACAAGCGCTACCTTCGCGACGTCCTTGATGATACCGGCCGTGTGGTCCTCGGCGCTGACGTTTACAGACTTGAGGTTGCCGGTGATGGCATAAGGCTCGAGCGTAAAGCTCGTCGTCTTGGTCCCGGCAGTGAGGCTGCGATAATCGACGACATAGCTCTCGCCACGAACATAGCGCGGTTTGACCTCGACGACGGCAGCGAAGCCAATTTCCGGATTGGGATCCTCCAGCAACTTGTCGATGCTGGCGTCGGTGCCGTCATCCGCGGCGGGACAATGCGACAGCGTGCGCTTCACGCTGATCTCGTATTGCAGCATCGGCAGGTGATAGACGAGTCCGGTCATCGCCACGGCGCGATCGCTGGTGCGGGTGAGATCGGCGCGCGTCGACAAGGATGTCGTGCAGCCGGTAGCGGCCAGCGCGATCGTCGCGGCACCGGCCAGGCTCTTCGC
>Ga0068862_100000041_pt1 | contig 166801 bp, 137 predicted proteins | sample KBSSwiS52_FD_66598 | JGI IMG/M metagenome (GOLD analysis project Ga0068862, IMG submission 66598) | Switchgrass rhizosphere microbial communities from Kellogg Biological Station, Michigan, USA - KBS Switchgrass S5-2 | ecosystem: Host-associated > Plants > Roots > Rhizosphere > Soil ...
GTCGCTCGTCGAGATGAGGCCCTGGCTCTTCGCCTTGGCCATCAGGTCGAGCGCCTTCTGCGGCTTGTCGGCCTGGATGTAGATCGTGGCAAGCTGGTTCAGAAGCTTCTTGTCGCCGGGATTCTTGTCGAGCTGCTGCTGCACGACCTGCGCTGCCTGGTCGTACTGATTGAGCTCGAAATAGCTCGCCATCAGGATCTGATTCCAGGTGTCGTTCGGCTTGTCGGTCATCGCGATGGCTTTCTTCATCGTGTCGACCGCATCTTGGAACTTGTCGGTGCGGTAATACGCGTTGGCCTTGAGAGCGAGCTCATCGGCCGTCTCGGCGCCGGTCAGCTTCGACCACTGGTCGAGCGTCGCCAGCGAGTCGGCGTATTTCTCTTCCTGGATCTGCAGCTGCGCGATCTGATAGATCACCTGGAAATGCGCGTCGTTCGGCAGCGCATCGAGATCGACGGCTTTCTTGTATTCGGCGATCGCCTCGTCGCTCTTGTCCTTCTCCCAGTTGATCTGCGCTTGCAGCTGATGCGCGAACGCTTGCGCATACTTGCTGGATTTTTCGCTGCTCAAGACCTTCTGGACGAGCGGCTCGGCTTCGTCGTTCTTGCTGTCGTTGATGAGATCGGCAGCTTTGTTCAAATCCTTCTGATCGCCCGAAGACATCTCGAGCTTGGGTTCCTTGCGAGTCGCATTCGGGTACTTGTTCTCGCTCTTGCCGCTCTTGGAAGCCTTGTCCTTGGCGGGCTTGTCCTTCGGCGTCGCCGAGATGCTGCCGCCGCCCATGCCTTGTGCGAACGCGCCGACCGAAAGCAGCAGCGCCAGCGCGCAGATCGTCGCCCGGACGAAACTCGGAAACCTCATGGTGCACCTCGAATGGAAAGTACGAAGACCGTCATATTTGCCACGCACAACGACGGCCGGAGACGTAAAAGGGTACCGCCGGCAAACAGCGAATTACAACTTCAACGAATATTGAACATGTTGCGATGCAGCGGCAGCGGACCGGAAATCGCGCCGGCGCTGCCGCTGTTTATACAAAGGGCAAACGGCACATATATATAATGTGTCGTAGCGATGACGCTCAGATGTCGAGATTGCTCACGCGCAACGCGTTCTGCTCGATGAATTCGCGCCGCGGCTCGACGACGTCGCCCATCAGCGTCGAGAAGATCTGGTCGGCGGCGACCGCGTCTTCGATGCTCACCTGCAGCAAACGGCGCGTATCCGGATTCACGGTCGTTTCCCAAAGCTGCTCGGGATTCATCTCGCCCAGACCCTTGAAGCGCGAGATCGTGCGGCCGCGCTTGGCTTCTTCCATCATCCAGTTGTACGCCTGCGCGAAGGTCACGACGGGCTGGCTCTTGCCGCCGCGGCGAACCTCGGCGCTTGCTTGCACGAGACCTGCGATCTGCGCGCCCGCATCGGCGATCGGCTTGAACTCGGCGCTCGAGAAGAAGCTCGACGGCAGCACCTGCGTGTGGCGAAGGCCGTGCTGATCGCGATCGACGACGAGCGCCGGTCCGTGTTCCGCGCTTGCAGGCTGCAAGCGCACGGCATAGCGCGGACGACCCAGGCCCGCCGATGCGAGCCGCGACTGCAGCTTGGCGATCCACGCATTGGAGATGTCGCCGTCCTGCCAGGCCTCGGCCTGAGGCGGAAAATCGAGCAGCGCGTGCAGCAGCGCGTCGTCGAAGCGCGAGCGTTTGATCTGGTCGATCGCGTTCTGATACGCGGTCATCAGCTTCTCGAGGCCTGCGCCGCCGATTGGTGGCGCATCGGCGGCGTAGACGAGCTCGGCGCTGTCGACTGCGTTGGAAATCAGATAACCGTTGAGCGCGGCATCGTCCTTGAGATAGACCTCCTGCTTGCCCTGCTTCAACTTGTACAGCGGCGGCAGGCCGATGTAGACGTAGCCGCGCTCGATCAGCTCGGGCATCTGGCGGTAGAAGAACGTGAGCAGCAGCGTGCGGATATGCGAGCCGTCGACGTCCGCGTCCGTCATGATGATGATGCGGTGATAGCGCAGCTTGTCGGCGTTGAATTCGTCCTTGCCGATGCCGGTGCCGAGCGCCGTGATCAGCGTGCCGACTTCAGCCGAGCCCAGCATGCGATCGAAGCGCGCGCGCTCGACATTGAGAATCTTGCCGCGCAGCGGCAGCACCGCTTGATTGCGCCGGTTGCGGCCTTGCTTGGCCGAACCGCCGGCGGAATCGCCCTCGACGATGAAAAGCTCGCTCAACGCGGGATCTTTTTCCTGGCAGTCGGCGAGCTTGCCGGGCAGGCCCGCGATATCGAGCGCGCCTTTGCGACGCGTCATCTCGCGCGCCTTGCGCGCCGCCTCGCGCGCACGCGCGGCCTCGACGACTTTCGCGGCGATCGAGCGCGCCTCGATCGGATTTTCGAGCAGGAATTCCTCGAACTTGTGGTTGACGATCGATTCGACGACGCCTTTGACCTCGCTCGAGACGAGCTTGTCCTTGGTCTGCGAGGAGAACTTCGGATCCGGCACTTTGACCGACAGCACGGCGATCAGACCTTCGCGCATGTCGTCGCCCGAAAGCGCGACCTTCGCGGTCTTCTGGATGCCGGCCGCCTCGATGTAATTCGAGAGCGTGCGCGTCAGCGCCGCGCGGAAACCTGCCAGGTGCGTGCCGCCATCCTTTTGCGGGATGTTGTTCGTGAAGCAGAACATCGTTTCCTGGTAGGCGTCCGTCCACTGCATCGCGACGTCGACCGTGGTTCCTTCGTTGGGCGCCGAAAACGTTATAACCTTTTGATGTAGCGGGGTTTTCAGCTGCGCCAAATGTTCGACGAACGAGCGGATGCCGCCTTCGTACTGGAACACATCGTGCTTGCCCGTGCGCTCGTCGGAGAGCTCGATCTTGACCCCGGAATTGAGAAACGACAGCTCTCGCAGGCGCTTGGCCAGGATGTCGTAGTGGAATTCCGTGTTCGTGAAAATCGTCGGGCTCGGATGAAAGCGAACCGTCGTGCCGCGTCGGTTCGAGGGACCTACGACCTTGAGTGGGTACTTCGGCTCGCCGAGCTGGTATTCCTGCACATGCTCGTAGCCGTCGCGGTAGATCGTCAGCGTCAGCTGATCCGACAGCGCATTGACGACCGAAACGCCTACGCCATGCAGGCCGCCCGAAACCTTGTAGCTGTTGTCGTCGAACTTGCCGCCCGCGTGGAGGACGGTCATGACGACTTCCGCTGCGGAACGACCCTCTTCGGTCTGGATGTCGACCGGAATGCCGCGCCCGTTGTCGACGACGCTGACCGAGCCGTCGGTATGAATCGTGACGACGATGTGGTCGCAGTAGCCGGCCAGCGCCTCGTCGACCGAGTTGTCGACGACTTCGAACACCATGTGATGCAGGCCAGTGCCGTCATCGGTGTCGCCGATGTACATGCCGGGCCGTTTGCGGACGGCCTCGAGGCCCTTCAAGACCTTGATTTTACTAGAATCGTATTGGTCGGTCATGATGTTCCGAGTACGTGGGGACGGCGGCCCGAATCAGGGCCGGCCAAAACCGAATAATTATAGCAGTGCGCGGACTCGACCCGGTTCCACGTGGAACCTCGCGGCTTCAATGGCTTCGACAGCGAGCGGAGCCGGCTCATGCGTACCGGTGACGAGAATTTGCGCGCCGACAGCGGTCAGTGCGCGCACGAGCTTTTCTTGATGGAGGCTATCGAGCTCCGATGCAAGATCGTCGACGCAGACGACCGGCCACTCGCCCTTCTCTTTCGCGAATACGGCCGCCTGCGCCAGCACGCAAGCCAGCGCGCAAAGCTTCTCCTGCCCGCGCGACAAATGCTCGCGCCGCGGCGCCTGCTCGAACGTGATCGTCCAATCGGCCCTATGCGGCCCCGAGCCGCTGTAGCCGCGGCGGAAGTCCGCCTCCCGCGCTTCCTTGAGCCGATCCAGCAGCGGCGTATCGGCAGTCCAGCCGTCGTCCAGCAAAACCGTGGCTTCGCCGAGCTCGCCGAGCAGGTCGCGGAGGAAATCCGCAACCGCTGGTGCGAAATCACGGAAATAGCGCCGGCGCATCGCGGCAAGCTCCGCGCCGCTCGATGCGAATTCGTGGTCCCAAGCTTCGAGCTCGGCGCTTGATCCGCCTGAACGAAGCAACGCATTTCGTTGCTTCAAGGCGCGCTGCATCGTCCGCCAGGTCGAAACGAACTCGTGTTCCACGTGGAACACACCCCAGTCGATGAAGGCGCGGCGCTCCTCCGAAGCGCCCGAGATCAGCTCATGCGATCCGGGCTCGAAGCAGACCACCGCGACCTGCCGCAGCAAATCCGCGATTCCACTCGCCTCCCCCTCGACGCGCGCTTCGAGCCTTCCGCCTTGACGCGAAAGGCCAACGCCGACCGGCGCTCCGCCCACGCGTTCGATCCGCCCGAACACGCTGAAACCCGGTGCGCCGTGGCTGACGAGCGCGTCCTTGGGACCGCCGCGGAACGATCGACCGTGGGAAAGGAGATACGCGGCTTCGAGCAGCGTCGTCTTGCCGGCCCCGTTTGCGCCGGTGAAAACGTTCCAGCCGGGCGCAAGATCGAGCTCGATACTCGCAAAAGCGCGCAGGTGATCGAGTCGGAGATGTCGCAGCCGCACGCGTCAGGTTCGCACAACCGAGGAAGCGCGGCGGCACACGGCGCCCGCGCTTCGGATCAGAGCCGAAGCGGCATGATCACGTGCCGCGTTTCCTCGCTGTCGGGCTTGCGGATTAGGCAGCTCGACTGGCCGTCGCGAAGGCACAGCAGCACTTCGTCGCCGGCCAGAGCGCCGAGCGCATCCAGGAGGTAGTTGACGTTGAAGCCAACACTGAGCTCGGCGACGCCGGTCTTGGCCTCGACCTCCTCGACCGCTTCTTCTTGCTCCGGGTTGTGCGCCACGATGCGCAGGCGATTCGGACCGACTTCGAGCTTTACGCCGCGATATTTCTCGTTCGACAGGATCGCCGCACGCTGCAGCGAGGCACGCAATTCATCGCGATTGACCCGCACTTCCTTGTCGGCGCCAATCGGCACGACCGCTTCGTAATCCGGAAAACGCCCGTCGATCAGCTTGGACGTGAACGTAACGCCGCCGCGGCGTACGCGCAGATGATTGCGCCCGAACTCGAGCTCGACCAAGCCTTCGCCGGTCTCGAACAGGCCCTGCAGCTCGATCACGCCCTTGCGCGGCACGATGATCTGGCGGCCCGCGGCGATCTTGCCGTCGAGCTTCGTCTCGGCCAGCGCCAGGCGGTGCCCGTCGGTCGCGACGCAGCGCAGCGAATGCTCGCGCAGATCCAGCAGCATGCCGTTCAAGTAATACCGCACGTCCTGGTGCGCCATCGCGAAACTGGTGCGCTCCATCAGCGATTTCAGCGTCGCCTCCGGCAGCGAGACGCGCTCGACCAGTTCGATGTTCTCGATGACCGGAAACTCGGTGGCGGGAAGAGTCGCCAGCGTGAAGCGGCTGCGCCCTGCGTTGACCTGCACGCGCTCGCCGTTCTGCTCGAACTTGATCGTGCAGCCGTCGGGAAGCGCGCGGCAGATATCGAAAAGTTTGCGTGCCGGAATCGTGATCTCGCCAGGCTCGAGCCCTTCGGCCTCGGTGCGAGCAACCATCTCGACTTCGAGGTCAGTGCCTGTCAGCGCGACGCCTTGTGCATCGACGCTGACCAGCAGATTGGCCAGCACCGGCAAGGTCTGGCGTCGCTCGACGACACCGACCACTTGCTGCAGGCGGCGCAGTAAGGCTTCACGTTGGATACTGAATCGCATGTCCCGCTGATCCTTTCGCTTGTTTAATTGAGCGAAGCGATATTGTGGTTATTATCGTTGTGGATAACTCGTTACACGCCACAAAGCCTTTAAATATCAATCGATTACGGCGGAAAATGGGCGTTGGGAAGCGGTCTTCCTGCCTGTGGATGAAATGTGGATCGTTTTTACCCCAACCGGATTTCCACAGCTTCCCCACAGCCACGCGTCACTCCGTCAGGACGCGCAACAGCTTCTCCCAATCCTGCCGCAGCTTACCGTCGGTTTCGCGCATATCCCTGATCGTTCGGCACGCGTGCAGCACGGTCGTATGGTCGCGTCCGCCGAACGCATCGCCGATCTCCGGCAGGCTGTGTTCGGTCAGCTCCTTGGCCAGGCTCATCGCCATCTGCCGCGGACGCGCCACCGACCGGCTGCGCCGTTTGGACAAAAGATCCGCCAGACGCAACTGGTAGTAGTCTGCCACGGTCTTCTGGATGTTAGGGATCGTGATCGCCTGCGCGTGCACGGTCAGAAGATCGCGCAGCGTTTCCTGCGCGAATTCGGCGCCGATGCGCCGCCCCTCGAAGTTCGCGCGCGCGACCAGCGTATTGAGCGCGCCTTCGAGATCGCGCACGTTCGAGCGCATGCGTTTGGCCATCAGCACGGCGACTTCCTCGGGAAGATCCACGCCCTTCGCTTGCGCCTTGGCCAGCACGATCGCCGCGCGCGTCTCGAAATCCGGCGGCTCGATCGCGACGCTCAAACCCCAACCCAGGCGCGACTTCAAGCGCGGTTCGAGATTCTCGACTTCCTTGGGATACCGATCGCAGGTCAGGATGATCTGCTGTTTGCCTTCGAGCAGCGCGTTGAACGTGTGGAAGAATTCTTCCTGCGTCGTGTTCTTGCCGGCGAAAAATTGGATGTCGTCGATCAAGAGCGCGTCGACCGAGCGGAAACGCCGCTTGAAGTCGTCCATGTCCTTCTGCTGCAGCGCGCGCACCATGCCGCTGACGAACTGCTCCGAGCGAAGATAAAGCACCTTCACATCAGGTTTATGCGCACGCATCAGGTTTCCTGCCGCGTGCATCAGGTGCGTCTTGCCCAGGCCCGTGCCGCCGTAGAGCAATAGCGGGTTGTACGCACGTCCCGGATTCTGCGCGACCTGCATCGCGGCGGCTTTGCCGAGCTGATTCGATTTGCCTTCGACGAAACTCTCGAACGTGTAATGCGGATCGAGATTGGCCTCGGGACTCTTGCGCTCGGCCGGCTTGTTGCTGCGTATGGGGCGCTCGTCGCTCCGTTCCGCGCCGGCGGCGCCGACCTGGAGATTCACCGCCACCGCGCGGCCGGCGACGTGATCGAGCACGCTCTTCAGGAGCGGCAGGAAGCGCTCGCGCACGATCTGCAGCGTGTACCCGTTCGGTGCCCACAAGGTAAGCCCCGCGTCGCTCTCGCGAGCCTGCAACGGGGCCAGATACGTATGTACGTCCTCGGCGCTGACTTCTGCTTCAAGACGCGCAAGACAGCGTCGCCACAACTCGCTCATGACTTCTTCGGGATCTTGAGTATCCGCCGCGCCCGGCGCGGGCGGATCGGCGGGGAAGAGCGGGAGTCTAACCGTCCGGACCACGCGCGTGCCAGCGATCGAACTTGACACGGTGCGCGTGCGCCACCTACCATCCGCGCCCTTTTTCCGATTCCGCCGAGAGCCGTCATGGCGACCAAGCGCACCTATCAACCGAGCAACTTGAAGCGCGTGCGCGATCATGGTTTCCGTGCACGCATGAAGACCCGTGGCGGCCGCAAAGTGCTGAACGCACGTCGCGCCAAGGGCCGCAAGCGTCTGGCCGTTTCGGTCTGACCGAACCCCAGATGACGGCCCGCGCCTGCTTCCCGCGCGCGGCCCGTGTCCTCAATCCGAAGGATTTCCGTCGCATCCGCGAATGCGGACGGCGCAGCGGCGTGCGTCATTTCAGCGCAGAGATCGCGCCCGGCGCCACCGACATCGCGCGCATGGGCCTGGCCGTCTCGCGTCGCGTTTCGACGCGCGCGGTGCGCCGCAACCGCATCAAGCGCATCGCGCGCGACAGCTTTCGCAAGATGCGTGCGACTTTGCCGGCCGTCGACATCCTCCTGATTGCGCGCACCAGCGCGGACGCCGAAGACAACGCGAGCCTGCGCGCCGACCTTGAAGCCTTGTGGCGTCGCGTCGCGGCGTTGAACGGGGGCCAGCACCCCGGCACAATGCGCGCCTGAATTTTTCCACCTTCGCTGTTACCGCGGCGCCCGCCGCCCATGCCCCGAACGTCGCCGCGGTCCGTTCCGTGACCGTTGCCCGCTCGCGGCGAGCCCAAGATCGCCATGACGAGTCCCCGCAACCTGCTCCTGATCGCGCTGCTGTTCATCGCTTATCTGCTCTATACGAGCTGGCAGGAAGACTACGGCCGCGGCGCAGCGCCGAGCACGACGCCCGCCGCATCGACGAGCACCAACGCCGCGACACCCACCGTGCCGACCGGCAGCGCTACGCCCGACATTCCGACCGCGAGCGGCAGCAAGCCTGCGGCGCCGGCTGAAACCGCAAACGCGCCCGCGCAGAACACGACGCCGCGCGTCGTCGTCACGACCGACGTTCTGCGCGTCGAGATCGACACGCACGGCGGCAACGTCGTCGTCGCCGATCTGCTGGCGTATCCGCAGCAGCCCAAGGATTTCGCGCATCCGGTGCGCCTCCTCGACGACAGCGGCGCGCGCTTCTTCGTCGCGCAGAGCGGCCTCGTCAGCTCGCAAGGCAATGCGCCCGATCATCTCGCGACGTTCGCCGCGGAGAAAACCGAATACGCGCTCGCCGACGGCGCCGACACGATCGAAGTCCCGCTGACCTGGACCGATGCGTCCGGCCTCACCGTGCGCAAGATCTTCGCGTTCAAGCGCGCCAGCTACGCGATCGAGCAGCGCGAAGAGATCGCCAATCACGGCACGACGAGCTGGACCGGCAACGCGTATCGCCAGCTGCAGCGCGTGCCGCCGGTCGTCGACACCAGCGGCATCAAGGCCTACAGCAACACCGAGCGCTACAGCTTCATCGGCTCGGCGTACTACAACACGAGCGACAAATTCCAGAAGATCAAGTTCGACAACTTCGAGAAGGAACCGCTCAACAAGAGCTTCGCCGGCGGCTGGGCCGCGATGCTCCAGCATTATTTCTTCGCCGCGTGGATTCCGACCGCGGAAGAAACCGACCAGTACACGACCGCGATCAACAAGACCGGCGATGCGCCGCGCTACCTGATCCGCACGCTGTCGCCGGCGATCACGATCGCGCCCGGCGAAACCAAGACCGACACCGCGCGCCTATACGTCGGCCCGAAACTGCAATCGACGCTCGACCAGGTCGCGCCCGGACTTTCGCTGACCGTCGACTACGGCATCTTCACCGTCATCGCCGAGCCCTTGCACTGGGTGCTCGCGCAGCTGCACAAGTTCACCGGCAACTGGGGCTTCGCGATCATCTTCCTGGTGCTCCTGATCAAGCTCGCGTTCTTCAAGCTCTCCGAAGCGCAGTACCGCTCGATGGCGCGCATGCGCAAGATGCAGCCGCGCATCGAGGCCTTGAAGGAGCGCTACGGCGACGATCGCCAGAAGATGAACCAGGCGATGCTGGAACTGTATCAAAAGGAAAAAATAAACCCGCTCGGCGGCTGCCTGCCGATGCTGGTACAGATTCCGGTGTTCTTCGCTCTTTATTGGGTGCTGCTGGAAAGCGTCGAGCTGCGCCAGGCGCCTTTCATCCTGTGGATCCAAAATCTTTCCGCGCCCGATCCTTACTTCGTGCTGCCGGTATTGAACGGCCTCGCGATGATCGCCACGCAGTGGCTGACGCCGAGCGCCGGCATGGATCCGATGCAGGCCAAGATGATGAAGATCATGCCGGTCGCATTCTCGGTGTTGTTCGCATTCTTCCCGGCCGGCCTCGTCCTCTACTGGACCGTCAACGGCACGCTGTCGCTATTGCAGCAGTGGATCATCACGCGACGCATCGAGGCCGGCGACAAGGCGAAAGCCTGATGCCATGAACGCGGCGCGCGACACCATCGCCGCCATCGCCACGCCGCCCGGTGCGGGCGGCATCGGCGTGATCCGCGTATCGGGCCCGGCGAGTATCGCGATCGCGCACGCGCTGCTGCGTCGCGATCCGTCTGCGCGCCACGCGTACTATTGCGCGTTCGCCGACGCGGCGGGCGCGCCGATCGACCGCGGTCTTCTCTTGTATTTCCAGTCGCCGCACTCGTACACCGGCGAAGACGTGCTCGAATTGCAGACGCACGGCAGTCCCGTCGTGTTGCGCTTGTTGCTCGCGCGTCTCGTCGAGCTCGGCGCGCGCCACGCGCGGCCCGGCGAATTCTCCGAACGCGCGTTCTTGAACGGCAAGCTCGATCTCGCCCAGGCCGAAGCCGTCGCCGATCTCATCGCGAGCGGTTCCGAAGCCGCCGCGCGCGCCGCACAGCGGAGTCTCGACGGTGAATTCTCCAAGCGTGTGCGCGCGCTCACCGCCGCGGTCGTGCGCCTTCGCGTCTGGATCGAAGCCGCGATCGATTTTCCCGAAGAGGAAATCGACTTTCTTTCCGCGCCAGAGCTGCGCACCGATCTCGCCGCCGTGCGCACCGATCTTTCGGCACTGCTCGACACCGCGCGACGTGGCGTGCGGCTTGCCGATGGCCTCCATGTCGTCATCGTCGGCCGTCCGAACGCCGGCAAGTCGAGCCTTTTGAATGCGCTCGCGGCGAGCGAACGCGCGATCGTCACCGAGATTCCCGGCACCACGCGCGATCTCGTGCGCGAAACCGTCGACATCGACGGCGTCGCGCTGACACTCGTCGACACCGCGGGCCTGCGCGATGCGGCCGACGCGGTCGAGCTCGAAGGCATCCGCCGCGCGCGCGCGGAGTTGAAGCGTGCCGACGTCGCGCTGCTCGTCGTCGACACGGAGGAGGGCGCCGACATCGCAGCGCTCGCCGACATTCCGCCCGCAGCGACGCGCCTCGTCGTCCACAACAAGATCGACACGACCGGCACTGCGCCGAAACGCGAAGCGCGCAACGACGGCACGCACCTTTGGCTATCCGCGAAAACCGGTGCCGGCCTCGACCTTCTCCACGCCGAGCTCAAGCGCCACGCCGGCCTCGACGACGGCAGCAGCAGCGCGTGCACCGCACGCGCGCGCCACGTCACCGCGCTCGAGAACGCGCGCGCCCATCTCGCCGCTGCCGAAGCCGCGCTCGTCGAACGCAACGCCGGCGAGCTCGCGGCCGAGGAGCTCCGCGACGTGCAGCGCGAGCTCGGTCAGATCACCGGCGAATACACCACCGATGATCTGTTGGGCGCGATCTTCGGCTCGTTCTGCATCGGAAAGTAGCGAGCGATCCCGAGCTCGTTACATCGCCGCGACTGCGCTGAAGCGATCTCGCGGCAGCGGATCGGCAGCGCGATCTGTCCCGTCTCGACCTAATCCACGTTCGTATTGTTCGGCAGGCTTACGACGCACGAGTCCAAGGTTGTCGAGCAGCCGGGACGCGTCAGCGGACCGCTGAGCTTGAGGTTCAAGTAGTAATCGGTGCCGGGTACGAGCGGGCAAAAATTTCCCGAGCTCGTTCGCCACGGCACGATGACCTGGCCGCTGATAGTCGCCGTCAGGCAGGCTTGCGCGGCGGGGCTGAAGTCCCCGCAGTAAGGACTGATGGCGCCGGTCACGTCGGTGCCGTAGCCGTACTCCGTGTGCGTGATCCATCCATACCAGGTCGGCGGAGCGTCGCCGGGCACCGTGAAATGCGCAGCGATGTACGTCGAGCCGCCGAAGTCGAGAATAATCGGCCAAGCCCCATTGACGCCGGGCCACGGAATCGGCGGGTCGAATGCGCTCGCGCGGCCCCAGATGTTCGCCCATTCGGTCACGTCGATTCCGTGGCCCGTGTCGTTGAGACCGTAGGCGATCACCGCAACGTCCTGGCGCCCCGCGGGACAGTCGCTCGCAGGGTCGTAGCCGTCGTGAAAAATCGGATCGTAAACGCCCGGCGACATCGCCAGGACGAGCAGGGCTGCACTCAGCATGTCCGGTCACTCCGCGAGAAAAAAGAAGGCAAGCTGCCTTCGTTCGGAACGGCGGTTGTGCGGAAGGCCCTTTGGCCGGGGCTCGTCGGTTACCTATCCGCGCAGCACGCTATCAGGCGGAAAATGAAGCTCCCTTCCGGGCGCGGATTATGCGGCGCGCATTGTTCAGAAAATATAAAACGCGCGAACGACGGGTAAAAGGAAAGAAGTGCGAAAAGCCGAACGACGATTCGTGAACTGCGTCGGCAATAGCGAACCCAACGAGCGGCGACATGGCCGCCGCTCGCTAGGCTTACGCGGAATCGACGCAACGGTTGTCCCTAATGCCCGCTGCGTTTCTCGAACGCACCGATATCGGTAGCGCGTCCTACTTTTCGCGGGAAGCCGTGGCCGCGCTGATCGAAGTGAAATCCGGCGAGATTGTTCCCGGCATTGATCGCAGGACTGTCCGACCGCAACGCGTGCGTCAGCGTCGGCCCTCCGTTGTCGTCGAGCGCCACCAGCTTCGGATCGGCCGAGAGAGTGCCGCCCGGTAAGGTCAGATCTCCGGATGCGCTTGTGACCAGATTGTTCGCTCCGGTGACGCTGATGACCTCGCCGACATCGAAGTCCGATCCGCCACCTGCGAAAGTGTTGTTGGAGACGATCGTGCTTTCCGCGCTCACGCTTTGCGCACGGTTTTGGTAGATCCCGCCGCCGCTGTCGGCGGTGTTGAATGCGATCGTCGAATTCTCAAGATCGAGCGTTCCACCATTACCGAACACGCCGCCGCCGCGGCCATAGGCGTAGAGATCCGGTGCGGGCGGCGAATGCGAAACCGAATTGCCGCTGACCGTGCTGTTTCGCAGTCGAATGACGGGCGTGTCGCCGCTGCCGAATGTGGTCAGGCCGCCTCCCCGGGAGAGCTCGATAGCAACGCCTTGGGAATTACTGGCGACAGCAGATGCGCTGTTGCCGCTGATCGTGCTGTCCAGAATATCCATGTAAACGGCGCGCAGTCCGCCGCCGTACGAGTAAGCGTATGCATAGGACGCAGCATCCGACACGGCAACGATCGATTGCGCCGCATTGCCGCTGACCGAGCTTCGGATCAAGGTAGCCGCGCCGCCCACGAAGCCGCCGCCTTCGTTCGCTTTGGCGGGGTAGTAGGAGTAGTTGCTCGAAGCGGTCGACGTATTTCCGCTGATCGTGCTGTCGCTCATGTCGAGATCTTGGCGCACGAATATGCCGCCGCCGGCCGCCTCCGTGCCGTAGCCTGCGGACGTACCCGCGATCGCGTTGCCGACGATTTGGCTTCGAGCGACCGTCGCTCCGCCGTAGGCGAAGAATCCGCCGCCGAGCGCCAGCAGAGTGCCTTCCGCCGTGTTGCCGCTGATGAAGCTGTCGCTGACGATCAATGGCCCGTAAACGAAGGCGCCTCCGCCGCGTGCCTGGTCTCCGACCACGGCGCAATCGGTCAGCTTGACGCGATTCAACGTCAATGCGCCGCCGATGAGGAGGCAGCCGCCAAGGTTGGTCTCGGAGTCCGCGACGGTGCGGCCGCGAGTCAGCGTCAGGTCCGACACCGTCAGCGTGCCGGCGCCGGAATCGTAGAGCACGCGGTCGGCATGGTTGCCGTCGATGCGCAGGGTGTGATGACGCGAGCCGCGGAGCGTCAGGTCATCCACGCCGATTTCGATCGCTCCGCTGGTCAGCGTGATCGTCGAGCAATGGAGCTGCCCGAGATCGATCGTATCGCCGGAGCTCGCGTTTGAAACGGCATTGCGCAGGCTGCCGCTACCCTGATCGTTGCAGTTCCTGACGACGGTCGTTCGATGATCGGGCGAGACTTGCGTCTGCGCGGCTGATGCACCTCTTCCGAGACGCATCGATGCGGCCCACGCCTGGACGCCTTTGTCCGGCCGAAGAGATTCGAGCGTTTGATCCGTGTCGTTGCAGTCCCCGGCTTGTGCCTGCGTTCCGCAGGTCAAGGCCACGACGACTGCAGCAGCAAGCGGCAGCAGGGACGTACGTCGAGAAATCGCGATGTGCTTGCGCATGACATGTCCTCCCAAAAGTGAGAACGAGCCGTCGCGGCGACGAACGCAGCAGAATCTCAGGAAGCGACGCGATCGCCTTGCGTTTCCTGCGTCGTCGCAATCGGAAAAAGGTGTTTTGCTCGCGCAGCCAATGTGCGAGCAGATAAGCGGTCTCAGCGTGCCATCGACGCGCGTGAATCCCATCGACGACGAGTACGCTCGCTCGTGCTGCGCCCGAGCGTATGGCGATACCGGATGCGCTTTTCCAGCAGACAGTGCGCGACCATGTGGGCACTCCCCAAGTTGGCGTCTGGACTCCCCCCAGCCGCCATCCATGGCCTCGCCGATTGCAACGTACGCCTCAAGAACGGACTCGTCTGTGGAGAGTGCGCGATAGGCTCTGTAGGAGATTTCTTACGCGCGATCACAACGCGCTGGCAGCGCCGCAAATAGGTTCTTCATGCCGGACACCTTGCCCGCGATATCCCGCGACGAGCTTCGCACGGGCCGCGAACATACCGTGCCGCGCGCGAAAGTCGCATCCGGCGAGACGCTCGCTCGTGCATCATTCGCAGATGCCCACGGATTTCCGCCTCTATCACGGCAACGCGCTCGACGTGCTGGCCGGGCTTCTCGCCGAAGAGCTGCGCACGCCCGCGCCCGGAGCGGGGTTGCTCGATCCGGATACGATCCTGATTCCGCAACCGGCGATGCGGCGCTGGCTGCAGACGACATTGGCCGAGCGTCACGGCATCGCGGCGAACCTGCGCTTCCTCGCGCCGGGTGAATTCGTCGGCGAAGTGCTGTCCGCGAATCTCGGCGAGCGCGAAGCGCCCTCGACGCTCGATCCCGAGCAGCTCACGTGGCGTGTCTACGCCGTGCTGCGCGATCCCGCGGCGCGCGCTGATTCGGCGATCGAGCGCGCGCTCGGCGCCTATCTCGGCGGCGTCGACGCCGAGCTCAAGGCGTTCTCGCTGGCGAGCGTCCTCGCCGACGTGTTCGGCAAATACCAGGCATGGCGCCGCGACTGGCTGCTGCGCTGGGATCGCGGTGCCGATGCCGGCGACTGGCAGGCCGAGCTCTGGCGGCGCGCGACGAAGGGCCTTAGTCATCGCGCGCAGGCGATCGATGCCTTCTTGCGCCGCTACGGTTCCGACGACGCGCCGGCTCCCATCGGCGTACCGCCGCGCGTATTCGCATTCGCCTGCCTCAACATTTCGCCGGACGTGTTGCGCGTGCTCGCGACCACCGCGCGCAGCGCGACGCTGCATTTCTATCTGCCGACGCCGACGCGCAAGTACTGGGGCGATCTTGCGACCTTGCGCGAGCGCCTCGCGTCCGAGGCAGCCGATCCGCTCGAGGACGGCGAGAATCCGCTGCTCTCCGCATGGGGCGGCGCCGGGCGCGACTTCATTGCGACACTCTTTTCGTACGAGCTCGTGACACCGCGGGAAATCGAGATCTACGCCGAGCCCAAGCCGCTCGGCGTGCTGCAACGCGTGCAACTCGACCTGCTCGAACGCCGCGCCCCGCACGGCGACAAGCTTCCGCTCGCGGCGATCGAGCACGATCGCACGCTGCAGGTCCACGCCTGCCACACGCGCCTTCGCGAAATCGAAGTGCTGCACGATCAGTTGCGCGCGCTCATCGAGGACGATCCAACGCTCGAAGCGCGCGACGTCGCGGTCATGACGCCCGACATCAACGACTACGCGCCGCACATCGCGGCCGTGTTCGGCGGCGCGCAGGGCACGCCTCGCTTCATCCCGTACACGGTCGCGGACGAAAGCTCGCTCGCATCCTCGCCCGCCGCCGATCTCGTGCTGCGCATCCTCGGCCTCTCGACCGCGAAGCTCACGAGCAACGAAGTGCTCGACCTCATCGCGCTGCCACCGCTGATGCGCCGTTTCGATCTCGACGCCGAATCGATCGATCGCCTGCGCGACTGGATCGAGAACGCGGGCGCACGGTGGGGTCTCGACGCGGCGCACCGCGCGCGACTCGGCGCACCGGCGGACGATGCATTCACCTGGCGCTTCGCGCTCGATCGCCTGTTGCTCGGTCACGCCGCCGGCGACGACACCGACATCGCGGGCGTCGCGCCGTGGCCCGAGCTCGAAGGCCATGCGCTCGATGCGCTCGACGCGCTGATCGAGCTCTTGTCGCTGATCGCTCGCGCGGCCGACGCCGTCGTACGCGCGCGAACGGCCGCCGACTGGCAGGCGCTGTTGACTAAAACGCTGCAAGCACTGTTGCCCGCAAACCCGAGCGATCCCGCGGACGCGCGCGCACGCGATCGCGTGTTCGGCGAAATCGACGCATTCGGCCGCGCAGCCGTCGAAGCAGAGCTCGCCGACGTGCTGCCCGCCGATGTCGTGCGTGCGCATTTCGCGGCGCGCTTTGCCAACACCGATGTGCGCCAGCCGTTCCTCGCGGGCGGCGTCACGTTCTGCCGCATGGTGCCGATGCGGCTGATCCCGTTTCGCGTGATTTGCCTCGTCGGCCTCAACGATCGCGACTATCCACGCCGCGAAGCGTCACCTGTGCTGAATCGCCTCGCGAGTGCGCTCGACAAACCGGGTCAGCGCCGGCGCGGCGACCGCTCGGTGCGCGATGACGATCGTTTTCTGTTCTTGCAGCTCGTGAGCGCCGCCGATCGCGTGTTCTATCTGAGCTACATCGGACACGACGCGAACGACGGCTCTGCGCGCGAGCCGTCCGTCGTCGTCTCCGAGCTGCTCGATGCCGTCGCGGCGTACTACGACGATCCCGCCCAAGCGCGTCTGCGTCTCGTGCTCCATCATCCGCTGCAGCCGTTCGGTCGCGCGCCCGATACCGATCCGCGTCGCGTTCGTTTCGACACCGCGTGGAGCGACGCGCTCGCGACGGTGCCGGGTGCGAATGCGCTACCGGCGTTCGTGCCATCGCCGTTGCCTGCAGAGCCCGACGCGGCACCCGTCGAAAAAATCGACTATCACGCGCTGCGCAAATTCCTCATCGACCCGCCCGCGACGTTTCTGCGCGAGCGCCTGGGCATGCGGCTCGATCGCGAAGAGGCGCATCTCGCCGAAACCGAGCCGTTCGTTTCCGCCGATGCGCTCGAGCATTTCATTCTGCTCGCACGCGTGCACGACGCGCTGATCGCAGACGCGACGATCGACGAGGCCGCGCTCTGCCGCAGACTTCAGGCCGAAGGCGAGCTGCCGCCGGGTGGTGCCGGAGCGCAGCGGCTTGGCGAAATCCTGCGGCAGGCGCGGCCGATCACGAATGCCGTGCACGCAGTGCGAAAGGGCGAGCTTGCGCGACTTCCGTTCGCGCTCGAGCTCGGCGACATCCGGCTCGCGGGGACGATCGACGATATCGATGACGCACACGCGATCCGCACGCGCGTCGGCAAGGCGAGCGCGCGCAACCAGGTGCGCTGGCACCTCGACGCGCTCGTGCTCGCAGCGCTCGGCGATCCGCGACCGGTGCTGACGTTCGCGAACTTCGACGCAGGCGACATCGGACCGCGCTTGCTCACGCAACATCCGCGCGACGCGGCGCGCGCTGCGCTGCGCTGGCTCGCCGGCCTCCTGCAGGACGGTCTCGCCAAGCCGATGCCGTTCCGGCCTGCGGCTGCGTGGGCATGGCTCGAAGCATTCGCGGGCGATGTGGCCGAAGCGGACGAAGCGGCATCCAAGCAATGGGCGAATCGTCGCGGCGGCGAGGGCACCGACGAGCCGACGGTGCTTGCGCTCCGCGGCGCGATGCCGTTCGTCGATGCCTCGGCGACGCTCGCGTTCCGCACTTGGGCGCGCGAGGTGTTCGCGGCGCTGCGCGATGCGCGCGTGCCGGAGACCGCAGCATGAGCGTGCCGCTCGTCGACTGGCCGCTCGAAGGCACGCATCGCATTGAAGCCAGCGCGGGCACGGGCAAGACGTTCGCGCTCGCGCTCTTGCATACGCGGCTAGTGGTCGAGCGTGAGCTTCCGGTGCGCAAGGTCCTCGCGGTCACCTACACGATCGCGGCGACACAGGAGCTTCGCCAGCGCCTGCGTGCGCAGCTCGTTCGCGCCGCGTCGCTCGCGTCACTCGATGCCGCCGCGCTGCACGAGGCGACGAAGAGCAGCGAGGCGGCGATCGCAATCACGGCCGCGGTGCTCGAACGCAGGCTCGCGATCGAGCCTGCGCCGACGCTCGCCGCGCGCCTGCGTCGCGCGGTCGGCGAGATCGACCTCGCGCCGATCCATACGATCCACGCGTTCTGCCAGCGCATCCTCGCCGATCACGCGCTCGCCAGCGCCGAGCCGCTCGTGCCGACCGAATTCGTGACGAGCGAGCGCGCACTGCATGACGAGATCGCGTACGACATCTGGCGTCGCTTCACACGCGAGGCCGACACGGTCGCGCGGCTCGAGTCGCTCTGGAAATCGCCCGATCTTCTCGCGAAGGACCTGCGCCAGCTGCTCACGGCCGAAGTGCTGTTGCCGGTGCCCGCGGCGCCCGATCCCGAAGCGCTCGCCGCGCTCGCGTCGGCGACCGAAGCGTTGCGCGACGCTTGCCGACGCGATCTGCCGGAATGTCGCCGCGTCATCGATGCCGCGCGCGCGGACGGCATTCTCTCGCGCAACTCGCCGCAGGATGCTGGGATGTTGCGGCTCTGGCACGCGCTCGCGGCTTTCGCCGATGGCGCCGTGCTCGACGATCGCGATCACGAGCGGCTCGACGCACTGACGACGAAAGGAATAGCGAACCGCGTCAACAAGAAACACAGCCACAAGCCGCCGCCGTCGGTCGCGCTGTCGGCGGCCGTCGACGCTTATTTCGACGTTCGCAGCGCTGGCCTGCGCGCGCATGCCGAAGCGCGCGCAAGCCTTCTGCACGCAGTGCGCGATGCCGCGCTCGCGCGCATGGCCGCGATCAAGCGCGAGCGCGGGCTCATCGGCTTCGACGACCTCGTCGAGCGCGTGCATGCGGCGCTTACGTCAACGCGCGGCGCGAATCTCGCGACCGAGCTTCGCGCCGAATGCCCGGCCGCGCTCGTCGACGAATTCCAGGACACCGACGCGAAGCAATGGGACGTGTTTCGCCGCATCTATGTCGAACGCGACGAGACGGTGCGTCCTGCTCTCTTCCTCATCGGCGATCCGAAGCAGGCGATCTACCGCTTCCGCGGTGGCGACGTGCACACGTATCACGCGGCGGGCGCGTACGCCGAATCGACCCAGACGCTCGATTACAATTTCCGCTCGCGGCCGCGCATGATCGAGGCCGTCGCCGCGATTTTCGCCGAAGGCGGCGAGCATCCGTTCGCCGATGGCGAAACGCGTTTTCCGCCGATCAAACCCGGCGGCAAGGTCGCCGATGCTGATCTCGGCGATGGGCGCCGCGCCGCGCCTGCGCTGCATCTGCTCAATCTTTCGCGCCTCGACGGCGAGCTGGATCCGCGCCCCATGAAGATGGATCCGGCGCGTGCGCGCGCCGCGCAGGCGGCTGCGAGCGAGATCGATGCGCTACTCAATGGCGCGCCGCTGCAGGTGCGCCGCGCGGGCGTGCCGACGCGCATCGAGCCCGGCGACATCGCGGTGCTCGTCAATCGCAACGACGAAGCCGCGCGCATGCAGCGCGAGCTCGCACAGCGCGGCATCGCCAGCGTGACCGCGCTTCGCGAAAGCGTGTTCGGCACGAACGAAGCGAGCGAGATCCTGCGCCTGCTCGAAGCGCTGCTTGCGATCGGCCACGAAAGCCGCTTGCGCGCCGCGCTGGCGAGCGTGCTGATCGGCGTCGATGCGCTCGCGATCGATGCGCTGTCGCGCGACGAGGAGGCTCATCGCGGCTGGCTTGATGCGTTCCAGCGCTGGCGTCAGCGCTGGGCGCGCTTGGGCGCTCTGGAGGTCGTGCGCGAGCTCGTTGCACGCGCGGCACCGCGACTCCTGAAGCTTGCCGACGGCGAGCGCCGGCTCGGCAATTACCTGCAGGTCGCCGAAGAAATCCAGAAAGCGCGCGCGCGCGTGCTCGGCGAAGCGGGCGAGGCCGACTGGCTCGCGCGGCGTATCGACGAAGCCGACGACTTCGACGAGACGCAGCAGCTCCGGCTCGAATCGGACGCCAAGCGCGTGCGCATCATGACGCTGCACAAGGCGAAAGGGCTCGAGTTCGATCTCGTGTTCCTGCCGTTCGCGGGGCTCGCGACCGCCGAGCCGTGGTCCGGCAGCATCGGCCTCGTCGCCGATCGCGTCGATGGGCGGCGCGCGCTGCGCGCGAAGATTCCGGGCCTCGACGACGAGGCGTATGCCGCCGCGGCCGAGCGCGAGCGGCAGGAGCTGCTCTCCGAACAGCTGCGCCTTCTTTATGTCGGTCTCACGCGTGCGCGACATGCGGCGTGGCTCTACGCGGCTTACGTCAATGCGGGCCGCGGCGAAAAACCCGTGCTCGCGTGGTTGTTGCAGGGTGGCAAGGACGGCAAGGTCGCGGGCTCGAACGCGGACGCGATAGACGCCGCGTTCGAGCGGCTCGAGAAAGCGGCGCCGCGCGCGGTCATCCGAAGCCCGCCTCCGGATCTCGTGACGCGCGCGCTCGCGCTGCCGATCGACGATCGCCATGACATCGCGATCCGCGACGCGCACCGCGTACTGCGTCGCGACTGGTGGGTCCACAGCTTCTCGCAGCTCGCGCGCGAGGATGCGGGTGTCGAGATCGACGAGCGCGGCGCCGAGGACGAGCCGATCGAATCGCTCGCGCTCGTAGTCGCGCCGTCGCCCTATGCGGGCGCGCGGTTCGGCAACGCGCTGCACGCGGCGCTCGAGACGATCGACTTCGCGAAGTGGCGCGACTGGGTCGACGATGCGCCGCCGTTGGGCGAAGACGAGGCGTTGCGTCACGCGCTCGGTGCGAACGGTTACGTCGACGACGGTATGACGGGCGGTCTCGCGCCGCTCACCGAGCTCGTGCGCAACACGGTCAACGTGTGTTTGCCCGAAGGTGTCCGGCTCGCGGACATCGCGCTCGCCGACCGCCGAGCGGAGATCGAATTTCATTTCTCGATGCATCCGGTCGCCGTCGATCGTCTGATCGCGCTGTTGCACGAGCACGACGTGCTGCGCGATCGCGACGGGTTCGGCACGCGCGAGCGGCTCGAAGGCCTGATGACGGGTCGCATCGATCTCGTCTATCTGCATGACGGACGCGCATTCTTGCTCGACTACAAAAGCAACCGGCTGCCCGACTATTCCGACGCGAGCATCGCCGGCGCGATGCGGGACAGCGAATACGATCTGCAGTACCTCATCTACACGCTCGCGCTGCATCGCTGGCTGCGCTTCCGGCGCGTCGATTACGACTACGACAAGCACTTCGGCGGCGTGCGGTACCTGTTCTGTCGCGGGCTCGATCCGTCGCGCGCGGATTCGCCCGGAATCTTTGCCGCTCGGCCGTCTCGTGCGCTCATCGACGCGTTGGACGCGTTGCTCGCGCCCTCGCGCAAGGAGGCCGCGTGAACGCGCTCGACCAGTGGCTCCGCGAAGGCTGGCTGCGGCCGATCGATCACGCGCTCGGCGCGAGTCTTGCACGACTGCGCCCGGAAACGCCCGAAGCAGTCGCGCTGGCTGCCGCGCTCGCGAGCCGCGCGCTTGCGTTCGGACACAGCCGCGTTCCGCTCGATCGCGTGACGGAGCTCTTCGCGGAGATCGCGCCCGATCGTGCGCCACCGCCGCTGCCCGCGACGGCGTCGTGGAGCGCCTCGTTGCTCGCATCGCCGTACCTATCCGACGGACGCGACGACGGCAGCGGCCGGCCATTGGTGTTCGCCGCCGGCGGCATTGCGCTGCGCCGTTATCACGACTACGAAGTGCGCCTTGCGCGAGCGTTGCGCGGACTGCGCGGGCCGGTCGAGCCGGCGGTCGATCCAGAATGGCTGCGCGAGCGCATCGCGGCGCTGTTCCCCCGCGAGGCGAATGCGGGACTCGATCGTCAGGCGCTCGCGGCGGCGCTCGCGCAGTTCGAGCGCGTCGTGTTGCTGACCGGGGGGCCCGGCACCGGCAAGACGACGACGGTGGCGCGCGTACTCGCACTCGCAGTCGACGCCGCGCGGCGACGCGATGTCCGGCTCCGCGTCGCGCTCGCCGCACCGACCGGCAAAGCGGCGGCGCGTCTTTCCGAAGCGCTGCGCGAAAGTTATACGCAGCTGCACGCGCAAGGCCGCATCGACGCTGCGCTGCACGATCTATTGCCGCGAGCGGCGAGCACCCTGCATCGTCTTCTCGGCGGCCGGCCGGATTCGGTTCGATTCCGGCATGACGAAGCGCATCCGCTGCCGGCCGATTTTGTCGTCGTCGACGAAGCTTCGATGGTCGATCTGCCGTTGATGTGCAAGCTCGTCACGGCGCTCGCGCCGTCGACGCGCCTGATCCTGCTCGGCGATCGCGATCAATTGCCGTCGGTCGAAACGGGCGACGTGCTGGCGGCGCTGTGCGACGCGGCGGGTCCGGGCACGGCGTGGCCGCGCGCGACGGCGAATCGGCTGGCCGCGGTGCTCGGCGTCGACGTCGAGGAGCGTGCGATGTCGATGCCGCTGACGCGCGTCGAGCTCGATCGCAACCGGCGCCAGTCCGAGGCATTGGATGTGTCCGGCCTCAGCGCCGCGATCCGCAGCGGCGATTCGGAAGCGGCGCTCGCAGGTTTGCGCGCCGATGCGTATCGCGGCGTGCGCTGGCGTTCGGGTCGCGACGCGGCGCTCGCCGCGTTCGTGCTCGAGCACGCGCTGGCGCACCATCGCGAGGTCGCCTGTGCCCCGGATGTCGCGACGGCGCTCTCGATGCTACGTCGCCATCGCGTCCTGACCGCGGTGCGCGAAGGCGAAGCGGGCAGCCGCACGTTGAATGCGCGCATCGCGATCGCGCTGCAGCGTCCGGGTGCGCGCGAAGATGCGTTCTTCCACGGCAGACCGGTAATGATTCGCGAGAACAGCTATCGCCACGGTCTCTATAACGGCGACGTCGGTCTCGTCTGGCTCGATGCCGACGGCGCGATGCGGGTCTGGTTCGAGACCGATTCCGGACCGCGCGCGTGGCTGCCGGCCGCGCTGCCGGCGCACGAAAGCGCGTTCGCGCTGACGGTGCACAAGTCGCAAGGATCGGAATTCGATAACGTCGTGCTCGTCCTTCCCGAGCGCAGCGTGCGCGTGGCGAGTCGCGAGCTTCTCTACACCGGCATCACGCGCGCGCGCCGCTCGCTGACGCTGTGGGCGAACGAAACCGTCCTCGCCGAAGCGATCGCACGCCGCGCGCAGCGTTGGAGCGGCCTCGCCGATCGGCTGCGCAGCGCCGATTCTCAAGACGCGCGTTCTTGAGAATCCCCGCCGCGGCCCCAGCATGAAGGGCGCGGGGCGCAGCCGGAGAATCAGGATGATCGAGCTTTATTACTGGCCGACGCCGAACGGACATAAGATCGCGTTGTTCGCAGAAGAGGCTGGTCTGGACTACGAGATCAAGCCCGTCAACATCGGCAAGGGCGATCAGTTCAAGCCGGACTATCTCGCGATTTCGCCGAACAACAAGATGCCCGCGATCGTCGATCGCGCACCGACGGATGGCGGCGCGCCGATCAGCATATTCGAATCAGGCGCGATTCTTCTGTACCTCGCAGACAAGACCCGACGCTTCATTCCCGCCGATCTTCGCGGCCGCGTCGCGTGCCTGGAATGGCTTTTCTGGCAAGTCGGCGGTCTCGGTCCGATGGCGGGACAGAATCATCATTTCAACCGGTACGCGCCGGAGAAGATTCCGTACGCGATCGAGCGCTACGTCCGCGAGACGGCGCGCCTTTACGGCGTACTCGACAAGCGCCTCGCCGGCCGCCAGTTCATCTGCGGCGAGGACTACACGATCGCCGACGTGGCTTCGTATCCGTGGATCGCTTCCCACGAAGCGCAGGAACAGGATCTCGCCGATTTCCCGAACCTCCAGCGCTGGTTCGAATCGATCAAGGCGCGACCGGCGACGGTGCGCGTCTACGAGCAGGGCGAGAAGATCAACGCTTCCGGGCAGCCGCTGAGCGAGGAAGCGCGCCGTCATCTGTTCGGATTCGGCAAGAAAGACTGATACGTTCGCGCCTCGTGCCGATCGATTCGGTACGAACGGCGCTTTCGTCCAACGCAGCCGTGCAGCGATAATCTCCCGCGTCTCAGGGAGAAATCGATGCGTGTCCTTCTCTGCGCGGTCGCGATGGCGATCAGCGTTCCCGTCATGGCCGAAAAACTCTCGATCGAACGCATCTACGGCGATCCCGATCTCAACGGGCCGAGTCCGCGCGTGCTCAAGATCGCGCCGGACGGGAGCCGCGTGGCGTATCTGCGCGGGCGCGAGGACGATCAGAATCAGCTCGATCTGTGGGTCTACGAAGTGTCGGCGAATGCCGCGCGCCGCCTCGTCGATTCAGCCGCGGTCGGCACGCACGCGGAGCTCTCCGACGCCGAAAAAGCGCGCCGCGAGCGCGAGCGCATCGCGCAGCTCCGCGGCATCGTGTCGTATCGCTGGTCGCCGGACAGCCGCAAGCTTCTGTTCGGCATCGGCGAGCAGCTCTGGCTCTATGATCTCGACGCCAAGCCCGGCGCCGAGATGCGCTCGCTGACGCCGACCGGGCTCGACGTCATCGACGCGCAGGTGTCGCCGCGCGGACATTTCGTGTCGTTCGTCAGCAAGCAGAATCTCTACACGATCGATCTCAAGACCGGGCTCAGCTATCAGCTGACGCGCGACGGCAAGGGCCTCGTGCACAACGGCGAAGCCGAGTTCGTCGCACAGGAGGAAATGGATCGCTCGACCGGCTACTGGTGGGCGCCGGACGATTCGGCGATCGCGTTCGAGCGTTACGACGAATCCGGCGTCGACGAAGTCAAACGCACCGAGGTCTACGCCGATCGCACCGAAACCGTATCGCAGCGCTATCCCGCCGCCGGGCGAGCCAACGTCAAAGTGCAGCTCGGCCTCGTCAAACCGCGCAGCGATCGCGCGCGCTGGATCGATCTCGGCCGCGATCGCGACATCTATCTTGCGCGCGTCGCGTGGACGCCGGATGCGAGCGCGATCGCGTATCAGCGCGAGACGCGCGATCAGCGGTTGCTCGAATTGCGCATCGTGGACGTGTCGGGTCTGTATCAGCACACGCTGCTCAGCGAGACGAGCCCGACGTGGATCAATCTCCACGACGACCTGCGCTTCCTCAAGAACGAGGATGCGCTGATCTGGGCATCCGAGCGCGACGGCCACAAGCATCTCTACGTGTTCGGAACCGGCGGCCGCGAGCGCCGCGCGTTGACGCGGGGCGACTGGGACGTCGACAAGCTGCTCGCCGTCGACGAAGCCGCGGGCCTCGTCTATTTCAGCGCAGGTCGCGAAGATCCGCTGCAGCAGAACGTCTACGCCGCGCGTCTCGACGGCAGCGATGCGGCGTCGCCACGACGCATCAGCAACGGCGATGGCTGGCACGACGTGGTGTTCGGCGAAAGCGCGGCCGCGTACATCGACAGCTATTCCGATCCAGCGACGCCGCCTCAGGTGTCGCTGCGCAAACCCGACGGCAGCCTCGTCGCGTGGATCGAGCACAACGAATTGAAAGCCGGACATCCGTACTGGCCGTACAACGACAACCGCATCGATCCGGAATTCGGCACGCTCGCGGCCGACGACGGCCAGAAGCTCTACTACCGCGTCTACAAGCCCGGCAATTTCGATCCGAAGAAACGCTATCCGGTCTTCATGACGTACTACGGCGGACCCGGACGCCAGTACGTCAATCGCGCCTGGGGCAATCATTTCGAGCAGTACATGGCGCAGCACGGCTACGTCGTGTTCGCGCTCGACAACCGCGGCACGCCGCGTCGCGGCCGCGCGTTTTCCGACGCGATCTTCAAGGAGCTCGGCAAGGTCGAAGTCGCCGACCAGCTCGCCGGCATCGCGTGGCTCAAGCAGCAGCCCTACGTCGACGCGCAGCACATCGGCGTGTTCGGCTGGAGCTACGGCGGCTACATGACGTTGATGCTGCTCGCCAAAGGTTCGGACCAGATCGCCGCCGGCGTCGCCGTCGCGCCGGTCACCGACTGGACGCTCTACGACACGCACTACACCGAGCGCTACCTCGACACGCCGCAGAAAAACGCCGACGGCTACGAGCGCTCCGGCGTCGAGCACTGGCTCGCCGGACTCAAGTCACCTCTGCTGCTCGTCCACGGCATGGCCGACGACAACGTGCTGTTCGCGAACTCGACGAAGCTGATGGCGGATCTGCAGAAGCGCGGCACGCAGTTCCGATTGATGACGTATCCGGGCGGCAAGCACGGCTTGTCGACGCCGGCGATGAGAAAGCACGTCTATACGCTGATCACGGATTACTTCGACGAAATGCTGAAGTCCGCGCGCTGATCACCTCTTCCGCCACCCGCGCAAAGCAAACGCCGCCGGGCTAACCTTGTCGGATGGCCCGCCTGCTCTACCGCTTCGGCGAATCCACCGTCGACCCGGCGGCGCGCGAGCTCCGCCGCGGCGGGACGCCCGTCACGCTGTCGCCGAAGGTGTTCGATTGCCTCGCGTATCTCATCGATCATCGCGATCGCGCGGTCGGACGCGACGAATTGATCGCCGCGGTGTGGGGACGCGTAGACGTCAGCGATGCGCTGCTCGGCCAAACCGTGCTGAAAGCGCGGCGCGCGGTCGGCGACACGGGCGACGAGCAGAATGCGATCCGGACGATTCCGCGTTTCGGCTATCGCTGGGTCGCCGAGGTCGAAGTCGAGGAATTGCCGGATCTGCCGAGGCGTATCGAGCCGAAGCCGCCGTTGCCGGCGGTCGTCGCCGATGACTGGATCGCCGAAGCGGACGACGAGGCGCGCCAGCCGGCCATGGCTGCTGTAGGCGGCCGCCAGCGCACGCCGCTTCTGATTGCAGCAGCGGTCCTCATCGCAATCGCAGCGGCATCCGCATGGATCGCCGCCTCGCATCGCCGAGACGCAGCGCCGGTTGCGACGTCGCCGGCGAAGCACGACGCGGCAACGGTCACGGCCGTGCTTCCGGTCATCGTCGAAGCCGGGCCCGAGTGGTCGTGGCTTCGCCTCGGCTTGATGGATCTCATCGCCGAACGACTGCGCAACGCCGGCATGACCGTCGTTCCGAGCGACAACGTCGTCGCTGCGGCGCGCTCCGCGGGCACCGACGCGAACGCGATCGCGCAAGCCGTGCACGCGGCCACCGGCGCGCAGCAACTGGTCATGCCGAAGGCGACGCTCACCGCGACCGGCTGGCGCATCCATTTCGACGTGCACGCCGACGGCGTCGATCGCGAGCTCGATACGCATCACGAAGACGCGGTCGTCGCCGCGCGCTCGGCGGCGATGCAACTGCTCGACCGGCTCGGCAAATCCGCCGGCGCCGAGACCGGCGGCGACATGGTTTCGCTCACCGTGATCTTGCAGCGCGCCGAGGCTGCGATGCTGAGCGACGACATCGCCGGCGCGCGTCGCATCCTCGATGCCGCGCCGCCCGCGCTGCACGATACGCCGGAGCTTCAGCTGCGCGGGGTGCTGGTGGAGATTCGTGCCGGCGAGATGGCCGCGGCGCGACAAAAGGTCGATGCGCTGCTCGCGGCCGTCCATGCGGAAACCGATGCGGCCGTGCGTGCGCGTGCGCTCACGGCCGCGGGCACGATCGCCGTCCACGCCGGCAACATCGCCGAGGCATTGCGCCGCTGCGAGGAGGCGATCGCCTTGCTGGCCGATCGCAACGAGCCTGCGGCGATGGGGCGCGCTTACACCGGATGCGGCGTCGCTCGCGCGCGCAGCGGCGATTTCGACGCGGCGATGGCGGATTTCGCCAACGCGCGCGTCGCGCTGGAAATCACCGGCGACACGCTCAGCATCGCGCGCATCGAGGCGAATGAAGGCTTCATGGAGATGACGCGCGGCCGCTACGCCGAGGGCGCGGCGATCATGCGGCGGTCCGAGGAGCGGTTCCAGCGCTTCGGCGGGCGCACCGACGTCGTCATGGTGATCGGCGATCAGGTGCTCGCCCAATTGGCGCTCGCGCAGCCCGCCGAGGCGCTGGCGACCAGCGAGCGCGGCTGGGCGCTCCGAGGACAGCTCGAGAACATCGACATGCGCCGTTCGCTCGACGTGCAGCGCGCGCGTGCGCTGGCCGCGAACGGGCGCACCGGCGAGGCGTCCGCGTTGCTTGCGGCGACGGTGAACGAGGCGACGCCGGGACAGGACGATGCGTTGCTCGGTCTCGCGCGCTCGGCTCAGGCGCGCATCGAGCTTGCGACAGGACGGCCGGACGCGGCGGTCGATCATGCGCGCGCCGCGGTTGCGGCGCTGCCGGGTCCGGACGATGCGCGCGAGCGCGCCATCGCATGGCTCACGCTCGTGCGTGGCCTGCGCGCGATGCGCGATGCGGATGCCGCCGTCGAGGCCGGCCGATTTTCCACGTGGTCGGAGGCGACGGCGATCGCCGCCGCCCAGGTGTACGCCACACTCGCGCTGGCCGAGCAGGCGTCGGGCCGCGCCGACGCGGACGCCGCGTACGCGCGCGCGCTGCAATCGGCCGAGCTTGCGGGCGTGCCCGCCGACATCATCGAAGTCGCGCTGTCGTGGGGCGGCGCGCTGATCGATGCCGGCGATCTCGAGCGCGCCAGCGCCGTCGTCGGCCGCGTCGCACGCTGGGCCGCGGCCGATTTCGCCAGCAGCGTGTTGCAGGCGCGCCTCTATCTCGCGCTCGATCGCACCGACGCGTGGCGCGAGGCGCTGCGCCGCGCGCAAAGCCTTGCCGGCGAGCGACCGATCCCGCCATCGGCGTTGCGCGCGCCGCTCGGCTCATCGACGGTGCCGCAGCGCTGACGCTCTTCGCAACTCGCTGAAATCACTGGGATTCACGAAGCGATAGGGAAGCGCTAACAGACCGCGAGTGTGCGTGCGGTCGCGTGTCCGCAAGGTGCGCTCCGGCTCCGCGGCCAGCCTGTCGAATTCCTCGCGTCCTTCGGATGGAAGACCTCGTGCGCGTTGGCGCTCGCGACGACACGCGACTCGCCGCGGAACCGGTCCGTCCTAGAGGAGACGATTCGAAATGGCAGTCAGCAGAACCGCCGTCGTTGCGACGGCAAGTCGATTCATGCGCTACGGCCTTGCGGCGGCCACGATGCTCGTGCTCGCCGCGATGGCTTCGGCGCGCGCCGCATCGCCTGATCATGTCGCGGGCGACGCCGACTGGATCGAGCAGAAAGTGTTCGACAGCGCCGGCGCCGGCTACGACCACTTCGGCACCGGCGTCGCGATCTCCGGCACGACCGCGTTCATCGCCGCGCCCGAAGTCATGATCGACGGCCATTCGTCGCAAGGCCGCGTCTACGTCTACGACCAGGCAGCCGACGGCACCTGGACCCAAACTCAGATGCTCACCGCGAGCGACGGCGCGGAATTCAACGAGTTCGGCTGGGCGATCGCGTTCTCGGGCGACACCGCCGTCATCAGCGCGATCAATGCGAAGATCGGCGACAACATTTCGCAAGGCGCGGCGTACGTCTTCAAACGCGCCGACGACGGCACCTGGAGCGAGACGCAGAAGCTCGTCGCCAGCGACGGTCATGCGGTGGACTGGTTCGGCAACGCGGTCGCGCTGTCGGACGATACGATCGTCGTCGCGGCTTACGGCTCGCACTACAACGATCAGGCGATGCGCGGAGAAGTCTACGTGTTCGCCGACGTCGGCGGCACCTGGACCGAAACACAGCAGCTCGTCGCGAGCGACGGCGCCAGCGGCGACCAGCTTGGTCTCAGCGTCGCGATTTCCGGTTCCACCGTTCTCGCGAGCGCACCCGGTGCGCGGATCGACGATCGTTACGCGCAAGGCGCCGTCTACGCGTTCGCCAACGTCGGCGGCGTCTGGAGCGAAACGCAGAAGCTCGTTGCGGACGACGGCGTGGAAAGCGACCAGCTCGGTACCTCGATCGCGATCGACGGCGACACCGCGCTGATCGGTGCGATGTGGTACCACGGCGGCCATGGCGCGGTGTACGTGTTCAACCGCGCGGGCGACACGTGGAGCCAGGCGCAGCGGCTCGGCGCCAGCGATGGTGTCGACGGCATCGACGGCATCGGCCTTCCCGACAGCGACAACTTCGGCATGACGATCGCGCTGCACGGCGGCAGGGCGCTCGTCGGCGCGGACAACATCACTGTCGGCGACAACCAGGGGCAGGGCGTCGTCTATCAGTTCCAGAACACGGGCGGCAGCTGGACCGGCTCGCACACGTTCGACGCGAGCGACGGCGTCGCGCTCGATTATTTCGGCTCCGCGGTTGCATTCGACGGCGCAAACGTCCTCATCGGCGCGTTCGGCTACACGCCGGATTTCGATCACTACCAGCAAGGCTCGGCGTACTTCTTCCGCCACGTCGTCACCGGCATTCCGGCATCCGAGCGCGCGGCGCTGATCGATCTCTACAACAGCACCAATGGCGCGGGCTGGTGGGATATGACCGGCTGGATCGGCGAGCCCGGCACCGAGTGCAGCTGGACCGGCGTCACGTGCGACGACAGCGGCACGACCGTCATCGGTCTTGCCTTCGATCTCACCAACATGATCGGAACGTTGCCGCCGTCGCTGAGTGCGCTGACGAATCTCGTCTCGCTGCAGATCAGCGATCAGAGTGGACTCACCGGCGAGATTCCGCCGCTGACCGGCTTGGCGCAGCTGCAATCGATCAACCTCGGATACAACGCGCTGACGGGCCCGCTGCCGTCGCTCGCGGGACTTTCGAATCTCCAGTCGGCGATCTTCAGCGGCAATCAGCTGACCGGCGAGATTCCTTCGCTCGAAGGGCTCGGCAGCCTCCAGTGGTTCGCGGCCTCCGGCAATCAGCTCAGCGGCCATCTTCCGCCGCTCGATGGGCTCGATGCGCTGACCGGCTTCTACGTCGACTACAACCAGCTCACCGGCACATTGCCGACGCCGCCCGCAAGCCTCGGCCAATATGGCGCCGCGCTCTGCCCCAACTATTTCGACGCCATCGAATCGGCGGAATGGGATTTCATCACCGGCATCACGCCCTGGTACCAGGACTGCACGACGCCCTTGCCCGACGCGGTCTTCAGCAACGGATTCGACGGCGACGCGCCGTAAGCCAGGCTCGGATCCGCAACCCCAGGCGGAATCGGCAATGAGGCGCGGTCACGAAGGCCGCGCCTCGTTCTTTCAGAAGCGTCCCGCCTGATAGTCGCGCACCGCTTGCGCGATCTGCTCCTGAGTATTCATCACGAACGGTCCGTACTTCGCGACGGGCTCGTTCAATGGTTTGCCGGCAACGAGGATCAGCCGAGTCGGCTCTGCTGCCGAAATCAGCACATCCTCGCCGTCGCGTTCGAGCACGGCGAGCTCACCGCGTTCGATGCGACCCGAACCGATCGACGCAGCGCCACCGTAGACATACGCGAACGCGTTATGCGTCGACGGCACCGGCACGTGAATGCGCGCGCCGGCGGCAAGCTCGATGTCGAGATAGGTCGGATCGACGGCGACGCCGCTGACCGGACCTTCGGTGTCGCCGAAGCGTCCGGCGAGCACGCGCACCTTCGCTCCGTCGCCGGCATCGACGAGAGGAACGCGCTCCGGCGCGATGTCCTGATAGCGCGGCGCGGTCATCTTGTCGCGCGCGGGCAGGTTGACCCACAACTGGAACCCCCACATCAAGCCGTTTTCCTGCTCGGGCATTTCCGAATGCACGATGCCGCGGCCGGCGGTCATCCATTGCACGCTGCCCGGCGTCAGCAGGCCGGAATTGCCCTGATTGTCGCCGTGGCGCATGCGCCCGGCCAGCATGTAGGTGACCGTCTCGAAGCCGCGATGCGGATGATTCGGGAAGCCGCCGATGTAGTCGGAAGCGCTGTCCGAACGGAATTCGTCGAGCAAGAGGAACGGGTCCAGCATGTCGAGATCGCGCTGGCCGATCACGCGCGTCAGCTTGACGCCGGCGCCGTCGGAGGTCGGAATGCCGCGGATCACGCGGGCGACGCGGCGGGAAGTGGTGATGGCATTCATGTAAGGATCTCCAGCGAACCAAGGCTCGCAAGATGCGGTTCGCGCGATGCGGCCACAAGCATCGCTGCGAGAACGGCGTGGGTCATCCGGTGAACGACTGCTTTCCCTTCTCGTGAGGACGCTTTCGCGAAATTTCCCTCACCCGCGCTGCGCGCGGCCTCTCCCGCAAGCGGGAGAGGCGAACTTCTAGTGCACCCAGCGTCCACCGCGGCGGCGTGGGCGGTAGCGCGGCTCGCCGGCGGCATGTTGCGCACGCTCTTCGCTGGTCGGGGGATGATCGCGCCAGTAGTCGGCGATCGCGCCGACCGCGTTCGGGATCTGCGCGAGGCATTCGTCGTAGTCCTCTTCGGACAGCGGCGCGAACTCCGCGTCGCTCTCGAACACGCCGTCGTCGATCGCGAGCGCGATGATCGGGCCGAGCAATTCCATCAATTCCGAATCCGAGCCGAGCCGGCCTTCCCACACGGGCGCGCGCAAGTCGATGCCGCGCGAGAAACCTTCGCACCATCCGCGCGAGGTGAATGCGGTGCTGCCGTCGTCGGTGTCGATCTCGCCGAGGATCGGCTCGTACGTGCCGGTTTCGAGCTCCGGCGAGATCGCATCGTTGAGGCGCGCGAGCAAGGTCAGCACGCGCTCGCCTTCGCCGGTGTCGACGAAGGGTTCGTGCAGCACTTCGGGCAGCCATTCGTCCGGCGTCGCCGGTGCGGGGCCGATCGCGAGCGCGGTCAGGAGACCGTGCACGCCGTCGAGCAGAAGATCCTCGTCGCCGCCGTGACCACGCAGGAACTTGTCGAGCTCCTCCAGATCCTCGTCGCTCGGAGATACGGGCCAGTCAGCGGACATCGGCGATTTCCATTAGAACGGGGGTGTGATCCGACGCGCGTTCCCACGTGCGCGGATCGCGGTCGATGACGCTCGATCGCGCGACGCCGCGCAGCGCTTCGCTGATCAGGATCAGGTCGATGCGCAAACCAAGATTGCGGCGGAACGCGGCCTGGCGGTAGTCCCACCAGCTGTAGTGTCCCGCTTCTTCGTTGAACAGGCGAAAACTGTCGACGAGTCCGACATCGAGCATGCGCTTCAGCGCCTCGCGCTCGGGCGTCGAGCACAACACCTGCTCGTGCCACGCGGCGGGATCGTGCACGTCGCGATCGTCCGGCGCGATGTTGAAATCGCCCATGACGACGAGGCGCGGATGACGGCGCGCTTCCTCGGCGAGGTACGACGTCACCTTCGCGAGCCAGTCGAGCTTGTACGCGTATTTCTCCGTGCCGACGGCGTGGCCGTTGACGACATAGAGATTGACGACGCGAATGTCGCCGACCGTCGCCGAGAGGATGCGGCGCTGCGGATCCTCGAAGCCGTCGATGCCGTGGCGCACGTCGCTGATCGGCATGCGCGAGAGGATCGCGACGCCGTTGTACGTTTTCTGTCCCGAGAACGCGGCGTGATAACCCGCTTCCTCGAGCGCGGCCACCGGAAACTTGGCGTCTTCGAGCTTGGTTTCCTGCAGCGCGATCACATCGGGTTTCGCTTCGGCGCACCAGCGCGTGAGGTGCGGCAGGCGCACATTGAGCGAGTTGACGTTCCAGCTGGCTATTCGCATCGGGGATTCGAAGGTCTCGATCGTGAAGCGCATCGCTGCGCCGCGTCATTCGACATGGGTTCGTCCGTTGGCGAGAACAATGGCGTCCGCAGGGGCGCCATTGTGCCTGCCGAGCGCCATTGCGCAATCGCCGGCACGCGAACGCTCCCCTCGCGGGTGTAAAACGGATCGGAAGCTTCGCGAAAGGGTCGCGGCAACCGCGTAACAACATGATCGCGGAACGCCGGTGACACAATCGTACGGCGATCGCGCCGCGCCGCGCCGCTTCGCTCGATTCTGCTATCAGAGGCTCGCGATACCATGACTCATCGTCCTTCGCTGTCGCTTTTCCTCGCGCTCGCCGTCGCCGGCGGCGCCGCTCACGCGCAATCCGTCGTCACCGCCCATACGACCCGAAGCGGCGTCGAGCTTCGTCCCGCTCCGTTCGCCTCGACGTTGATTCCAAACCCGCGCCACGTGCGCGCGCCCGCCGGAACCGGCACCTGCAGCGCGACGCCCGTCGACTGGCAGGGACAGGCGCTGCCCGACGGCGAATTGGGCACGCTGGATCCGGTTGCATTCGTGCATTCGGCGACGATCAACAATGGCGGCCGCATCGCGATCGCCGCGCACGTCGACAACGCCGATCGCAATCAGGGCATCTTCACGGCCGATGCCGATGGCCTCCACATCGTCGCCTTGGGCTGCGGCGACGGTGGCGGCAGCGGGAATCCAGGTACCTGCGGCGATCCGACGCCGATCGGCGGCACCTTCGGCGGCGTCTTCCTCGATACGTTCGCCACACCGGCGATCAACGACAACGGCGACGTGCTGTTCATCGCGGACGTCGCCGGCGGCTCGTCTGCGCGCGGGCTCTTCCTGTATCAAGCCGCCGAAAACGCGATCGTGAAAGTCGCCGCGGAGGGCGATCCCTCGCCGCTCGGCGGCACGCTCACGACCTTGGGCATGGGCAGTATCAACAGCGCCGGCACGATCGCGTTCCTCGCCAACACGGACGGCGCGCAGATCTCCGACATCCTCCTGTGGCAGGACGGCGTCGTCACCAAGTACGTCGCCGCGGGCGATGACGTTCCGGGCGGCGGCACGTTCGCGATGCTCGGCACCGAGCTCTGGGGTTATGCCGACGGCTCGTACCTCGCCGGCGGCCCGATTCCCGCGATCAACGAAGAAGGCCAGATCGCATTTCGCGGCATCGTCAGCGGCGTGCCCGGTACGGACCGCGGCCTCTTCCTCGGCACCGGCGACACGCTCGAATGGCTGATAAGCGCCGGCGACGACGCGCCGGACAGCGGCACCTACATCGATTTCCAGGCGCCCGCGCTGAACAGCAGCGGAGAGATCGCGTTCTTCGCCGATACGAGCACGACCTCGGCCTGGTTCGCGGGCAGTTCGGCGAGCTGGCGTCGCATCGTCGCCGGCGGCGACGAGATCGAGGGCGGCAGCGTCGACGGCCTCGCCTTCTCGCGCAATCCGATGAGCTCGATCGCGGACAACGGCGATGTCGTGGTCTGGGTCAGCCGCATGGTCGGCTCGAACGATCGCGGCACGACGATGATCGTGCATCCGGATTCGAGCGTCACGCTGCTCGCCGTGCAGGGCGACGACACCGGATTCGGCGGCATCTGGGGCGGCTCGATGGATGCGTGGCCTTCGATCAACGACGCCGGCCAGGTACGCATGGGCTCGGCGACGCCGGGCTTCGGCGCTGCGCTGAGCGCGGACGTGGTGTTCACGTGCGCCGGCAACGATACGATTTTCGCTGACGGGTTCGACGGCCCGCCGGCGGGGTGACTGGCGAGTAGGAAGCACGTCGTTCCCTCTCCCGCTAACGGGAGAGGGGACCTCGGACCGCGTTAGCGGCTCGAAGCTTCTTCGGCGCGCGCAACCCACGCTCGCAGGCAGGCGCGCGCCTGGCGAAACCTCAGGCTAGGCCGTAGCTGCGCAGCAACGCGTCGGGTTGCGGCTCGCGTCCGCGGAACTCGATGAAGCTCTCCAGCGCGGGCCGCGAGCCGCCGACGGCGAGGATCGATTTGCGGTACGCATCGCCGACGTCGCGATTGAAGATGCCTTCGTGCTCGAAGCGATCGAACGCATCGGCCGAAAGAACTTCGGCCCAGAGATAACTGTAGTAACCCGCCGCGTAGCCGCCGGCGAAGATGTGCGTGAACGCGTGCGGAAACCGTTGCCATGCCGGTGGATGGATGACCGCAACTTCATTGCGCACTTCATCGAGGATTTGAAGCACGCGCACGCCGCGCGCGGGATCGAATTCGCGATGGATGCGGAAATCGAACAGCGCGAACTCGAGCTGGCGCACGAGGAAAAGCCCAGCGTGGAAATAGCGCGCGGCCTGCATGCGCGCGAACAATTCGTCCGGAAGGCGCTCGCCGGTTTGATAGTGGCGCGCGAAAAGATCGAGCGCCTCGCGCTGCCAGCCGAAGTTCTCCATGAACTGGCTCGGGAGTTCCACGGCATCCCATTCGACGCCGCTGATACCCGAGACGCCGGGATAGTCGACTTCGGTCAGGAGATGATGCAGTCCGTGGCCGAACTCGTGGAACAAGGTCAGCACGTCGTCATGCGTCAAGAGCGAAGGCGTCGTCGCGGTCGGCGGCGCGAAGTTGCAGGTCAGGAACGCGACCGGCAATTGCGTGCGGCCTTCGTGGCGGAAGCGGCTGACGCACACGTCCATCCACGCACCGCCACGTTTGCCGGCGCGCGCGTAGAGATCGACGTACGCGCCCGCGAACACTTTCCCGTTCGCGTCGACGAGATCGTAATAGCGCACGTCCGGATGCCAGACGTCGACGCCGTCGCGACGGCGCAAGCTCACGCCGAACACGCGCTCGGTGATCGCGAACAATCCGTCGATGACGGGATCGAGCGCGAAATACGGTTTCAATTCTTCTTCGCTGAGCGCGTACTTGCGCTCGCGCAGTTTCTCCGACGCATAGCCGACGTCCCACGGCTCGAGATCGGCGAGCGCGAGCTCTTTCGCGGCGAATTCGCGAAGCTCGGCGAGCTCGCGTTCCGCGACCGGTTTCGCGCGCGCGGCAAGATCGTGCAGGAACGCGAACACGGCATCCGGCGACGGCGCCATCTTGGTCGCCAGCGATTCCTCGGCGGAATCATGGAATCCGAGCAGTTGCGCCGCTTCGTGGCGCAGCGCGACGATCTTCTCGATGCGCGCGGAATTGTCGAAGCGCATCGCATCCGGACCCTGGTCCGACGCGCGCGTCTGGTACGCGCGATAGACGCGCTCGCGAAGCGCGCGATCGTCCGCGTACGTCAGCACGGCTTGCACGCTCGGCTGCTTCAGCGTGACGCGCCAGCCTTCGGTGTCCTTCTCTTCGGCATAGGCGCGCAGCACCGCGCGGCCGGATTCGGGAATGCCGGCGAGCGCGGATTCGTCCGTGATCGACTCGCTCCATGCGTCGGTCGCGTCGAGCACGGCGTTCTCGAAATCGGTCGAAAGCTTGGCGAGCTCGTTCGCGATCTCGCGAAAGCGCGAGCGCGCGGGCTCTTCCAACGCGACGCCCGACAGGCGGAAATCGCGGAGCTCATGCTCGACCAAAGTGCGCGCCGCGCGCGGAAGTGTCGCGAAACCGTTCGTGTCGGCGACGGCGCGCACCGCGGCGTACAGCTCGCGATTCTGGCCAAGCTCGCTCGCGTGCTCGACGATCTTCTCCTGCGCCGCCGCGTAAGCCTCGCGCAGCGCTTCGGAATCCTTGACCCCGTGCAGATGCGACACCGGCGACCAGGCGCGGTTGAGGCGATCCTCGAGCTCTTCGCCGAGCAGGATCACCGACGCGAAATCGCGCGGCGCGCCGGCGGCCAGCAGCGTGTCGATGCGCGTGCGGTAGTCGGCGAGCACCGCATCGACGGCGGGTTCGACGTGCGCCGGCGTGATCGCGGAAAAACGCGGCAGGCCTTCGGTTTCGAGCAGGGGATTCGTGGCGGACATGGGCGACGGAGGCGAGGACTCGGCCGATCAACTTGGAGCAGCGCGGCGCTGAAATCAAGCCGCGGGCACGGCCCGCGGTCCGCGCAATGGTAGGCTTGCCGGAGTTTCAGCTCTGCGACGTTTCATGAATATCCGACCTTATCAGGGCGCGCTGCCGCGTCTCGCCGCTCACGTTTACATCGACCCCGCCGCGCACGTGATCGGCGACGTCGAGATCGGCGAGGACGCCTCGCTCTGGCCGTGCGCCGTCGCGCGCGGCGACGTGCACTACATCCGCATCGGCGCGCGCACCAACGTGCAGGACGGCGCCGTGCTGCACGTGACGCACGACGGCGAATACACGCCCGGCGGTTTTCCGCTGATCATCGGCGCCGACGTCACCATCGGCCACGCGGCCGTCGTGCACGCCTGCACGATTGGCGATGCGTGCCTGATCGGAATGCACGCGACCGTGCTCGACGGCGTCGTCGTCGGCCGCCACAGCATGATCGGCGCCGGCGCGGTCGTGACGCCGGGCAAGCAAGTTGGCGAAGGCGAGCTCTGGGTCGGCAATCCAGCGCGTCGCGTGCGCATGCTGTCGGACGAGGAGATCCAGCGGCTGTATTACTCGGCGCAGCATTATGTGCGCCTCAAGAATCGCTATTTACAGCCGGCGGTGAGCGCAGCGGCGCATCAACGCTAGGGCAGCGTTGCGATCTCGAGCGCGCGCAACGTTCGTCGTGTTCGCTCGAAAGCGTCCCCGCCAGCAGCCGGCATTCGCCTCAAGAACCATCGGCCTCCGCCAGGCTCCAGCACATGGCCAGCAGCGACATGCCGGCCAGCGCGAGCAGCAAGGCAATGGCCGGCGCCGACAGTTCGCCGTGAACCCAGTCGCGCCAGCCGAGGTGAAACATCGGTGTGGACGACAGGCTCAGTGCACACGCTGCCGCCCCGGCCGCTATGCCGCTCCACAGCGGCCATGCGGGGCGCCGCGGCCGTGCGGGCAGGCGCTGCATCACGCGATCGCAGAAGCCGTCGTCGGGCACCGCGCCTTCGAACTGCCGTCGCAGCAGCGCGTCGATCGCGTCGTCTTCGTGGGAATGGGTCATGCCGGATTCTCCTGCGCGGTTCCGGCGTGCCACGCCGCCAACCACGATTTCAGTTTCGCCTTGCCGCGCGTCGCGTGGCTTTTCACTGTGCCCAGCGGCATGGCGAGCACGAAGGCCGCTTCTTCGTGACTCAGGCCCAGTTGCACGCAATGCAGCAGCACGGCTTGTTCGGTGTCGGACAGGCGGCGCAGCGCACGCTCGAAGTCCAGTTGCAGGTCGACCGGATGAGCCGGCGCGGCCGGTGGCTCGACTTCGTCGACATCGTCGGTAAGCTCCGATTTCCTGCGCTGTGCCTGCAGAAAACAGGACCATGCAATGCGGTACAGCCACGTGCGGAATGCCGCATCGCCACGGAACTGGTCCAGTTTGCGCCACGCGAGCAGGAAGACTTCCTGAGCGATGTCGTCGGCCGCGGCCTCGTCACCGTGCAGGAGGCGACGCAGCTGAGCACGCACCATGCCCTGGTGCCTGCGCATCAGTTGCTCGAACGCGCGCCGGTCGTCGTCCAGCAGGACCCGCGCCACCAATGCCCGATCGACGCGCGCTTCAGCGGCGCTGTCAGCCACGCGCGCTCTCGCGCCGGTTGAACCACCAGCTCGCCAGATAGCCCAGGCCGGTCATCAGCGGCAGCAGGCCGAGGCCCCAAAGTTGGCTGACGTGCGTGCCGTTGCCGTTGAACTCGCCCGGCAAGGCGAGAAACATCGCCATCACGCCGAGGCCGCCGCCGATCAGCACGAGCGCGCGGCGTCGTTCCACGTCGCCCGGCTGCGATTCCACGAGCAGTTGCGGCGGCAGTTCCACGCCCTTGTCGGCCAGTTGCAGCAAGGTGCGATAGCGTGCCTGCGTCTGCCGATCGCGGTAGCGGAGCGTGATCAGGATGATCAGCACGGGTGCGGCCAGCACGATGAGGGGAATGAAGATGAATTCCATGGTCTCGCTCCAAAAGTGGATTGCTTGAGAAGTAAATGATCGGCTAGGCGACGCGCGCCCTCAGGGCTTGGCGCCTTCAGCGGCGAGCAGGTCGGCGATGCGTTCGGTGAGGAGCCATGCCTGCCCCGGCCCCTCGTTGCTGGTCAGTACGACGTCGGCGTTGCTCTCCCAGATCATCGCCAGGTTCGCGTCCGTACCCTCGATGCCGCCGGCATGCCCGCGAACGTGGCGGCCGTGGGAGAGCCGGTCGCCGAAACCTGCCGCATAGCCGCCGGGACCGGCGGGCACTTCATCGTCGAACATTTTCGCCAACGTCGCCGGCTGGACCAGCTTGCCCTCGCGCAGTGCCCTGGCAAAGCGCAACAGGTCGGCATTGTTCGAGTACCCGCCGCCGGCCGGGCCGCCCTTCAACGGGATTTTCATCCAGTCCGCCTTCCATTCGCTGGAGAACAGCCCTTCGTGGAAATAACCGACCGCCAGTTTCGGGGTGACATCGTCGAGGTTGTCGAATCCGCTCGCGTCCATGCCGGCCGAGGCGAAGACGTGGTGCTCGATGTAGTCGAAATAATTTTCGCGGGAGACGTTCTCGACAATGCGGCCGAGCAGGACATAGCCGGCGTTGCTGTAGTTCCAGTCCTTGCCCGGGTCGCTGACCTTGGGCTGGCGCGCGATGAGATCGAGATAGTCGGCCGGGTCGACGAACTTTTCGCGTTGCCGAAAGAACTCGGGAACGAAGAAATCGCCCAATCCCGCCGTATGGTGCAGCAGCTGCCACACGGTGATCTTCTTCGCCGCTTCGTGATCGGGATATTCGGGTACTCGCTGCGCGAGCGTGTCGTCCCACGACAGCTTGCCGGCCTCGACGAGTTGGGCGATGGCCACGGCGGTGAACATCTTGTCCATCGAGCCGATGTGGAACTTCGTCTGACGGTCGATCGGTACGCCGAAGCGCCGCTCGGCCAGGCCGCGGCATTCGTCGATCACGGTTTCGCTGCCGTCGACGACGGTCAGGCAACCGGAGAAATCGTTCGTGCGCACGAGCTTGTCCAGCGTGGCGTGGACCAGGCGCTTGAGTTCGCTGCGAGATACCGCGTCCTTCGGCCAGTCGGCGTAGAGCGCCGGATCGTCCATCGGCACCATCTCCGCATGCGCGAAGCGGCCGGGGTGCGACGCATCGCTGCCGAGCACGAACACCGCCAGGCGTCCGCTGCGACGCGCCTTCACGGTCAGGACGAACATGCCCTGCTGGTCGTGCGCGTCGGTCAGGTCCACGCCGCCACTGTCGCGTATCGCTTCGGCAAGGTTCGTCACGAAACCCGCCTGCTCGGTCGCATCCATGTCCGGCGACAGGATCGTCGGCGCCCAGCTGCGGATCTGCTCGGGGCTGTCGGTATTCACGTGCTCGATCAGCGCGGCGCCGAGCTTGCCTTGCGGCGTGTCCGGCAGAGTCGCCTTGGGGCTGGCGATTGCGGAGGCGGCGCAGAACGAGGCAGCCAGCGCGAGCGCGGCGCGCACGCCGTATTTGCCGGAATGGGACAACGCGATCGGTTTGTCGGATTTCATCGACTGCACTCCTGGACAGGATCGATCCACTGCGGGAGACGACCTGTCGGTTGGATTGGAAAGCCTGGGTGGACCGCGCAACGGCGGTGTCGAAGGCTTGGATGCGTCGATGCGTGCGATTGGATTCAATCGTGGAGATCGGAACGGGCGGCGTCGCCGCCGGCGGACGAATCAGCGCGGCCGCGTCGCCGCATCCAGTTCGGCGAGGTAGCGCATGGCCTCGTCGCGGTCGCCGCCGCACATCGACTGCGAAGGCCGCAGGCGTCGACAGACCTCGGGCCGTTCCGGCTGGCCGAAGAGGCGGCAGCGGAATTGATCGTCGAGCTGCGTGCAGCGCACGCCGGCCGGCTTGCCGTCGGGCATCCCGGGAATCGGCGATGAGATCGACGGCGCGATGCAGCACGCGCCGCAGCCGCTGCGGCATTCCATCGCGTTCATCCGATACCTGCGCGGAGCGCATCGTAGATGGCGTTCGTATCCGGCGTCTTGCCGTGCCAGATGGCGAACGATTCGGCGGCCTGCTCGACGAGCATGCCGAGCCCGTCGCTCGCGCGCGCGACGCCTGTCTCGCGCGCCCACGCGAGAAATGGCGCGGCCGCGCTGCCGTACGAAAGGTCGTAGCAAACGCTGTGCGCCGACACGAGCGTCTGCGGCAGATCGAGCGCGGCGCCGGCGTGTCCGGCCGAGGTCGCGTCGATGACGAGATCGAACGCGGGCTCGACGGCCAGCGCATCCCAAGCGAGAACGTCGACGCGCGCAGGATTTCCGATCGCCGAAGCCAACGCGCGTGCGCGTTCCGACGTGCGGTTAGCGATCGTGACGTTCGCCGCGCCCGCGTCGACCAGCGCGAAAGCGACCGCGCGTGCCGCGCCGCCTGCGCCGAGCAGGATGCAGCGTTGCGTGGCGACGTCGAAGCCGAGGCGAAGACGCAGGTCGCGCAGCAAGCCGATGCCGTCGGTGCTGTCGCCGCGCCAGCTCTGGCCGCTCCGGATCAGCGTATTGACGCTGCCGCAACGGCGGGCACGCTCGGTCGCGTCGATCGACAGCGCGAATGCATCTTCCTTGAGCGGCAGAGTGACGTTGGCGCCCAGACCGCCGTCGCGCGCGAAGGCATCGAGCGCCGCGGCAAATCCCGCGCGGGACGTTTCGATCGCGCGGTAGTCGATCGCGATATCGAATTGCGCGCCGAACATCGCATGGATGCGCGGCGACAGCGAATGCGCGATCGGTTGGCCGAAGACGGCGTAACGCGGCGTCACCGCGCTTCGCGCAACCATTTCGCCACGTCGATCGCGAAATACGTCAGCACCGCGTCCGCACCGGCACGGCGGATGCTCATCAGCGCTTCGAGCACGCAGGTGCGCTCGTCGAGCCAGCCGTTCTGGCTCGCGGCCTTCAGCATCGCGTACTCGCCGCTGACCTGATACGCGAATGTCGGCACGCCGAAACGGCGCTTCACGCGGCGCACGATGTCCAGGTACGGCAGCGCCGGCTTGACCATGACCATGTCCGCGCCTTCTTCGAGATCGAGCGCGACTTCGCGCAAGGCCTCGTCGGAATTCGCGGGGTCCATCTGATACGTGTACTTGTTGCCTTTGCCGAGATTGCCTGCGGAGCCGACCGCATCGCGGAACGGTCCGTAGAAACCCGAAGCGTACTTCGCCGAGTAGGCGAGGATGCGCGTGTGGATGTGTCCGGCCGCTTCGAGCGCCTTGCGGATCGCGCCGACGCGCCCGTCCATCATGTCGGACGGCGCGACGATGTCGGCGCCGGCCTCGGCGTGAGAGACGGCCTGCTTGACCAATGCTTCGACGGTGGCGTCGTTGACGACATAGCCGGACTCGTCGATGAGACCGTCCTGGCCGTGCGTCGTGAACGGATCGAGCGCGACGTCGGTGATGACACCGAGCTCGGGGTAGGCCTTCTTCAACGCGCGCACGGCGCGCTGGGCAAGCCCATTCGTACTCCAGGCTTCGCGTGCATCGAGGCTCTTGGCTTCCGGCGGCGTCACCGGAAAGATCGCCAGCGCCGGAATGCCGAGCGAGTGCGCTTCGCCGGCGACGCGCAGCAGCTCGTCGATCGACAATCGCTCGACGCCCGGCATCGACGGAATCGCCTCGCGCACGCGCTCGCCCTCGCGGACGAACACCGGCAGGATCAGATTCGTCGGCGCGAGCAGGGTTTCGCGCATCAGCGCACGCGAGAAGGCGTCGCGGCGCATGCGGCGCGGACGGGTGTGCGGATAAGCCATCGGACTACCGGCAAGGCGGAAAACGCGATTGTAGCGCGCCGCCCGCGCGGTCCCGGCGCGGCGCGACGCCGCTGTCGCCATCGTCGCCGCGATCCTGGATTATGCTTGGACTCACGCGGCCGATCGCGCACGAAGCGCCGCAGGCAGCGGTTTTTCGGGCAGGGGGCTCGAAGCGGATGGTCAGCCAAGCCGCGCACATGTCGAGGAAGCCGAGGACCGGCCGGGTCGCCTGTCTCATCGCGGCTGCGCTCGTCGTTTCGTTCGCAGCGCCGGCGCGCGCCGGCGAGCTCGTCCTGGCGCCGGGCACGACCCACAGCGAAGACCGGCCGTCGGAGCACAAGCGCGCTTATCGCGTGACGCTCGATCGCGGGCAGGCCGCCGATCTCGTCCTGAAGCAATCCGGCGCGGCCGCGCTCGCGCTTGGCTGGATGACATCGAAATCCTCGGCCTCGCTGACGACCGAAGCCGGTCGCGAGGCGACGCTGCGCGTGACGCTGCTGGCCGAATCGCCGACCGTCTGGACGATCGAGATCGCGCCGGCCGGCGGCAAAGGTGCTTCGGGCTATTCGATCGCGCTCGGCCCGGCACACGCGGCGACCGACGCCGATCGTGCACGCGCCGCATCGGCCGTGTCGCTCGCGCAAGCCGAGGCGCTGCGACACAAAGGGGATAAGGAATCGGCACCGCAGGCGCGCGCCGCGTACGAAGCGTCGATCAAGTCCGCGCAATCCGCGAACGATGGCTGCGGGTTGCGCCAGGCGTATCTCGCGCTGTCCGGTTTCGAGCACGATGTGGTCAACGCGGCCGGCCAGAAAACCGCAGCGCAAGCCGCGCTAGAGCAAACGTGCGAGGACAGCCGCGCGGAGCAGGCGCTGGCCGAGCGTCTGCTCGGCAGCGCGTTCATCAACCAAGGCGATTTCGCCGAAGGCACGAGCGCGACCGAGCGCGCGGTCGCGCTGTTCCATCAGACCGGCGACACGTACCAGGAAGGCGTCGCGCTGCGCAATCTCGGGCTTGCCTATGCCGAATCCGGCGAGGTCGAGAAGGCGCTGGCGACGACGCGCGCGGCGCTCAAGGCCGCCGAAACCGTCGGCGACGGCAAGCTGCTAGCGCTGGTGCGCAACGACATCGCGTTCATGCACAACGCGCGCGGCGAGTTCGCGCTCGCGATCGACGCCTATCGCAAGACGCTCGATGCGCTCGCCGCCAATCCGTATCCGATGGCCGAAGCGGTCGCGTGGATCAATCTCGGCATCGCGTATGGCCAGCTCGGCGACGGCGATCAGGCGCTGGCCGCGTATGCGAAAGGCGAGGCGGTCGCCGCGGGCATCGACTGCTGGTCGTGTCTCGCCGAAATCGAAGTCGATCGCGGCGACGATCTGCTCGATGCGGGCCAGATCGCGAAAGCCGAAGCCGCGTATCGACGCGCGCTCGACATCGCCAAGAATCACGAGCTGGTGCGTCAGCACGCCGAAGCCCTGCGCGGCCTCGGCCGCTGCGCAATGGCGGCGCAGAACTGGCAAGAAGCGCGCACGCTGCTCGAATCGGCGCGTGACGAGCTGCATCGCACGCACGGCGTCGTCAACGAATCGGTCGTCTACGCGATGCTGGGCGATCTGGACAACCGGCTGAGCCGATTCGACGCCGCCAAGCGCAACTACGAGCAGGCACTCGGCCTCGCGCGCGAAGCCTCGAACACGGCGTGGCAGGCGGTAGCCTTTGCGAGCCTCGCGCGCATCGCCGAGCAATCCGGCGATCTCGCCGCCGCACGCAGCAACATCGAGCAAGCGATCGCGTTGATCGAATCCGAACGCACGCGCATCAGCGCGCCGGATTTGCGCACGAGTTATTTCGGCACTAAGCGTGCGTATTACGCGTTGTACATCGATATCCTGATGCAGCTCGATCGCGCGAAGCCGGCCGCGCATCACGCCGCCGATGCGCTGATCGTGGCCGAGCGCGCACGCGCGCGCGAATTGCAGGACCAGCTTGCCGAGCGCGCGATCAATGTCGACAAGGACGTCGATGCGTCGATGATTGCCGCGGAAGCGGAAGCGCAAGATCAGCTGCATGCACTCGCGTACCAGCTCTCGCAGCTCGCGGCCGACGATGCGCATCGCGCGGAGCTTTCGAGAAAGATCGACGAGGCCAGCCGTCGTCTCGACGAAAGCCGCGGCCGCATTCGCGCGGCGAATCCTCGCTACGCCGACCTCAAGCATCCGACCGCGTTGAGCCTGGACGAGATCCAGCATCGGCTTCTGGACGACAAGGTCAGCGTGCTCGAATACTGGCTCGGCGACGAGCGGAGCTATCTCTGGATCGTCACCGGCGATGCGCTGCGCGCGTTCACGCTGCCGGGTCGCGCCGAGATCGAAAAGAACGCCAACGCGCTCCGCGATGCGCTGCTCGCGCCGGCTGCGGCCGCGACGACGTCGCTGCCGATGGAACAACGCGCCGCGCGCGATGCGGCCGACATCGACGCGGTGCGTGCACGCAGCGAAGCGTTGGCAAAAGAGATTCTGCCGGACAACGCGCGATCGCTGTTGCGCCGCGAGGTCGCCGTCGTCGCGGACGGCGATCTGCAGGCATTGCCGCTGGCGCTGCTCGATCCCTCGCGCGACGCCGCGGCGGCGTACGTCTATCTGCCGTCGATCGGCACGCTACGCGGTTTGCGCGCGCTGGCGCGGACGGGCGCGGCGTCGAATGCCCTCGCCGTCATCGCCGATCCGGTGTTCGCGGCGGACGACGAGCGCCTGCGCGGTCATGCCGCCAAACCGCCCGAGCGCGAAGATGCGCTCTTGCTCCGTGCGGCGAGCGAAGCGGGACTCGGCAGCCTCCCACGGCTTCCGCACACGCGCGACGAAGCGCAGACGATACTCGCGCTGGCCGATCGCAAAGCGTCGTGGGTCGCGCTCGATTTCGACGCGAATCGTCAAGCTGCGCTCGCGGCCGCGTGGCGGGACTACGCGGTCGTCCACTTCGCGACGCATGCGCTCTTGAATGCGCGACATCCGGAGCTTTCGGGCATCGTGCTCTCCCTCTACGACGCCGACGGGCGCGCCGAAGACGGGTTCCTGCGCGTCAACGACATCTACAATCTCGACATGCCGGCGGATCTCGTGGTGCTGAGCGTCTGCGATTCGGCGGTCGGGCGCAGCGTCGGCGGCGAAGGCGCGGCGAATCTTGCGCGCGCGTTCTTCTACGCCGGGACGCGGCGCGTCGTCGCGAGCTTGTGGCCGGTCGACGATCGCGCGAGCGCCGCGTTCATGCGCGCGTTCTACGGCGCGCTCATCGGCGGCGGCAAGCGGCCGCAGGATGCGCTCGCCGAAGCGCAGCGTCAGTTGCGTCAGAATCCGCGCTGGCGCGCGCCGTACTTTTGGAGCGGTTACGTGTTGCAGGGCGATTGGCGATGAGCGAAGGAACCGGCACGCCGGACGCGACGCCGGCGCGCGCGGGCGGGACGCCGTTCGATGCGTTGCTCGAACGATTGCGTTGCGACGGCTCCGACGGAGTCGTCTACGAAGCGCTGCGCCGCCGCCTGATCCAATTCCACCGCATCCACATTCCCGCCGAAGCGGATGAGCTCGCCGACATCACGCTCGACCGTCTGGCGCGCAAGATCCACGAAGGCACCGAGGTCGGCAGCGTGCCGCTGTATGCGCTCGGCATCGCGCGCATGGTGTTGCACGAGGCGCGTGCGCGCGTCGCGCGCCGCCGCGCGGCCGAGGCCGATCCGACGCTACAGCCCGATGAGGACGATGCGCAATCGGCGTCCGACACGGCAACCGTGATGAGCGCGCTTTCGGCCTGCCTCGACGCCGCCGGCGCAGCGGCGCGAGCGCTGATCCTCGCGTATTACGGCGCCGACGGTGCCGAACGTATCGCGACACGCCAGCGCCTCGCCGCCGATCACGGCATCTCGTTGAACGCACTGCGCAACCGCGCGCTGCGTCTGCGCGATGCACTCGAAGAATGTGTGCGTTCGCGCACAAAACAGGCGTAAAGCCGCGTGATGAAACCGCGCGTTCGCACACCAGCGTCAGGACCCGAGCAGAAAATCGCCGAAATCGACCCGAAATCATGACCGAGCCTTCCGACTCCACGCTTCGCAACTGGCTACTGCAGCGCCTGCCGCCCGAGGACTCAGCGCCGCTCGAGCAACGCCTGCTCGAAGATGGCGCGTTCGGCGATCGCCTGCGCGAGGCGGAGACGGACCTGCTCGACGATCTCGCGCGCGGACGGCTCGCAAAAGACGATCGCGCGATCGCCGAGCAGCGATTCGAAGCGACGGCGCGCGATCGCGAACGCCTTCGCATCGCGGTTGCGCTCGCGAACGCCACTTCGACTCGGGCCGTCGGCGACAGCCGTGTTTCCGCCGTTGCGGGCTCTGCCTCGCATGGGCGCGCGAGGCGACGCGTGCTCATCGGCGCGATCGCGTCGGCGGCGGCGCTCGCGGTGCTGGTCGTCGGCGTGAACCGGCAGCGCGCCATCGATTCGGCGATCACGCAGACGACGATTACGTTGATGGCGAGCCAGCAGCGCGGCGCGAGTATCGAGGACATCGGCATTCTACGAAGCGCCGGCAGCGTCAGGCTGCAGGTCGAGGTCGATGCCGCCGATGCGGACGCGCGCTATTCGATCGACATCGATGCCGGCGGACGCTCGGTGTTAGGAGCTCGCGATCTCGCGCCGAAAAGCGCAGGGCCGTATCGCTTCGTCGAGATCGTGACGACAGCGAAAACGCTGGCACCGGGCGATTACCACGTCCGCGTCGAAGCGCAGAATTCCGGCCGGCCGGCCTCGACCTGGTCCGTGCGCACGCGCGAGGAATAACGCCGCACGCAGCGGCGTGATGTTTCGCCCGATTCGCTCACCCCCTTCAGAGCATCGCGACACCGCGAAGCGAAAAAGGGGCTTTCCATGTCGTGCCGTCATTCGGCAGGAATCCGTCTCGCGACGGCCTGCGCTGGTTCGTCGTTCGCATTTTTCGTTCTCGCGCTGCTTGTCGCGTGCCTGCCGCGCTTCGCGCTCGCCGCGCAAGACGTCCGACTGCAAGGCCACGTCCTGCCCGCGCTGGCAGAGGCGCAGCCGGCTCCGAAATCCGCAGGCGACGAAGCGCTGACATTGACGATTGTCTTGCGCCGCACCGATGGCGCGGGCTTCGATCGCTATCTGAAGGACGTTTACGATCCGTCGTCGGCGCAGTTCCGCGCATTCCTGACTCCACAGGCGGTTGCCGATCGCTTCGGTCCGTCGATCGACGACTACGCGATCGTGCGCTCGTACTTCGTGCAACAGGGTTTCGCCGTCGTCGACGATTCGGCGAACCGGCTGACGATCACGGTGCGGGGCGCACAAAGCCTCGTCGAATCCGCGTTGCATACGCGCATCGTCGACTATCGCATCGGCGAGCGCAGCTTCCATGCGAACGAGAGCGATCCCGCGCTGCCCGAGGACGTCGCCGCGCGCGTCGAGGCCATCTCGGGTCTTTCCAATCTCGCCACGCCAGAGCCGCTGCGCGAGTTTCATATTTTGGTGTTCTCGACGGTGTGCCTGCTGACGGCGATGCTCGATTACAATTTCCTGACGGCCGAACAAGGCAGCGCCGCGGCGCAGGCGGCGTATCTGCGTGCGCTGGCCAAGTGCATCAACTCGAACGGCATGGCGGCAGGTTACGGCAAGCTGATCGGCATCGATCCGCCGCCGCCGGCGTGGCAAGGCGTCGACGGCACGGGACAGACGATCGGCTTGCTCGAGTTCGACAGTTTCCTGATGAGCGATGTCGCCGATTACATCCAGCTGATCGATCTGCCGGCGAATACGATCAATCGCGTGACCAGCGTGCACGTCGGCGGCGGCACGCCGCCGGGCGCGAATCAGGACGAAGTATTGCTCGACATCGCGGACGTGCTGTCGATCGCGCCGGGCGCGAACATCAAGGTGTTCGACACGCATCTCGCGGGCGGATCGAGCTATCAGGCGATGTTCAACGCGATGATCAACGGCGGCGTCACGATCATCAGCAACAGCTGGGCGTATTGCGAAGATCAGACGACGCTCGCCGACGTGCAGAGCATCGACACGATCCTGCAGGCCGCGGCGGCTTCGGGCATTTCGGTTTTCTCCGGCGCGGGCGACACCGGTAGCACGTGTCTCGACGGCACGGCGAACACGATCGCGGTGCCGGCGAGCTCGCCGCATTTGACGGCGGTCGGCGGCACGTCGCTGACACTCGGTCCCGGCTACAGCTATGGCAGCGAAACCTGGTGGAACGGCAGCGCGGATACGCCGCCGACCGGCCAGGGCGGATTCGGCGTGAGCCGCTTCTTCGCACGGCCGGGTTATCAGGACGGATTCACCGCATCGGCGATGCGCTCGATTCCGGATGTGTCCGCGAATGCCGATCCCGCGCACGGCGTGCAGATTTGCGCTGCGAGCCTCGGTGGTTGCCCGACCGGTGCGAGCTATGGCGGCACCAGCAGCTCGACGCCGATCTGGGCCGCGTTCACTGCGCTCTTGAATCAGTCGCAGGGACAGAATCTCGGTCAGATCAATCCAAGCTTGTATCCGCTCGGTGCGACCAACGCATTCCACGCACCGGCGTCGATGGGCACGGATTTCGCGCACGTCGGTCTCGGCTCGCCGAATCTCGCGCGCTTGCATCAGCGTCTGACCAACCAATCGTTCGGCAGCGTGAATGCGTCGGTGTCCGAAGTGCACGCGTATGCGGACGACAACTTCACGTTCCCGGGCGATCTCGATCTTCCGGTCTACATTCGCGCGGATGGCACGTCGAAAGGCTGGGTGGTCGTTCGCGTCGCCGATTCGAACGGCAATCTCGGCGGCGGCATTTCGGTGTCGCTCGCGGCGAGTGCGGGCAGCCACGCGGTGATCACGCCGCCGAGCGGCGCGACGAACGCCGACACCGGCACGATCGTGTTCGAGGTGACGGACACGACGATCGAAGCACTGACGTTCACCGCGACCGCCGGAGGCACGCCGATCGCGGCGACACCGCGCATCACGTTCGTCGCGCCGCCTGCGGCGGGCGCCAGCATCATGGCGTTTCCGACCAGCGTGCCGGCCGACGGCGTCAGCACGACGTCGATCACGGTCACATTGCGCGACGCCGACAATCATCCGACGCCGGGCAAGCGCGTCACGCTGTCGCAGGATGGCCGATCGGTCGTCACGGGTCCGAATCCGCCGGTGACGGATGCGAACGGCGAGATCGTGTTCACCGCGACCGACGGCATCGAGGAAACGGTCACGTACACGGCGGTCGACAACACCGACGGCGACTTGCCGGTGCCGGGTTCGGCCGTCGTCACGTTCGGTGGCTCCGCGGTAGGCGCGTGCGCGACGCCGGCGCTCCCGGCAAGCGCGGATTATTCGGTGACGTCGTACATCAACGGCTTCGCCGCGTATCCGTTTTTCTACGGCAACGTGAATTGGGGTTGCCGCGGCGCGGGCACGCCGGCGTTCAGCGCGAACGGCGAAGTGTTCGTGGCGCATTTCCCGACCGGCAACCTCTACAAGTTCGGTCTGGAAGGCGGCTCGGCGGCGGCGCCGCTGTCGAACCTCGGACCTGCGCTCGACAATCTCGTGTTCGGCATCGACGGAAAGTTGTACGCAACGCACGGCGCGACCAACGGCGATTTCACCACCGGCGACGTGATCGAGATCGATCCGGACACCGGCGCACAGATTCGCGTCGTCGTCTCCAACGTGACCTGCCCGAACGGTCTCGCGGTCGATCCGCTGAGCGGCGATCTCTTCTTCACCGATCCGTGCTACGGCGCCGGCGCCGACAATCCGGCGGTGACGCGCATCGTCAATCCGTCGGGTCCGACGCCGACGACCGAGATCTACGCGACGTTGCCGTCGACTCCGAACGGCGTCGTCAACTTCGCGCCGGACGGCACGATCTACGCGGGCACGGCGTATGGGTCGACGCCATCGCAGGTGTATTCGGTGACGGGAACCGATCAGCCGCAGCCGGCGGTGGTCGCTCCGGTCGACGGCGTCGTGTCGTTTTACTGGGTCAATGTCGCGCATGCGCTACCGAGCGGGGCCGCGCAATCGCTGTTCGCGCTCGGCCTGGCGCCGACGCCGCCGCACGCGCAGCTGAGTCTCGTCGACATCACGGTCAGCCCGCCGACCTTGACGCCGGTCGCGCTCGACATCGGCTGCGCGACGATCGCCGCCGACGGATGCCTTTACAGCTCGACGCCCGATACCGTCTACAAGATCGCGCCGGCGTCGGGCGTCTGCGATTTCTCGAGCTCGAACCACTCGCCTGCGCTGGTGCTGACGCCCGAATCGGTGTCGCCGAATCCCGCGCAAGGCAGCACGCAGACGCTGACGGCGGTGTTCCGCAACGCGGACATTCCAGCCGGCACCAGCGTCTTTTTCCGGATCGACGGCGCGAATGCGCAAACGCGGTTGGTGCGCACCGAGGCGGGCAGCACGGCAACGTTCAAGTATCAGGGAACGTTCGCGGGGAGCGACGCGATCAGCGCATTCGCGACCGTCGATTCGATGACGCTGACGTCGAACGTCGCGCATATCACTTGGGACGCGGGGCCGCACGAGACATTCTTAAGTCTCGCCGGCCCGGGCGGCGCGCTGGCCGGGCAGCCGGTCGCGCTCGCGGCCGCGCTGGTCGATGTCGCCGTGGATCCCCAAGGAGCAATCGCAGGTGCACCGCTGCACTTCACGGTCGGCACGCAGTCGTGCGATGCGAACACGGCTGCAAATGGCATCGCGAGCTGCACGGTGACGCTGGAGCACCCAGGCGCGTACACGCTTCGGGTGAGCTACGCCGGATCCTCGCAATATCTGCCGACCAACGCCTCGGAGCTCTTCGTCGTGCCGACCGACGGCATCGATCTCATCTTCGAGGACGGCTTCGAGGGCGATTGACGGGCGCATCGCTCTGAAACGCTGCGACAACGACGGTCGCGGTCAGGAAATGACAAGGTCAGGCGCGCAGGAAGCGCGCGCCTGGCCGGCTCGACGGCCCGTTACGGCAGCATTTCCGCTGGCAAAAACGCCTGCAATGAGAGCTGCTGCACACCGCGAATGCGCACGGTGTCGCGGTTCCAGACCCAAATCGGCCTCGCGGGAACTTTTCGCGGCTCCGCGGCACCCTTTTTGCTGAGAAAACATCGATCTGCTGGTGCGGGGGAGGTCCCGGTTATTCAGCAGAGGTTGGCGGCCGAAGTCGCAGAATGTTAAACACTTGTTATAGAGCCACATTCTGTGTATATATAAGGCTCGACCTTAAGTTGTTTCTGTAAGACGTTGTAGCGAGATAAGAAAATGCTGTCCCCGATGATGTTGGTCGCGCTTGCCGCGCTGGGTTTGCTTGCTGTCGCATCGATCCGCCGAATTCCCGAAGGCCAGGTCTATACGCTGCGCCGGCTCGGAGGTCATACGCGCGTCGTGCACTCGGGCATGCATCTGATGCTTCCCTTGATCGAGCGCATCGCGCACAAGATCAGCCTGACGGGCGCCAACGTGCCGGTCGAAGGCCTGGTCGCCGACGAACAACGCTATCGCGGTATCGTGTATTTCCAGGTGCTCGATCCCGAGCGAGCGGACCGCGTGATCGACAATGTCGACGGTCTCCTGACCGACCGCACGCGCTCGCTGTTCGCCGACGCCTCGCTGCCGGAAACGCCGGATCTGCGCCGCCAGTGGCTCAAGCAGTCGCTGAATTCGGACGTGCGCGAGCGCGGCCTGATCGTGACGCGCGTGGATCTCAGCGCCGTCAACTGAGCTCCAAAGCGAGGGGTCGGCGATAGGAAACGGCGAGCGCCGTTTTTCGCGATCCCTGTTCCCCAAAGCGGCGTTCGGCCCGATACTTGCCGCCCTTTTTCTCGCCCCGATCCTCCCGATGGCCGACCGCGAGCTTCTGCGGCAGCGTCTTTGCGCCGGTCTTCGCGCGCTCGGCATCGCCCTTGGCGACGCGGCGATCGCGCAGCTCGTCGATTACGTCGATCTGCTCGAACGCTGGAATTCCGCGTACAACCTGACCGCGGTCCGAGATCCGGCCGAGATGGTCACGCGGCATCTGCTCGATTCTCTGGCGATTCTGCCCCACGTCGGCGACGGCACGCTGGCCGATCTTGGCAGCGGCGCGGGGTTGCCGGGAATTCCGCTGGCGATCGTTCAACCTGCGCGCGAGATTCTCCTGGTCGATTCCAACGGCAAGAAAGCACGCTTCCTCCGCGAAGCGGTGCGGCGCCTGGCGCTCAAGAACGCGCGTGTCGCCGAAAGCCGCGTCGAAAACGTCGAGGGCACGTTCGATGTCATCACCGCTCGCGCGTTCGCGAGCCTTCGCGAAATGCTCGGCTGGGGCGGGCATCTCCTTGCGCGCGGCGGCACATGGCTGGCATTGAAAGGCCGCTTCCCGCAGGATGAGCTTTCCGGAATCCCGCCGGAGTTCAAGGTCGCCGATGTCATCGCGCTGCGTGTGCCGGGCTTGGACGCCGACCGCCACTTGGTGGTAATCAAGCGGGTCTCGGATGCAACGGACGGGCAGGCTGGGGCCGACCTTTAAGACACCATGACGCGCATCATCGCCATCGCAAACCAGAAAGGCGGGGTCGGCAAGACGACCACGGCGGTCAATCTCGCCGCGGCGCTGGCCGAAACGCGCCGGCGCATCCTCCTGGTCGATCTCGACGCCCAGGGCAACGCGACGATGGCGTCGGGCATCGACAAACGCACGGCCAAGCCGAACGGTTGCGACGTGCTGCTCGAAGAAGCGCCGATCGAGAACGCGATCGTCGCGACCGAAGGCGGCTTCGATCTTCTGCCCGGAAGCCTCGATCTCACGGCCGCCGAGCTCAAGCTGATGGATGCGCTCGCGCGCGAGTCGCGCTTGAAGGATCAGCTGGTCAAGCTCGGTAACGATCGCTACCACACGATCCTGATCGACTGTCCGCCGACGCTGCATCTGCTGACGATCAACGCGCTCACGGCCGCGCACGGCGTGCTCATTCCGGTGCAGTGCGAATACTTCGCGCTCGAAGGGTTGTCGAGCCTCCTCGATACGATCACGGCCGTGCGCCAGCGCTTGAATCCCAAGCTCGAAGTCGAAGGCCTGCTGCGCACGATGTACGACGTGCGCAACAATCTCGGCAACGAAGTGTCCTCGCAGCTGACCAAGCATTTCGGCGAAAAAGTGCTGCGTTCGATCATTCCGCGCAACATCCGTCTCGCCGAGGCGCCGAGCCACGGCAAGCCCATCAATCTCTACGACCGCGAATCGCGCGGCGCGATCGCGTATCTCGGTCTTGCCGGCGAGATGCTGCGCCGCGAACGGACGAACGCGCCGCCGAGCGCAGTCGCGCACACGAACTAGGAGCTCTGCGAATCATGGCGGCCAAGAAGCGCGGACTCGGACGCGGGCTCGATGCCCTGCTGGGCGGAAGCGGCGATGCGGAGCCGGCGACGACGTCGAACGGCGAAGGCGAGCTGCGCACGCTCATCATCGCGACGATCCAGCCCGGCCGCTATCAGCCGCGCCATGCGATGGATCCGGAGCGGCTCGACGATCTCGCCGCGTCGATCAAGGCACAAGGCGTGATTCAGCCGGTGGTCGTGCGCAGCGTCGGCGGCGATCGCTATGAATTAATCGCCGGCGAGCGCCGCTGGCGCGCGGCGCAGAAAGCAGGGCTCACCGAAATTCCGGCGCTCGTCCGCCAAGTGCCGGATCAGGCCGTCGTCGCGATGGCGCTGATCGAAAACATCCAGCGCGAGAATCTTTCGCCGCTCGAAGAAGCGCAGGCGCTGTCGCGCCTGATCGACGAGTTCGAGCTGACCCATCAGCAAACCGCGGATGCGGTCGGACGCTCGCGCGCTGCGGTGTCGAATCTCCTGCGATTGCTCGAGCTTCCCGCCGAGATCAAGCGCCTTCTCGACGAGCGCAAGCTCGACATGGGCCATGCGCGTGCGCTGGCGACGCTGCCGGAAAATCGCGCCGTCGATCTCGCGCTCGAAGCGGCGGAACAGGGCTGGTCGGTGCGCGAGCTCGAAGAAGCCGCGCGCCGCGCCGACGCGCCGGCGAAAGGCAAAGCCAAGAAATCCTCTCCCGCGCTCGATCCGAATATCGCAGCGCTGGAACGCGATCTCGCCGAGAAGCTCGCGACGCGCGTCGTCATCGCGCACGCGCGCAACGGCCGCGGCAAGCTCGTCATCCACTATCACAGCGTCGACGAGCTCGACGGAATCCTCGAGCGCTTCTCCAAATAGCGCCGGCGCGTCTCAATATCCACAAAATCCGCGCCGCGCCAGGCGGAATCACGGCTGGGTGTTTTCACTCTCGTTTTCAACCCACGCTCGGGCACATGCTCCCCGCGCTTGCGTTCGGCTTCGGCTGACCGCCGCGCTGGCATACCAACGGGAGGAGCCCATGAATCGCATTACTTTCTTCGCGGGAGGCGTATTCGCGCTTGCCGCCGCTTCAGCGTCCGCCGAGGACCACATCATCACGGCGTTAACCAGTCCAAATCGCTTCGAGCCCGCCGAGATCACCATCAACGTCGGCGACACCGTGACTTTCATGAATGGTGGAGGTTTCCACAACGTAGCATCAGATACCGGGGCCGTTACAACGTTCCGCTGCGCGAACGGTTGCGACGGCGACGGCGGCGACGGTGATCCGAGCAGCGCGAGCTGGTCGGCGACGGTCGCGTTCCCAACCGCGGGCACGGCAGCGTTTCACTGCGAAGTGCACGGCTCGGACGGCGGCGGGGGCATGGCCGGCACAATCACGATCTCGGGCGGCGGCGGCGCGCCGGTCATCGGCGTCGATCCGACGACGCTCGCGGGTTCCGCCGAAACCGGCGCATCCACGACCGCGCCGTTCACGATCGCCAACACCGGCGATGCCGATCTCACCTGGACCGCCGACACCGCGAGCGCGACCTGCGCGACGCCGGATACGGTGCCGTGGCTCTCGCTCGATCCGACCGCGGGAACCGTGGTTACCGGCGATCCCGCCGCGACCGTCACCGTCACGATGGACGCCGCAGCGCTCACGCCGGGCGTTTACAATGCCAACGTCTGCGTGCACAGCAACGACGCGGCGCACGATCCGATCACGCTGCCGGTGGCCTTCACCGTCAACGTGGTAGACGCGATTTTCGGCAACGGATTCGATCCCTGACCCCCAAGCCATGCCGGTGACTGCAAGCCAAGGGGCAAACGCCCGGTCCTCGACTGCTGTGAGCACACGCCAGCAGCAGTTCGAGGCGCTTGTGCGTGCGCATTCCGGCGAGCTGTACCGATACGCGTACTGGCTCTGCGGGGAAAATGCGCTCGCTCAGGACCTCGTCCAGGAGACGTTCCTGCGCGCGTGGCGCTCGCTGGACGCTTTGCGCGAGACCGTCGCGGCCAAGGCTTGGCTGACGACGATCCTGCGCCGCGAACACGCACGCCTGTACGAACGCAAGCCCATGCCGACCACCGATTTCACCGACCTTGACCTCTCCGACACCGGACCCGGCCCCGAAAGGACCGGCGAGGATGCGGTCATGCGCGCGGCGATCGCCAAGCTCGAGCCGAAATATCGCGAGCCGCTGGTGTTGCAGGTGCTCGGCGGCTTCTCGTGTGAGGAGATCGCGCGCGAGCTCGGCATCACCGAGGCGGCGGTCATGACCCAGGTGTTCCGCGCGCGCCAGAAACTCAAATCCATGCTCGACGGCGAGGTGCGCGAGGCGGAGGTCTATGGACTGCCTTGAGTTCCGCCGCCTCCTCGGCAGCGATCCCCGCGCGATGAGCGCGGCCGCGCGCGAGCACATGGAATCCTGCCCGCGCTGCGCCCAGGCGTTTGCGGACGCGCAGGCGTTCGAGACGCGCATCGCGCACGCGCTCGCGATCGACGTGCCGGAGGGCTTGGCCGATCGCGTGCTGCTGACCCAGCTCACCGAAGAGCGCCGGCGTCGCGCCACTGGCTTTCGCTACGGCTGGATTGCGCTCGCAGCCGCCGCGGCGCTGGCCGTGGTCGTCGGCGTCGTGCAGCGAGGCACGGCGCCCGCGCATTCGCTGCCCGATCTCGTCACCGAGCACGTCAACGGCGAAGAGCGCGTGTTCCTCAGCAACCGCACGCCGGTCGACGCCGGCGAAGTCGAGCGCGCGTTCGCCGATCGCGGCGTGCGCATCGGCTCGGTCCCTGCGGGCATCACGTACGTCAGCGAATGCCCGGTCGGCGCCTACCGCACGGTGCACATGGTCATGCCGGAAAACGACAAGCCGGTCAGCGTCGTCTACGTCGTGCACCATCGCGCGCCGGCCGGCGACGAATTCACGCGCGGCAACCTCAAGGGCCGCGAAGTGCCGATCGCGGATGGAACGCTCGTGCTCCTCGCTGAGGACACCAGCCGCTTCGACACGCTCGAGCACACTTGGCGCGACGCGCTCGAAGGCCGTCCCGACATCGCGGCAGGAAGCCGCTGAGCGCTCGGGCGAGCGCCGCGCATGGCGCGGCGGCGCCGATCGGCGATAATCCGCGCCCTCGCCTCTTCCGCTTGCCTCCATGCCCCAGCTTTCGGTCGTCGTGCCGGTCTTTAACGAGCGCGACAACATTCCGCCTTTGCTCGCCGAGATCGCCGCGGCGCTGCGTGGTCGCGCGGATTTCGAGATCGTCTATGTCGACGATGCCAGCAAGGACGATTCGCTCGCAGTTCTGAAGCAGGCCAAGGCGCAATTTCCCGAGCTGCGCGTCGTGCGCCATCTATCGCAGAGCGGCCAGAGCACGGCGATCCGGAGCGGAGTGAAGGCCGCACGCGGCGAATGGATCGCGACGCTCGACGGCGACGGGCAGAACGATCCGGCCGACATCCCCAAGCTGATCGCGATGCGCGAGGAATCGCCGGCCGCCATCAAGCTTTTCGCCGGCTGGCGCGTCAATCGCCAGGACAGCGCCAGCAAGCGTTTCGGATCGCGCTTCGCCAATGCGATCCGGCGCCGCTTGCTGCGCGACGACACGCCGGACACCGGCTGCGGCATCAAGCTCTTCGAGCGCGCCGCATTCCTCGATCTTCCGTATTTCGACCACATGCACCGCTACCTCCCGGCGCTGATGCAGCGAGCCGGGTGGCAGGTGAAGAGCGTGCCGGTCAACCACCGGCCGCGCGGCGCGGGCACGTCGAAGTACAACAACCTCGGGCGAGCGCTGGTCGGCATCTCGGATCTGCGTGGCGTCGGCTGGCTGATCAAGCGTTCCAAGCGCACCGCGACCGAAGAATTCTAGCCGCCGGACTTGCCGCAAGCGCCTGATTCGGCTATAAAGCGCGGCTCGCTCAGCCGGTCTTAGCCCTTATGGGCCACGCGGATTACGGTACACGGTCCGCCGCGTCGTCAGCCTGAGCCTCTCCAGCACCGCGTGGCGCATCGTCGCCGCTGGGCCGCCGCCGTCCTGGCCAAGGATGGACACGAAATTCGCGAGGTTCGCATGTCCAGAGTCTGCCAAGTCACCGGAAAGGGAGCTCTTTCCGGCAACAACGTTTCCCACGCCAACAACAAGACCCGGCGCCGCTGGCTGCCGAACCTGCACGAGCGCCGCTTCTGGGTGCCGAGCGAGAACCGCTGGATCCGCCTGAAAGTATCGGGCCACGGCCTGCGCACGATCGACAAGAAGGGCATCGAAGTCGTCATCGCGGAGCTTCGCGCCCGCGGCGAGAAGATCTGAGGAGTATCGAACCATGGCATCCAAGCGCGACAAGATCCGCCTCACCTCCTCGGCCGGCACCGGCCACTTCTACACGACCGACAAGAACAAGAAGAACACGCCGGACAAGATGGAAGTGAAGAAATACGACCCGGTCGTGCGCAAGCACGTCATGTACAAGGAAGGCAAGATCAAGTGATCTCGCGCATAGCGTGAGGTCATCCCGGCGAAAGCCGTGATCCAATTCCTGCAGTCCAAAAAACCCGCCCTATGGCGGGTTTTTTGCGTCTATGAATCGAGCGTTGCGACCACCGCCAAAGAAAAAGCCCGCACTAGGCGGGCTTTTCGGAAGGCCGTGAGCGAACGCGAGATCAGGCGTGCTCGCCGGCGAGCTTGTAGCCTTTCAACCGCGCCGCGAACTCGGCCAGCGTGCGGATGCCCGTCGCTTCGGCTTCATGGCACCACTGCTTGAGACTGTCCAGCAGCGCTTCGCCGTTGCGCCCATTGCGCTCGGTCAGCGCAGCGAGACGCGCGCGGAACTCGCAGACTGTGCGCAGTTGCGGGCGATTCTCGGTGAACGCGGCCAGGCGCTCGCGGGAAGCCGCGTCGAGCCAGCGGCCGCCGTTGCCGAGCGCCTTGCGCAGCTTGCGCGGCAGCGCCTTGATGCCGGCGCCGGCGTTCGCGGCTTCCTCGCGCAGCGTCGGTGCGATGACGCCGCGGAAATAATCGCTCATGACATGGAAGCGGTGCGCGAGCACGGCCTTGACCGTTTCGCCGTCCGGCAGGTGCACGTTTGGGCGAAGGTCCAGCGTTGGTGCGGTGCGCAGCACTTTGGCGAGCCCGAGCGTCTCGAACACGCGGATCGCGGCCCAACCGATGTCGAACTCGAACTTGCGCAGCGCGAAGCGCGCGGAGCTCGGGAACGCGTGATGGTTGTTGTGCAGCTCTTCGCCGCCGAGCCATATGCCCCACGGCGTCAGATTCGTCGCGGTGTCGGCGGTCTCGAAGTTGCGATAGCCCCACCAGTGGCCGACGCCGTTGACGACGCCCGCGGCCCAGAACGGGATCCACAGCATCTGGATCGCCCAGATCGCGACGCCCGCCGCGCCGAAGAGAAGGAAATCGATGACGACGAACAGGGAGACGCCGAGCACGTTGTACTTCGAATACAGATGGCGCTCGATCCAGTCGTTCGGCGCGCCGATGCCGTACTTGTCCATGTCGGCCTGGTTGAGGCTGGCCTCGCGATAGAGGCCTACGCCGTCCCACAGCACCTTGTTGAGACCGTAGATTTGCGGGCTATGCGGATCTTCCTCGGTCTCGCATTTGGCGTGATGCTTGCGGTGGATCGCGACGTATTCCTTCGTGATCATTCCGGTCGACATCCACGACCAGAAGCGGAAGAAGTGCGAAAGCACCGGATGGAAATCGACACCGCGATGCGACTGGCTGCGATGCAGATACAGCGTCACCGTGAAGATGGTCAGCTGGGTGACGACGAGGAGATACACGATCCAGGTACCCCAGGAAGCCTGGGTCAGACCGCGCGCAGCGAAGGCGAGCAGGGTGTCTAGCATGGAAGAACCGGTGAGTGCGGGGGGCGAGGCAGGACTATACGCCACGCTTAGTGGGGCTTCTATGGCATTACGTCAAGCTTTGCGACATCCGGATGAACCCGCGCGCTTGCCGCCGGACCCGTGAACCCTGAACAATCGGGCCGTGACCCCTGCCGCTCCCATCCTCGCGCTCGAAAAGGTCAGCCGCATCCTTGCTGGACGGCCGGTCGTGCGCGGCCTCGATCTTTCGCTTCGGCGCGGCGAAGTGCTCGGCCTCCTCGGCGTCAATGGCGCCGGCAAGTCGACCACGCTGCGCATGATCGCGGGTGTGCTGGCGCCGAGCCAGGGCGTCGTGCGCATCGACGGCGAAGACCTTCATGAACAACCCGGCCTGGCGCGTCGTCGCATCGGGTATCTGCCCGAAGTGCCGCCGCTGCACGCCGAGCTGACCGTTGAGGAATATCTCGACTTCTGCGCGCGTCTGCGCGCGCTCGGCCGTGGCGCCGCGGCCGCCGTCGCGCAGTCGATCGAGCGCTGCGGCCTCGTCGACGTGCGGCGGCGCCTGATCGGTGCGCTGTCGAAAGGCTTCCGCCAGCGCGTGGGGCTGGCCCAAGCCGTGCTGCACGATCCCGAGCTGATCGTGCTCGACGAGCCGGCCTCTGGCCTCGATCCCGTTCAGGCGCTGCGCCTGCGCGAGATCGTGCGCGGGCTTGGCGCCGATCACGCCGTCGTGCTTTCGACGCACGTGCTGCCCGATGTCCTCGCCTGCTGCGATCGGGTCGCGATCCTGCACGAAGGCGAGTTGCGTCATCAGGGTGTCCTCAATGCGACCGAAGGCGACATCGTGCTGCGCGTCGGCGTCGCTCGGGCCATGACGGCGACCGACTGGCGCCGCGTGCCTATCGTCGTCGCCGCCGAGCCGATGGACGCTCCGACCGAGGGACGAAAGTGGCGCCTGCGCCTCCACGCCGGCGCGTCGGTTCCGACGCTAGCCGCAGCGATCGTCGAACACGGCTTCGGCCTCGAAGAATTGCGCGCCGAACAAGCCGCGCTCGAGGAAACATTCCTCGCGATCGCCTCCGGCGGCACCGTGCAGGCGGCCGCGTGAGCGCCGCGCTGATCGCACGCCACGAATGGCGCCGATTCGCCGCGCAGCCGTTCGCATGGACGCTGGCCGCGGTCGCCGTCGCGCTGATGGCCTGGCAATTCCTGCTCGCGCTGCAGGCGTTCCTCGCGCTCGCGCCGCGGCTCGGCGGATTGAAAGATGCGCCGGGCATCACCGATCTCGTCGCGATTCCGCTGCTGCGAAGCTTCTCGAACCTGCTCGTGCTGCTCGTGCCTCTGATCACGATGCGCGCGATCGCCGGCGAGCGCCGCACGCAATCGCTACCGCTTCTTCTCGCCGCCGGCATCGGCAACGCGCGCATCGTCGTCGGCAAGTATTTCGGCGCGTTCGGTTACGTGCTCGCGATCCTCGCGCTGATCGTCGCGATGCCGCTCGCGCTCGAATTCGGCACGGCGCTCGATCTGGGCCGCATCGCCGCCGCGACGCTTGGCCTCGTGCTGTTCGCGAGCGCGCTCACCGCGATCGGCATTCTCTGCTCGACCTGGACTTCGCAGCCGGCGCTCGCCGCCGCTTCCGCGTTCGCGCTTTCGAGCCTGCTCGCGATCATCGATGCGGGCGCGCGCATGCAAGGCGTCGACAATGGCGGCATCAACTATCTGGCGATGCCGACGCACATCGAGCCGTTCTTTCGCGGTCTCGTCGCCAGTGTCGATGCGATCTATTTCATTCTGATCACCGTCGTCGCGCTCGCGCTCGCTGCGCACCGGCTCGATCGATTGCGCAGCGTGGCCGACTGATGCGCGAGCGCCTCGCTGCCTTCGTGCATATCGCGCTGATCGCGCTCGCGGCGATCGCGGTCGCATTCCTCAGCACGCGCTTGGGCTTCGAGCACGACTGGAGCCACGCGGGCAGCGCGAGCCTGAGCGCCGGATCGGTGAAGCTGCTGCAGGCGCTCGACGCGCCGGTCGAAGTCGTGAGCTACGCGAGCCGCCAGAGTAGTCTTCGCGCGGTCATCGCCGATTTCGTCGAGCGCTATCGTCGCGCGAAACCGGATCTCACCTTGCGCTTCGTCGATCCCGACGCCGATCCCAACGCGATGCGCGCCGCGGGTATCAGCGTCGACGGCGAGCTCGAGCTTCGCTACAAGGGACGCAGCGAGCATCTCAAAGTGCTCAGCGAAACCGAGTTCTCGAATGCGTTGCTGCGCCTTTCGCGCACGCGCGAACGCATCGTCGCGTTTCTCGAAGGCGAAGGCGAACGCCAGCCGCTCGGCAAGGCGAATGCGGACTTCGGGCAATTCGTCGGCGGCCTCGCCGATCGCGGGCTTCGCGCGGTGCCGCTTCCGCTCGCCAACACCGGCAAGGTTCCCGAGAACGCCGATCTCGTCGTCGTCGCCGATCCGCAAGTGCCGCTGTCGCCTGCGATCGTCGCGGAGCTCGTCGACTACGTCGATCGCGGCGGCAACCTCCTTTGGTTCACCGAGCCCGGCGAAGAAGTCGGGCTCGATGCGCTCGCGAAACTCCTCTTCGTGCGCGTGTTGCCCGGAACGGTCGTCGATGCGAGCGGCAGTGCGCTCGGCCTGACCGATCCGAGCTTCGTGCCGATCAAGACCTATCCCGCGCACGCGATCACGCGCGATTTCGCGCTGACCACGCTGCTGCCGCAACCCGCCGCGCTCGCGCAGATGTCCGGCGCGCAATGGAACATCAAGCCGCTCCTGCGCAGTTCCGACAAATCGTGGAACGAAACCGGCCACATCCCGAAAGCCGGCGAAGCCGCCGACACGGTCAAGCAGGACGCCGATGCCGGCGAGATTCCGGGCCCGCTCGATCTCGCCTTCGCGCTGTCGCGCCTGTCGCCGCGGCCGGACCGGCGCGAGCAGCGCATCGTCGTGATTGGCGACGGCGATTTCCTCTCGAACAGTTTTCTCGGCAACGGCGGCAACCGCGAATTCGGCCAGCGCATGTTCGACTGGTTGCTCGGCGACGACGATCAGATCATCGTTCCCGACAAGTCCGCGCCGGATCGCGCGCTCGCGGTTACGCAAGTGGGCCTCGGTGCGCTGAGCTTCGGATTCCTGATCGCGCTGCCGCTCGTGCTGGTCGCGATCGGCCTTGGCATCTGGTGGCGGCGGAGGCGGCGCTGACATGAGGCGACAAACGCGCACGAATCTTTTCCTGCTGCTGATGGTGGTGCTGCTCGGCGTCGCCGTGTTCGCCGAGTTTCGCCGCGAGAACGCGATCCAGCGCGACTCGCTGACGCACATGGATCCCGATGCGATCCGCTCGCTCACGGTGCGCTGCCAGTCATGCATCACGCGCCGCTTCGAGAAAGTCGACGGCCACTGGTTCATGCGCGAGCCGCACGACGGCGCCGCCGACGACAATCGCATCGCGCGGCTCGCCTCGATCGTGACCGCGCCGATCCGTTACCGGCAGCAGAAATCCGAACTCGACGAAACCAAGCTCGGACTTGAACCGCCGGTGGCGACGCTCGAAGTCGACGGCCTCGTATTGAAGTTCGGCACCACCGACGCCATCCACAACGACCGCTACGCCGAAGTCGGCGACACGATCGCGCTGGTGCCGGATCGGTTCAGCGCGCTGTTGTTTTCGACGCCCGAAAGCGAGCTCGCGTCGCCGCCCAAGCCTTAGATCCATCTCCCGCTCGCGGGAGATGCTAGGGTGAGGGAAGTCTTGCGACAACATATCCAGGACTCCCTCATCCGCGCCACGTGCCGCATTGAACGACAATCTATGCCCGAGCTCCCCGAAGTCGAAACCACGCGCCGCGGCCTCGCTTCGCACCTGATCGGCCGCACCGTCGTCGGCCTCGACATCCGTCAGCCGCGATTGCGCTGGCCGATTCCTGCCGCGTTGAAAAAGAATCTCCCCGGCCAGCGCATCGATGGCATCGAACGTCGCGCGAAGTATCTCCTTGTGCACACGAAAGCCGGCAGCGCGCTGTTGCATCTGGGCATGTCGGGATCGCTGCGCGTATTGCCTGCATCGACGCCGGTCGGCCCACACGATCACGTCGACTGGAAGCTCGATTCCGGCCGCGTACTGCGCTTCACCGATCCGCGCCGATTCGGATCGCAGCTCTGGCAGCCGCCCGGAACAGTGCATCCGCTCCTTGCCAGGCTCGGACCCGAGCCGCTCAGCGATGCGTTCGACGGCGAGTATCTGTGGCTTCGCTCGCGCGAACGCTCGGCCGCGGTGAAAGTCTTTCTGATGGATCAGGCCGTCGTCGTCGGCGTCGGCAACATCTACGCCTCCGAAGTCTTGTTCGCGGCCGGCGTGCATCCCAAGCGTGCGGCGCGAGCTATCTCGCGCGAGCGTTACGCGCGCATCGCGAGCGAGATCAAGCGCATCCTCGAATACGCGATCATGCGCGGCGGCACGACCTTGCGCGACTTCATCAATCCCGACAGCGAGCCCGGCTATTTCGAGCGGGAATTACTCGTCTACGGCCGCGAAGGCCTGCCGTGCAAAGTCTGCGGCACGCCGATCCGCGCGATCACGCTCGGCCAACGCACGACGTTCTTCTGTCCGCACTGCCAACGCTAGAAATCAATCCGGCCAGCGCAACTCGAAATGCACGTTGTTGAACTCGGGATCCTCGAGCGAGCCCGCGTGATGCGCGTGCATGTTCTCAGGCAAGCCTTCGATGACGACCTCGCGGCCTTCTTCGACAATGCCGCCGAGCGCCTCGAAATCGAGGAAGCGTTCGGCGAGCTGGCCCGCAGGCGCCATGAATTCCGCGGGCACGTTGCGGATCGAGACGTCGGGCCGCGCGAACTTGCGCAGTCCTCGCGTGTGGATGTGCCGGCGGCCGGGCGCTGTCTTGTCTTCGCTCTCCAGGATCGCGACATGACTGCGCGATGTGAACGCCGGATCGTCGAAGAAACGGCGGCGCCATTCGGCGACGCCGAACATCGATAGCATCTGCGGATCGACGATCGCGACGCCGCCGAGATCGGACAGCGCCGTGATCGTGCCGATGAGATCGCGTAGGTAATCGAGATCGCCGCGATCGGCGAGATTGCCGCGCAGCATCAGGCATTCGCGTGCCGTGTCGGCGCGCTCGAACAGCGCCGCGTTCTCGTTCTCGAACAGTCGGCCCATCGTGCCGCCGAGTGGATAACCGTTCCAGCTCTTGATCGCGTCGTGCACGTAGCGCGCGACCTCGACGCCTTCGGGCGTGCCGCGCGTGCGATAGCGCGGCGCATCGACGCGAAGCTCGGCTTCGAAGTCGCCGAACACGAACCATTGCACGAGTGCCTGCGCACCGCTGTCGCGCCAGTACGGACGCGGCCACGACGGCGCCGTCATGGCGACACCGTGCCGAGCGGCAATACGGTCTGCTGCAATTCGACGCGGCCTTCGCCGGACATGATGCGCTTGAACTCCGCGCGGCTGACCGAGACGTAGCGATCGTTGCCGCCGATCTCGACCTGCGGACCTGCCGTTACCGCGCGGCCTTGCGCATCGACGCGCACGACCATCGTCGCCTTCTTGCCGGTGTGGCAGATCGTCTTGATCTCGACGAGGTTGTCGGCCCACGCGAGCAGGTATTTGCTGCCCTCGAACAGCTCGCCGCGGAAATCGGTGCGAAGTCCATATGCCAGCACCGGAATGCCCAGCGCGTCGACGACGTCGGTCAGCTGCCAGGCCTGCGCGCGGGTCAGGAATTGCGCTTCGTCGACCAGGACGCAGCCGAGCTTGCCGTGCGCGTCGATGTCCTCGCGCGCGATCGCGAGCAAGTCGTCGCCGCGATCGAAGCGGCGTCCTTCGGCCTTGAGACCGATGCGAGACGCCACCATACCGACGCCGCCGCGATCGTCGAGCGCGGGCGTCAGGATCAAGGTGCGCATGCCGCGCTCGTGATAGTTGTACGCGCTCTGCAGCAGCGTCGTCGTCTTTCCGGCATTCATCGCCGAATAGTAGAAGTAGAGTTTGGCCATCTCGAGGCGGCTCGCGCTTTTGCGGATCGGTACAGTACCGGCTTTGCGCGCCGGCTCACAGGTCGAGTTTTCCATTCATGGCAGCGATACCCGCGACGCCCGATCGAACGCAGGAACTGGCGCGATTCATCGACCGCCATCCGCGTCTGTTCGTCCTGACCGGCGCCGGTTGCAGCACGGGTTCGGGCATTCCGGATTATCGCGACGTCGATGGCGGCTGGAAGCGCCGTCCGCCGGTCACGTATCAGGCGTTCGTCGGCGAAGCGGCAACGCGTTCGCGCTACTGGGCGCGCAGCCTCGTCGGCTGGCGCCGCTTCGGACGCGCGCGTCCGAACGGCACGCACGCCGCGCTCGCGCGACTCGAAAACGAAGGGCGCATCGAAGTGCTGCTGACGCAGAACGTCGACGGACTGCATCAGGCGGCCGGCAGCCGCAACGTCGTCGATCTGCACGGACGACTCGATCGCGTGCGCTGTCTTGCCTGCGAGCGTCGCGTGCCGCGCGAGGATTTCCAGCGCGAGCTCGAAGCGTGCAATTCCGCGTGGCGCGACCTCGACGCGCTCGATGCGCCCGACGGCGACGCCGATCTCGACGGCCTCGATTTCTCAACGTTTCAGGTCCCCGCGTGCGAAGCCTGCGGCGGCATGATGAAACCCGACGTCGTCTTCTTTGGCGAAAACGTGCCGCGCGAACGCGTCGAGCGCGCCGGCGCGCATCTCGCCGCGGCGGACGCGATGCTCGTCGTCGGCTCGTCGCTGATGGTGTTCTCGGGCTATCGCTTCGCGCGCGAAGCCGCGCGGCTCGGCAAGCCGATTGCTGCGATCAATCTCGGCCGCACGCGCGCGGATGATTTGTTGTCGCTGAAGATCAAGAGCGATTGCGCGGTGGCGCTCGAAGGCGCTTTTCCCCTCTCCCGCGCGCGGGAGAAGGCAGGGTGAGAGAAGTCGGAGTGGTGATTTTCCGGCGCATGCGCGACGGCGAACCAAGGCTGCCCTCACCCTAACCCTCTCCCGCAAGCGGGAGAGGGGATACGGCGCGCGAACTGTCTGCCGCAAACGGGAGAGGGAACGTCGCGTGTGTGTCAAGCTGTGACTCCGCGGCGCACGCGAGGCACAATCGCAGCGCCCGTTCCCGCCGCCTTCCGATGAGCCTCAATCCCCAACAACGCGCTGCCGTCGAATACTGCGACGGTCCGCTGCTCGTGCTCGCCGGAGCAGGTTCGGGCAAGACGCGCGTCATCGTCGAGAAGATCGCACACCTGATCCGCGCGAAGAACATGCCGGCGGCGAAGATCGCGGCTATCACGTTCACCAACAAGGCCGCGCGCGAGATGCGCGAGCGCGTCGGCAAGCGCGTGCCTGCGACGGCGGCGCAAGGGCTCACGGTGTGCACGTTCCATGCGCTCGGGCTCAAATTCCTGCAAATCGAGCACGCACGCGCGGAGCTGCGCCGCAATTTTTCGGTGTTCGACAGCGACGACAGTCAGTCGATCCTGAAGGACCTCTTGCCCAAGGGCATCAAGAATGATGCATTGTTCGCGCTGCAGTCGCTGGTTTCGCGCGCGAAGAACGAAGGCTTGTCGCCGGACGAAGCGATGGCGCGCGCGGCGAGCGGGCGCGAGCGCGAAGCGGCCGAGCTTTATGCCGACTATCAGCAGCGCCTCGTCGCGTTCAACGCGGTCGATTTCGACGATCTCATCCGCTTGCCGGTCGCGGTGCTGGACAAGGACGAGGAAGCGCGGCTCGCCTGGCGCGAGCGCGTGCGGCATCTTCTCGTCGACGAATGCCAGGACACGAACGGCGCGCAATACCGGCTGCTGAAGCTTCTCGCCGGCGAGCGCGGCGCGTTCACCGCGGTCGGCGACGACGATCAATCGATCTACACCTGGCGCGGCGCGAATCCGGAGAATCTCGCCGAGCTTTCGCGCGATTATCCGAAGCTAAAAGTCATCAAGCTCGAGCAGAACTACCGTTGCGCGCGGCGCATCCTGCGCTCGGCGAACGCGCTGATCGCGAACAACGCGCACGTGTTCGAGAAGAAGCTCTGGAGCGAAGAATCCGAAGGACCGCCGTTGCGCATCGTCGAATGCCGCGACGACGAGCACGAGGCCGAATGCGCCGCCGCCGCAATCGCGCATCTCGCACAGAAGCACAAGGCCCCGTGGCACGAGTTCGCCGTGCTCTATCGCGGCAATCATCAGTCGCGTCCGCTCGAGAAGGCGCTGCGCCTCGCGCGCATTCCGTATCACGTGACCGGCGGCACGGCGTTCCTGGATCGCGCCGAGGTCAAGGATCTGCTTTCGTATCTTCGCCTCATCAACAATCCGGACGACGACGCGGCGTTTCTGCGCGTCGTCAATTTGCCCAAGCGCGACATCGGATCGACGACGCTGGAAAAACTCGGCGGCATCGCCGGCGCGCGCCACGTTTCGCTGCTGCGCGCGGCGCAGAGCGATGCGGTGCTGTCCCAGCTCGCGCCGCGCGCGGCGACGTCGCTTGGCGCGTTCGCCGCGCTGATCCGCGAATTCTCGGCGCGCGCGCACTACGTCGCGGCGGCGGATCTCGTCGACGAGCTCAGCACGCGCATCGGCTACGCCGAGCACGTCGGATCGCAGATCAAGGAGCCGGCCTTGCGCGAGCGGCGCCTGGGCAATCTCAAGGAATTGTCGGAGTGGCTGCGCGCGATGAGCAAAGAAGGCGCCGCCGGCGATCTGGCCGCGCAGCTCGCGCTTCTCAGCTACGGCGATCGCGACGAGCCCGGCAATGCCGTGCGCCTGATGACGCTGCATTCGGCGAAAGGTCTCGAATTTCGTTTCGTCACGATCGTCGGCCTGGAAGAAGGATCGCTGCCGCACGAAGGCAGCCTTGCGGAAGGCCGCATCGAAGAGGAACGGCGGCTGATGTACGTCGGCCTCACGCGCGCGAAAGAGCAGGTCGCGCTGATGTATGCGCAGCGCCAGCGCCGTTACGGCGAAATCATCGCGAACGAGCCGAGCCGGTTCCTGAAGGAGTTGCCGGCGGACGATCTGCATTGGTCGGGGCGCGATGCGGAGAAGGATGCCGAGCATCGCAAGGAGATGGCGTCGTCGCACATCGCGCGGCTTGCGAGTCTGCTCGCCGATTGATGCAAGTAGAAAGAGCGATTTTCTCGCGGAGGCGCAAGGATCGCAGAGACAGACCTTGAAAATCAGAGCATTTCTTTGCGATCCCTGCGCCTGTGCGAGAAACATTCTTTTTTGAAGCGTCACACGTCCGGCGTACACTCGCCGACCCTTTCGGTCGCGGAGTCCACAATGCGAAATCTCGCCTTGCGCATCGCGCTGTGCGCCACGCTCGCGGGTTGCGCGCACGCACCCGAGAAATCGGCGCCGACGGCGCCCTCTGCGAACACGCCGTCCGCAGCGCCGAGCGGTTCTCCAGCCAACGACAATCTCAACGCCGTCGCGTGGACCCAGACGGCGATCGAGCACGACTTGATCTATCGCGAAGTGTTCCGCAACGCGGGCGAAAAGCTGAGCCTCGCGCTGAAGGATCGGAGCTGGGACGCGCTGCCGAAAACCGAGCGCAAGAAGCCGGGCGTCGCCAAGCTCAAGCCTGCGGTCATCGTCGACATCGATGAGACCGTGCTGGACAACTCGCCGTATCAGGCGCGTCGCGTTCGCGACGGCAAGGAGTTCGACGAGTTCAGCTGGTCCGAATGGTGTCGCGAGAAGGCCGCGCGAGCGCTGCCGGGCGCGCTCGAGTTTGCGCAGGGCGCGGCCAAGCGCGGCGTCACCGTGTTCTATCTTTCCAATCGCGCGCAGGATCTCAACGAAGCGACGCTGGATAACCTTCACAGCGCGGGATTTCCGATCGCATCGAATGAAAACGTGTTCCTTGGCCTCGGTACCGTCGTCGAAGGCTGCGAGCAGGTCGGCACGGAAAAAGGCTGTCGCCGCGAGCTGATCGGCCGCAAATACCGCGTGCTGATGCAGTTCGGCGATCAGATCGGGGATTTCGTCGATGTTCTCGCCAATACGGCGGACGGGCGGCGGGCTGCTATCGAGCCCTATGCGGGCTGGATCGGCGAGCGCTGGTTCGTGCTGCCCAATCCGACCTACGGTTCGTGGGAGCCGGCGCTCTTCAACAACGATTGGACGCAGCCACTGCCGGCTCGGCGCAAGGCCAAAATCGACAGTCTGAAAGTGAATTGAATAAAAACAATAGCTTACATGTTGTAACGTAAGGCATTGCCTTAATAGTGCGTGCTAAGTATTATCCGCCCACAGTCTTTTCGTGACGAAGACCAAGCGCCCGGAAGCACGGATTAAACACCCAGAGAACGACGTACAAGTTCCCCCTCCGGCTATTGCCGGATTGAACTCAGAAGGTTCCGCCTTCTGAGTTTCTTTTTTGGGCGGCCGTCGCGCAAGAGCGCGCTCGGGCAACGCCTACGCGCTGGCTGGCGTGACAACCCCCTGCTAGAGTGCGCCCCCTTTCCCGCCAATCGACCTCAGGGGTCCGCCCACATGTCCACGCGTCTCGCCCGTGTTGCCCTGGCAGCGCTGCTCGTCGCTTTCGTGAGCGGATGCGGTAATCAACAGAATGCGAGCAGCCCGCTCGTGGTGTCCGCGAGCGCGCCGGACGCGACGATCAAGAAGTCCGTCGACCTGATGAAGCAGGGCGACGTGGCCGGGCTGCTGCAGAACGCGCTGCCGCCGGCCGATTTCGCCAAGCTCAAGGCCGACTGGGGCAAGGACGCGAACGAAAAGCCGATCACGGACGAGGATCGCCAGAAATTCCAGGAAACGATGACCAAGCTGACCGCGCCCGACGCGGACAAGGCCATCTACGCCGAGATCGAGCCGCAGTTGAAGCAGTTCGACGCGCAGTACCAGCAGCAGCTGCCGATGTACGTCGCGATGGGATCGGGCTGGCTGCAGGGCATGGTCCAGCAGAACAAGGATCTTTCCGATTCGGACAAGCAGCAGGCCGTCGCCGCGATCAACGCGCTGGCCGCGTGGGTGCAGAAGACGCACTTCACCGACGCCGAATCGATCAAGAAAGTGCTCGCGATCGTCACCAAGGCGGCGCGCGATTTGAACCTCAAGACGCTCGACGAAGCGCGCGCGCTCACGTTCGATCAGTCGATGCAGAAAGCGCACGTGTTCGTCCTCGCGCTGAAGGATGCGCTCGCGGTGTATGGCTTTTCGATCGACCAGACGCTCGACTCGATCAAGCCTGAGGTCGCCGCGAACGACGGCAAGACCGCCAAGGTGAAGGTCAGTTACACGCTGCTCGGCACGCCGCTCGCGGCCGAGACCGAGATGGTCAACATCGACAACCGCTGGTACGGCAAACAGACCATCGACAAGCTGCGCGAACGTCAGCAGGAGGTCGCCGCACCCGCCGACGCCTCCGCGCCGCCGGCGACCAGCGAGCCGCCGCCGAAGAACTGAGCACGACGTCCAGCCCGCTTATCGCATTGCGCGGGCGGGCTAAAATCGACGTATGAACGATATGCAAGCAGTGCCGCGCGCCGCACCCAGCGTGCGTCCGCCTGCGTGGATCGAGTTGCTCGGCGCGCTGCTGCGGCCTTGGATACGCATCCGCCGCCAGCCGCCCGATGCGGCGGAGCTCTTGCCCGACGATTCGCGGCCGACCATCTACGTGGTCGAGCGCTACGGGCTTTCGGACAATTTGATCCTCGAGGAAGCCTGCCGCGAAGCAGGTCTGCCGTCGCCGTATTCGGCGGCGAGCCGACTGCCGATCAAGCGGCGCAGCGCGGTGATTTCGCTATCGCGCCGTCCGCGCTTGTTCGGTCGGCGCCCGCATCCGACGCGCTCGGAAACGCTGACGCGGCTCGCCGAGATCGTGCGCGCCGATCCGGATGCGGACGTGCGTTTGGTGCCGGTCTCGATCTTCGTCGGTCGCGCACCGGATCGCGAGTCGGGTTGGTTCAGCGTCCTCTTCTCGGAAAACTGGGTCGTCGTCGGCCGCTTCCGCCGCCTGCTCGCGATCCTCCTCAACGGACGCGACACGCTGGTGCAGTTCGCCGCGCCCGTGTCGATGCGCGAGGTCATTGCCGATCAGTCCGACATCGCGCCCGAACGCGCGGTGCGCAAGATCGCCCGCGTGCTGCGCGTGCATTTCCGGCGCATCCGCGCGACGGTCATCGGTCCCGATCTTTCGCATCGGCGCACCGTCGTCGATGCGCTGCTCAACACCGATCCCGTACGCGCGGCGATCGAAGCCGCAGCGAGCAAGGACGGCGTCGGCTTCGACAAGGCGCGCCAGCGCGCGCGCGGCTATGCGATGGAAATCGCGGCCGACTATTCGCATCCGGTCGTGCGCTCGCTATCGTTCATGCTGAAGGCGTTCTGGAACAAGCTCTACGACGGCGTCGACGTGCATCACTTCGACACGCTGCGCCAGGTCGCGCCGGGACGCGAAGTCATCTACGTGCCGTGCCATCGCAGCCACGTCGATTACCTCTTGCTTTCGTATCAGCTCCTGCAGCACGGCATCGCGATCCCGCACATCGGCGCCGGCGTCAATCTCAATCTGCCGGTGATCGGACCGATCCTGCGCCGCGGCAGCGCGTTCTTCCTGCGCCGCACGTTCAAGGGCGATCCGCTGTATTCGACGGTGTTCCGCGAATACATCAGTCAGCTCTTCATGCGCGGCGTGTCGCTTGAATACTTCATCGAAGGCGGGCGCTCGCGCACCGGTCGCCTACTCGCGCCGCGCGGCGGCATGCTGTCGATGACGCTGCGCAGCTTCCTGCGCGAATCGCGGCGGCCAGTCGTGTTTCAGCCCGTCTACATCGGCTACGAGAAGATCATGGAAGGCAACGCCTACATCGGCGAGCTTTCCGGGAAGCCCAAGGAAAAGGAATCGCTGCTCGGACTCTTCCGCGCGTTCGGCGCGCTGCGCCAGCATTACGGTCGTGTCGCAGTGAATTTCGGCGAGCCGATTTTCCTCGAACCCTTGCTCGACGGCGTCGCGCCCGGCTGGCAGGCGGCGACTGTCGAACCGGAAGCAAAACCCGAGTGGCTGAATCGCGCCGTCGACGAGCTCGCCACGCGCATCCAGCAGCACATCAACCGCGCCGCGCACGTCAATCCGATCAATCTGCTCGCGGTCACGCTGCTGTCGATGCCCAAGCATGCGATGGCCGAGTCCGACCTCGTCGCGCAACTCGCGCTGTGCAAATCGCTGATCGCGGACTTGCCCTACTCCACTCGCGTCACGATGACGCCGCTCTCGCCCGCCGAGATCATCGCGTACGGCGAGAAGATGCAGTGGATCCGGCGCACCGCGCATCCGCTCGGTGACGTGCTTGGCCTCGACGACGAACCCGGCGTCCTGCTGAGCTACTTCCGCAATAACGTCACGCATCTCTTCGCGACCGCCGCGTGGGTCGCGTGCTGCTTTCTCAACAACCGGCGCATGGCGCGCGCGTCGATCCTGCGCCTCGGCCGCCTGGTCTATCCGTTCATCCAGGCCGAATTGTTCCTGCCATGGACCGAGGAAGAATTCGGGCGGCGCATCCAGGCGACGATCGAGTTCTTCATCGCGCGCGGCCTCCTGCATGCGGACGCGGATGGCCGTGTGATTGCGCGCGAGCCCGGCCAGAGCGACGGCGCGTTCCGCCTGCGTGCGCTCGCGCACAACCTCTTGCCTGCGATCGAGCGCTATTACATCGCGCTCGCGCTCCTGGTGAAGAACGGCCGCGGCACGTTGTCGGCCGGTGAGCTCGAGAACCTGTGCTGGTTGAGCGCGCAGCGCCTGTCGCTGCTGCACGAATTGAATGCGCCGGAATTCTTCGACAAGAGCCTCTTCCGCGGCTTCATCCAGAAACTCCGCGAACGGCGCGTCGTGCGTCCGGATGAAAACGGCAAGCTCGATTTCGATCGCGGGCTCGAAGAGGTCACGCGCGATGCGCGCGTGATCTTGAGCCGCGAGATCCGGCATGGAATCCTCAAGCTGACGCCGGAGAAGCAGGCTGCGTTGACGCAATCGACGGAACCGCCGGCGACGTAGCTGACTTCCCGTCGTCCCGCGAAAGCGGGGACCGAGCGCCTTTTCCCGATTCTCGTCATCCCGGCTGTCGCCGGGACGGCGGCGCCACATCATCCACGCTGCGCCGCGGCAGCAATCACGCATCAAGATCCGGAATCAACTTGTTCTCCAGATACGCAATCATGTCCTTGAGCTTGAGCTTGCGCTTCTTGAGCCGCGTCAGATGCAGCTCGTCGCAGCCGGCGTCGAGGGCGAGGCGCGCGATCGCCGCGTCGAGATCGCGGTGCTCGATCTTGAGTTCGGTCAGCTTGCGGGCGATGGCGGCCGGATCTTCGGGAAACATGCGGGCCTCGGCGAGGCATCAGTGTAGCGCCGTCGCGGCGCGCCGTGGCTAGCCGGTCATCGTTGCGGTGGATTTCGCCGATTCGATCGCGGCGACGATAAGGGCGACCGAGCCCACTATCGCGTCGCATTCGATGGTTTCGATCGGAACGTCTTCGGTGTATCCATAAGGCACGAGCACGACCGGCATGCCGGCGGCGCGCGCGGCGTGCGCGTCGTTCGAGGAATCGCCGATCATCAGGCATTCGGCTGCTTCGACGCCGAGGCGCTTCGCGGCGTACAGGAGCGGCGCCGGATGAGGTTTGCGCTTGGGTAGCGCATCGCCGCCGACGACGAGCTCGAAGTAACGATCGAGGCCGACCTGCTGCAGAAGATCGTCGGAAAATCCTTGCAGCTTGTTGGTCACGCAGCACAGGCGAAGGCCGATGCGGCGCGCGTGCTCGATGCCTTCGAGCACGCCGGGATAAATCTTTGCGGTGCGCCCGTTGCTGGCGCGGTATTCGTCGAAGAAGACATCGCGAGCGCGGCCATGCAGGTCGCGCGTCGCGTTGCCGTCTCGCTCGCCGGTGAGAATGCGATGCAGCAGCACGTCGACACCGCGGCCGATGTAGCTGCGTACGGTCGCCGGCTCGAGCGCCGGCATCTCGAGCGTGCGCAGCGTCGCGTCGACCGCGGCCGTGATGTCCGGCGCGGTATCGACCAGCGTGCCGTCGAGATCGAACAGGATCGCGCGCACGCCGGCGAGAAAATCCATGCGTTCCTCAGGCGGCCTTGGCGTACTGGCTCGCGATGCGTTCGAGCGTTACCGGCCGAATCGCCGCCGCGCGTCCCGCGCTGCCGAACGCTTCGAAGCGCGCTTTGCAGACTTCGCGCGCGGCCGCGACCGACGCCTTGAAGAACTTGCGCGGATCGAACTCGCTCGGATCTTTGGCCAGCGTGCGGCGGATCGCGCCGGTCATCGCGAGGCGGATGTCGGTGTCGATGTTGACCTTGCGCACGCCGTGCTTGATGCCCTCGACGATCGCCTCGACCGGCACGCCGTAGGTTTCCTTGATGTCGCCGCCGAAATCGCGGATCACCTTGAGCCACTCCTGCGGTACCGAAGAGGAACCGTGCATGACGAGATGCGTTGCCGGAATGCGCGCATGGATCGCCTTGATGCGTTCGATGTCGAGGATATCGCCGGTCGGCGGCCGCGTGAACTTGTACGCGCCGTGCGAGGTTCCGATCGCGACCGCAAGCGCATCGACGCCGGTCTTGGCGACGAAATCGGCGGCCTGGTCGGGATCGGTCAGGAGCTGCGAATGATCGAGCGTGCCTTCGGCGCCCGAGCCGTCCTCCTCGCCGGCGCTGCCGGTCTCGAGCGAGCCCAGACACCCGAGCTCGCCCTCGACCGACACGCCGACGGAGTGGGCCATGTCGACCACCCCGCGCGTGACGGCGACGTTGTACTCGTAGCTCGACGGCGTTTTCATGTCTTCCTTGAGCGAGCCGTCCATCATCACGCTGGTGAAACCGGAACGGATCGAGGCCTGGCACACCGCCGGGCTCGCACCGTGATCTTGATGGAGGCAGACGGGAATCTGCGGATACTGCTCGACCGCGGCGAGCACGAGATGACGAAGGAACGCTTCGCCCGCGTAGCTGCGCGCGCCGGCCGAAGCTTGCAGGATCACCGGGCTGTCGACGTCGTCGGCGGCCTGCATGATCGCGTGGATCTGCTCCATGTTGTTGACGTTGAACGCGGGCAGGCCGTAGGCGTGCTCGGCGGCGTGGTCGAGGAGTTGCTTGAGCGAGATGAGGGCCATGATGGTTCTCTCGATGAGGAATCTTTATCCCCTCTCCCACAAGCGGGAAAGGGGGAAAGGCTGCTAAGCGATCGTTGTCGCGCACTTGCGGACGACGTCCGCCACGCGCTCGGCCGTGAATCCGAAAAATTCGAACACCTGGGCGCCGGGCGCCGATTCGCCGAAGCGATCGATGCCGACGACGCAGCCTTCGCCGCGCACGTATTTCCACCAGAGCGCGCTGGCGCCGGCTTCGACGGCGATCTTCGGCACGCCGCTCGGCAACACCTCTTCGCGATATTCGGCCGGCTGGCGATCGAACGTCGCGGTCGATGGCATCGACACGACGCGCACGCCGATGCCCTCCGCCGCGAGCGCTTTCTGCGCCGCAAGCGCAAGGCCGACTTCGGAGCCCGTCGCGATGACGATCCGGTGCAACGCGCCTTCGGGTTCGGAGACGACGTAGCCGCCGCGCTCGATCGCCGCGATCCGTGCGTCGTCGCGCAGCACGAACGGAAGATTCTGGCGCGACAGGATCAACGCCGTCGGACCGTCGTGGCGCTGCAGCGCGAGTTTCCATGCAACTGCGGTTTCGACCGTGTCGCACGGACGCCAGACATCGAGATTCGGAATCAGGCGCAAGCTCGAAACGTGCTCGACCGCCTGATGCGTCGGTCCGTCTTCGCCGAGGCCGACCGAATCGTGCGTCAGCACGTGGATCACGCGCAGCTGCATCAGCGCTGCCATGCGGATCGCGTTGCGGCTGTAGTCGCTGAAGGTCAGGAACGTGCCGCCGAACGGGATGTAGCAGCCGTGCAGCGCGAGGCCGTTCATGATCGCGGCCATGCCGAACTCGCGCACGCCATAACTGATGTAGCGGCCGGCGGCGGCGCCCTTTACGGTGCTCGCGTTCTTCCAGATCGTGAGGTTCGAATGCGTGAGATCGGCCGAGCCGCCGATCATTTCCGGCAGTGCCGGTGCGAAGGCTTCGATCGCGATCTGGCTGGCCTTGCGCGTCGCGATCGACTCGGCTTTCGCATTCGCGTTTTCGATCAGCGTCGCCGCGAGCTGGTCGAAGTCGGACGGTAGTTCGCCGGCGAGGCGGCGCACGAACTCGGCGCCGGCTTCGGGGTGCGCTTCGCAATAGCGATCGAAGCGGCGATCCCATTCGGCTTGCAGCTCCGCACCGGCTTCAGTCGCGTCCCATTCGCGGTAGATATCGTCTGGAATATCGAACGGCGCGTGGCGCCAGTCGAGCGCCTTGCGCGTCGCTTCGATCTCGTCGGCGCCGAGCGGCTCGCCGTGCGCCTTCGCCGTGCCGGCACGCGTCGGCGCGCCTTTGCCGATCGCAGTCTTGCAGACGATGAGCGTCGGTCGAGTGGCGTCGGCTTTCGCCGCGTCGATGGCGCGATCGACGGCATCGACGTCGTGTCCATCGACACCGTCGACGACCTGCCAGCCGTAGGCGCGAAAGCGCGCCGCGGTGTCGTCGGTGAACCAGCCGCCGACTTCGCCGTCGATCGAGATGCCGTTGTCGTCGTAGAGCGCGATCAGCTTGCCGAGCTTCCACGTTCCGGCGAGCGCGCAGGCTTCGTGCGAGATGCCTTCCATCAGGCAGCCGTCGCCGAGGAAGACGTATGTATGGTGATCGACGATCGTGTGGCCCGGCCGGTTGAACTCGGCCGCGAGCAGGCGTTCGGCGAGCGCCATGCCGACGGCGTTGCTGATGCCTTGGCCGAGCGGTCCGGTCGTCGTCTCGACACCGGGCGTGATGCCGACTTCGGGATGTCCCGGCGTTTTCGAATGGAGCTGGCGGAATCGCTGCAGCTCGGTAATCGGCAGGTCATAGCCGGTCAGGTGCAACAGCGCGTACTGCAGCATCGAGCCGTGGCCGTTCGAGATGACGAAGCGATCACGATCGGGCCAGCCGGGATCGCGCGGATTGTGGCGAAGATGCCGCGTCCACAACGCGACCGCGATCTCGGCCATGCCCATCGGCATGCCTGGATGTCCCGATTTCGCTTTCTCGACCGCATCGGCGGCGAGCAGCCGGATCGAATGGGCGAGGCGCATCGCATTCGCGCGCGCGTCCGATTTCGGCGCAATGATCGGCGTGACGGCGTTCATGCGACGGCCTCCAGATGCGTCTGGCGCGCCTCGGCCTTCTGTTTGCGTTCGAGGATTCGCCAGACGAACGGCGTGAAGATGATTTCGATCGCGAGCTCCATCTTGCCGCCGGGCACGACGATCGTGTTCGCGCGCGACATGAAGGAGTCGTGCAGCATCGACAAGAGATAACGAAAGTCGATGCCTTTGGGATCGCGGAAGCGGATCACGACGAAGCTTTCGTCCGCGCTCGGAATCGCGCGCGCGATGAACGGGTTCGACGTGTCGACCGTCGGCACGCGCTGCAGGTTCACGTGCGTGCGCGAAAACTGAGGGCAGATGTAATGCACGTAGTCGTGCATGCGGCGGAGCACCGTGTCCATCACGGCTTCGGTCGAATAGCCGCGCATCGAACGGTCGCGATGCAGCTTCTGGATCCATTCGAGATTGATGACCGGTACCACGCCGATCAGGAGATCGGGATGACGCGCGACGTCGACGCCATCGTGCACGACGGCGCCGTGCAAGCCTTCGTAGTAGAGAAGGTCGGACGGAGGCACGTCTTCCCACGCGGTGAACGTGCCCGGATCCTGCTTGTACGGCTCGGCTTCGGCGGCATCGTGCAGGTACTTGCGGCGCTTTCCGCTGCCGGTCGCGGCGTAGTCGGCGAACAGGCGCTCGAGCTCCTCGAACAGATTCGCCTCGTGCCCGAAATGGCTGAAGTGCGACAGGCGTTCCTTGTCGGCGGCAGCGACGGCTTCGCGCATGGACTTGCGATCGTAGCGATGGAAGCTGTCGCCTTCGATGATGGCCGCGTTGACGTGCTCGCGACGGAACATGTTGCAGAAGGTGCGCGTGACCGACGTCGTGCCGGCGCCGGAAGATCCGGTGATCGCGATGATGGGATGCAGTTCGGACATGGCATCTCTCCTTTAGTTCACGCCGGAGTTCGGAACAGGCCGCGCGTCGCGAACAGCGGTTGTTCGCTGTCGCGCATGTCGCCTTCGAGGTGATAGCGCTCGATGCGCTCGACTTCCGAGCGCGAGCCGAATACGAAACCGATCTTCTGGTGCAGGTTGTCGGGTTTGACGTCGAGCATGCGCTTGTAGCCCGTGCTCGCGCGTCCGCCGGCCTGCTCGATCAGGAGCGAGATCGGATTGCATTCGTACGTGAGGCGCAGGCGTCCGTTGACGCCCGGTTTCCTCGTATCGCGCGGATACATGAAGACGCCGCCGCGCATCAGGATGCGATGCGTCTCGGCGACCAGCGATGCGATCCAGCGCATGTTGAAATCCTTGCCGCGCTCGCCGCTCGAACCCTTGAGGCATTCGTCGACGTAGCGCTGCACGGGGTATTCCCAGAAGCGACTGTTCGAAGTGTTGATCGCGAATTCGTGCGTTTCTTCCGGAATGCGCAGGTTGCGGTGCGAAAGGATGAATTCGCCGAGCAAGGGATCCAGCGTGAACGCGTGCACGCCGGCGCCGGTCGAAAGGACGAGCATCGTCGACGGTCCGTAGATCGCGTATCCGGCAGCGACTTGTTGCGACCCGCATTGCAGGAAATCGTCGGGCTCGGGATCGACGCCTGCTGTCGGCGCGCGCACGATCGAGAAGATCGAGCCGACCGAAACGTTGACGTCGATGTTCGACGAGCCATCGAGCGGATCGAAGAGGAGAAGATATTTGCCGCGCTCGTACGCGGCCGGAAGCCGATACGGCTCGTCGAGCTCTTCGGACGCCATGCCCGCGACGTAGCCGCGGTTTTCGTTGAGGCGGATGAAGATGTCGTTGGCGATCACGTCGAGCTTCTTCTGGCGCTCGCCGTGCACGTTGCTGTCCTCGGCATTGCCGAGAAGATCGGCGAGCGATCCGTGCGCAACTGCGCGCGAGATCGCCTTGCACGCGGTCGCGACCGAGTGCAGCACGCCGTTGAGATCGCCGCGCGCTTCGGGATGACTGCGGCGCGCTTCGATCAGGAATTCGGTGAATGTGGTTTTATCGGTCAGCAGCATGCGACGGCCCTCCCCGGCAGGTCGTGTGCGATGGCGTGCCATCCGCGCAGGCACGAGAGATCCACGAACGGCGCGCCGGGCGTGCCTTTCGCGAGCGGATGTTCGGGATCGCCCAGATGCGGCAGCGAAACGAATGTCGGCGGCAGCGATTCGGCGAGCGAATACCAGGTCGGCGTCGCGATCACGGTAAGACCGGCCGCGTGCGCGCTCTGGATGCCGTTGCTCGAATCCTCGAACGCAAGGCACTCGTCGGCGCGAAGATCGAGCTGACGCAGCGTTTCGATATAGACATCGGGCGCGGGTTTGAGCCGCGTGATTTCGGTGCCCGACACGATGGCGGCGAAACGCTGGCGCCATTTGCGGCCGAACGACGGCTCGAGCAGCGCATCGAGATTCGCGGACGTCGTCGTCGTCGCGATCGCAAGCTTGATGCCGGCGCCCTCGGCCTCGTCGAAAAGCCGCGCGACGCCGGGACGCAGCGGCAGCGGCTGCTCGCGCAGCGAAGCGTCGTAGCGGATCGTCTTGGCCGCGTGCAGCGCGACCAGCACTTCGTCGAAATCGGCGCGCTGCGCCGTTTCCATATCTTCGCGCTCGGCGAACGCGCGCATGCGCTGGCGACCGCCGGCGACGCGTAGCAGCTCGCGATACGTGCTGCGGTTCCACCACCAGGCGAGACCGGCGGCGGCGAACGTCGCGTTGAACGCGCGGCGATGGAATTCCTCGGTGTCGGCGAGCGTGCCGTCGACATCGAAGATCAGCGCGCGCAGTTCAGTGCTCATGTTCCCGCCTTCTGCTCGGGCACGGCGCGCACGCCAGCGAGCACGCGCGACTCGAGGATGTCTTCGGCTTCGAGCGTCTGCAGCGCGGCCTTGTCGACCTTGCCGGCGTCTTCGAGCAGGCGGCGCGCCTGGCGCAGGCGCGCGCGATCGAGCGCGTTGCGGATCGAGCGCGCGTTGGCGAAATGCGGCTGCGCGCGGCGGCGTTCGATGTAGTCGCGGAACACTTTCTTCGCGCGCGGCGACAGGCCGTAGTTCCAGTCCTTCAGGATCAATTCGCCGATCGAGACCAGCTCGTCGTCGGTGTAATCGGGGAAATCGATGTGGTGCGCGATGCGCGAGCTCATGCCTGGATTGGAGCGGAAGAACGTCTCCATCCGGTCCTTGTAGCCGGCGAGGATCACGACCAGATCGTCGCGCTGGTTTTCCATCACCTGCAGCAGGATCTCGATCGCTTCCTGTCCGTAGTCGCGCTCGTTCTCGGGACGATAGAGGTAATACGCCTCGTCGATGAAGAGGACGCCGCCCATGGCTTTCTTCAAGACTTCTTTGGTCTTCGGCGCGGTGTGGCCGATGTACTGGCCGACGAGATCGTCGCGCGTCACCGCGACGAGGTGCCCCGTGCGGCTGTAGCCGAGCTTGTGCAGAAGATCGGCCATGCGCAGCGCGACCGTTGTCTTGCCGGTGCCGGGATTGCCGGTGAAGCTCATGTGCAGCGACGGCGCGCCGGCGGCGAGCTGCATGTCGCGGCGCACGCGGTCGACGACGAGCAGTGACGCGATCTCGCGGATGCGCTTTTTCACGGGCGCAAGACCGATCAGCTCGGCGTCGAGCTTGTCGAGCACGGCCTGGACTCCGGATTCGTTCCAGATCGCGCGCAAGTCGATGGTCGGCTCGCTCATGCAAAACTCCCGCTGACGAAGACGCGGGCGGCGCGAACGCCGCCCGTGGCGTTATGAAGATTCGCCGTCAGCTATAGCGTTCGCCTTCGGGCTTCGTGGCCGCGTAGCTCGTGATCGTGTAGTGCACCTGGCGGCCGGGGCCTTCCTGGCGCGTCAGGCCGAAGCCGGGTTCGTTCTTCGGACGATTCACGATGAACGACATCGCCGGACTCTCGACGCCGCGCACGGAATTGAACGCGAGCACGCGCACGTAGTGGTTCGGAAACGTCTTACGACACTCGTTGATCTCCATCAGGATGCCTGCGGGATCCTTAAGGTCGAACATCGGGTTGCCGTACATTTCCCAGTACGTGTTGCGCGGATGCGGATCGTCGGTGTACTCGACGCTGACCGCCCAGCCGTTGTTGAGCGCGTATTTGATCTGTAGGGTGATTTGCGCGTCGGTGAGGTCGGGCAGGAACGAGAATTGCCCTTGGGTGACGCGGTTGCCGGGGTTGGTCATCATGGCGGGTCTACCTCACAAAAATATTTAGACGGTGATCGTCATCCCGGCGAAGGCCGGGACCCAGTTTTGCTCTTCAAGAGCTGGATCCCGGCCTGCGCCGGGATGACGATGTGGGGAGGTGATTGAGCTCCATGTGCCTCAAGCACTCGCAGTCGCCGTCGGCACGAAGTCCGCCGTGTCGGTCGACTCGTAGTTGAAGCTGATGTCCTTCCACGTATCGAGCGCGGCCTTGAGCGGCTTGCACGTCTTCGCGGCGGCTTCGAGGATCTCGGGCCCTTCGCGGAAATAATCCTTGCCTTCGTTGCGCGCGAGGATCATCGCTTCGAGCGCGACGCGGTTCGCCGTCGCACCGGCCTGGATGCCCATCGGATGGCCGATCGTGCCGCCGCCGAACTGCAGGATCACGTCTTCGCCGAGGTAGTGGATCAGCTGGTGCATCTGGCCGGCATGAATGCCGCCCGACGCCACCGGCATGACCTTGTTGAGCGAGGCCCAGTCCTGCTCGAAGAAAAGACCGTGCTCGAGACTCTGCGGCGTCTTGCTGTCGCGCAGCGTGTCGTAGAAACCCTTGATCATCAGCGGATCGCCTTCGAGCTTGCCGACGACGGTGCCCGCGTGGATGTGATCGACGCCGGCCATGCGCATCCACTTGCAGATGACGCGGAAATTCATGCCGTGATTCTTCTGCCGCGAATACGTCGAATTGCCGGCGCGGTGCAGATGCAGAACCATGTCGTTCTTGCGCGCCCACTTCGCCATCGACTGGATCGCGGTGTAGCCGATCACGAGATCGATCATCACGATGACCGAGCCCAGCGACTTGGCGAACTCGGCGCGCTCGTACATCTCCTCCATCGTGCCGGCGGTGACGTTGAGATAGTGGCCTTTGACTTCGCCGGTCGCGGCCGATGCCTTGTTGACCGCTTCCATGCAATAGAGGAAACGGTCGCGCCAATGCATGAACGGCTGCGAGTTGATGTTCTCGTCGTCCTTGACGAAATCGAGACCGCCCTTCAGCGCTTCGTAGACGACGCGGCCGTAGTTGCGGCCCGAGAGTCCGAGTTTGGGTTTCGTCGTCGCGCCGAGCAGCGGACGGCCGAATTTGTCGAGGCGCTCGCGCTCGACGACGATGCCGGTCGCCGGGCCCTGGAACGTTTTGAGATACGCGACCGGAATGCGCATGTCTTCAAGGCGCAGCGCTTTTACGGCCTTGAAACCGAACACGTTGCCGATGATCGATGCGGTGAGGTTGGCGATCGAGCCCGGCTCGAAGAGATCGAGGTCGTACGCGATGTACGCGAAGTATTGCTGCTCGGTCTTGGTGCCGGGACCGGTGTTCGGAACGGGATCGACGCGATACGCCTTGGCGCGATAGAGCTCGCAGGCGGTCAGGCGGTCGGTCCAGACGACCGTCCAGGTGGCCGTCGACGATTCGCCGGCAACCGCGGCGGCGGCCTCGTCGGCGTCGACGCCGGCCTGCGGCGTGATGCGGAACAGCGCGATGACGTCGGTTTCGATCGGCTCGTAATCCGGCTGCCAATAGCCCATTTTCTTGTAAGGGATGACGCCGGATTTGTAGCGCTCGTTGGTCGTCTCATTCGCGCGTAGCTGGGTGACGGCTGCGTTCATCGCGGGCTCCTCGAATCGCTGGACGAGCCCGAATGTACGCGGCGATTACCATCAGGTATATTCAAATTATCTGTGTTACTACATAAGTTTTCCTTATAGGTAGGCACGCTCATGAAACGCATGACGCTGCGCCAATTACGCGTTTTCGAGCAGGTCGCGCGCTTGCGCAGCATCTCCGCCGCCGCCGGCGTCTGCCACCTGACGCAGCCTGCGGTTTCGATGCAATTGAAGGCGCTGGAACAGGAATGCGGCTTGCCGCTGACGGAGTTGATCGGCCGCCAGTTGCGCCTCACCGAAGCCGGCGAAGCGGTCGCGGTGTACGCACGTCGCGTGCAGCACGAGATCGACGAGCTCGATCAGCGCCTCGCCGCGATGCGCGGCCAGCAGCACGGCAAGCTCAACGTCGGCATCGTCTCGACCGCGAAGTATTTCGCTTCGCACATGCTGGCGACGTTCACGCAATCGCACTCGGGCGCGGAGCTTTCGCTGCAGGTCGAGAACCGCGCGCAGATTCTGCGTCTTCTCGCCGATAACGAGATCGACATCGCGATCATGGGCGTGCCGCCCGAATCGCTCGACGCGGTCGCGATCGCGTTCGCCGATCATCCGCACGGCATCGTGCTGCCGGCGGGACACGTCGCGGCGACGCGCTCGCGTCTTCGCGTCGCCGATCTCGCCGAAGAAACATTCCTCGTGCGCGAGACGGGTTCTGGCACGCGCGCGGTGATGGAGCGTTATTTCGCGAGCCAGAATTTCTCGCCGCGCAAGGTCATCCAGATGACCGGCAACGAAGCGGTGAAGCAGGCCGTGATGGCGGGGCTCGGCATCGGCTTTCTGTCGTTGAACACGATCTCGCTCGAACGCGGGCTCGATCTCGTGCGCGTGCCGTCGATGACGGGACTTCCGGTCGTGCGGCGCTGGCACGTCGTGCATCGGCGAGGCAAACAGCTGCTGCCGCTCGCGCAGGCGTTCCGCGATTTCGTGCGCGATCACGGCGCCGAATATGCGAACGCCAGCGCCGCGGCGCCCGCCGAAGCGGGCGAGACGAAACGCGGCGTGCGCCCCAAGCGACCGGCCGCGAATGGCCGTCGCGCGGAATCGCGCAGCTCGACTCTGCGCCAGCGCTGAAGCGCCGCGTACAATACGCGGCCCGATGCTTCATACGACGATGAACGCGCAACTCGCCCGCAAGCAGGACTACGAATCCGGCAAGCTCGCTAAGCGCCTGCGCCGCCAGGTCGGTCAGGCGATCGCGGATTATTCGATGATCGTCGACGGCGATCGCGTGATGGTGTGCCTGTCCGGCGGCAAGGATTCGTACGCGCTGCTCGACATTCTCCTGAAGCTTCGCGCGAAGGCGCCGGTCGATTTCGAGATCGTCGCGGTGCATCTCGATCAGAAGCAGCCGGGTTACGACGCGGACGTGCTGCCGAATTATCTGCGCTCGATCGGCGTTCCATTCCACGTCATCGAGCAGGACACGTACAGTGTCGTCAAGCGCGTGATTCCCGAAGGCAAGACGATGTGCAGTCTGTGCTCGCGGCTTCGTCGCGGCGCGCTGTATACGTTCGCCGCGGAAAACGGGTTCACCAAGATCGCGCTGGGCCATCACCGCGACGACATCGTCGAGACGATGTTCCTCAATCTCTTTCATCAGGCGACGCTGAAGGCGATGCCGCCGAAGCTTCGCTCCGACGACGGACGCAACATCCTGATCCGGCCGCTCGCGTATTGCGCCGAGGACGATCTCGCCGAGTACGCGCGCGTGCGCGCGTTTCCGATCATGCCGTGCAATCTTTGCGGCTCGCAGGAGAACCTCGAGCGCAAGGCGATCAAGGCGATGCTGGCGGAGTGGGAGCGCAAGCATCCGGGGCGGATCGACAACATCTTCGGCGCGCTGTCGAACGTGACGCCCTCGCATTTGGCCGATACGAAGCTGTTCGATTTCGTGGGGCTCGACGACGCGGGGCGTGCGCGTGCCGATGCGCATGCTTGGCTGACCGGGTCTGATCCGGACTCCGGTTAGTCCCTACCTCCCATCCTTCATCGTCATCCCGGGGAAAGCCGGGATCCATTTTTGCCGGTTGGTCGAAGCAAATGGGTCCCGGCTTTCGCCGGGACGACGGACCTTTGCAAACCGAGAATCTTCCGACCCATGTTCTTCCGAAACCTGACCCTCTTCCGCTTCCCCGAATCGACCGCCCGCTCGCTCAAAAAGCTCGAGGCGGCCCTCGAAGATCAACGCCTGCGGCCATGCGGCCCGATGGAGTTGGCGACCCAGGGTTTCGTCTCGCCGTTCGGGCGGGATAGCGAAGTTCTGACGCACCAAATTGGTGCATTTACATTGGTGACGATCGGCGGCGAGGAGCGGCTGCTGCCAAGCGTGGTCGTCAACGAGGAATTGTCGGCCAGGCTCAAGAAAGTGGCCGAGAAGGAAGGCCGCCGGATCGGCGCGAAAGAACGTAAGCGATTGAAAGACGACGTTATTTCCGAGCTTCTGCCGCGCGCGTTCATACGCCCGTCACGGCTTTCTGCTTACCTCGACGCCGAACAGGGGTGGCTCGTCGTCGACACCGCGAGCCGCAAGGCGGCCGAGGACGCCGTCAGCCAGCTAAGGGAGGCGATCGGGCGGTTTCCGGCGGTGCCGGCGGCCCCCGAAGAATCACCCCGAACGCTGATGACGGACTGGCTGATCCATGGCAAGCTGCCCCCCAATCTGGCCTTCGGCGAGGAGTGCGAATTGCGCGACCCGGCCGAGGCCGGAGCGGTCGTCAGATGCCGCCGTCAAGACCTTGAATCGGACGAAGTACGGGAGCATCTGAAATCCGGTAAGCAGGTGTTTCAACTCGGTTTGGAGTTCGACGAGCGAGTCGGTTTCGTGCTCGGCGAAGATCTCGCCGTCCGTAAGCTGCGCTTTCTCGACGTGGTTCTCGATCAGATCGGCGAGGACGCGTCCGAGTCGGCGGAAGCGGAGCTCGACGCGAGATTCGCGTTGATGTCTCTGGAGCTGAGACGCCTCCTGGACAACATGCACGAGTGGTTTGGATTACCCCGCCCGGGAGACCGCGACTAGCGGAGAGCGACGGGAACGTTGGAGAAAGACACGTGGTGGACCTTGCGAGCGACTATCTGGAACTGGCCACCGCGGCGGGCGACAAGATCAAAGTCTTGCGCAAGTCTCATCCGCGCGCGCGGCGCCTGCGCCTGACGGTCACGTCCGGCGGCGCTCGCCTCACCTATCCCGAAGGCACGCATCCGGCGCAGGTGTTCGCGTTCCTGCGCAAACACGGCGAATGGCTGGAGCGAAAGCTCGACGAGTTGAGCCTCGGCTCTGCGCCGCCCGATCTCAAACCCGGAGCGGCGACGGTTATTCCGCTGCGCGGCGAGACGACGCGTCTTTCTTGGCGCGACGGCGCGTATCCGCACATCGAGCAGATCGGCGATCGCCTGGTGCTGACCTTGCCGCGTCCGCACGGCAAGGCGACGCTGCCGGCGGCGCGCGCGTTGCTGCGCTCGTTCCTCGAAGCGCAGATCCGTCGCGACATCAGCCGCTATCTCGCACGTTATTGTCCAGAGCTCGATCGCGCGCCGACCGCCGTCAAGCTGCGTCCGTTGAAGAGTCTGTGGGGCAGTCTCGATACGCGCGATCGCGTCATGCTCGATCTCGCGCTCGCGCTGGCTCCGCCGGCGGCGTTGCGCTACGTGGTCGTGCACGAGCTTTGTCATCTGCGCATCCGCAGCCATTCGCCGCGCTTCTGGGCGCTGGTCGAAAAGCTCTATCCGGAATGGCGCGAGCAGCGCGATTGGCTGCGCACGCACGGGCAGGCGCTGAAGGCCGAGCTGGCGCGCCTGATCCAGGCGCCGCCGCACGCCTGAGCTAGCCTCGGCGGCTGATTCCTGCGATATCCCGATCGGCGCTGCGGCGCCGATTTTCGTAAGCGCGTATCGCCTCGAGCACGCGTTCGGGCTCGTCGAGATGAAGATGATGTCCGCCGGGCGATCGAACGATGTCGATGTCGCTCACCTCGGCGGCGCGCGCTTCCATCATCGCGCTCGGCAAGTAGCTCGTCGCGGGATCGGCGAGCACGAGCAACGTCGGTGCGCGCAGTCCTTTCAGCATCGCGAGCAATTGTTCTTCGGTGTAGCGCTGCGGACTCGCCAAGGTCAGGCGCGGATCGCTCGACCAGACGAAACCGCCGTCGACCGCGAGCGTGCCGCGCTCGACGATCGCGCGCGCAGCTTTCTCCGAAAACTCGCTCGCCATCATGCGCACCGCGATCGCTGCATCGATCGTCGGAAAAATGCGCAGCGGCTTTCGCTCCGAGAATCCTGCGCGCTGATCGAGCGCGCGGCGCAACTGATCGAGCGCGCGTTCCGGCGGCAGCGTCAGCGGACCGAGCGCTTCGATAAGGAGCAATGAGTCGACGCGCTCCGGATACAGCGCCGCGAAGAGACTCGCGAGCGTGCCGCCGAGCGAGTGTCCAAGAATGCGTGCGCGTGACCATCCGAAATGATCGAGGACGCCGCGGAGATCGTCGAAGTAATCGACGTAGTGATACCAGCTGTCTGCGGGTCGATGGGACGAATGGCCGTGTCCGCGAAGATCGATTGCGACGACGTAATTATCGGTTGCGAGCAACGGCGCGAGACCATCGAAACTCCCCGCATTGTCGAGCCAGCCGTGGAGTGCGAGCAGCGGCGGCCGATCGCGATCGCCCCAGGCCTTGGCGGCCAATGTCGCGTGCGCGAGCTCGATGGAAATCTCTTCAACGCGCACGATCGCGCAATCGTTCGTAGCGGCTTCGCGAAGTCGCGCGCAGCGCGGCGGCGCGCGCGCCGTCCCAGGCGGGATCGAGCTCCGGCCAGCCTTGGCCGTGACGAAGGATCAGGTCCGCAATCGCGCCGACATGATCGGCGCCGGCGTTGAGGCAGGGAATATATTCGAACTGCTCGCCACCGGCGGTAAGGAAGCGCGTGCGATTGGTCATCGCGATTTCTTCGAGCGTTTCCAGGCAATCGATAGAGAAGCCGGGGCAGAGCACCTGCAGGTGACGCACGCCTTGGCCGGGCAGCTCGGACAGCACCTGCTCGGTATAAGGCTTCAGCCATTTCTGCCGGCCGACGCGTGACTGGAAGCAGACGATCATTTCGTCTTCGCGAAGATCGAGCCGCTCGCGCAGCCGCCGCGCGGTCGCCTGGCATTGGCAGAAATACGGATCGCCGGCGCGGAAGTAGCGTTCCGGAATGCCGTGGAACGAGAGCACCAGCCGCTCAGCGCGCCCCTGGCGCTGCCAATGCGCCTCGACGCTGCGCGCGAGCGCTTCGATGTAGCGCGGATCGGCGTGATAGTCGGCGACGAAGCGAAGGTCCGGCACCCAGCGCCAGCTCGAAAGCTCGGCGCCGATGGCATCCAGCACCGAAGCGCTGGTCGTGCCCGAATACTGCGGGAACAGCGGCACGACCAAGAGCTTGCGCGCACCTGCGGCGGCAAGATCGCGCAGCGCCGAGGAAATTGACGGCGCTCCGTAACGCATCGCGACGCGGACTTCGATAGGCCCCGGCCGCTCCGCCTTGAGCGCGGTCTTCACGCCCTCGGCCAGCGCCATCGTGCCGGTCAGGAGCGGCGAGCCTTCCGGCGTCCAGATCTTGGCGTAGAGCGCGGCCGATCGCGCCGGGCGCACGCGCAGGATGATTCCGTGCAGGACCACGCGCCACAGCCAGCGCGGCCACTCGACGATGCGCGGATCGGCAAGAAATTCAGCAAGATATCGCCGCACGGCGGACTTGGTCGGCGCCTTGGGCGTGCCGAGGTTGACCAGCAGCACGCCCACGGTCGCGGGGCTGCCGTGGCTATAGTCGGCCTGTCCGAGATAACGCGGCATGATCGAAGGTCGTAACTGGATAAAGTCGAAGGAAAACAGCGGTCTTCAGGCCGACGGTCGGTCGAGCGGCCTGGACCGAAGGGCTTGTCGGGTCCGGATTTGCTGCTAGACTCGAAGCGGCTATCGCGGTCCACCGCGAAGCTGACGATTACCTAATAACGATAACACGCCGCCATGCGCACACTTGCCTGCTTCGTTGCAGCAGGGATGCTCGCCCTTTCCGCGTCGGGAGCACGCGCGGATACGGTCGCCTACGGAGAGGCGTTCGACACGCTTTACGCCATCGATCTCGACACGCATGCCGCGTCGCCGATCGGACCGGCCGGCTCGTACGGCGGTCAGACGATCGGCAACATCAGCGGCCTCAGCTATTCGCCGGACGGGGATCTCTATGCCGCCGCCGGCGGAATGAATGTGCTGACCAAGATCAATGCAACGAACGGTTCCGCGAACGTCGTCGGCAGCTTCGGGCTGTCGGGCCAGGGCGACCCGCGCGCGAACGACGGCCTCGATCTCGGCATGACGTTCGGTTGCGACGGCACTCTGTGGCTGGTGTCGGGTTTCGCCGGCAAGGTGTGGACGGTCAATCCCGCGACCGGCGCGACGACCTTGGTCGGTCCGACCGGTCACACGATCACGGGCTTGGTCGCGCTCGGTAACGTTCTCTACGGCGCCGGCAGCAAAGGCGACGACAATTTCTATCGCATCGATACCTCGACCGGCGCTGCGACCTTGGTCGGCAGCTACGGCCCGGCCGCCAGCGGCTGGATCAATTCGGTGTCGATGAGCTTCGACGACGCAGGCACGCTCTGGGCGGTCCTCAACTACGTGCCGCCGGCGCCGGGATCGACCGAAGTCGCCGACTGGAGCGATCTCGCGCAGATCGATCCGGCCACGGGCAAGATCACGATCATCGGTCCGATCACGGGTCCAGAATCTCTGCGCCAGATAGGCATGAAGGGCTTCTCGATCGGGCCGCCGCGTTGCGTTGCCGGCGGTGCCGCCGCTGTCAGCGCGCCGGTCGCGACGCCGCCGTGGCTGGCGCTGCTCGCATCGATGCTGGTGGTATTGGGCGCATTCGCCGCACGCCGCCGCGCGATCCGCTGAAACAAACCGGCTTCGCCTTCATCGCCAGCTCAGGTCGCTGGCGTACGCTCGGCGCTTGGCCGCCAATCCCCTGGAGTCGCTTATGAAGTTGCGTCTGCTCGCGTTCGCCGTCGCTTTGATCTCGCTCGTTTCCGTCACCGCGCACGCCGGCGAAGCCGAATCCAAGCGCGCCGAGAATGCGGTGCGTGTGTTGAAGGAGATCATGATGGCGCCGGACAAGGCGATCCCGAAGGATCTCCTGCAGAACGCGCATGCGATCGCGGTGATCCCGGATGTCATCAAGGCCGGCTTCGTCGTCGGCGGGCGTCGCGGCGAAGGCGTCATCGCGGTGAAGACGCGCGACGGCACCTGGTCGAACCCGAGCTTCATCACGCTGACCGGCGGCAGCGTAGGCTTCCAGGCCGGTGTTTCCTCGACCGACGTCGTGCTGGTGTTCCGCACGCAGCGCGGCGTCGATTCGATCGTGCATGGCAAATTCACGCTCGGCGCTGATGCTTCCGCGGCCGCGGGACCGGTCGGACGCACGGCGCAGGCCTCGACCGATGCGCAGCTCAAAGCCGAGATCTACTCGTATTCCCGCTCGCGCGGACTCTTCGCCGGCGTCGCGCTCGACGGCTCGGCTCTGACGATCGACAACGACGCCAACCAGTCCGTCTATGGCGAAGGCGTGACGGCGCGCCGCATCTTCGAGGGCGGCGTCAACGGCGTGCCCAATGCGGTGGTCGATTTCCGCGATCGTCTGGAGGAGTACACTCAGGAGTAAGCAAGGGGTGAGGGAAGAGGGGTGAGGGGCGAGGGCGCGAATCGTTCGGTTTTTGCGCCCTCGCCTCTCATCCCTCTTCCCGCGTCCCTCATCCACTCTGGAGGTTGTGGTCATGGGCAGTTGGAGTCTCTGGCACTGGTTGGTGGTGCTCGTGGTCGTCGCGCTGATCTTCGGTACGAAGAAGCTGCGCAATGTCGGCGAGGATCTGGGTTCTGCGATCAAGAGCTTCCGCAAGGGCATGCAGGACGGCGATGCGCCGAGCCAGCTGAAGGCCGATCCGCCCGCGGGCCAGACGGCCGACGAGAAGAAGTCCGAGCGCGCCGACTCCTGAGAAGGCCATGTTCGAAGTCGGTTTCAGCGAGATCGCCCTGATCGCGATCGTCGCGTTGCTGGTGCTTGGTCCCGAACGTCTGCCCGGCGTCGCGCGCACGGTCGGCGCGCTGGTGCGCCGCGCGCGCAACAGCTGGCAGAACGTCAAAGGCGAGATCGAGCGCGAGCTCGCCGCCGAGGATCTGAAACGCAGCATCCACGAAGCGCGCCGCGCCGCGTCCGACGTCGGCTCCGACGTGCGCTCGGCTGCCGACGACATCAAGAAAGGCGCCGCCGATACGGCGGAGAAGACCTCCCATGGCGGCAGCTGATCCCGAAGAGGGCGGCGAGCAGTCGTTCCTCTCGCACCTGATCGAGCTTCGCGAACGCCTGCTCAAGGCGGTCGCTGCGGTGCTGCTGGTGCTCCTCGCTCTGGTGCCACTCGCGAACAAGCTCTATGGCTGGCTCGCGCTGCCGCTGATCAAGCATCTGCCGCAAGGCGGCACGATGATCGCGACCGAAATCGCCTCGCCGTTCCTGACACCGATCAAGCTCGCGTTCTTCGTCGCGGTCTTTATCGCGATGCCTTTCATCCTCTATCAGCTCTGGGCGTTCGTCGCGCCGGGCTTGTACCGGCACGAGAAAAAACTCGCGCTGCCGATTCTTCTGTCGGCGATGGTTCTTTTCTACATCGGCTGCGCGTTCGCCTATTTCCTGGTGCTGCCGGCGGTGTTCGCGTTCATGACCGGCATCGCCCCGGCCGGTGTCGCGGTGATGCCGGACATCGGCCGCTACCTCGATTTCGTGCTCGTGCTGTTCTTGGCGTTCGGCCTGTGCTTCGAAGTGCCGGTCGTGCTGATCATCTTGGTCTCGCTCGGCGTGGTCACGCCGCCGCAGCTCGCGAAAAGCCGGCCTTATGCGGTCGTCGGCGCCTTCATCGTCGCCGCAGTGCTGACGCCGCCGGATGTCTTCTCGCAGATGATGCTGGCCCTTCCGATGTGCGTGCTCTACGAAATCGGCATCATCGCGGCGCGCGCGATGGCGCGCCGCTCGGAAGAAACGGCGGAACCGCGTTCGGCTGATCAGCCTTAGGCGGCCGGTGGCGCCTCGGGCGCGGGCGGCGGCATCTGCGCCGCGGCCTCGCCGAAGACTTCGCGGTAGGCGAGGTATTCGGCGCAGCCGAACACCACCGTCATCAGCGCGACGAGCGCGATCCAACCAATCAGCGGGATGAACGCGAGCACGATGCCGAGCACGACGAAGCCCGCGAAGAGGACGATCCCGAACAGAAGGAACGCGCCGAGGTTGGCGAGGCACGCGTTGAAGCTTTCCTTCATCGCGGCGAAGGGCTCGACGCCGTCCAGCATGACTCTGGGCACCGCGAAGAACTGCAGTGCATAGATCACGAAGGCGAGCACCAGCGCGATCGTGCACAGGACGATCATCCCGCCGCCGAGCGCTCCCCAACTGAAGGCGCCGCCGTTGGCGGCCGAGACGCCGCCGCTGATCAATGCGCCGATCCCGAACACCAGACCGCAGACGAGAAGGATCGCCCCGCCGGCGATCGACGGCAGGCAAAGCAGCAGCATCGGACCGATTTTTCCGTTGTCCTGGAACGCTCGGAACAGCTGCCCGACCTCGGCCTTGGCGCCCGCGGTCTCCTCGCGTGCGGCGTAAACGATTCCACCGAGCAGCGCCGGACCGCAGACCGTCAGCACCAACCCGCCCAGGAGCGGCACGAAATTGATCACGGCGACGATCAGTCCCATGACCAGGAACGCGGCCGGATTTCTGAAGACAAGGCCGATCGCCTCGCGCAGCCACCCGATGCCATTACCCGCTTCGACCTTCGCGAAAGCCATCGCCATACCCCTCGGTCATGTGATTTGTAGTACCGACGCAGCGTAATCCGAAGGCACCGCATTCACAAATCGTCACAATCGAATGTCATTCCGCGCAGTGTTTCGCAGTTCTGCGTACAGTTACACTTGTTGACTGAAGCAATGGATTGCCTTCTCGACAACCCGTAAGGGGGGACCATGAAAAAAATCAATGCCGACCACGACGACGCACGCGACGCAAGCCTGCGTGTCTCCAAGCGCGTTCGTGACAGTTTGAAGGCCGCCGCCGCCGTGATGGGCCGGCCGCTCTACGACGTCACCAACGAGGCGATCAACAATTACCTGTCGGGCCTCAAGCTCGGCGATCCGCTCGCAGCATTGCGACGCGGTCGCTCGCGCAAGGCAGCCTGACAGACGTCTATCGTTCGCGGTTCGACGACCGGCACGCCGATCGTCGCGACCGCGCTCGCCCCGGAATCACATATCCGTGGGCGGCAGCACGTTGACGACCTCGGGTATCGTCGTGATCCCGCGCGCGACCTGTGCGGCTGCCGAAGCACGAAGCGGGCGCATGCCTTCCGCGAAGGCGATTTCGGTGATCTTGGCGAGATCCATGTTGGCCTGGATCTGCGCCCGGATCGGCGGACTGATCCTCAGCATCTCGTAGATGCCGGTGCGGCCGAGGAAGCCGGTCTTGCGGCATTCCAGGCAACCCTTGGGTCCATAGAGCTTTTCCGGCGGCGCCAGATGCCAGCGATGGGTCAGCGCGGCCCAGGCCTGCACGTCGAGCGCGATTTCGGTCTTGCAGTGCGGACAGAGCGTGCGCACCAGGCGCTGCGCGACAACGCCGGTCAGCGTCGACTGGATCAGATAATTCGGAACGCCAAGATCGAGCAGGCGAGTCAGTGCGCTCGGCGCGTCGTTCGTGTGCAGCGTCGAAAGCACCAGATGGCCGGTCAATGACGCCTGCACGGCCATCTGCGCCGTTTCCAGATCGCGGATCTCGCCGACCATGATGATGTCCGGGTCCTGGCGCATCAGCGTACGCACGCCGGCCGCGAAATCCAGATCGATCGCGTTGTGCACCTGCATCTGGTTGAACTCGGGCGAGACCATTTCGATCGGGTCTTCGACCGTGCACACGTTGATGTCCGGCGTCGCCAGGACCTTGAGGGTCGAGTAGAGCGTCGTCGTCTTGCCCGAGCCGGTGGGCCCGGTCACGAGCACGATGCCGTGCGGCCGGTCGACGAATTCACGCCAGATCTTCTCCTCGTCCGGCGCGAAGCCGAGCTGGCGAAACTCCTTGACCACGATGTCCGGGTCGAAGATGCGCATGACGACTTTCTCGCCGAACGCGGTCGGCATGCTCGAAAGTCGAAGCTCCACCTCGCGCCCGCCCGCCGAACGCGTCTTGATGCGCCCATCCTGCGGCCGGCGCTTCTCGGCGACGTCCATGCGCCCCAGGATCTTTATGCGCGACGTAACCGCGGTCATCACCGGCGTCGGCAGCTCGAACACCTTATGCATCACGCCGTCGATGCGAAAGCGGATCGGGCTCTTCTCGCGGCGCGGCTCGAGATGGATATCGGACGCTCGCTGCTCGAACGCGTACTGCAGCAGCCAGTCGACGATGTGCACGACATGCCGATCGTCCGCGCCCAGCTCGCCGGTCTTGCCGAGCTCGACCAGCTGCTCGAAGTTGAGAATCGCGCGGCCGTCGTTGGTTTCGGTCTTGGCATCCTTGGTCGCGCGCTGGATCGAGCGCTGCACGCCCCACCACTCGTTGAGATAGCGGCCGACGTCGATCGGATTGGCGACGACGCGCTGGATGTCGCGGCGCAGGATGTGGCCGAGGTCGGCTATCCAGCGCGTATCGAACGGCTCGGACGTCGCGAACACGACCTGCATCTCGCTCACCGCGACCGGCAGGATGCGATAGCGGTTCGCGTACGCATGGCTGACGACCTGCGACACCGAAGCCACGTCGATCTTCATCGGATCGATCTTGAGATACGGAAGCTCGGCGCGTTGCGCTAACCACGTCGTCAGGACTTCAAGGCTGAGCGGCTTGTCCGGATGGCGTGCATCGGGGATCTTGAGGTTCGCGACCAGCACCAGCGGGTGCAGCTCGAGCCGGCCTTTCGCGGTACGCACGTCCGCGCGTACGCGCTTGACGTCGGATTCGGTCAGGAGGCCGTCGGCAAGGAGCGCGGCCAGCGTGCCGTCGAGCTCCAGACGGCGGTGCAGCCCGAGCTCGACCGGCGCTGGTTTGCGGGCGGCGGCCGGGTGCTGCGTCACGCTCGCCATGCGATCCGTCCCGAAAAAACTGAGGTCGATCGCTATACTAGCGCGCTTTGCCAAAGTTACCGTGAGATAAGTCCATGTCGGGACCGACGTTCCAGGACGTCATCTTGACCTTGAACCGCTACTGGGCGGAACAGGGCTGCGTCTTGATCCAGCCGCTCGATACCGAAGTCGGCGCGGGCACGTTCCATCCGGCGACGTTCCTGCGCTCGATCGGTCCCGAGCCGTGGGCAGCCGCATACGTGCAGCCATCGCGCCGGCCGACCGACGGGCGTTACGGCGAGAATCCGAACCGCCTGCAGCATTACTACCAGTACCAGGTCGTGATGAAGCCGAATCCGGACGATATCCTCGACCGCTATATCGGCTCGCTCGTCGCACTCGGCGTCGATCCGCTGGTGCACGACCTGCGCTTCGTCGAGGACAACTGGGAATCGCCGACGCTCGGCGCCTGGGGCCTGGGCTGGGAAGTCTGGCTCAACGGCATGGAAGTCACGCAGTTCACGTATTTCCAGCAGGCCGGGGGGCTCGAGTGCAAGCCCGTCACCGGCGAGATCACGTACGGGCTCGAGCGCCTGGCGATGTATCTGCAGAACGTCGACAACGTGTTCGATCTCGTCTGGACGCACGCGCCGCACGGCATCGTGACCTACGGCGACGTGTTCCACCAGAACGAAGTCGAACAGTCGACGTACAACTTCGAGCACGCCAACGTCGCCGAGCTGTTGTGCTGGTTCGACGTCTGCGAGAGCGAAGCGAAAAAGCTTGTCGACGCCGGACTTCCGCTGCCCGCGTACGAGCAGGTCATGAAGGCGAGCCACACGTTCAATCTTCTGGACGCGCGCCGCGCGATCAGCGTCACCGAGCGCCAGCGCTACATCCTGCGCGTGCGCACGCTGTCGCGCGCGGTCGCAGAAGCGTATTACGCGCAGCGCGAGAAGCTCGGGTTTCCGGGCATTCGACGCAAGGATGCTGCTCATGTCTGAGACAAAACCGCTTCTGATCGAAATAGGTACGGAAGAACTGCCACCGAAAACGTTGGATGTGTTGGCTGCGGAGTTCTCAGACGCTGTCCGCCGCGGCCTTCTTGTCAGGGAAATTCCTTTCGCGGATTCCTCGAAGACGCATCAGAGTCAGTTCGCTGGCACATATGAGGCCAAGAAGGAAGCGACATACTGCTCGCCGCGACGCATTGCCGCGTATTTTCCTTTTGTCGCAACCATGCAACCAGACCGTGCCGAGGAGGTGTGGGGCCCACCGGAAAAAGCAGCATTAGATGCATCCGGTCAGCCGACAAACGCTCTCTTCGGGTTCGCAAAGAAATGCGGCGTAGATGTCTCCGAATTAGTACGTCTGCAAAAAGCAGATGGCGTCTATTTCGGTCTCAGCAGAATCCGTAAGGGCAAAAGCACGAACGCGCTGATTCCGGAAATCCTCGCCGAAGCGCTGAAGGCATTGCCGATTCCCAAGCCCATGCGTTGGGGCGATCACGACTACACGTTCGTGCGTCCCGCGCACTGGCTCGTCATGCTGCATGGCTCCGACGTCGTCGACGGCGAAATCCTCGGATTGAAATCCGGCCGGCAATCGCGCGGACACCGCTTCCATCATCCGCAACCGGTGCACATCGCCGATGCCGACAGCTGGCTCGACGCGATGCGCGGCGCGAAAGTGCTGGCCGATCCCGCCGAGCGTCGCGCGCGCGTGCGCGCCGAAGTCGCTCGCGTCGCGCGCGAAACCGGCGGCGTGCCGCGCCTGGGCGATGCGTTGCTCGACGAGATCGCCAATCTCACCGAATGGCCGGTCGCGATTGCCTGCGCGTTCGATCGCGAATTCCTCGCGGTACCGCAGGAAGCCTTGGTCATGACGATGGAGACGAACCAGAAGTTCGTTCCCGTATTCGATGCCGGCGGCAAGCTCACCGAGCATTTCATCGGCATCGCCAACATCGAATCGAAAGACCCCGCCGAGATTCGCAAAGGCTACGAGCGCGTCATCCGTCCGCGCTTCGCCGACGCGAAATTCTTCTTCGACGAAGATCGCAAGCAGAAACTCGACGCGTATCAGGACGCGCTGAAATCGGTTACGTATCAGCAAGCGCTCGGCAGCGTCTGGGACAAATGCGTTCGCGTCGCCGAGCTTGCGCGCGTGATCGCCAATCGCGTCGGCGTCGACGCGGGACTCGCGACACGAGCGGCTGCATTGTCGAAATGCGATCTGATGACGCGCATGGTCGGCGAATTCCCCGAGCTTCAAGGCGTGATGGGCTGCTACTACGCGACGTCGAGCGGCGAGAATGCCGACGTCGCATCCGCGCTCGACGAGTTCTACGCGCCGCGCTTCGCCGGCGATGCGATCGCGCGCGGCAAGATCGGGCAGGTGCTCGCGGTGGCGGAACGGCTCGACACGCTCTGCGGCATCTTCGCGGTGGGCATGAAGCCGTCGGGCAACAAGGATCCGTTCGCGCTGCGTCGTGCGGCGCTCGGGCTTGCGCGCACGTTGATCGAAGGCGGACTTTCGATCGACTTCGCGGCGCAGGTCTCCGAAGCGCTCGCGCTGCTGCCGGAATCCGCGCTCGCTGCCGGTGCACCGAAAGGCAAGGACGGAAAAGCGCCGGCGTTCGATGCCGGCGAGCGCCGCGCATCGCTGCTCGCGGACATCCAGGAATTCGTGTTCGACCGCCTGCGTGCCTACTACGTCGATCAAGGCATCTCCGCCGAAGCCTTCGAAGCCGTGCGCGTGCTCGCGCCGTCCGATCTCACCGATTTCGACCGGCGCCTGCGCGCCGTCGTCGAATTCGCGAAGCTGCCCGAAGCGCAATCGCTTGCGGCGGCCAACAAGCGCATCGGCAACATCCTGCGCCAGGCCGGCGACGTGGGCGCCGGTGACATCGATTCCGCGCTTGTCGAGTCCGGCGCCGAGCACGATCTATTCGCGGCGCTGCGATCGGCGGAGACCGACATCGCGCCGCTGGCCAAAGCGCGCGATTACGTCGGCCTCCTCAAGCGCCTCGCTTCGTTGCGCGAGCCGGTCGACCGCTTTTTCGACGGCGTGATGGTCATGGTCGACGATCCCGCGAAGAGGACCAACCGCCTGCGTCTGCTGGCGCGTTTGCGTGGGCTGTTCCTGCGCGTTGCGGATATTTCGATGCTGCCGTCGGCGTAGCGGTTCGGCGGCTACGACACACATTTCGGCGCTCGTTTACGAAAAAAATGGCGTTTTTTGTCCCGCTTCTGCGTCTATATCAATGTGGGTGCCGAATAGACCATTCCCCATGATGGTCGTCGAGTTTGCGCCTCTTTCGGCACCCACTTTTTCTCCTTCCTTCGCACCTGGGAATTCCCCCAGCGACAACCTGATCGCCGCGTCGTTCGCGTACACTGGCGCCTGTCCCTGCGTGCGCGATTCCCGATGAGCCCACGTCACGACGACGGCACTACGCAACGCCGATCGATCCGCCCCGCCCGCGTCTACGCGGACGGCCGCGAGCCGGCGTGCCTGGTCGTTCTGCAGGGCCAGCGCCTGGGCCAGCGCATCGACATCGGCGACGAATCTCCGTTGATCATCGGCCGCGCGCCCGAATGCGAATTCCAGGTGCTCGAGCGCAGCGTGTCGCGCCAGCACTCGAAGATCTGGCGCGAGCCGTCCGGTTATCGCATCAAGGATCTGGATTCGACCAACAAGACCTTCCTCAACGATCAGCCGATCATCGAAGCCGAGCTCAAGGACGGCGACCACATCACGGTCGGAAGCTGTGTGCTGAAATTCATGGACCGCTCGTCGGTCGAGGCGCGCTATCACGAGGAGATCTACCAGCTCGCGACGGTCGATCCGCTGACCGATCTGTACAACCGCCGCCAGTTCCTTGAACTTCTCGAAAAAGAGCTCGCGCGCGCTTCCAACCATCGCCGGCCGCTCGCGCTTCTCATCATCGACATCGATCATTTCAAGGCGATCAACGATCGCTTCGGGCATCCCGCGGGCGACGGCGTCTTGAAGCGCGTCGCGCGCACGCTGAGCGCGCACGCGCGCGAGGAATTCATCATCGCGCGCATCGGCGGCGAGGAGTTCGCGGTGGTGCTGCCCGAGCACACCGTCGAGCAGGCCGCCGATTTCGCCGAGCGCCTGCGCAGTGCGATTGCCGAGCTCGACATGGGCGGCGACGCGGGCGGTCCCAAACATGTGACGGTGAGCATCGGCGCCGCGGCATGGCTCGCCGGCATGATGGCGTCCAGCGATCTCTTGCGTGCGGCCGACGAGCAGCTCTATCGCGCCAAGCAGGAAGGACGCAACAGCGTGCGCCGCACCGGGACATCCTGACGCCGCCAGTCGATGCGCGGCCGCGCATTTTTTGCTGCAATGAATGTTAATTTTCCGCAAGCGCGCGCTGATTCGCGACGAATTGTCGTCGGTTTGCGCCGACAGGCGATTGCGCGCGAAGCGCTTGCGGATTATCGTCGCCCTCCCGCGAAATCAGGCTGATTGCGCCGGCTCGCCGCCGGCACGAAATCGCGCCTCGCGCACCCTCTGCTGTTATTCACGCGGCTGGCTGTATCCTACCGCGAGATCTACGATTCTCTTCGTTTATTGGAGGAAGTTGTCATGAGGCATCTTACGATCGCGGCGTTCGCAGCGCTGGTTGTTCTGGCGGGATGCAATTCGACGAACCAGAACCAGACCGCGAATACTTCGGCGCAGGGGCAGGGCAACGGCGCCAATGCGGCGGCCAATGCCGCTGCAGCGAACGCGCCGATTCCTTCGAGCATCACCGGCACGGTGACGTTGAAGGATCCGGTCTCCGTCAACGCCGGCGCGAAGCTCGAGATCAAGCTCGTCGACGTCGCTCAACCTGAGGTTCCGGTCGCCGAGAAATCGATGGACGTCAGCGGACAGCCGCCGTTCAATTTCTCGCTCGATCTCGATCCCGCGAAGATCGCGCGCAACCGCACGTATACGCTCAATGCCGTGCTCACCGACGGTGAGCGCCGTTTCATGCCCGCGCTGACTGCGCCGGTGCTGACCGGCGGCGCCGGTGCGACTGCGCAGATCACATTGACGCCGGAACCGACCGCGGCCGAGAAGCTCAAGGATGAATTCGCCAAGCTGCAGACGCGCATCGGCGGCATGAAGAAAGTCGACGGCACCTACACGACCGACGACGCCTCGATCGGCTGGGATGCTTTCGCCGAAACCAGTCATGTCCGCTTCGTGCGCGTCAACACCGAATATGACAAGGGCGGCCGCACTTCGGTGAAGTATGCGTTCAAGGACGACAAGCCGATGTTCGTCAAGCAGCAGGGCGGCAACACCGTCGGCTGGGGCGACAACGGCGACGTCGTCGTCAACGAGAAGCAGGGTGGCGGCACGGTTGCCGACAAGGACCTCGCGGCGATTCACGATGCTGCAACCAAGGCGTTCCAGATGGCGCAGGAAAAGGTGGACGCGGCGAAGAAGCATTGATGCCGGGCGCGTCGAGAGATGAGAAAAGGCCGGGTTAGTCCCGGCCTTTTTGTGTGTGAGAGCGCGAACCGCGCTTGCCCTCACCCTACCCTCTCCCGCGAGCGGGAGAGGGGAACTTACGCGACGCGCCGGCCACCGCGCTTGAGATGGACCAGCAACAGCGATATCGCCGCAGGCGTCACGCCTGAAATTCGCATCGCCTGTCCGATCGTCGTCGGCCGCGCACTGCCGAGCTTCGCTAGCACCTCCGCCGAAAGGCCGCGCACGTTCGCATAGTCGAAGCGCTCGGGAATCGCAGTGTCTTCGTTGCGGCGCTGGCGTTCGATCTCGTCGCGCTGGCGGTCGAGATACCCTGCGTATTTCGCCTGCACTTCGATCTGTTCGATGACCTTGGTCTCGTCGACACCGGCACCGATGCCGGGCACGCTCGCGAGCTTGGCGTAGTCGAGCTCGGGCCGGCGCAACAGGTCGAGCGCATGCGTCTCGCGTGTCGGCAGGAAACCGAGCGTCGCTTCGACGTCGCGTCCGAGCGCGTTGCCGGGCGTCGCCCACAAGCCGCGCAGGCGTTCGGTCTCGCGCGCGACCGCTTCGCGCTTGGCGCACAGCGCGTCGTAACGCGCGCGCGGCACGCAGCCGAGCTCGAATCCGCGCTCGGTCAAACGAAGATCCGCATTGTCTTCGCGCAGGTGCAGACGGTACTCCGCGCGCGAGGTGAACATGCGATACGGCTCGGCCGTGCCGTTCGTGACCAGATCGTCGATCAAGACGCCGATGTACGCCTCGTCGCGGCGCGGCGTCCAAGGCGCTTCGCCGCGAGTCGCGCGCGCGGCGTTGAGGCCGGCGATGAGGCCTTGCGCCGCGGCTTCCTCGTAGCCGGTCGTGCCATTGATCTGCCCGGCGAAATAAAGGCCAGGCACGTTCTTCGTTTCGAGCGAAGGCTTGAGGCCGCGCGGATCGAAGAAGTCGTATTCGATCGCATAGCCGGGGCGCGTGATGTGTGCCGCCTCGAGGCCCGCGATCGAGCGCACCAGCGCGACCTGCACGTCGTACGGCAGCGAGGTCGAGATGCCGTTCGGGTAGATCTCGGTGGTCTCCAGACCTTCGGGCTCGATGAAGATCTGGTGCGAGGTCTTGTCGGCGAAGCGCACCACCTTGTCTTCGATCGACGGGCAATAGCGCGGGCCGGTGCCTTCGATGACGCCGGAATAGAGCGGCGAGCGATCGAGCGCGCCGCGGATGATGTCGTGGGTCGCTGGCGAGGTGTGCGTGATCCAGCAGCTGACCTGGCGCGGATGCTCGTCGGCCGATCCTACGAACGAGAACACCGGCGCCGGATCGTCGCCGGCCTGCTCGGCGAGCCTGGAATAGTCGATCGAGCGTCCGTCGATGCGCGGTGGCGTACCGGTCTTGAGCCGGCCCACCGAAAACGGCAGCTCACGCAGCGCCTCGGCGAGCTTGGTCGCCGGCGGATCGCCGGCACGGCCGCCCGCGTGCTGGGTCAGGCCGACGTGGATCTTGCCGGCGAGGAAGGTCCCGGCCGTGAGCACCACGGCCGCCGCACGAAAGATGAGCCCGCTTTCGGTGCGCACGCCTGCAACGCGGCCGCCTTCGACGACGAGCTCGTCGACCGACTGCTGGAACAGGTTGAGGTTCGCTTGCGTCTCGACGCGACAACGAATGGCCGCTTTGTACAAAACGCGGTCGGCCTGACAACGCGTCGCGCGCACGGCCGGACCCTTGGAGGCGTTCAAGGTGCGCCACTGGATGCCGGCCCGATCGGCCGCGGCGGCCATCGCACCGCCGAGCGCATCGACTTCCTTGACCAGGTGTCCCTTGCCGATCCCGCCGATCGCGGGATTGCAGCTCATCTGCCCGATCGTCTCGATATTGTGGGTCAGCAGCAGCGTTCGCGCGCCGACGCGAGCGCTCGCGAGTGCGGCTTCGGTGCCGGCGTGGCCTGCGCCGATGACGATGACGTCGTAGTGCTGCATGGGATGAAAGAGGCTCGAGCGATCGGGGTCCGGCGGATGACGCTCATTCTATCAAGCGCTGGCCGTCGTGCTGGCACGAAAGATGCTGCGGATGTTCCGCACTCCCACCGGCGCACGGCGTTTGCGAGCACGCCGAAGGTCGGAATTCAGGGGCCGGCCGCTGCGTCGGTGGGAGGACGCACTACCGCCCGCTAGCCGGGCGGTCTCTCTTCCAAGCAACGAAAAAGCGGCCTTCAGGGCCGCTTTTTTTTGTCGCCTGCTCTTCATTTGAAGGTGCGGCCAGGAGTGCGGCTCTGTTCTTCGCAGGCACGGACACCTGCAGAAACAAAGAACCGGCGCCCGGCGGTCTTAGGAACAGGGGGAATCCAAGAGGACCGTGTGCCGGGCGCCAGTGAGTGGAGAAGCAGGAGAACAATCGGAAGCCGCACTTCACCCGACGTGCCGCTTCTTTCGTTTTGCCCGCACAACGTAACGGCAACCGCGATTGGCAGACTGTGACGATCGTCGCGGAATAGTGGCAGACGACGCGGCGCGTTCCGGGACGCAGTCAGATTCCGACGAGGAACGTCAACGTGACCGCGATGATTCTTCGCGATGCGACAAATTTACGACCGAATCTGACGAAGTCCGACGCGCACCGAAGCTGGCACGCCGCTTGCTCAATCCCTATCACGGGAATCCAGGAGCAAGCCATCATGAGCAACGCCGCGACAATGAGCATCAATCCGCTGTTCCTCCGCCACGATCTGATGATCGAGCTGGGCCGTCTTGAAATGGCGATCGACGATGTGCGCACCACGCAGCCGGCCGCGAACGACCGCGATCATCTGGTCGGCGAGCTCGAATCGAAGTGCGCGCGCATCAACGAAGCGCTGAGCAAGCTGCCCGCGTAAGGCGGCATCGAGAATTCACCCGAAAGGCCGCGCGACGCGCGGCTTTTTCGTTTCCGCCCCGCGCGATCGCGCCAGGTTCAAACGGCCGCGAGGATGCGCAGGGCTAAGCGCTCGCGAGGGCGCGACCGACCAGATCGGAAAGATCCGGCGAATTGGCCGGACGCGCGGCGAGGCGATCCAGCTCGCGCCGCATTAGCGCACGCCGCACCGCTTCGTACTTGCGCCAGGTCCCGAACGCGGTGACGAGCCGCGCGGCGACCTGCGGATTGATCGCGTCGAGGCGCATCACCGCATCGGCGACGAAGCGATAGCCGGCACCGTCGGCGCGATGGAATGCACGCGGATTGCGCTGCGCGAACGCGACCAGCAGTGCATACACCGAATTCGGCGTCGTCCAGCGGAACGCGGGATGCGACGTCAGCGCCTGAACGCGCTCGAGCGCCGCGGGCTCCGCGTGCGTCGCCTGCAGCGCGAACCACTTGTCGAGCACCATGTCGTCGTCGCGGTAGCGCGCGGCGAACGCGTCTAGCGCCGTCGGCGCATCGGGTGCGCCCGCGCTGACCAGCACGCCGAGTGCCGCGAGGCGGTCGGTCAGGTTGCGTGCTTCGGCGAACTGGGCGCTCGCCAAGGCCAGATGCCGCGTGTCGGCACGGCAGAGCGCGGCGAGGCACGCATTGCGCAGGCGCCTGCGCGCCTGCGCTTGCAGCGTCGTATCCGCATCGTGGCCGCCGAGCTCGGCATAGCGTTCTTCGAGCGGCACGGACAACGCACGCGCGATCGCAGTTTCGATGCGCGCGCGCGCGAGGTACACCGCTTCAGGATCGATATCGGTCAAGCCGTCGGAGAGCGAACCCGCATCCGCAACCGTCAGCATTTCGGCGATCAGTGCCGGATCGGCGCTGCGGTCTTCGAGGATCGCGCGCACGCTGCCGGCCCAGATGTCGAGCAGCGTCGCGTCGGGCTCGCCACCGCCGAGCGTCTTAGCGAAAAGCCGGCGCGCCAAAGCGTCGGCCGCGAACCAGCGGTTGAATCCGTCGGTGTCGTGCCGGGCCAGGCGCGCGAGCGCGTCGTCGTCCGTGTCCTGCGCAAGGCGCACCGGAGCGGAATAGCCGCGCAGCAGCGAGGCAACCGGCGGCTCGGCAACATCGACGAAGCGGAACGTCGCATCCTCGCCGGTCAAGAGCAGCACGCGCGCCGTTCCCGTTGCGGCGGCTTCGCCGTCGAGGTGCAGCGCCAGCGCGCGTCCTCTCGAATCGAGCAGCGTCACCGCGACCGGCAGCGGCAGCGCGTGCTTGCGCGCCTGGTTCGGCGTCGGCGCCGTGTGCTGGCGCAGCCTGATCTCGTAAGTGCGCGCGCGCGCATCGTAGTGGCCGTGCGCCGAGAGCGCCGGCGTTCCGGCCTGGTTGTACCAGCCGAGCCACGCGGAAAGATCGCGGCCGTTGGCGTCGCCGAGCGCTGCAAGAAACTGCTCCACGGTCGCCGCGCTGCCGTCGTGCCGCTCGAAATAAAGATCGAGCCCGCGCCGGAATCCGTCGGTGCCGAGCAGCACGGCCAGCATGCGCACGATCTCCGCGCCCTTGTCGTAGACGGTCGCGGTGTAGAAATTGTTGATCTCGCTGTAGCGATCGGGGCGCACCGGGTGCGCGAGCGGCCCGGCATCCTCGCTGAACTGCGCGCGCCAGAGCGTGCGCACGTCGTCGATGCGACGCATCGTGCGCGAGGCGAGATCGGATTCGAACTCCTGCTCGCGGTAGACCGTCAGGCCTTCCTTCAAGCTCAGCTGAAACCAGTCGCGGCAGGTGACGCGGTTGCCGCTCCAGTTGTGGAAATATTCGTGGCCGACGACGGCCAGGACGTGGCGGTAGTCGTCGTCGGTCGCATGCTCGGGATCGGCGACCAGATATTTCGCGTTGAAGATGTTGAGACCTTTGTTCTCCATCGCGCCCATCGTGAATTCGCGCGTGGCGACGATGTGGAAAACGTCGAGATCGTAGCTCCGGCCGAAGCGCTCTTCGTCCCAGCGCATCGCCATCTTGAGGCACTGCATCGCCCACGCGCAGCGGCCGATCAGGTCCGCTTCGGCGTGGATGAAAAGGCGTACGCGGCGGCCTTCGGCGGTGACGAATTCGTCCTCGATGCGATCGAGCCGGCCGGCGACGAGCGCGAAGAGGTAGCTTGGCTTGGGAAACGGATCGACGAAGCGCGCCCAGTGTCGTCCATCGGCGAGATCGCCCTGGCCGTCGCAGTTGCCGTTCGCGAGCAGCAGCGGAAAGCGCGTCTTGTCGGCGCGCAACGTCACGCTGTAGCGCGCGAGCACGTCTGGGCGATCTGGGAACCAGGTGATGCGGCGAAACCCTTCGGCTTCGCACTGCGTCAACAGAAAACCGTTGTCGCCGGCGCCGCTGAGATAAAGACCTTGCAGCGCCGTGTTGCGCGCCGGCGCGATGCGCGCGCGCGTTTCGACGATAGCGCGCGTCTTCACGCCGCGGATCGTCAGCGCGTGCGCATCGAGATCGTACGCGCTGCGCTCCAGCGGCTTGCCGTCGACGCGAAGCTCGACCAGCTCGAGTCCTTCGCCGTCGAGCACGAGCGGCGCATCGGGCTGCATCGGGTCCTGCTCGAGCTCGACGCGCGCTGCGACGATCGTCGCGGCCGGATCGAGATCGAACTCGAGCGCGACGTGCGTGGCGCGCCACGCGGGCGCGCGATAGTCGCGCAGGAAAACGGTCGGCTTGGCGCCGGCGGTCGGGTTCATCAGCGGGAAACGGCGGAGGTGACTTGCGGCAGGCTAGCACGCACCGACCGGCCGCGTGTATCGTGCGCCGCAACGACGAAACGCGGTCCACGATCTTCACATGTCAGTCGGCGTCGCCCTCGATCTTCCCGACCTCGCCGCGGTACGGGCCGCGGCCGTGCGCATCGCGCCGCACGCGCAGAAAACGCCGTTGCGCACGTCGCATTCGATCGACGCGCTGCTCGGCGCCGAGCTCGTGTTCAAGTGCGAAAACCTGCAGCGCGTCGGCGCATTCAAGTTTCGCGGCGCCTGCAATGCGGTGTGGTCGCTGCCGGACGATGTCGCGGCACGCGGCGTCGTGACGCATTCGTCGGGCAATCACGGTGCCGCGGTTGCGCTCGCGGCGCGGACGCGCGGCATCCCGGCGCACGTCGTCGTGCCCGAAGGCGCGGTGAAGACCAAGCTTGCGGCGATCGAAGCCTACGGCGCGACGCTGCACACCTGCCTCGCGACGATGGCCGCGCGCGAAGCGGCGGCTGCGCGCCTGTGCCACGAAACCGGCGGAACGCTGGTGCATCCGTTTGCCGATCCTGCGGTCATTGCCGGACAAGGCACGGCGGCTCTCGAACTCTTCGAGGAAGTCGGTACGCTCGATGCGCTGATCACGCCGATCGGCGGCGGCGGTCTCATCGGCGGCAGCGCGATCGTCGCGAACGCGGTGTCGCCGGGCATCCGCGTGCATGCGGCCGAACCCGAAGGCGCGGCTGATGCGTACGAATCGCGCCGCCGCGGCGCGCGCGTCACGGAGATGGTGCCGAACACGATCTGCGATGGCCTGCGCGGCATCATCGGCGAGATCGACTTCGCGCTCCTCGAGAAGTACGACGTGAGCGTGCTGCCGGTCGCCGATCGCGACACGATCGCCGCGATGCGCCTCATCTTCGAGCGCATGAAGCTGGTCGTCGAACCTTCGTCGGCGATCGCGCTTGCCGCGGTGTTTCGCTATCGCGAGCACTTCGCCGGGCGCAGAGTCGGCGTGATTATTTCCGGCGGCAACGTCGATCTCGACGCGCTGCCCTGGTGATGATGTATTGGATACGGGCATCCTGCCCGGAGAAGAGCGGTCATCCGGGCCGCCCTCTTCATAAAGAGGAACGATGCGATGTGGCTTGATGCGATTCTCGCGTACCTTCATTTCATGGCGATCTTCGGCCTCTTCGCGACGCTGGCGCGTGAGATGTGGCTGCTGCGGGTGGGTGCGGCGAGCCTCGACATCGAAACGCTGGCGCGCACCGATCGATCATTCGGCATCCACGCCGGCGTCGTGCTCGTCACCGGTGTGCTGCGCGCGAGCTTGGGCATCAAAGGCGCGGCGTTCTACATGCACAATCCCGCGTTCCACATCAAGATCGGACTCTTCATCCTGGTCGGGCTGATCTCGATCGTGCCGACGGTCGCGTTCCTGCGCTGGCGCAAGGCGCGGCTCGCCGATGCGGCGTATCGCGTGCCTCAGGATGAGTGGGCGCGCATGAGCAAGATCCTGCGCGTGGAGATGATTCTGATCGCGCTGATTCCGCTGTTCGCGGTGATCATGTCGCGCGGGCTTTTCAATCGCTAGCGCGCACGGCGCAGGTTGATGATCGCAAGCGCAGCGCCGATCAGCGCGATGCCGGCGCTTTCGATCAGCGTCGGCTGCTCGCCGAGCAACAGCCACGCAAAACCGATGCCTGCGATCGGAATGATCAGGCTCGACAAGCCTGCGACGTCGGCCGGCAGCCGTTCGACGACATAAGACCACATCAGCCACGCCAGGCCCGAAGACAGCACGGCGTTGTAGGCGAGCGCGCCGATGAAGAATCCGGACCACTCGATCGCACGCTCGTCGGCGACGACGGCGATGACGATCAGGAACACGGTGCCGATCGCCATCTGCCACGCGGTCAGCGACAGCGCGCCGACGCCGCCGCGCTTGAACAAGCGCTTGGACAAGACGACGCCGATCGCCCAGCAGATGCCGCCGGCGATCGCGAGCAGGGCGCTCTGCGCGCCGACGAGCCCGCGCCAAGGTTCGAGAATCAAGAGGAGCCCCGTCGCGGCGGCGGCGAGTCCGAACCATTGCCTCGGACCCGGCTTTTCGGCTAGGAGAAACCAGGCCAGCAGCACGACCCAGAACGGCATCGTGTAGGCGAGAAGCGCGGTGCGTCCGGCGCCGCCTTCGACCAGCGCCCACTGCACGAGTGCCTGGAAACCTGCCGTCTGCGCGATGCCGATCAGCGCGGTATCGAGGAGCGGCGGCGGGCGCAACGATTCGCGGCGCAAGATCAGCGTCGCGAAAAGCACGACGCTGCCCAGCGCATAGCGCAGCGCCGAGAACTCGAACGGGCCGCAATAGCGCAGCACCTGCTTCATCACGATCCAGTTGTAGCTCCAGATCAAGGTGAGCAGCGCGAGCGCGATCAGCGCGTTGCGGCGGGGCGATGACGTCGGGATGTTCAACGGAATGTGCGGCGGCGTGCGCGAAGGCCCGTATCATACGCAACGCAGAACGAGGACCGATCGATGCGCGACGACAAGCGCGTGCGCTGCAGCTGGGCCGCTTCGACCGACACCATGCGCGCGTATCACGACAGCGAATGGGGCGTGCCTCTGCACGACGACCGCGCGCTGTTCGAATTCTTGTGTCTCGAAGGCGCACAAGCCGGGCTTTCGTGGCGCACGGTGCTCGACAAGCGCGACAACTACCGCCGCGCGTTCGCCGATTTCGACATCGCGCGCGCCGCGAAGCTCACCGATCGCAAGATCGAAAGCCTGCTGCAGGACGCGGGCCTCATTCGCAACCGCATGAAGATCACGTCCGTGCGCGACAACGCCCGGGCAGCGCAGGAAGCGATCGACGAATTTGGCAGTCTCGACAAGTATCTTTGGTCGTTCGTCGGCGGCAAGCCGATCCGCAACGCCTGGCGCAATTCCGGCGATGTGCCGGCGAAAACCGAAATCTCCGATCGCATGAGCAAGGCGCTCGCCAAGCGCGGATTCCGTTTCGTGGGATCGACGATCTGCTACGCCTTCATGCAGGCAACCGGGATGGTCAACGATCACCTGGTCGGCTGCTTCCGCCACGGTGTGCGCGCGAGGCGCTGAGACGACGATGTTCGTGACCGATCCCGCCGATTTCCTCGCCGCGTTCTCGCCGGAACGATTCCCGGTGCGCGCCGCCGCGACGGCGAAGGCGGCGTTCCTGGTGGCGCCCGCAGGTGCCGAGCTTGCCGCGGAATCGGCCAGCGACAATCGCTACATGGATCTCGCGGAGAAGCTCGACTCCGCGCGCGCTGCCGCGCAGCACGCAGAGCTCGCGCGACGTCTCGGCACAGACCTTCCGGTGCTGACGTTTCCGGGCGATCCGGCCAATCCCGATGGCTTGTTTCCGAACAATGTATTCGCGACGGCGCCGGGGCGGCTGATCGTCGGGCGCATGCGCCACGCGGTGCGGCGCGGAGAAGCCGCGCGCAGCGACATCCGCGGATTTTTCACCGACACGCTCGGCTATCGCACGATCGATCTTTCGGACAAGCCCTTCGTCGCCGAGCTCACCGGCTCGCTCGTCATCGATCACGCGCGCGGCATCGGCTACTGCGGTCTTTCCGAGCGCTGCGATCTCGCCGGCGCGCGCGCGATGCACGAGGCGTTCGGTCTTGCCCTCACATTCTGTTTCGAGCTTGCCGCCGGCGAATACCACACCAACGTTGTCATGGCGGTCTTGGCGGGACGGATGGCGCTGGTCGCGGCCGACGGTTTTCGCGATCCCGCCGTTCCGCATGCGATCGAGCGGGTTTTCGCGGGCAAGACCATCGGGCTCAGCCGCGCGCAGAAAACCGCGTTCGCCGGCAACGCGATCACGCTGGCGCCGCGCCGCGTTTGGATGAGCGTACGCGGAGCCGACGCGCTGGAGCCCGCGCAGCGCGCCGCGATCGAGGGCGCGGGCTTCGAGCTCGCCGGCGTCGAGCTCGACGAGATCGAGAAGGCCGGCGGCAGCCTGCGCTGCTCCGTGGCAGAGATTTTCTGACCCGGCACTCCCGCTCCATCTCTGGGAGGATTACGGTACGCCGCGAAACGCATAGATTCGGCGGGTTCGGCTTGGCCGCCTGAAGGGAGAGCCAAGCCGACGCTCCGCCGGTCATGATGCGGCGGAATCCGGTGCGACGTCGGTGGGGCATCCTGACCGCGAACCGTCACGGTGCGTCGCCGCGTGTCGCGAATCTTCGTGACTCAAGCGGTGGTGGGGAATATGCGCAAACCGATTACGACAGCCGTGCTGGCTGCGCTCGTCGGCGCCGGCGGCATGCTGGCGCCTTCTTACGATGTCCTCGCGGTCGCGCCCTCGGCGACCGGTTTCTCAAAGATCCTCGTTCCCAAAGGCGTGTTCGCCAAGACGCCGGCCGGTGCGCAGCTGATCGAAGATTACGGCGCCTTCGCGCTCTATCGCGCGGATGCGGCCACCGCTCGCGCCGCGCAAGCCGCCTCGTCGAGCACGCTGGCCGACAGCGAAGCCGACACGCTGATGTTCAGCGCGCATCCGTTCGACACGCAGCGCGACACGCTGACCGCGCCGGCGCCGTTCACGCTGCAGGCGCCGGGAACGACGGGACTTCAGATCGTGCAGTTCGTCGGCCCCGTCAAACAGGAATGGCTCGACGCTTTCGCCGCGCGCGGCATCGTGCCGGTCCAGTACGTCGCCAGCAACGGCTACATCGTCTGGGCCGATGCGGCAGGACAGGCCGAGCTTGCCAATTTGCGCAATTCCACGGCGTGGCTGCAGTACAACGCGCCGTTCCACGGATTCCTCAAGGTCGATCCCGCGCTGGGACATCGCCTGACGGCCAACCCGGCCGCGAGCGAGGAAGTCGATATCGTCGTGCAGGTCTATTCGCACGCGGCCGTCGGCGCGACCAAGGATTTCGTCGTTTCCAAGGGCCTGTTGCCTTCGCAGCAGCGCGGACCGCTCGGCCCGGGCGTCGTCAACTACGCGTGGTCGCCGATCCTGAAATTCGAGAATCTGTCGCTGCGCGTGCATCTTTCCGACGTGGCGGCGATCGCCGAGCGCAACGACGTGACCTTCGTCGGCGAGAAGCTCGTGCCCGCGATGATGGACGAGAAGCAGGACATCATCATGAGCGGCGATTTCGTGCCGACGCCGGCTTCGATCGATTATCTGCAGTTCCTGCTCGATCGCGGCTTCAGCCAGGATGCAACGCAGTATCCGGTCGTCGACGTGACCGACAGTCCCATCCACGAAGGCGGCACCGGCGCGACCGTGGTCAACACGGCCGATCCGATGATGCATGTCGGCGGCAACATCGCGAACCCGAGCCGCGTGACGTACTTCCGCAATTGCTCGACGCAGCCGACCAACACCGTCGGCGGCATCAACGGACACGGCTCGCTCAACGGCGGCATCGTGATCGGCTACGACCAGCGCTCGGGCTCGCCGTACCAGGACACGGATGGACATCATCTGGGCCTTGGCCTCAATCCGTTCGGACGCATCGGATCGACCGGCATCTTCACGCCGGGCTACGACATCGACGGCTGCGGCGGCTCCGATGAGGGCGTCATCCTCGCCAACTGGCAAAGCGGCGCGCAGATCAGCAGCAATTCCTGGGCGCTGACCGTCGCGCCGACGACGTACACGGACAGCGAGCAGGCGTACGACGCCGGCACGCGCGACGCCGATCCCGGCACGAGCGGCAATCAGCAGCTCATCTACGTGTTCGCGGCGGCCAACCTCGGACCCGGCGCGGGTTCGGTGTCCTCGCCCGGCGGCGGCAAGAACATGATCACAGTGGGCGCTTCGGAGAACGTAAGGCCGGGCTGGACCGACGGCTGCGGCATCGGCAGCACCGGCGCCGACAACGCCAACGACGTCATCAGCTTCTCGAGCCGCGGCCCGGCACCCGGCCAGCGCGTGAAACCCGAGGTGATCGGCCCGGGCACGCACATCCAGGCCGGCGCCGACATCTACAGCGGCTACGACGGATCGGGCGTGTGCGATTCGTATCATCCGACCGGGCAGACAGTGTTCGCCGCCTCTTCCGGCACCAGCCATTCGACGCCTGCGACCGCAGGCATCGCGTCGTTGTCGTGGTGGTGGATCGAGCACGGCGGCGCGGGTTCGGCGGCCGGCACGCTCGACGAGATCGGCGGCAATCGCGCGCCGAGCCCGGCGCTGATGAAGGCGTGGATGATGGCGCATCCGAGCTATCTCGCCGGCGTCAGCTCGAACGACAACCTGCCGAGCAATTCGCAGGGCTACGGCATGCCGAACACGACCGACATGTTCAGCGACACGCCGAAAGTGCTGATCGATCAGAGCGAGGTGTTCGACAACACCGGCGAATCGCGCACGTACACCTGGGGCGTCGTCGATACCGGCAAGCCCGTGCGCATCGCGCTCGCGTGGAGCGACGCACCGGGCGCGCTCGGCACGAGCCCGCAGGTCAACAATCTCGATCTCTCGGTGACGGTCAACGGCCAGACCTATCTCGGCAACCACTTCGATCATCAATACAGCATTACCGGTGGCAGCCCGGATACGAAGGACAACTACGAGGCCGTGTTCCTGCCCGCCGGCACCGCCGGCGACATCACGATCACGGTGACCGCGACGAACATCGCGGGCGACGGCGTTCCGAATTCGGGTGACGGCACGGATCAGGATTTTGGCCTGGTCTGCAGCAACTGCTCGCAGGCGCCGACGTTCACGCTGATCTCGGGCGCGTCCGGTGCGGAGCTTTGCGCGGGCACCGAGTTCGACGCACCGCTGACGATCGGGCAGATCCAAGGCTACGACACCGACGTCGATCTCGCCGCGAGCGGCAATCCGAGCGGCACGAGCGCGTCGGTCGATCCTGCGACGGTGACGCCGCCCGGCACCGCGACGTTGACCGTGACCAGCGACAACACGGTCGCCGCCGGCGATTACGTCGTCACCGTCACCGGCACGTCGGGTGCGATCACGAAGTCCGTCGATTTCGATCTGACGTACTACACGACAGCGGCCCAGACGCCTGCGCTCGATACGCCGCCCGACGGCGCCAGCAGCACGCCGTTGCAGCCGGTCTTCACGTGGGAGCCTTCGGATCAGGCGGCGTCGTATCTCTTCGAGCTCGCGACCGATTCGGCATTCTCGAACATCGTGATCTCGCAGACCGTCGACGGCACGAGCTTCCAGCCCGACACCGACCTCGGGCTCGACACCGAATACTGGTGGCGAGTCAGCGCGTCGAATACTTGTGGCGGCAACACGAGCGCGGTCTACACGTTCCGCACTGCGCCCGCGGCGGGCGAGTGCAGCACGGGCACGACGACGCAGGTGCTGTTCTCCGACACCGTCGAGGCGGGCGACACGCAGTGGACGCACGAAGCTGCTGTTGGGAGCGACTTGTGGTCGATCTCGGGCAGCCGCCCGAATTCGCCGCCGTTCTCGTGGAAAGTGACCGATGCCGCGGTGATCACGGATCAGCGCCTGATCTCGCCGGTGTTCACGCTGCCGGCCGATCTTGGCGGACTCAACTTCCAGTTCCAGCACTGGACCTTCATCGAGGGATCCGGAACCGACTGCGCCGACGGCGGCGTGCTCGAAGTCGCGGTCGACGGCGGCGCGTTCTCCGAGGTGCCGGCAGGCCAGTTCCTCGAAGGCGCGTACAACGGCACCGTGGCGGGCGGCAGCGGCAACCCGCTGGCCGGAAGCCCGGCCTGGTGCGGTCTTGCGAGTGCGTACGATCATGTGATCGTCGACGTCTCGCCGTACGCCGGCCACGACGCGCAGTTCCGCTTCCGCCTCGGCACCAACAATGCCGCTCCGCGCGAAGGCTGGTACATCGACGACGTAAAGCTGCAGGGCTGCGGTTCGGGCAATCCGGACGACACGATCTTCGCGGATGGGTTCGAAGCGCCCTGATTGCATTGAGAAAGCGGGAATTGAAGCCGCGTCCGGAAACGGACGCGGCTTTTTTATCGGCAAGGCCGCGAGGAGCCGCGTTCAGCCGAGTTCAGCCGCAATTCAAAACCCGCTGACGAGACTGCGACTCGTTCCCGCGGCGCGTCGGCGTCGTGAGTCGCCATCTGACATGCCCAAATCGAAAACGCCACGTTTCCTTCACCGGTTCAGAGCTTCAATCGCGGCGTTCGTTCTGGCTGTCTTCGCGTTAAGCGCCCAGGCGCGCGAGCTCAGCGTGCAGGAAGCGGTGGCGCAGGTGCAACGCGATACGAGCGGCAAGGTGTTGTCGGTGCAGACGCTGACGATCGGCAAGCGCAAGGTGTACCGGATCAAGGTGCTTACCCACGACGGTCAGGTGCGCGTTGTGCAGATTCAAGCCGAGCAATAGCGGCAAGGTCGCGATTCGCGAACTTCGGCAGCTTGCGGCAAGCGGCGAACGTTCTCCGGGACGATGAAGTTCCGGCGATCCTTATGATCGGGAAAGGAGAGAAACGATGCGCGTATTGCTTGTGGAAGACGAGGCGCCGCTGCGCGAGACGCTGGCTGCCCGACTCAAGCGCGACGGCTTCGCCGTCGACGCGGCCGGAGACGGCGAGGAAGGCTTGTACCTCGGCCGCGAGGTGCCGTTCGATGTCGCGATCATCGATCTTGGCCTCCCCAAGCTTTCCGGCATGGATCTGGTCAAGCAGCTGCGCGAAGCCGGCCAGCGCTGTCCGATCCTGATCCTCACCGCGCGCTCGAGCTGGCAGGACAAGGTGCTGGGCTTGAAGAACGGCGCCGATGATTATCTGGTCAAGCCCTTTCATGTCGAGGAGCTTCTCGCGCGTCTCAACGCGCTGGTGCGCCGCGCCAGCGGTTGGTCGCGACCGCTGCTCGAATGCGGACCGATCACGCTCGACACGACCGCGCAGACGGTCAGCGTCAACGGCCAACCGGTCGACCTGACGAGCTATGAATACAAGGTGCTCGAATACCTGATGCTGCACGCAGGCGAACTCGTCTCCAAGGCCGATCTCACCGAGCACATCTATCAGCAGGATTTCGACCGCGATTCCAACGTGCTCGAAGTTTTCATCGGGCGACTGCGCCGCAAGCTCGATCCGGACAACGCGATCAAGCCGATCGAAACCGTGCGCGGCCGCGGCTATCGCTTCGCCCTTGAGCGTACCGAAACGCCGGCGAACGATGTACCCGAAGAAGAAGGCGCCAGAGACAGCGAAGTCGGCGGCACCTGACGCGGGCGCCCGCGAGCGTGGCCCGCCCGCTATCCCTGCAAGCGCGTTCGCTCGCGGCCGCGGGCTGCGTGCTGGCTGCGTTTCTGGGACTTGCGTTCTTCGCGCTGGATCGTGCGTTCTATGAAGCAGCCGAAAGCTCGCTGAGAGAACGCCTCCAGGGTTACATCTATTCGTATCTCGCCGCCGCCGACGCGACGCGCGCAGGCTCGCTGAGCCCGCCCGAAGTTGGCCCCGATCCGCGTTTCGATCGGCCTGTGCAGTCCGGGCTTTACGCCGGCATCGTCGGCGAGAAGATCATCGGCGCGCGCAACAACCAGTGGCGATCGCCATCGGCCGTCGATCGCGACTTGCCGTTCACGGCGCAGGTGCCTCCCGGCGAAGTGCAATTCTCCGGACCGGTAAAAACGCCCGAAGGCGATTTGTTCGTGCTCGCGCAAGGTGTCGATTGGAACGCCGAGGCGAAGAAGGAGTTGCATCTCACGTTCTACGTTGCCGAAGAAGTCAGTGGCCTCAAGAACCAGGTCGACGTCTACCGGCGCACGCTCCTGATCTGGCTCGTCGGCATCGGCGTCGTGCTGCTGCTGTTGCTGGTCGCGGTGCTGCGCTGGAGCTTGGCGCCGCTGCGCAAGGTCGTCGTCGATCTCGCGCGCGTCGAGCGCGGCAGCCAGGAGCGTCTTGGCGCGATGTATCCGGTCGAACTCTCCGGACTGACAACGAGCCTCAACAGTTTCATCGACGCCGAGCGCGATCGCTTGAAGCGCTATCGCAACACGCTCTCCGATCTTGCGCACAGCCTGAAGACGCCGCTCGCGGTCGTGCGCAGCCAGCTCGAATCCGGCGGCGACGGCGAATCCTTGCGCTGGACCGTGCTCGAGCAGGTCGGACGCATGGACGAGATTGTGGCCTACCAGTTGTCGCGCGCCGCGACTTCCGGCCATCAGACGTTCGCAGCGCCGCTGCCGCTCGAACCTTTCGCCGAAGAAATCGTGCGCAGCCTCGAGAAGGTGTACGCGCACAAAGGCGTGCTCTGCGAATTCGACATCGAGCCCTCCTCGCGTTTCCATGGCGACCAAGGCGACTTGATGGAGCTCCTCGGCAACCTGCTCGAAAACGCGTTCAAGTGGGCGCGCCATCGCGTGCTGCTGACCGCGCAACCGCTGCCCGCGAAAAGCGGTCGGCGCGCCGGCATGGAGCTCGTCGTCGAGGACGACGGCCCGGGCATCGGCGAGGAAAACATCGACCATCTCCTGCAACGCGGCGTGCGCGGCGACGAGCGCGTGCAAGGCCACGGCATCGGTCTTGCGATCGTGCAGGACATCCTCAAGGCGTATCGCGGCGAGCTTTCAGTCTCGCGCTCGCCGACGCTGGGCGGGGCGCGGTTCTCGATGCGATTCGCCTGACTCGCGAGCTACGCCGGCTTCGGCAAGGCGACGGCGGCATCGTCCGGTTTGCCCAGAACCCAATGTCGCAAACGCCGGCGCACGTACTCGCAAAGCCCGCGTTCGAGGATGTGATAGGACGCCGCTGCGGCGAGAATCGAAAGCAGCGTCGTGACGATCAATGCGGTGAACCCGGTGCGCAGGAAGTTCGGCAGCACGCCGCCGAGCACAACATCGAACCCTTCCTGGATCGTGGGATGCAGAAGATACAGCGAGAACGAAATATCGCCGAGATAGATCAGCCAGCGCGGCAAGCGGATGTTCTCGCTTTTGTGCAGCATCAGCACGACCAGCAAGAGCGGCGTCAGCGACAGACCCCAATGTCCGATCCCGTGCCACACGTGAAAGTGCAAAGCGTATTGAAGCAATACGGCGCCGACCGCTGCGACAGCGAGGATTCTGAGCAGCAGCACATTCGCGATCGCCCAGCGTGAGTGGTAGATCGCGCCGATCGCGACGCCGGCCGCGAAGAGCAGAATCAATCCGTTCGTCATCAAGCCGAGATAGCGGTTCGCGAACGCGTAACCGTTGCTCGGTTCGAGAATGATCCACGCGCCGGACGCTTGATCCAATCGGCCGGTCGCGAGAGGAATCAGCACGAGCGTCGCGACGAGCCAAGCTACGAACGCCGGCCATCGCCAACGCCCGCACAGCATCGCGAGCCCGAAGAACGCGTAGAAATACATTTCGTAGTTGAGCGTCCAGCCGACGCCGAGCACCGGCACGCCGTACACCGGCGGAACGTCGGATGGCGCGCCGGCCGTAGGAATCAACAGCAGCGAATGCGCGAGCCAGCCGAGCTTGACCGGATCGGTGAAATAACTCGCATCGATCCTCAGCAGGAGATAGCAGATGAGCGCAATGATCCACACCGGCCAGATGCGCGCCGCGCGCTTGATCGCGAAATCGGCGAATGCGCGCCACGATCCGTCGCCGCTGCGCGTCGTGTGGAACATGATGAAGCCACTGATCAGGAAGAAAAGATCGACGCCCATCGCCGCGCCCGGCGCGAATACGAGACCGCCGATGCCTGACCCGTAAGGCCCGAGATAGCGGCTTGCATGCCAGAACACGACGGCCAGTGCGGCGATGCCGCGAAGCGCCTGGACAGCGTCGATGGACGCCTTGCTCACGGGTCGCTCGTTGCGCGCACGGAATGTTGTTGCGCGAAATCGCGGATCGCATCGATCAGCGGCGCGAGTGCGTGATCCCAGGTGACGCGCTCGCGAATCTTGCGGTACGCATCACCACGAACGGCCAACGCAGGATTGTCGAGCAACGCCCTCAATCCGCGCCGGAACGCATCGGCTGTCTCTGTAATCGTGATCGTCGGCCACTGCGCCGCATCGCCATAACCGCGCAACGCATGCTTCGTCGCCAACACCGGATTGCCCGTATAGATCGCCTCGGCGGTCTTGAGGTTCGAGCCGCCGCCCGTCGTGATCGGCAGCAGGATGACCGCAGCGCCGTGAAGCAGAGCCGACAGATCGCCTCGGTCGATTTCGCCGAGCGTCAAGAGGCGAGGCTCATTGATGCCGCTCCACGCGCGGCAGATCGGATGATCGTGCAGGATATGTCCGACACCGCCCGCGACGACGATCTTCTCGTCCGGGCGCAGAAACGCCAGCGACGGTTCGAGCATTCGCCAGAAGCCGTCGGCATTCGGCGGATGCGCGCTGCCGACGAAGATCGGATAGCGATCGAGCCCGTGCCGCTGCTTGAGCGAGGCAAGCCGCGCGGAATCCGCTTCGAACGGCGCGATCGCGTTCGACGCCGTCACGAAAGCGCACGGTGTGTCCGTCGATCCGTTTCGCATCGACTTCAGCTCCTGCGCTTCTTCGTCGGTGCAGGCGACGATCAGGTCGGACGCCATCGCGACGTCGAGCTCCAGCGCCTCGACTTTCCTCACCTCGATCATGTGCGACGCGTTAGGCGCATCGTGCGCACCGCGTTCGTCGCGCTTGAGCTTCCACTCGATGTTCTGCGAGGAATAGATGATGTGCGGAGTCGTCTCGCCACGCGCTTTGCGCTCGTCGACATAACGCTTCGCCGCCGGATAAAGCCACGGCTGCTCGAGCTGAATCGCGTCGACCTGCGCGCGATCGAGAATATGTTTGAACGCCTGATACGCGCGATCTTCCCCGGCGAGGCAAGCGCCGGTCTGCAGGTCGACGAAGCGCGGCTGCTCGAGATTCCAGAACGTGCTTGCGCCCGGCAGCGCGATGTCGTTCTTCTCGCGCTCGCCCGCGCGGTATTGCGCTTCGTGCATCACCGCGATCGTCTCGACGTCGATGCCGATGCGCCGATAGCCGTCGCGAATCGCCGCGCAACGGAGCTGTCCGCCGTGCCGCGGCGACTTCAGAGGATACGTCGTGAGCTGGACGATGCGCATCATGCGACCGCTCGCGCAGCCGCGAGAAGCTCGCGGGAAAACTCATCCCAGCCGCGCGGCAGATAACCTGACCGAATGCGCGCTTCGATCGCGGAGCGTGCCGCCGGATCGTCGACGTAATGCTCGATCGCATCGCGCCAGCGCAGGAAGTCGAGCGGATGAATCGCCGGCACCAGCCCCTGAGTCGCCTCGCCGAGCGCTGGCGCATCGGAGATGATCACGAGCTTTCCGTACGCCAGGCTTTCGCTCGCAGCAAGACCCCAGCCTTCGTACAGCGACGGGAAAACCGTGAACAGGCATTCACGATAAAGGTGCGCCAGCATCGCATCCGACACGTGATGCATCATCACGACCTTGCCGGCCGTCCAGACATCGCTCGCCTGCATTTCGGCCCATAGATCGTTGACGCCCCAGCCGAACATGCCGACCAGGACCAGCATCGGACAACCCTCGCCGCGTCGCGCGTAGAGATCCTTCCAGATCTGGAACAGAAGGCGATGGTTCTTGCGGATCTCGAACGTGCTGACATACAGCACGTATCCGGTTGCCGTCGTCAGGCGATCGAGCGCGCTCGCCTCCGCTTCCGCCAGAGACGCAGCTTCGGACATCGCATGCACCGGCGGCGTCGCGAGTCGCACGGTGCGCAGCGACGGTTCGCGGAGAACGCCGACGCGCCGATAAAACGCGTGCAAGCCATCGCGCGAGCTGTCCGAATTCGTCGCGATCAGATCCGCCGTGTGCGCAAGGCACGTGAAGTATTCGGCGAACGGCTGCTTCGCGCTGCCCGAATGCTCGGGATGCTCGATCGGAATCGTGTCGTGGCAGAACTCGACGACGCGCACGCCGCTCGCGCGCTTGAGCTTGTACGCATGCATCGCACCGTGATGCCACTGCAGCCCGATCGAGAAGAAAAGATCGTCGCGCGCCGGTGCGATCGCCGCGGTATCGGTCGTAACCGAAGAGGGCTGCTCGGTCTCGCGCGCCGCTTCGCGTGCCGCGCGCTTCGCCGCGCGATGGCGCACGAAAGCACCGTGATGATCGACCAGCACGCGGCCGAGATCGCGCAGCAGCGGATACGCCGCTGCGGGAACGACCTTCGGTCCCCACGCCGCGGCCCAATCCGCAAGTCTCTGCACGCGACTGCGAGCGGGCACGTGCGTCGCAGTCGCGGCCGCCGGTGCCGGCGTTTCGCACCAGGCATCGTCGAGCACTTTGCGCACGTCGTCGGCGTGCAGCGCGCGATAACGGCCGGACGCATCGACTTCGCAAAACACGGTGCCCGGTTCGTGAGCGAGACAATACGTCGCGAACTCGCGTTCGACGCGCACGATGCCGACCGGCGGTCGCCGCCAGCGGACACTGGTCGTGATGTCGATGTAGATCCGGCTCATGCGCGCGCGATCCGTTGCGGATCGCCGTTCGCCACGCTCTCGACGATGGCGGTCAGCCGCGCCCGGATTCGCTCCTCGCCGAAGCGCTCGAGCACATACGCGCGTCCCGCCTCGCCCATGCGCTGGCGCGTCGCTTCGTCGAGCCGGATCAGCGCTTCCATCTTGTCGATCATCTCCTCGCGCGTCCCGTAATGCCAACCGCCGCCCGATGCCTCGACGTGATCGCGCATGACCTCGGAATGCGCATCGACAAGAACCGGCGTCTGCTGCGCCATCGCTTCCAGCGTGACGATGCTGAAGCTTTCGTAGCGAGAAGGCAGCACGAAAGCGCTCGCGCCCGCCATCAGCGCGAGCTTGCGCTTCTCGTCTACAAAGCCAAGGTATTCGATGCCTGGCGAATCCGGCACGCCGATGTTGTCGGCGCCCGTCAGCACCAGCGAGATGCGCTCGCGACTCGGCATCGCTTCGAACGCGCGCAACAGCTCGTCGCAACCCTTGCCGGCTTCGATGCGTCCGCAATACAGAAGATAAGACCGGCGCCGCCGCTCAGGCTCGACCGACTGCGTGTGCTCGACCGCCATGCCCAGCACTTCGCCCGCATCGAATTTCCAGAGCTTCGCCGCGGCGCGCTGCTCGGCCGCCGTCAGCCAGATCCGTTGCGCGCAGTGTGCGTAGCGTGAAGCGAACACCGGAAGGTACGCCGGCGGCTCGTCGTGCAGCGTCGGAATCAAGATCGCTTTTTTGGGCGGAACAGCCGCGATGCAGAAATACGTCGTCGGATAAAGATACGTGCAGAACAGCACGGCCTGATAATCCGCTTCGTGCCGGCGCAGCCACGTCTCGAGCTCCGGACAATACGGTCCCTGAAAACGGATGAATTCCTCTTGCGCGGCTTCTCGCCAGGCAACGCCGGTATCGGCGCCGCCGCGGCTCTTCGACGTCGCATCCAGCATGCGGTGATACAGCGCGTTCCAATACGGCGAGCGAGTGATCGCAACCGGAAATCGCCGGATCGTGACGCCGCCGCGAATCTCGACACCGCTCGCAAGCTCGTTGTCCCAGGTCGTGTGCGTGAGCGCCGTCGACGTCAGTACTTCGACGTCGAACGCATGCGACAGGAGGCGCGCGTATTGCCAGGCCAGCGCCTCGGCTCCGCCGGCGACCGATTCGTGGCAGCGCTGCACGACGATCGCGATGCGCTTCATCGGAAAGCCCCAAGCACGGTCGCGAGCTGCGCTTCGAGCGCATCCGGCGCGAATGTCGTTGCGACACGAGCGAACCCGCGATCGCGCAAAACGGACCGCAATTTGCCGTCGGCGCGCAGGCGCTCGACTGCCGCCGCGGTGAGACTCGGATCCGGCTCGCTCCATAGAAGTCCGGCGCCGCCCAGTGTCCACGCCTGAGCGCCGCGATCGAGCGCGACAACCGGCGTGCCGAGCGCCATCGCCTCGGCCAGCGGCACGCAGAATCCTTCGTGTCGGCTCAGCGAAACGAGCGCATCGGCGGCGAGATAGGCGGCTTTGAGCACGCTATCGTCGACGCCGCGCAGGAATCGCACGTGTGCATCGATGCGGCGCGAGCGGATTTTTTCGCGGATCGCTTCGTTGTAGCGCGAGAGGCGAGCGTCTTCCGATCCGATCACGAGAAGTCGCGCGCGCGCGTCGCAGCGATCCAGATAAGTCGCGAACGCATCGAAAAGATCCAGGTGCCCCTTGTTCGGCGCGAGACGGCCGACCGTGAGCCACGTCGTCGTCTCGTCGCTCAACTCGTTGAGCAGATCGAGATTCGCGGGTGTCTCGATCAATCGCGACAGCCGATTGAACGGAGCGAGCACGGCCGTGCGTTCGCGCGACACGCCCGCTTCGATGAAATCATCGACATTGAACGGCGACGCGCCAAGGTAAAGCTCGCAACCAAGTGCGGCCAGAACGGCGATTTCTTCGCGTCCGGCGCGGCATGCGTTTTCGTATTCTTCCGACCAGCCACCGAAGAACTCCGGCGGCGTCACATTGTGATAGCGCACGACTCGCCGGCAGCGCACCCGCTTCAGAATCTCAACACCCGGCGGCCAGCCGAACGCGAAGTGGTAGATAAGTACATCGTCGTTGCGTTCGACGAACGCATCGATTGCATCGGGCGAGGCCGCCGCCATACCGGTCGTGTTCACCGCAGCGAACAGGCGCACGTCGTGACCCATCCGGCCGAGCGCGGCGCTCATCTCGAGCGCGTCGGTGCCGATCGCATCGCGCTCGCCGAGCGCTGGCACGAGCATCGCAATCTTCATGCGGTCCCCGGCGGCGAACGGAACGAAGCTCTGCGTGCGCGGTGCATGCGGAAATCAGGAGGCCGCATTGCGCGCGAAGAGCGCCGGCGTGCCGTCGTCGGCATCGGCGCGCGTAACGTCGGTGAAGCCCGCAGCGGCGAGCGCCGACGCGATGAGATCGGGATCGAGCGCTGCGGCGCCGTGCGACGTCAACGCGTCGACCAGCGCCTCGGGTTCGCGCGCGAAGGCGATCATCAGCGCGCCGCGAGGGCGCAGCACGCGGCGCGCTTCGCCGATGAAATCGATCGCAGGCATGCCGCGTGCGAGCGCGGAGAACGCGAGCACAGACACCGCATCGAGACTCGCATCCGCAATACGACGCAGCGCTTCTCGTTCAGAAACCGGCTCGATGACAACGTCCGCATTGCGCGACGACTCGGCGAGCGCAGCATTCGCCTGCGCGCCCGTCACGCGCGCGCCGCGCGCAGCGAGCAAAGCCAGCCAGTCGCTCGCGCAGGCCAGTGCCAGCACGGAGCCGCCGTCCGGCACGCGCTCGAAAAACTGATTCGCCCATGCTTCGTTGCGTGCGGCGCGCGTCGCGTCGCGACCGACCGACGCAAGCGCGACGTTCGCCGCGGCGGCATCGCGTCGCGCGTCGCTTTGCGCGGCGACGTTCTCTATCTCGGCGAACGCGAGGTTGAGATGGTGCATCCAGTGATTCAGCGCATACAGCCGCTGGCGCAGGAAATCGAGCTCGTCGAGGCGACCGCGATGCGTTTCCGTCGCGCTTTCGAGAGTTTCTGTGCGCACGCGCAGCGCGTTCTGTGCGACGCCGAGCGCTTCGGCCGAGGATTGCAGCTGGCCGAGCCACGTGCGCAGCGCGGCGCTCGTCGCATCGAGCGTATCGATGCGCGCGGAGAGCGCGCGATCGGCGTCGGCAGCCGCGGCATCGCCGGCCGCGAACAAAGCTTCGGTCGCGCGCTGATGGCGCACGACGAGCGGCAGTCCGGCCAGCGTCAGCGCCCAGTCGAACACGTAGCCGATCACCGGAATGCGGCGCAACTTCGCGGTCGCGTAGCGCGGCAGCAGTCCGCCGACGCGCGTGCCGATGCGCTTGCCTTCCGCCGAGTAACGGAGGTTGCCCAACACTTCGGCCTTGGTCGCGCCGCGCGCGAGCAGCGCGAGTTGCGCGTCCAGCTCGCGTTGTTCGGGCCGTCGTTTCAGCAGCGCGCGGAACGCCTGTTCGGCGAACGCGCGATGATGCAGATCGGTTAACTCGCCGATACCGTAATCGAGCCGGTTGTGTTCGATGCCATCGCTTGCGGAAGAGTGCGTCGGCTGTTGCGACGGAGCGCGGCGCTCGAGCAGTGGCCTATCTTCGAGGCGCGCCGCCTCGCTGCGGATTTCCGCTTTGGCGCGTTCCAGGAATTCCTCGTCCGACTCGGGATTCACGGCGCGACTCAGCGGGCCGCCGCGGCAACGGCACGCTCGCTCGAAGAAGAGCCGAATTCGGCGAGGTTTCGCATAAGTCCGGTCAGCGAGTGGGCGGAATGGGGGAAACGGCGCTGGCGGAAGCGCCTTCGGGACGATCGCCGGCGGCCCCTGCGGCGGCGAGCGGAATGATGCCATACGCGCGCGCGGTTTCGATATCGATCACCGCGTAGTCCGGTCGATGGCGCCGGTCCAGGCGCGAGGCGACGCGATTCCAGCGCGAGCGCCCCGCGGCTAGCGCGGCCTCGAATCCGGCATCGCCGCCGCGCGCGGACGAGCCTGATCCAAGCAGCGTCGTTTCGAGGAATTCGGCGTCGCTCTTGCCCGCCCCGGTGTAGAAGCCCACGAACGCGTGGCCGGGCACCAGCACGATGAAAGCGCGGATGCCGAGCCGCTCCAGCACCGAGGCTATTAGGACGCTGCTGTCGATGCAGTTGGCGCGGCGCTGCTCCCAGCTGTCGGACAGGAGGCGCACGCGCTGGCTGTAGATCGATGGCCCGCGGCTCAGCGCGGGATCGCCGCTCGCGTACTTGAGTCCGTGCGATCCGAGCGCGGACCAGATCGCGCGCGCCTGATCGATGCGCTCGGCGCGTGTTTCGGTGCGTGCGCCGATGTCGTTATCGGCATCGCGCGCCAGCGCCAGCACGGCATCGACGACGGGATCGTGCGGATCGACGTAGGCCGCGAAAACCCAGCCGAGATCGACGCGATCCTTGCCTTCGCGAACGTAATAGAGCGCATCGTCGAGCGGATGCAGGCGCACCGCGACTTCGCGTTCCTGCGCCGGGTTGCCGTCGGCCTCGAGCCAGACGCGCATCGTTTGCGCGCGCGGCGCATGCAGCGATTCGAGCCAGGCACGATCCCAGTCGAGGCGAGGACGAAGATCGATCGTCCCGGCGCGCGCGATCTCGGCGTCGACGATCGCCGGTGCGCGCAGGCCCTGGGTCTCGATGCGAAGGTGCAGCTTGCGCGGCGTGGCGCTCTTGACGCGGACCGTCACCAAACCGCTGCCGCCGCCGGCCGAATCGCTGCCGGCGCGCGCCGCTTGCGAAAGGTCGAGCACGGGAAAGAGCTCGCCGCCCGGCGTGATGTCGACCTGCCAATCGAGCGCCGCCGCGCCCGCTTGGCTCGACGCGAGCCCCAACGCGACGAGGAACAAAGCGCGGCACCGTCGCCGCGCACCGCGGAAACAAGTTGCCAGCGTATGCATCGCCCGACTATCGTTGCCGCCGCCCGGACTTGTCCAGAGGCGGCGCGCGACGCGTGCCCGCCGGCCGGCCCTCAACGCTCCGGCGACGCCGGAACCGACTTGGAGTTTCGCCATGCGCCAGTCCGTGCTTGCCGCCGTGATCGCGTTGTCTTTGTCCGCCTGCAGCCCGTCCGAACCACCTGCGACGCCGGCGGCCAAGCCTGCCGACACCGCTGCGGCGCCCGCGCCGGCGGCTCCCAAAGCCGAGGAAGCCGCGCCCGCGGCCGCGCCGGCGAAGGAAGTGCCCGAAGGCGAATGCGGCGATCAGAGCAAGGTTCCGGCCGATCAGCGCGTCGTCAACACCGCGAAATGGACCACGGCGAGCGAGCAGGACAATTTCGGCTTCGACGTGTTCCGCGGCGACACCGAAAAGGGCGAGTTCAAGAAGCTCACCGACAAGCCCATCCTCGGCGCGGGCACCTCGGACGAAACGCACAAGTACGAATACCGCGACGACACCGTCGATCCCTGCAAGGACTACTGGTACTACATCGAGCAGGTGTCGAACAAAGGCGTGCACGAGAAGATCTCGCCGGTGTTCCGCGCGCCGGCCAAGCGCCGCGCGGCTGGAAGCACGCAAGCGCACTGACGCGCCTCGATGGACGCAGGCTCGCGCCGCCGCCGCCTTGCGTGGTCGGCGGCGTTCGCTGTTGTCTTCGTCGCAGGGCAAGCGCTGTTGTGGACGGCGTACTACGCGGGCGGCGGCAAGCCGCTGATCGGCGACGAGCAGAGCTACCAGGAATTCGCGCTGGCGATTCTCGATGGCGGCGCGTGGATGCCGAGCACGATCTGGCCGCCGCTGCAGTCGCTCTTCATCGCGGCGATCTACGCGATTGCCGGCGTGCACATCGTCGTCGTGCAGATCGTGCAGACGCTGTTGCTCGTCGGCTGCGCGTTGATGCTGCGCACGTTGTGGCGGCGCATCGGCGGCAGTGTCGCCGCTGCGAACACGGCGGCGGCGTTGTTCCTGCTGAATCCCGCAACGGCCGCCTACGCGCACTGGTTGTGGCCGGAGATCGTGCATTTGACGCTGGTTCTGGCGGCGTTTTGCTTGCTTGCCCGCGTCGCGACGCGCGTTCGTGCGCTCGTTGCCGGCGCCTCGGTCGGACTCGCGCTGCTCGCTAAGAGTCTGCTATCGGCATTCTGGCCGGTGTTCCTGATCGCATTCGTGCGCATGCGGCCGATCCGCCTTCTCGCGCAGCCGGCCGTGTTGTTTCTCGCGGGGCTCGCACTGGTGACTGCGCCTGCGCTCTGGCACGGCTGGCGCGAATACGGCAAGCCTATGATTGCCGACAGCTCGGTCTACAACCTCTGGGTCGGTCTCACCGACATATATCGCAGCGACTACGTCGGCGACATGGGCGGCGCGACGCTGCCCGCGTTCATCGCATCGGCCGAAACGCCGCAGCAGCGCAACGCGATCTACATGGACAAGGTGCGCGCGCTCGTCGCGGAGCGCGGCATCGCGCACATCGCGCTCGACCAAGCCGGCCGCCAGTACTTTCGCCTATTCAGCGCGAAGACGCCGCTGGTCTCGCAATTGCCGGGTCCCGCGTGCTCGGGACATCTTTCCGTCTATCGCACGCCGGAATGGCTGACGCGCACGCTGACCTGGAGCAACGATGCGTTCCACGCGTTGATCCTCGCTGCGGCGGCATTTGGTATAGCCTGCTGGCGGCGGCGTCCGGACCGTCTGCTCTGGCTGATCGCGCTGTACGCCGGCTATCAGCTGGCGCTCCTCTGCGTCGTTCACGTCAAGGCGCGCTTCCTCTTGCCGATGATGCCGTTCCTGTGCGGCTTCGCGGGATCGTTCCTCGTCGCGATGCGTGAGCGCGCGACATCGAACGATCCATCCGCGCCGACGCTTTCGCTGACGCCGCCGCGGATCGCAGTCGGCGCGCTCGGCGCGGCATTGCTGCTCTTCCTCGCGTTCGCCGGCCCCGCGATTGACGGCCTCTGCGCGGGCTGATCCCGACCGATTCCGGTATCCTCGCGCCCCAGCCGCACGCCGCGGACAGCAAGGTCCCTCGCGCGGCATCCGGTGCTCGGAAATCAAGAAAGCGCATGCGTCAACACCTGATCGAACTCGTCCTCTTCAGCACCTACGCCGAGCTTCGCGCCGAAGCGGCGCGCAGCTATCTCGGCCTCATCTGGTGGGTGCTCGAGCCCGCGATGATGATGGGCGCGTTCTGGCTCGTGTTCGATGTGATCTTGAAAACCGGCGGTCCGGACTATCTGCCGTTCCTCCTGATCGGCCTTACGATCTGGCAATGGATGAAGTCGTGCATCACGCACGGCGGCTACGCGATCTGGAGCAATCTTCCGATGGTGCGCCAGGTGCAGCTGCCGCCGCTGGTGTTTCCGCTGGTCGCGATGCTGTCGGATACGGTCAAGTTCCTGTGCATCTTCGTGCTGCTGCTCGTGATCCTCTGGTGCGCGGGCTATCCGCCGAACAGCGCCTATCTCGCGTTGCCGATTCTCTTCCTCGCGATCTTCCTCTTCGCCGCCGGCGCGGGCTTCGTCGTCGCCGCGCTGGTGCCGCTGGTGCCGGACATGCGCTTCGTGATCGAGCAGGTGCTGACGGTCGTGATGTTCCTCTCCGGCGTCATCTTCTCTCTCGAAAAAGTGCCGCCGCCGCTCAACGAACTGATGGCACTCAATCCCGTCGCGGTGCTGATGGATGCCTCGCGCGGAATCCTGATGCACGGCCAGTGGCCGAACTGGGTTGGCCTCAGCAAGGTCGGCGCGATTTCGATCCTTGCCTGCTGGCTCGGTGCGATCGTCGTCTCGCGGCTCTCGCCGCGCTATCCGAAGCTGGCGACCTGACATGGGCGAAGTGCTGATCGAGCTCGAACACGTCGGCGTCGCTTTCTCGGCGCAGCGCCGCATTTCCGGCGGCCGCTTCTGGGCGCTCGAAGACGTCAGCCTCAGTTTGCGCCGCGGCGAGCGGCTGGGCGTCATCGGCCGCAACGGCGCCGGAAAAAGCACGCTGCTGCGCGCGATCGCCGGCATCCTGGTGCCCGATCGAGGCACGATCCGGCGCGCGCCGGTATCGTGCCAGCTGCTCGCGCTCGCGATCGGCTTCGTGCCGCATCTCTCGGGTCGCGACAACGCCGTGCTCTCCGGCTTGATGCTCGGCCTTCGACGCCGCGACATCGTTTCACGCCTGCCTGCGATTCGCGAATTCTCCGAGCTCGGCGAATTCTTCGACCAGCCGATCGCCTCGTATTCCGCCGGCATGACGATGCGCCTCGCGTTCTCCGTCGCCATCCAGGTCGAACCCGACGTCCTCCTGATCGACGAAGTGCTCGCGGTCGGCGACGCCGAATTCCAGCAGAAATCCGGCGCCGCGATGCGCGCGCGCATGGGCGAAGGCCACACGGTCGTGCTGGTCAGCCACGACGAGCAGCAGATCTCGGCCTTGTGCGACCGCGTGCTCTGGATCGAGCATGGCCGCAGCGTCCTCGAAGGCGATCGCGACACCGTGTTCGCGGCCTATCATCGCGACATGCATCCGGTCGGCCATGCGGCATGAGCGCGACGATCGACTCCGGCTTCATCGACGCAGAGCGCCTCGCCGCACTAGCTGAGCGTCTCGGCGTATCGCCGCGCGTCCTCGTTGCGGTTGCGGCGCGCATCGCGCAATCGCCGGAAACGCCGCTCGACGAAGAGCGGGTCGTTGCCGAGCTCGCGCGCGCACGCGACGCCAGCGCCGCGACCGACACCGCCGTCGATCTTCTCCTGCTAGGCCACGGCGCGTACGCCGAAGGCGATCTCGCCGACGCGCTTGCGATGGTCTGGTCCGATCGCTTTTCCTCGACCGGCGGCTGATCCATGCGCGGCGCCACGCTGATCGTGCTCGCGTGGAACCAGTGGCCGATGACGCGCCGCTGCCTCGATTCGCTGCTCGCGACCGATCTCGATGCCGCGCGCATCGTGCTCGTCGACAACGGTAGCAGCGACGGCACGCGCGAAGGCATCGCGGCCTATGCCGATCGCGTGCGCTACGTGCCGCTCGGCGAAAATCTAGGCTTCGTGCGCGGAATGAACGCCGGCATCGCCGCTGCGCCTGCGGACGACGACGTCGTGCTGCTCAACAACGATCTCGTGTTTACGCAAAGCGATTGGCTGAATCGCCTGCGCGATGCGGCCTATGCCGCGCCCGATACCGGCATCGTCGGCTGCCGCCAGCTCGGGCCGCCGCCGGAAAATCACGTCTATCACTCCGGCGGATTCATCGAGCCGGACGATCTATGGGGCCAGCAGAACGAATCCGGCGAGCTCGAACGCGACATCGCGCAATTCAGCGACACGCGCCGCGTGCAAGGCATCGCGTTCGCGCTCGCCTACATCCGCCGCGACTGCCTCGATCGCATCGGCGCGCTCGATCCGATGTTCCACAGCTATTTCGAAGACACCGACTATTGCCTGCGAGCTGCTGATGCCGGCATCGCGACCGTCGTCGCCGGCGCGGTGACGCTGCGCCACGATCAGCACGGCTCCACGCAGGACGACGGCGGTTTCCGCAAGCGTTTATGGGAAGCCAGCCGCGCTAGCTTCGCCGCGCGCTGGCATCAGCGACTGCGCGAGAATTATCGCGGCAATGTGCTGTGGCAGGGCACCACGCGCTTCCCGCCGGCCTACGCGCAGCTCGCGCGCACGCTCGTGCGCCGGCTCGATGCGCGCGGATTGCGGATGGCCTACGCGCCGGTCGCGGCGGAAACTCCGAATCCGCACGATTTCCGCCTCGCGCTCGCCGCGCGACGCACATGGAACGACACGCCCGATGCCGCGCTCGTCTGCGCGCCGCCGCATCACTTCGACAAGGCGCGCGGACGTTTCCGCGTCGGATTCGGATTCGGCGAATGGGATCGCGTGCCCGAACATTGGGCGCGCGCCGCGAGCGCGCTCGATCGCATGCTCGTGCCCGACGCATTTCAGGCCGAGGCGTTTCGTGCGGCCGGCGTGCGCACGCCGATCGGCGTGCTGCCGATCGGCATCGATCGCGACTACTGTCATCCGCGCGTGCCGGCGCCGCGCAATCCTCACCAGCAGTTCGTATTCGTCGCCGTCGCCGAGGATCTCGCGCGCGATGCGCCCGACATTTTGATAGCGACGTTCCGTCGCACGTTCCGCGCCGACGAACCCGTCGAGTTGCTGATCTACGTGCGCCCCGGCATCGGCGCCGTGCCGGTGACGGATGCGATCGCTCCGCTCATCGCCGGCGACGGCGCGCGCGTGCGCATGCTCGCCAACTGGGCATTTCCCGACTATCAGCGCGCGCAGCTCCTGGCCGCTGGCGATGCGTATGTCTCGGCGCGTCGCGGCGGCGGCTGGGATCCGCTTGCGGCCGAGGCGATCGCGTGCGGCAAGGCGCTGATCGCAACGGAATTCGGTTCGCAACAATCGCTCGTAAAGGAATACGGCCACGGCGTCGCCGTCGCACGCATGAGCGAAGACGCCGCGCATCCCGGCTGTCGTTGGGCCGAGCCCGACGTCGAATCTCTCGCGGCGCGCCTGCGAGAGGTTTACGAACGCCACGACGGGCTTGTTGCGAAATCGGACGCGCACGCGGAACGGTTCGCGCAGACGCACGATCTCGACGAAACCGCCGATCGGCTGGTCGAATGCCTCGCAGACGCAGACACGCTGTCGCCGCCGCGTGCGCATCCGCGCGCCCATCGACCGACCGCGCTGCCGCGCCCCGCGAGCGGACAGATCGTCGTGCTCGGCATGCATCGTTCGGGAACGTCGAGCATCGCAGGACTTCTCGTGCGCATGGGCGCGTGGGCCGGCAGCGATCAGGATCTCCTGATCGGTCCGGATAATCCGAAAGGACACTACGAGCTTGCCGCGCTGCACGGCGCGTGCCTGAAACGCCTCGCGGCCGCTGGTGGCGATTGGGCGCATCCGCCGGAATCGGCGCCGCCGGCCGCGATCGACGAATTCCGTCGCGATATTGCGCGCGTGATCGATCTTCTCGAACCGCGGCGGCCGTGGCTGATCAAGGAGCCGCGCCTTTGCCTCGTCGTGCGCGAAATTCTGCCGCTCCTGACGCGACCGGTGTTCGTGCATGTCGTGCGCGATCCGATCGAAGTCGCCGATTCGCTGGTCGCGCGCAACGGTTTGGATCGCGCGCACGCGCTCGCGCTTTGGGAACGCTACACGCGCGAGGCCTTCGCGGCGACGCAAGGCTGGCCGCGCGTGCTGGTCGACTACGCCGAAACTATCGCCGATCCGATCCGCGCGGCGGCGCGCCTCCACGCCGATCTCGCGCGCTTCGATCTCAAGGGTCTCAAGGTGCCGGAAGCGAAGGCGATCACGTCGTGGATCGAGCCGGCACTGCGTCGGCAGCGTTCGGACGCGCACGCTGCGGACGTCCTCAGCGTCTCGCAGCGCGAGCTTGTTGCCGCGATCGCCGATCGCAGCATTCTCGCCGACTCCGCGGCACGCGCGGCTGCATCCGCGCGCGCGCGCGGTTAAGCTCGGATCATGCTGTCGTTCCTGCGCGCCCGCCGCTCGCCACCGTCCGCTCCCGCCTGCCGGATGGAGTGGGACGGTCGTGTCCTCGCTGTCGTTTCGGACGCGGACGAAGTCGCGCTCGATCTCGACGGCGCGTTTTTCGCGAGCGCGAAAGCCGATGCGCAAGGCCTTGCCCGTTTCGAATTTCCGTTCGCGCCGCAGCGAGGCGTTGTCGCGGCGCTTCCGCGTCGTGGACGCGATGGTTCGTCTTTGACGGATGCGCCGGTGGAACTTCGCTTCGGCGAAGCAGGCCTTCGCGCCGCAGGCAAGGGAACGCCGCCATCGCTCGCACCGCTCGATATGCCGGCACGCGATGTTCCATTCGGTTTCGATGTCGGCGCGATCGAAGTCGCGATCGTCGTGCCGGTCTATGACGCGCCCGCTTCGGTGGAACGTTGCCTCGATTCGGTCATCGCGCACACGACCGGTCGCGCGCAACTGATCGTGATCGACGATGCGAGTCCCGATCCCGCGATCGCGCCCTTGCTCGATCGCTACGCGAGCATCGGTAACGTGCGCATCCTGCGCAACGCGAGCAATCTCGGCTTCACCGCGACGGCGAACCGCGGCATCGCGCAAGCCAGCCGCGCCGACGTCGTGCTGCTGAACGCGGACACGGAAGTCGGGCCGAACTGGCTGAGCGGTCTTCGTCGCGCCGCGTATTGCGCCGCCGATGTCGCGACGGCGACGGCAGTGTCGGACAACGCCGGCGCGTTCTCGGTGCCGGAACTGGAGCGCGAAAATCCGCTGCCAGCAGGTTTGTCGCTCGAAGACGCCGCGCGCGCGTTGTGGCACGACGCGGGGCGCGCGTATCCGGAACTGCCGACCGGCAATGGTTTTTGCATGTACATCCGCCGCAGCGTGATCGATGCGGTCGGCGCGCTCGACGAAGCCGCGTTCCCGGAAGGCTATGGTGAAGAGAACGATTTCTGCCAGCGCGCGTCGGCGCGCAGGTTTCGGCACGTGATCGCCGGCAACGTATTCGTGCACCACGAACGCAGCCGAAGCTTCGGCCACGAGCGGCGCGCGCGTCTCGGCGAGGCCGGCATGGCAGTGTTGCGCCAGCGCTGGCCGAATTACGAAGCGGACGTCGGCGCGAGTCTCTTCTCGTTCGAGCGGCTCGTGCTCGACTGGCGTGTGCGTCGCGTGTTCGCCGGCGCGAGCGAGGCGAAGCGAATGCGTGTGTTGCGCATCGGTGATGTGGCGTTGCCGGACCGATACGATGTGCGCGACGCTGCGACGTGCGATGTCGACCTCAAGAACGAGGCCGACGTCTGGTCGTGGCTGCAGTCGAACGCGATCGACGCTGTCGTTGCGAATTCTGAAACGCCTGCGTCGTTGCCGCATCTCGCCGCGGCGCTCGGTATTCCGTTCGCACGCGCTGTGGGCCGCGACGACGCGCTGCGGGCGGTGAACGAATCGCTGCAAGCGGCACGAAGCTTCAAGGACGACAATCGATGATGAGAACACTGTCGCGCGCCATCGTCACGGGCGTCAGCGGCCAGGATGGCGCGCTGCTCGCCGCGCAGCTGCTCGCCGCAGGCGTCGCGGTGATCGGTACGCATCGTCCCGGTCGCGCACCCGTGTTGTGGCGACTGCACGAGCTTGGCATCGCCGCGCACGCTGGACTCACTCTGCAAGCCCTCGATCCGCTGGATGCCGCCGCGTGTCGCGCGCTCATCGGGCACGCCGCTCCGGAGGCCGTGTTCCATCTCGCCGGGCAATCGAGCGTCGCCGAATCGTTCCGCGATCCGGTCGGCAGCGTGGAATCGAACGGGCTCGGCACGATCCACTTGTTGGAAGCGCTGCGCGCGCACGCGCCGGAAGCGCATTTCGTGCTCGCGTCGAGCGCCGAGATCTTCGGCGCGCCGGCTGACGCGCCGCAGGACGAGACGACGCCGCTCGCGGCGATCTCGCCGTACGGCTTGTCCAAGCTGCTGGCGCACGGCGCGGTCGCGAGCTGGCGCGCGAGCTTCAATCTTCGCGCTTCGAGCGCGATCTTGTTCAATCACGAATCCGAGTGGCGCGATCCCGTGTTCGTGACGCGCAAGCTGAGTCGTGGCGCTGCGCGCATCGCGCTCGGACACGAAGATTCGATCACGCTCGGCAATCTCGATGCGCGCCGCGATTTCGGTTACGCGCCGGATTACGTCGCCGCGCTGCCGGCGATGGCCGCGCGCGAGAAGGGCGACGATTACGTGCTCGCGACCGGACGCGCGTCGAGCATCCGCGATTATGCAGGCGCCGCGTTCGCCGCCGCCGGCATAACGCTCGACTGGTTCGGCGAAGGTTTCGACGAAGTCGGCGTCGAGCGCGGCAGCGATCGCGTGCGCGTGCGCATCGATCCAGCGTTGTTCCGGCCGAACGATGCGCCGCTCCTGGTCGGCAACGCGGCGAAGGCGAAACGCGAGCTCGGATTCGAGGCGACCGTCGACGTCGACGGCATTGCGCGACGCATGGTCGACGCCGATCTCGCGCGCGAGCGCCGCAACGCATGAGGACGCCATCGATCGCGCGGTGCGGAGCCGGCCGATGCGCGTGATCTTCAACGTCGACGCGATCACCGCACCGCTGACCGGCATCGGCCGCTATGCGCTGGAGCTCGCGCGCGGTCTCGCGGCGCACTCGGCGATCGAGGAGTTGAAGCTTTATTCCGCGTATCGCTGGGTCGACGATCCAGGCGAGGCCTTGTCCGCGAATCGGACGATCGCGGCACTGCGACGCAGCGTTCCGTTCAAGACGCAGGCGCTGGAGCTCTACGCGCAGATGCGCGGCGCGCTGTTCCGCGCGCATACGCGAAGGCTCAAAGGCTGGCTGCTGCACACGCCGAACTACATTCTGATGCCGTTCGACGGTCCGGCGCTGACGACCGTGCATGATCTTTCGTGGATCGCGTATCCGGATGCGCATCCCATCGAGCGCGTGCGTTTTCTCGACCGGCATCTGCCGCGCACATTGGAACGCGCGAATCTCGTGCTGACCGATTCGGATTTCATCGCGGGCGAGATCGCAACGACGTTCGCGGTGCCGCGCGCGAAGATCCGCGTGGTGCCGCTCGGTGTCGGCGCGGAATATCGGCCGCGCGCGCTGGAAGAGCTGACGCCGACGCTCGCGCGCCACGGCCTTGCGTCGGGAAATTATCTGCTGGTCGTCGCGACATTGGAGCCGCGCAAGAATCTCGCTCGCCTCGCGCGCGCGTATGCATCGTTGCCCGCCGCGACGCGCGCACGCTATCCGCTCGTCATCGTCGGCGCGCGCGGCTGGCTCAATGCGGACCTGGAAAAGACGCTCGAACCGCTCGAAGCGAAAGGCGAGGCGCGAAGGCTCGGTTACGTCGACGAAGCGGACCTTCCGCTCATCTACGCGGGCGCGCGCGCGTTCGCATTTCCTTCACTTTATGAAGGGTTCGGCTTGCCGGTGTTAGAAGCAATGGCGAGTGGCGTGCCGGTGTTGACTTCAAAGGCGGCGTCGATGCCCGAAGTCGGCGGCGACACGGCGCTTCTCGTCGATCCGCACGACGAGTCGGCGCTCAGCGACGGGCTCGCGCGCGTGCTCGATGATGCACAGTGGCGTGCGCGCGCCGCCGCGAGCGGCATCGAACGCGCGCGAGGTTACGCGTGGACGCGCACCGTCGATGAGACGGTCGGTGCCTATCGCGAGGCGATCGCATCGACGGTACGTTGAATGTGCGACGCGCACAGCGATAGTCTCGCCAAGTCGCCAAGGAGATCGTGATGACGGAACTGCGCAATCGCCGGCACTCCCTACGCTTCGGCTTGGTGGTGGCTTCGATGGCCGGCGCGGCGCATGCGCAGCTGCCGCCACCCGTGATCGAGCCTCCGCCTCCGCCGGTGCAAGCGATGTCGGCTGCGGCGGAAGGCATCTATGCCGCGGCGCGCCCCGGACTTCTGCAAATCCGCACGCTCGTCGAAGCCGCCGGACGGCAGTCCTCGATCGGATCGGGTTTTCTGGTCAGCTCCGACGGATTGGCTGTCACCAACTATCACGTCGTTTCGCAGTACGTACTGGAACCCAAGACGTATCGCCTTGAATTTGCGCGACCCGACGGTACGCAAGGCAAGCTGCGCCTGCTCGCGATCGACGTCTCCAACGACCTTGCGATCGTGCAGCTCGATGGCAGCGATCTTCCGCATCTCCAATTCGATGCGGACGCGCTCGCCGATAAATCGCCGCGCGGCGAGCGGCTGTATGCGATGGGCAATCCGCTCGATCTCGGTTTCACGATCGTCGAAGGCACGTACAACGGCCTGGTCGAGAAGAGCTACAACCAGCGCGTGCATTTCACCGGAGCAATAAATCCCGGCATGAGCGGCGGACCTGCGGTGACGCAGGCCGGCAAGGTCGTCGGCATCAATGTCGCGAAGCGACTCGACGGCGAGCTCGTGAGTTTTCTCGTGCCCGCCGGCAAGGCCGCGGCCTTGCTGGCGCGCGTCGGCAAAGAGCCGCCGCTCGATCTTGCGCATGCGCGCGAGGAGATCGATCGCCAGCTGCTCGCGTGGCAGGCGGATTTCTATCACGCGATCGGCGAGCAGGGTTTTCGCGGCACGGCGCTCGGGCCGTACCAGGCGCCGGAGAGCGCGGCACCGTGGTTCAACTGCTGGGCGCGCACGAACGCGGACCAGACACCCAAGCCGCGCGCCCAGCTCGACAGCACGAGCTGCTCGTCGCAAAGCTCGCTGTTCATCGCCGAGGACATGGACACCGGGCGCGCGGAGCTCTCGCACGCGTGGGTGCGCAGCGGCGATTTGAATGCGTTCCAGTTCGCCGCGTTCGTGTCGCAGTATTACGGATCGGCGGGCATGATCCGGTCGTGGTCGAAGAAGCGCCTGACCCAGCCGGAATGCCACGAGGATTTCGTCGAGCGCGGCGAGGGCGCGACCGCGCCGGTACTGCGCATGGTGTGGTGCGCGCGCGCCTACCGCGATTTCGCCGGGCTCTACGATGTGGCGGTGACGACGGTGACGCAGGATCGCGAGAACGAAGCGTTGGTCTCGCGCCTGGCGATGCAGGGCGTCAGCTACGACAACGCGCTGACGCTCTCGCAACGATTCCTCGGAGAGTTCGCATGGACGAAATGACCGCGAGCGCAGTCCACGAGGGCGTCATCTGGATCGAAGTGCTGTCGCGCCAGCACGATGTCGTCGCGCGGCATCGCTTGAGCGCGCTGCCGATCACGATCGGGCGCGCCTACGACAACGACGTCGTCGTCGACGATCCGCACGTCGCCGCGCATCATCTTCGCATCGTGCGCGACGAAAACGGCGAGCTCGAAGCCGAGGATCTCGGCAGCCGCAACGGGCTTTATTTCGATCACGAGCGCACGCGCCGCGAGCGCATCGTGCTCGACGGCGAGCGCGCGCTTCGCATCGGGCACACGCTGGTGCGCGTGCGCGCGGCGACGCATGCGGTGCCGGAGGAATTGCCGGTCGTGCGCGGGCTTCCGTTTTGGCCGGCGGCGATCCTGTGCGTCGCCGGCGTATTCGCGGTCACGCTGCTCGATGTGTGGCTGCGCGAGACCGGCGAATCCAAGGCGATCCGCTATTTCACGCCGATCGTGATCCTCGCGGCGGCGATCTGCATCTGGGTCGCGGCATGGAGCGTGCTGACGCGCGTCTTCACCGGGCGCGCGCGTTTCGGCTTGCACTTCCTCATCATCTCTGCGGGCGTGCTGGCATTCTCGCTGTACGACCAGCTCGCCGAGCTCGGCGCGTTCGCGTTGTCGTGGACGGCTCTGGCGACGACCACGTATATCGTCGCGTGGTTGATGTTGGGCGCGGTGTGCGTCGCGCATCTTCTGGCGATGAATCGCGCGCGGCCCACGCCGAAGATTGCAGTCATCGCCGTGCTGATCGCAGCCGGTATCGCGATGCAGACGTTGCGCCAGAGCGAATGGCGCTCGACGTACGGAGCGCCAGTGACGCTGCAACGCCTGGAGCCGCCGGCGCTGCGCCTGGTTTCGCCGCAGCGCGAAGCGGCGTTCTTCACCGATGCGACGGCACTGCGTGCGAAGCTGGACAAGGCGCGCTCGGAAGAGCCCTCCGACAGCGAGAGCTGGAACGACAGCGACGATTGATCAGCGGTAGAGGATCGCGCCGAGCGTGGCGAGCCAGCCGATCACCGAGACGAGCAGCATCCAATCGCTGACCGCGAGCGCGCTCGGATCGGCGCCGGCGCCGTCGCGTATGGCGAGTTTGAGATAGCGCCCGAGCCCGAGCGCGACCCACGGCGTCGAGAACACGAGCGGGTGATGGCCGTGGCGCGCCAGCACGTCGGGCGAGAGCGTGTAGAGCACGTATGCGGCGAACGTCGCGATGCCGAGCGCTACCAGGATGCGTTCGAGCGCGCGGCGATCGTAAAGATGGGTCTGGCTCGATGCGCGCTCGTTGACCAGATCGCCGTGTCGCTTGCCGAGCGCGAGCATCAGCGCGAGCAGAAATCCCAGCGCGACGATCCAGGGCGTCAGCGGTACTTCGGCGCCGATGCCGCCGGCGACGATGCGCAGCACGAATCCCGCCGCGACCGCGACCGCGCCGAGATAGGCGACGTGCTTGAGCCAAAAGGTGTACGCGACCTGCAGAACGAAATAGAGCACGAGCACCGCGAGCAGGATCGATCCGCCGGCAAGGCCCGCGATGCCGAGCGACAGCGCCGCGAGCACGATCGCGAACACGATCGCGCGTGCCGGCACGACGGCGCCGCGCGCCACCGGTCGACGGCATTTGGTCGAATGACGACGATCACGTTCGGCATCGACGACGTCGTTGCCGGCGTAGACCGCGGAGGAAGCAAGGCAGAACGCGAGCGTCGCCAAGAGCGCGCCGATCAGCGCCGAAGGATGGCCGGCGGCCTGGCCGAAGATCAGCGGGAGAAGAACGAAACCGTTCTTGATCCACTGTTCCGGCCGCGCGAGCTCGAACAGCGCGCGCATGCCGTCAGTTCGATCCGTTCGCCGCCGCGGCGCTGCCGCTCGCCGGTTTGGCGCCGGCGACGGAGCGCTCGGGCGTGGGATCGTCGAAACCGCGCTGCGTGATCGTATCCGCGGTGCGCGGCGGCGGCTTGTAGGGCGGGCGCGTCAGGTCCCGCCAGCGATCCATCAGCGCAGCAGTCCAACTCTTCGGCTTGGGCGGTACCAGCGACGTGCCACCGATCGCATCGCGGCCGGTCGCCGGCGACGCGGCGTAGACGCGGACTTCAGTCGCAGTGCCGTTCGCGAACGAAGGCACCGGAAGACGGAAGCGCGCTTCTTGAGTCACGAGCGCGTTCGAGCCGAGCTTGTTGCCTTTCGCATCCAGCCAGTCGACGGCGATGTTGCCGCTGAAGCGCGAGCGCTCGAGATCGACGATGACGCCGGGATCCCAGCGATCGCCGTCGCGCACGACGCGCGCATCGTCGCGCGGACGTTCGAGCACGACCGCAGGATCGCCGAGCAGGTTGTACATTTCGACCAGCGTGCGATCGGCGGATTTCTTCTTCGCGCGGACGATCGCTTCGCCGATCGTCGCGCCGGGTTTGAGCAACTCGTCGATGATCGACTTGCTGAAAGCGGGCGAGGGCGCGTTGCGCCACGAGGCGGCGAACACGGCGATGGCGCCTTTGTCCGGCTCGCGCAGGAAACGCTCGCCGATCGAATCCTCGGCGGGATTGTCGAACGGTGCCGAATAGCACGTCATCGACAGCACCATCGGCAGGCGGCTCGCATTCTTCAGCGATCCGACGTCGTCGAGGGTGAAAAGATCATGGTTCTTGCGCAGATCCGGCGGACCCGTGCGCCAGATGTAGCGCCCGCCGTGGCCGATGAAGTGCACGATCAGACGGCCGTCGTCGATGCCTTGGCGGATCGCGTTCTGATGCGCGAGGTTGTCCGATTCTTTCGGGCTCGCGTAGACCTTGTCGGCGACGAAGCCTTCCTGGCCGAGCGCGGTCGCGATCTGGTTCGAGGCCTGCTTGAACGCATCGATCTCGTCGGTGATGAACATGACGTCGCGACGCCACGCGCCGAGCTGCGGTTTGGAGATGTAGTCAATCGTCTTGGCGACGATCGCTTTGACTTCGTCCGGCGTCACCACGGGGAAGCGACCGACCGCGACGACGGGATGCCAATCGTCGCCGTCGACGGAACCGAACCAGTTGTCGCTCGCCGACTGCCCTTCGGGCGACGGATATTGCCAGGTCGGAATCAGGTTGCGATCGGCAAGCTTCTTCGGCTGGTTCTTATACGGCGTGCCGCCGATCGCGCCGAAGTGGTTCGGATACAGGAGCTCCTGATTCGTCCACTTCGCGTAGTTGAGATCGTTGTACGTGTCGTGGCGGATGTCGTAGCTCGAATCGCCGACGAGCAGCAGGAAGCGCGGCTTGGTCGGCCAGTCGTGCCAGGCGCGGTCGACGAGATTGCGGATCGCGCGCGGATGCGACACGCCGAAATTGAATTGATCGTAGACCTCGTCGACGTCGAGGACCGCGACCTTGAGCCCGCGTTTCTCGTGGAACTCGGCGAGCGGCTTGATCGCGTCGATGAGGCTCGGATGCGAAACGATCAAGTAGTCGTAGCCGGCGGCATCCTTCTGCCAGTCGTGCACGGCGACCGCGCGCGTCGACACCGGTTTGGCAAGCTGGTTGTCGAGCGCGGGAAACATTTCGACGCCCGCGTCGGCGGCGGCGAAACGATAGCGGCCGGCGCCGATGCTCGTGCCGATGCGTCGCTTGCCGTCGCTGCCGTACAACACCGGCGTGTCCTTGCCGTGGAACGAAAGCTCGGGCGCGGCGTCGCCGGCGAGCTTGAACGGCAGCGCGCCCGCGTCGAGATCGCCCGCGATCGGATAACGCGCTTCGAGCCAATTGAACATGACGACGTCGATCGCGTCGCTCTTCTCGTCCCACGGGAGCTTGCGCTTGGGTACTGTCAGCACGAGCGAGTTCGCGCGCGCTTTCAGGATCGAGGCGGGTACTTTGATCTCGCGCTTGATCTCGTCGCGACCGCTCCAGCCGAGCGTCGACACGAGCTTGCCGTTGATGCGCACTTCGACCGCGTGATCCGTCGGCCGATCGCCTTTGTACTTCGCATTCGGCGTCAGCTCGGAAAGTCCGCGGAAGTTGACCGCGAGCGCGACGTCGCCGCGCGACGCAAGATCAGGCAGGTCGAACGTCGTCGAGAACGGCGTCGGATCGATCTGGGTCAGCTTCGCCCACTGCCAGACATCGGATTCCTCGCCCGGCTTCTGCTGCTGCTGATCGAGGCGGATGAACTGATTCTCCTCCTCGATGTGCAGCTCGCGCTCGAGCGCGCCGCGCGTACCGCCGGCCGCACTGGCGTCGGTCATGCGCGCGTGCGTTCCCGGCGATGCACCGAGGAGATAGACATTGTTGATGCTGAACGGGTCGTACCAGCTTTCCGGACCGTGCAGCTGGCGGCCGATCCATTCGATGCGCGAGCCGGGCCCGAACGCTTCCGCGTCGCCGGCGATACGCAGAGGAATTTCCTTGCCCGCGCCGGTCAGCACGAGATCGGCGGCCTTGCAGTCCGTCAGCGTCGGCTGCGCAGCGACGATGGCCGCGTAATCGAGCGCATAGACGCCCGAATGCTCGATTTCGATGTGCAGCTGCCCGCTGCACGCGAATACCGGCCAGGGAGAAGCGATGAGGGCAAGCGCAAACGTGCGCGACAGCAACTTCAGGGGCATCTGGGAACGGGCGCGGAGCCGACGCCCGCACGACAATACTGGATGGGGCCCGAAGGCTACCGGGCAGGCGCCTCCACCGCAACTTCGGAGTGGGTGAAATCCGTGCTGCTGCGCGGTTTTAGGTGATGTCGCGATGCTCGCCGAAGAGCTTTGCGAGCTGCCCGGCGACGCCGCGATCGGCACGGCGCAGCAGGATCGGATCGGAAAAATGAAGCTCGCTCACGACCGCGAAGAACTCATCAACACTTTCCGCGGCATAAGGATCGATGAGTGTTTCGCGACCGCGGTCGACAGCGCGGACCAGCTTGTCGTAGGCGACCTGCATCGCCTCGAGCCATTCGCGACGCGACATGCCGGCCGGAAGCCGCGGCACGCCATCGAGTGCGCCGTCCAGCATGTCGAGCTTGTGCGCGATCTCGTGCACGACGACATTGAAGCCGTCGAACGGACGTTCGAGATCGGTCGCGACGTCGGCCCAGGACAGGATCACCGGGCCGCGCTCCCAGGCTTCGCCGATCAGATCGTCTTCGCCTTCGGTGACGACGCCGGTGTGCTCGTCATGGTGTTCGCGCTGCACACGGAATTCGCCAGGGTAGACGATGATCTCGCGCCAGCCGGCGAGCCAGTCGAAGCCGAGGTTCAGCACGGGGAGGCACGCGAGCGCGGCGATCGCGAGGCATTGATCGTCGCTCAGCACGTGGCCGGCGGCGGCGCTGAAGGTCTTCTTCGCGAGGAAGCGTTCGCACAGCGCGCGCAGGCGCGCGCGGCTTCCCGCATCCAGCGCGACGAACAGGCGCGATCGGCCGAGCACGGCGTTCCATTCGGCGTCGGTGATACGCGGGCGCGGCCTGAAGCGGCCGGCCAGCCATTCGACGAGGGACATGCGTTGCGGTTGAGCCCCGCGGCTACTTGATCGTGCCGGGGACCAGCGATTGCCAGCGATACGACGGACGGCGGATCACGGCGGCCGGCGAAACGGAAGATGCGCCGTGAGCCGAATCGGCTGTCGCGGGCGCGGCATCCGGATTCGCTTTCGCGGGCGGATCGGCGATCGCGCGATGTTCGTGGTCGCTCGCGGCGGGCGGAGCTTCGTCGGCGCCGCGCAGGTGCTGCGCGTTCCGCGGCGGCGTCGCGTCGCCGCCTTCGCTTTCGCGAAGCGCGTGACCGCGTTCGGTGAACGTCACGATATCCGGTGGCGGCGTGTTCTGCGCGAGCATGCGCGCGGCGCCCAACGAGAATTCACCGGCGTGCGCGATCCCGCCGCACAGGGCGGTGATGAGGATCGGTAGGAGCAGGTGGGATCTCGTCATCGGATGACTCCCCGGACCCGGGGATTGGCAATGCTCGCACGAGTCAGGCGCCGACTCCAGTCGGCGCCGATACGACAGCAGCATCCGTGCCAGTGCCGGATTGCCTATCCGATGTACTCGCAGCGCGGGATTCACGCCTGGGCGATTGATCGTGACGCGTGCGGCGTTGTATGAATTTCTGTTTAGGAAACAGTGGATTGGAGGTCCGCGCCAAGATCGCGCGACGAAGAGCTCGCTTTCCGGCTGCGCGTCCGCAGCTTGCCGCACGCTGTCCAGCGGACACCGGCGGACACTCCGGACACCCGGATTGGCGCCCTCGGAACGCAATCGGTTTGGCTCCGGATCGCACTATTCATGGTGTCGTCTGGCAATTTTCGAGGCGCCTTCTACACTGCGGCGATGAAACCGCAAGCCGCCATCGCTGCCGAATCGCACTCCGCGAGCGCCAGTGTGGTCTCGTCGCCCGCGCGATTGCTGGCGCTCCTGACCGACGGCACGGAAGTTTCGGGCAGCACGCTCGCCTTGGAGCTCGGCGTCACGCGCGCGGCGGTATGGAAGCAGATCGAGCAATTGCGCTCGTTCGGACTCTCGATCGATGCCGTCGCCGGCCGCGGTTATCGGCTCGAAGCGCCGGTCGAGCTGCTCGACGCGGCGCGCATCACCGCTGCGATCGATCCCACGCAAAGCGCCGCCGTCGGCGAGATCGATGTGCGCTGGCAGATCGACTCGACCAGCAGCGAGTTGCTGCGCCGCGCCGGCACTGCGCCGCGGGCCTGTCTCGCCGAAATCCAAACCCGCGGCCGCGGCCGTCGCGGACGCGCATGGCAGACGCCGCTCGGCGGCGCCATCGCGCTTTCGTTCCTGCGCCGCTTCGACGGCGGCATGGCGGCGCTCTCCGGATTGAGCCTCGTCGCCGGTATCGCCGTGATTCGCGCGCTCGCCGATTGCGGCGTCGAGGAGCCGCAGCTGAAATGGCCGAACGATGTCGTCGCGCGTGGACGCAAGCTCGCCGGCATCCTCGTCGAGCTCGCCGGTGATGCGCTCGGGCCGTGCCAGGCCGTCGTCGGCGTCGGGCTCAACCTGCGCATGAACGAAACTCAAGCGCAGGCGATCGATCAGCCGTGGATCGATCTTTCGATATTGACGGGCGGTGCGCATTTGTCGCGCAATCAGCTTGCCGGGCGCATCCTGTCTCGGCTGGCCGAAGCGCTCGCGCTGTTTGCGCGGGAAGGTTTCGCGGCGTTCGGCGAGGACTATGCGCGGCGGGACGCGCTTTCCGGCCGGCGCATCACGGTATCGGGGAACGGCGAGGCATGGAACGGCATCGCACAAGGGGTTACGGCGCGCGGCGCACTGAAAGTGTCGCGCGTCGATCGCGACATCGAGATCGACAGCGCGGAAGTGAGCGTGCGCGGCTGATCCCGCGCGCGATCGGCAACGGCATGGGCCATGCCATCGGAAGGGTATGTATCTACTGATCGACCTCGGCAATACGCGCCTCAAGTGGGCGGCGGTGTCGTCCGGCACGACGGCGGCCAAGGGCGTGTTCGCGCACGCGGGCGCGGAAGTCGAGGCGATCCTCGATCGCGAGTGGGCGATGCTCTCGTCGGTGCGCCAGGTGTATGTCGCGAGCGTTGCCTCGTCGCGGCTCGACGCCGATATCGACGCGTTCGTCAATCGCCGCTTCGGGATCCGCGCCGACTTCGTGCGTAGTCCCGCCGAAGCGCTCGGCATCCGTAATGCGTACGCCGAGCCGCAGCGCCTCGGCATCGACCGCTTTCTCGGGCTCGCCGCGTTGCACGCAGCGCATCAGCGCTCGCAGGTGCTGGTCGGCGTAGGCACCGCGCTGACACTCGATGCGATCGACGCCGAAGGCGGCCACCTCGGCGGCTGGATCGTGCCGAGCCCCGCGCTGATGCGCCAGGCCGTGCTGTCGCGCACCGCGCGGGTCGGTGTGTCCGAAGGAAAGCTCGTCGATCTCGCCGACAACACGGCCGATGCGCTCTATTCCGGATCGTTGCAGGCCGCGATCGGCGCAATCGAACGCTTCTGCGCGAACGCCGCGCGGCAATTCGCCGAGTGGCCGGCGGTCGTCCTCACCGGCGGTGGTGCCGACGAGATCGCGGCGCTCGTGCCCGGCGCCGAGCGCACGCCCGATCTCATCCTGCGCGGACTCGCATTGTGGGCAATCGCGGCGCAGTCGGAGGAATCCGGCGCGCGCACTTGAGTAGAATCGCTGCCGCTCGCCTCCGGTCCCTTATCCCTCAATGTTCGTCCGCGCGTTGTTCCTGCTGCTGCTTGCCGCGAATCTCGGTGCCGCGAGCTGGCTTGCGTTCGCGCCGCGCACGCAGGCCTCGCCGACGCCCGCGAACGACGCCGGCGTTCCGAAGCTGATGCTCCTCTCGGAGGGCGATCGTGGCGACGACGCCAGCGCCGAGCTCGCCGCCGCGCCCGAAACGCGCGCCGATCAGCGCAACGACGAATGCCATTCGATCGGCACGTTCCCGACCCAGGCCGACGTACGCTCCGCGATCGCCGCGCTGACTCCGCTGACGCGCCGCATCCAGTTCCGCGAAGCGCACGCGACGCAGGCGCGCGGCTACTGGGTTTATCTGCCCGCGCTACAATCGCGCGAACAGGCGCTCTCCGCCGCGCGCGCGCTGTCCTCCAAAGGCGTGCGCGACTACTACGTCGTCACCGCCGGCGACCAGCAGAACACGATCTCGCTCGGCCTCTTCCGCGACCAGGGCAACGCCGAGCGCCGCCGCTCCGAAATCGCTGCGCTCGGCTTCACGCCGCAATCGATCGCGCGCACCGAAGAGTTGCCCGTCTACTGGCTCGACTATGCGACCGACAAGGCGCACCCGATCGACTGGCGCACCAAGCTCGGCGCCGGCGCGGGCGCGCTGCGCGAGCAACCGATCGAGTGTTTCTGAGACCGCGCGGCGATCGATCCGATCCCCGCGATTGATACAATGCGAGCCACGCCGGCATAGCTCAGTTGGTAGAGCAACCGCCTTGTAAGCGGTAGGTCGTCTGTTCGAGTCAGACTGTCGGCACCACATCGGCGTCCCGGACCTACCCTCGAAGTCGCTCAAGATTGTCCGCCGTCCACCGCCCGAGCGTCGCGCAACAGCACGGCGAAGGGGAGCGACCAGATCATACGATCCCGACTGAAATAGAGCGTCTGCTCGTCGGCGCTGAGATGGGCGTCCGTCAGGGGAGCGCCTTCGTTCACGCTGTCGGGAAGACGGACCGGAACTCCCCAGCCCTTGCCATGTCGGAACACGACATAGAGGCTGAGCTTTTCGGACGGCGGTCGATTCGAGCCGAACACCAAGAAGGACTCGTCTGCAGAAACAGCTGGATCTGCGTCTGTGTGCGCGATGTCGGTGAACGGAAGAGGCTCCGGTTGGGCGTAGCCTTTGCCGTCTGGAGCCGCGCGAAATAGATGGAACTTTCCGCTCGTTTGATCGGGACGCATGAAATAGAGCACGCCTTTCCGTGCGAGGCTCGGCTCAAACACCGAAGCGCAGTCATTGATGGTATCTGGCAACCGATACGGCTCGCCCCAGCCATCGCCTCGTCGGTCCACCCGCCACAGATTGCCGCCCTGCCCCGGCCAGCGGCGGCCACCCCATTCCCCATCCAGCGCGCCGCCGCCCTCTTTCACCGGTCGCGCCGACGCAAAGATCATGTAGTTGCCGTCAGGAGATAGAGCCGGTTCGAGGTCGTTCCAGCGGTCGGAAAACGAGACTGATTCGGGTGACGTCCAGGCGCCATCGATCAGGTGGGAAACCTTGATCGCCGCACGGACCCCATCGCTGTGTTGGAAATAGACGGTCTTCCCGTCCGGGGTGAAGGTCGGCGCAGTGTCGATAAAGGGCTCGGAGATAACACGAGGCGCGAACACGCGCGCCGCGGGCGCTGAGGTTTCGGCCATCGAGCCCCCGATCCCGCCAAGCAAAGCGGTTGGAAGTGCGATCGCAAAGGCCCTCAGGAGACCTGAGGAGTAGACAAAGCCTGCAGTACTGGTCACGACGATCAATCCTAAAGTGGATGAGGGACACACTGGCGATGCGGCGTTGTGCGCCGGGGAACAAACAGCGCGCTTAAGCATAGGCGGCACCCGTAACTGATTCGCGCGGAATGCCGACGGCCTCGCTCGCCAACATGATGATCTTTGGTCGCTTGATGAAAACGACGAATTTCGTATTTGCGGGGGAGCGCCAGACTTATTGGGGCCTTTACTATGGCTGGGCGTGCTGGTCGGTGTTCTCCTGGCGCAGTTGCATAGTTAGTTGATGCGGGCATCTTGATCGTTTCCGAGAGCGGTGGCCGATAACTTGGGCTGCTATGGAGACGCGCGCGATTTGATGATCGCGCCTCCATCCGGAAACGATTTGCACCTCTTCGAGGCGGTAGAAGACGTGCGAGCCGCGCTCGCTCGTGGAGGCTCCGCGAAATCGCTCAAGCCTTTGCTTTCTTCGCAACCTTCGACTTGCCCGCACCGTTGAGCGCGACCGCCTGGCAAATAAGCGCCTTGAACGCCGTCGCGTCGACTTTCTCTCCTTCGGCGATATCGATCGCGCGGCGCGTGTTTCCGTCGAGGCTCGAGTTGAAGAGTCGGGCCGGATCTTTCAGTGACGCGCCCTTGGCGAAGGTGAGCTTCACGACGTTCTTATAGGACTCGCCCGTGCACAGGATGCCGTCGTGCGACCAGACCGGCGTGCCGGGTCGCGTGGCCTTGACCCACTTCCACTCTTCGACGACTTTCGGGTCTGCTTGCTGGATGAGCTTGCGCATTCTGGCGAGGGTTTCCCCTCGCCAGTCGCCGAGCTCGGCGATTCTCTTCGTGATGAGATCCGATGCCGAAGGGTTTTCGCTCGCGCTCGACTTTTTCATGGCGTCATCCTCGGAAGGTTCGATTCACGATTCTTGAGCCTACGACCAGTTCGGCATTTCGATACCGAACTCTTTTGCGTATTCGGCATGCAGGCGCTGCCAACCGGCGAACTTCATCGCATCGCCGCCGGCGATGCGGCCGATGGGGTTTCCGCCGAGCAGGTGATCGAGAACGTCCAGGCAAATATGCCATCCCGCTGCACCCATCGCGATGTAGGGACGAGCGATGTGGGTCCAGAGCGTCAGGCGCGTGCCGCCGCCGAGTGTTTCGAGCTCCCAACGGATGTCGTGATCGCCCCAGTTGTATTCGAGCAATTTGGGAGCGTCGGCTCGCGTCACTTTGGTTTCGGTCACGTGCTGCGCGGGCGCTCCCACTGTGGTGAGCTTCACCGTGCTTCCGGTCTTGCCGAGATTCGCGTCGGCTTCAAACGGCGCCCATTCGCGAAGATTCGCCGGCTCGGTCAGCGCCTTCCACACTTTCTCCGGCGGATGGCGCAACTCGCGGACGAGAACCAGCGTCCACTTGTCTCCCTCCTTGCGTACCTGTGCCCCGCTCGCAGGACCTGGCATGTAGTGTTCGCGATCGGTCATTTCTTTCTCCTTGTCTTCTTTTTGGTGGGTGCCGGTCGATCCATGCGATCGAGGTGACGTTCGAGAGCGTCGACATGGGCCGACCAGAAGCGGCGAAACGGAGCCAGCCAGGCATCTATTTCCATCAGGGGCTCCGGTTTGATGCTGTACACGCGTCGCTGCGCATCGACGCGCGACTCGACGAATCCGGCCTCGCGAAGCACTCGCAGATGCTTTGAAACCGACGGCTGCGGAAGGCGCAGCTGTTCTTCGATGTCACCGACGGTCTGCTCTGAAGAGGCGAGCAGGCTCAGGATGGCGCGGCGGCTCGGTTCGGCGATGATCGCGAATGTGGATTCCATGTGACGTATATACTCACAAAGGCATATTAATGTCAAGCCCGGACTTCCAGCGCGCAGCTTTCGCGTTCTGATACAGCGCCGAATACGCCCTCATTCCAGAAAATGCGCGCGCGCGACGAGCCGTGCGCAGCGTTCGCCGATCGGCGCTGAAGCTCCGATTCGACATGCTATACACATGCACTTGTTCTGATGCGGAGCGTTCTTCGTGCCGAGCCTTGCCGTTTCTCTGCTCGCGGTTTCGATCGCGGCGCAGGCGCCGATTCCATCTGCCGACGTCGCGATCGTCGGCGCGACGATCGTGGATGTTCCGACGCAGGCCACGCGAAGGGCGATATCGAGAATTCGATAGTTCTGATTTCGCGCGGCCGCATCGCGGAAGTGGGCGATCGGCAGCATGTGCGCTTGCCGCCGCATGCGCACGTCGTCGATGCGAAAGGCGCATTCCTCATTCCAGGACTAATCGATTCGTACGGCGCGATGCGCAACGCGCATTTCGCGGACGCTTATCTCTACGAAGGCGTAACGACGGTGATGGTTCCGCTCGCGCCCGACGATGCGATGATCGACGGCGAAACGACGGTTTTCCGTCCGGCCTCGGGTCCGTCGCTGGTCACGTCGACGCCGATCAGCGGCTATTCGACGAACGGCGACATTGCGCATGCGCATCCGTGGACCGCGCATCGGACGGAGGATCCGCGCGCGAGCATCGCGACATTGAAAACCGAGATCGCGAACGCAGCGGCGCAAGGATCGCAAGTCGTCGCCGTCGATCAGGATGTCTGGCCCGATCAGCTCGATGCGATCGTCGCCGAAGCGCACCGGCTCGGACTCGCGGTCAGCGCGCAACCGGCGTTCACGACGTATCCGTACGCCGCGCACGCGGGCGTCGACGTATTCGCGCGCAACGATCGCTACACGCTCGCGGCGACGCGCGCTCAGGATTTTCTCGCGTATTCGGATGATCCGGTCGGACCCGGCTCGCGGCCGGCAGTGCGCGCGGTGTGCCAGGCCGATGCGCTCGGCGCGCGTATTGACGACTTCGCCGCGCAACTCTCGGGCACGCGCACCGCGCTCATGCCGATACTCTCGATGGAGGCGACGGCGGACGATGTCGGCGGACCGAATCCGTGGAGTCTTCGATCGTCGATCTTCGTCACGCCAGGCGATCTCGACAATCCGGTCGATCCGAAGACCGGCGCGCGGCCGTATCTCGAACAGCATCCGGCGGATCGCGCGCGGCTTCAGGCGTGCGCGCGGAGCAAGCAGTCGATCGACCGCAGGCTTCATGCCGGCGGCGCGATCTATGTCGCGGGCACGTCGGTGCCGTCGTACGGCGTGATGCCCGGCGGCGGATTGCACGAAGAATTGCGCCGGCTCGGAGAAATCGGACTCACGCCGCGCGAAGCACTGGCCGCCGCGACCAGCAATGCGGCGGATGCGTTGCGACTTTCGGATCGCGGTCGTATCGAAGCCGGGCGACGCGCCGATCTCGTCGTTCTTTCCGCCGATCCGCGCGTCGACATCGGAGCGGTCGATGCGATCCGCGAAGTGCTGATCGAAGGCCGTCGCGTAGATCGCGATGCGCTGATGGCGAGCGCGAAGAAAGCGCAGCGCTCGCATCACTGACGCTCATCGCAGTTCCCGCAACGTCGAATCGCGCGGTGCTGATAAAATCCGTCGGATATGTCCCGTCTATCCTTGAATCGATCGTTTCATCTGCCGGTTGCGTGCGCGCTGGGTTTGCTCTGCGCATCGGTCGCCGCGGCGCCTGCCGGTCCTGAATTTGTTTCCGCGGACGTCAGCCGGTTTTACGACGTATACGACGCGACCGGCGGACATCCGACGGTCGCGCAGCTCGACGACTATCTCGCGCACGGCACCGAAGCACTGCACGAGTTCGCCAAACTCCGCAACGTCACCGGACAGCGGATCGCCGATTCCATCGCCGCGCATCCGCGGACCTACACGAAGGCGAGGCAATGTCTCGCGGCGTTACCCGCGGTGAAAGTGCGCTTGACGGCGGCGTTCGCCAAGCTCGCGTCGCTGTATCCGGAAGCGAAGTTTCCGCCGGTCGCGATCGTCGTCGGTCGCGGCAAGCCGGTCGGAATCACCAGCCCCTCGGGTGTGACGATGGGTCTCGAAGCATTGTGCGCGGCCGACTTCATGGATCCGAACATCGAAGACCGCTTCGTGCACACGATCGCGCACGAATACGGCCACATCCAGCAGACCGCCGCACTGCAGGCGCTCGAGCCCGGCAACGCGGAGGCGACCGTGTTGCGCATGTCGCTGATGGAAGGCGTCGGCGAATTCACCGCAGAGCTGATTTCGGGCGGCGTCGCCAACTATCAACACGCGGCCTGGACGAAGGGCAAGGAAGCGGACATCGAAGCCGCTTTCGTGCGCGACGAAGACAAGACCGATCTTTCCGCGTGGATGTACAACGGCGTCGGCGATCCCGATCACCCGGGAGACCTCGGTTATTGGGTCGGCTATCGGATCGTGAAAACCTACTACGACCACGCGCGCGACAAGCACGCCGCGTTGAAGGAAATTTTCGAGATGCCGGATCCGAAGGCGTTCGTCGCCAAGAGCGGTTGGCATCCGGCCGCGACGAAGCGCTGATCCGCCGCTGCGCGACGAAGTGATCCGCGGTGCCGATCCGTGCGCACGCCGACGATGACCGTCGGCGGCTAACGGAATGTCGACGTCGCTGCGGCAATTTCAGGGATTCGAGGACGGCGTCTTCTTCGCGCGCGCCTCGGCCAGCACCGCGAGCGTCTTCTCCCGGCGGCCTTCCTCGACCGTCTCGGCGCGATCGTAGATCGCGAGCGCCTGCGCGGCTTCGGAGATCGCCTCGTCGACGTCGCCGCGCATCAGCGCGACGCGCGCCGCGGCCGTGTGCATGTTGCCGAGCTTCTGATCGTTGTCGCGGAACGCGGTTGGGGCAAGCCGCAGCGAATCGCGGATCGCGGATGCCGCATCGTCGCGACGGCCGAGCTTGGCGTAGCGGAGCGCAAGGTTCGAGAGCTGCACCGTGAGCCGCGGGAAATCCGGACCCATGACTTTTCGATACAGCGCGACGGCGCGCTCCTGCAGGCGCACGGCTTCGTCGAGATGGCCCATTTCCTCCTGCAGGTACGCGAGATTGTTGAGCGCGACCGCGATATCGAGCTCCGGCGGCGGCTCGATCGATTCGAAGAGATGTAGCGTTTCCTGATAGGTCTGGTTGGCGCGCTCGAAGCGGCCGAGGCCGTCGAGCGTGCTGGCGAGATTGGAAAGAGTCACCGCACGCTCGCGCGGCGCGACGTCCGGCAACGCATCTTTCAATCGCATAGATTCTTCGGCGACCGGCAGCGCTTCGGCGTAACGTCCGACGTCGTTGAGCAGTGCCGCGTAATCGTTGAGAAGCTCCGCGCGCTGCGTCCTGCCGCGCGCATCGCCCTCGCAATTGTCGAGCCCGCGCTTGAGCAAGGCTTCGGCCGCCGCGTAGTGACCGAGCTGCCATTCGAGCAGCGCCTGCGAATCGAGCACTTTCGCGTAGTCGGTGCCGCCGGTCTCGGCGCGAAGCGAAGCCGCGAGCTCGAGCTGCACCTTCGCCGCGTCGTTGCGCTCCAGCATCAGATACGCATGCCCGATCGCGCGGCGGATGTCGGCTTCGAGCAGCGGTTGTCCGGCAAGCTGCTGCGGAATGTCGACGACGGCGCGATCGAGCGCATCGACCAGCAGCGGCGGCTTGCCGCCGTAGTAAGGATCGGCGCGACCGATCATGCCGGTCAGGAATCGGTTGGCGCGCTGCGCGCGCTCGCCTTCGGCCGCGGCGCGATGTGCCTGCACGAGCGAGAACGCGATACCGAACACGATCGCGCCGAACGCGACGACCGATGCCGCAACCGGCACGCGATTCCTCTGCACGAACTTGCGCGCGCGATACCACGTGCTGCTCGGACGCGCGAGGACCGGACGATCGTCGAGCCAGCGTTCGAGATCATCGGCGAATGCGCGCACCGACGCGTAGCGACGTTCGGGCTCGGGCTCGAGCGCCTTGAGCACGACGCGATCGAGATCGCCAGCAAGTTGGCGCCGATGTTCGGCGATCGCGCGCGGCGCGAGGCCGAGGCGATCGGCATCGACGCGCGTGCTCGGCCGCGTCGGCGCTTGCGCGGCGATGTGACGCGCGAGATCGGCGGTCGGAACGTCGGCGTGCGCGTTGCGTCCGGTCAGGAGCTCGTAGAGCACGAGTCCGAGTGCATAGATATCGCACGCGGTCGTCAGCGGCTTTCCGGCGAGCTGTTCGGGGCTCGCGTACTCGGGCGTCATCGGCATGAAGCCGGTGCGCGTCGCGCCGCCGATGCGACCATCGAGCGATTTGGCGATGCCGAAATCGAGAAGCTTGGCGACGCCGTCGCGATTGACCAGGATATTCGCCGGCTTGATGTCGCGGTGGATGATCAGCGCGCGATGCGCCGCGTCGACCGCGGCCAGCACTTCGAGAAACAGGATCACTCGCGCGCGCGCGTTTTCGGCATGCACTCGGCACCAGTCGTCGATCGGATCGCCTTCGACGTATTCCATCGCGACATACGGCTGGCCCTGTGCGGTCGTGCCGCCGTCGAGCACGCGCGCGATGTTCGGATGATCGAGCCACGCCAGGAACTGCCGCTCGCTTTCGGCGCGGCGGATCGATTCGGGATCGCCGAGCGTGCTCGCCAGCACTTTGATCGCGACGCGCTGCTCGAACGCGCCGTCGCGGCGCTCGGCGAGCCAGACTTGGCCCATGCCGCCCGCGCCGAGGCGTTGGATCAGGCGATAAGGACCGAGCTCGCGCGGCTCGAACGCAGGCGCGGGTTCGAGGAAGCCTGCGCTCGCTTCGTGCGCCGCAAGCAATGCGAGTGCGGTGCGAAGCGTGCCGGGCTCGGCGCCGGACGCTTCGATCCAGGCCCGACGCTCGCCGGCCGGGCGTTCCAGCGCGGCCTCGAACAAACGAAGGCCCAGCGCTGCGTCGCCGTGCGGAGCGGTCGTCGTCCCCGTCATGCGGTTTTCCCCCTCGGCCGATTGTAGCCGCGCTCGGCGTGGCGGCGCCGCGAAAAACCGATGCGACACGCGGGCCCGTTTCCGCGCCTTGTCTATTGAACCCGCTGCCGTCGCAGCACCTGAACCCACCGGAGACTTCGATGAACCGCCGCACCGCTTCGCTGCTCGCCCCCCTGGCTTTGCTCGTCGCCGGCAGTGCCGGCGCGCAGGTCATGTACGGCGGCTACAACCTCGGCCCGGATTACGGCGCGATGATTCAACAAGAACAGCAGAAACAGCAGGTCATGAACGCACAGATGGAGCAGCAGGCGCAGGCGATCGTCGCGCAGGCGATGCAGACGCCCGAATGCCAGGCGATGTATCGCCAGCATCTCGCTCAAGGCGGCACGTTGTCGTTCCCGCAATTCGCGTATCAATACGTCGCGACCGGCCGCTTCACACCGGAAGGCATGGCGCGCTATCGCCGCAGCGAAGGCGACAACCAGCGTCGCGAAGCCGCTGCCTGGGCCGGCGTGCGCCAAGCCGAAGATGCGAGCGCCGCCGCGATCCAGGAACGCTCGGATCATTACGCGCGCGGGCAGGACGAAGCCGGCGAAGTGCTGCGCGGCAATTCGAGCTGGATCGATCCCAACGACGGCCAGCGTCGCGCGCTCTCGTACATGGGCGAGAACGCTTCGTACACCGATCCCGCGAGCGGCCGCGTGTACCAGCGCGATGCGAGCGGCCAGTACTACGTGCAGGGCGCCGACGGTCTCTGGTATCCGATGACGCCGGCGCGCTGATCGCTACGCCAGCGCCTGATAGAGGAACGAGCGCGCGACTTCCCAGTCGCGCTGCGCGGTGGCGCGCGAGATGCCGAGCACTTCGGCGATATCGATCATGTCGAGCCCGGCGAAATAGCGCAGCTCGACGATCTGCACCTTGCGTTTGTCCAGGGCTTCGAGTTGCGAGAGCGCCTGATCGAGCGCGAGCACATCGACGTTCGAGGTGGTGTCGTCGGTGGTGAGCCCTGACAGCGTGACCGCTTCGCGCGCCGAGCCGCCGCGCTTCTCCGCATCGCGATGGCGTGCGTGATCGATCAGCACCTGGCGCATGCGCCGCGCGGCGATCGCGAAGAACTGACGCCGGTCGGCCGGCGCCATCGAGCCGTCGGCGTTGAGGCGAAGCCATGCTTCGTTGACTAAAGCCGTCGGCGACAAGGTATGTCCCGGGCGCTCGCCGCGCAGATACTTCGCCGCGATCGTGCGCAGCTCCGCGTACACCAGCGGCAACAGCTCGGCTTCGGCGCGCGGCTCGCCGGCGGAAAGCTGCTTCAGGAGAATCGTGATGGCGCCCGATTCGCTCATGTTCGCCCCGTTCGAACGAAGCGATTGTAGCGGGCAGGGGTCGCAGCCGGCGCGTTCAGCCGCGACGTGGCTTGATTCCTCCCCGAATATCCATACCGTAGCCGCATGGCGCGCGTGCTCACCATCGAAGACGACGCGGTCACCGCGCACGAGATCGTGACCGAGCTGACCCGCCGCGGAAACCAAGTCGACTGGGTCGACAACGGCACGGCCGGGCTCGATCGCGCGGTCGGCGGCGACTACGACGCGATCACGCTCGATCGCATGCTGCCCGGCCTTGACGGGCTCGCGGTGATCACGGCGCTGCGCGATGCGGGCGTCGAGACGCCGGTCCTGATGATCAGCGCGCTCAGCGACGTCGACGAGCGCGTGCGCGGCCTTCGCGCCGGCGGCGACGATTACCTGACAAAACCCTTCGCGCCGGACGAGATGGTCGCGCGCATCGAAGTGCTGCTGCGCCGCCATCGTGCGACCGATCGCGAAACGGTGCTTCGCGTCGCCGATCTCGAGCTCGACTTGATCGAGCGCAGCGCGCGCCGCGGCGGCAGCGTGCTGGAGCTGCTGCCGATCGAGTTCCGACTGCTCGAAGTATTGGTGCGCAATTCCGGGCAAGTGCTCACACGCACCATGATCTTCGAAGCCGTCTGGGGCTATCACTTCGATCCCGGAACGAACGTCATCGACGTGCACATTGGACGCCTGCGCAAGAAGGTCGATCCGCCGGGCCTGCCGCCGCTGATCCACACCGTGCGCGGATCGGGGTATCGCCTTGCTGCGTCTGAGTGATCACTGGCGCTCCGCGACGACACGCCTGATCCTGATCTACGGCGCGTTCTTCGTGGTGTGGAGCATCGTGCTGGTCGGCGTCGTCTACTGGGAGACGAACCGCTATCTCTCGCGCGTCGTCGACGAGATCGTCGAGCAGCGCGCGCGCTACCTCACGTCGATCGATCGCACGCGCCTGCCTGAAGCGATGGAAGCGACCGGCGCGCTCGATCTTCGCGGCGTGATGTCGCTCGGACTCTTCGACGCCAGCGGCGGCTACGTCGACGGCAACATCGACAGCGTGCCGGCGGATCTTCCTCCCGATGGCGTGATCCACGCGCTCCCGCAAGGCCTCGATCGCCGCGGCCGCGCCATGCGCGAGCCCGCGCGAGGACTCGCCAAGCGCCTCGAATCGGGCGAGCTTCTGGTCATCGCGCGCGACACCAGCGTCATCGATCAAGTCGCCGTGATCCTGCGCCACGCGCTGCTGTGGGGGCTTTCGCTGACCGTGATTCCGGGCCTGATCGGCGGGCTCTTGCTGAGCCGCCGTCCGCTGCGTCGCGTGCGCGAGATCGAAGCCGCGATAGAGCCGATCGCGCACGGCGATCTCGGTCGGCGCCTGCCGGTGTCCGGGCGCGGCGACGAAGTCGATCTTCTCGCCGCGATCGTCAACCGCATGCTCGGCGAGATCGAGCGCCTGATCGTCGAAGTCAAAGGCGTCTGCGACAACATCGCGCACGACCTGCGCACGCCGCTGACGCGCCTTCGCACGCAGCTGCATCGCTTGCAGGAGACCGGCGGCGGCGAGGAAGGTTTTGCGCCGACATTGGAACGCTGCATCGTCGACGTCGACGCGCTGCTCGATCGCTTCCGCGCGCTGCTGCGCATCTCCGAGCTCGAGGACCTGCGCCGGCGCGGCGGTTTCGGCAGCGTCGACCTCGGCGAGATATTGCGTCAAGTGCATGAACTTTATGCGCCGCTCGCAGAAGACAACGCGATCGTGTTCCGTCTCGAATCCGAGGTCGCGACGAAGATCCGTGCCGATCCGCATCTTCTCTTCGAGGCTTTCAGCAATCTCGTCGCGAATGCGATCAAATTCACGCCGAACGGCGGCAAGGTGTGTGTGCGCGCATCGATGGAAGCGCAAGGTCCGCGCGTCGACATCGTCGACAGCGGACCCGGCATTCCGAGCGGCGAGCGCGACGCGGTGCTGAAGCGCTTCTACCGCAGCGAATGCGGACGCGAGATCTCGACACCAGGTTACGGCCTGGGCCTCAGCATCGTCTCGGCGATCGTGCGCCTGCACGGATTCCGCATGCGCATCGGCGACAACGAGAGCGGCGGCGCGCGTGTCAGCGTGCAGTGCTGGATCGACGCGATGGCGGCTGAGCACGCTTCGCGCTGAGCGAATCGGCTGCGCGCGACCGATGACGCGATAAAGCCAAGTCTGCGAGAAAACTGCTCTGGCAGGCCTGATTTCACGCGCTGAGCCCGCATAGGCTCGTCAAGTGCCGATCGCTTTGCCGTGCGACGAAACGAGCGCGACGCGCGCTCGCTAAGCTCCGGCATTGCGTAAATGATCAGATGAAGTTTTCTTCATGCTCGCGCCCCTTGGCTTGCACGGGTGCGACACATACCTTGGTGCGCCGCACCAGTTTCCCCGCCGGATTTCGCGCATGAATGGGATTGTCCGCATAGCGCTGCAGCGCCCTTACACGTTCGTCGTGTTGGCGCTCTTGATCTTGATCATCGGTCCGCTCGCCGCGTTGCGCACGCCGACGGACATCTTCCCGGATATCCGCATTCCGGTGATCGCGGCCGCGTGGCAGTACACCGGTCTTCCGCCCGACCAGATGGCGGGTCGCATCACGACGCTGTACGAGCGCGTGTTGACGACGACGGTCAACGACATCGAGCACATCGAAGCGAATTCGTACAACGGTTTCGGTATCGTCAAGATCTTCTTCCAGCCCGGCGTCAACGTCGCCACCGCGAACGCGCAGGTGACCGCCGTCTCGCAGACCGTGCTGAAGCAGATGCCGGTCGGCACGACGCCGCCGCTGATCCTCAACTTCAACGCATCGACGGTGCCGATCCTCCAGCTCGCGCTGTCGGGCGATGGTCTCTCGGAACAGAATCTCGCCGACCTTGGCCTCAACGTCGTGCGCACGCGTCTGGTCACCGTGCCGGGCGCGGCGATTCCGTATCCGTTCGGCGGCAAGTCGCGCCAGGTGCAGATCGACATCGATCCCGGCGCGCTGCAGGCGCGCGGACTTTCCGCGCAGGACGTCGCCACCGCGCTCGCCGCGCAGAACATCATCACGCCGGTCGGCACGCAGAAGATCGGCGAGTTCGAATACACGGTGCAGCTCAACAACGCGCCGTCGGCGATCGACGATCTCGGCGATCTGCCGATCAAGGCCGCCAACGGCACGACGGTCTACGTGCGCGACGTCGCCACCGTGCGCGACGGCAATGCGCCGCAGACCAATATCGTGCACGTCGACGGCGCGCGCTCGGTGCTGATGTCGATTCTGAAGAACGGCGCCACCTCGACGCTCGACATCGTCTCGGGCATCAAGTCCAAGCTCGCCGAAATCAAGCCGACCTTGCCCGACAATCTCAAGGTCACGCCGATCAACGATCAATCGCTGTTCGTGCGCGCGGCGATCAAGGGCGTCGCGTTCGAAGGTGTCATTGCCGCGGCGCTGACCAGCATCATGATCTTGCTGTTCCTCGGCAGCTGGCGCTCGACGGTCATCATCGCGATCTCGATTCCGCTGTCGGTGCTGGGCGCGATCGCGATGCTTGCCGCGTTCGGCGAGACGCTCAACATCATGACGCTCGGCGGCCTCGCGCTGGCGGTCGGCATTCTGGTCGACGATGCGACCGTGACGATCGAGAACATCAACTGGCATCTCGAGCAAGGCAAGGAAGTCGAGACTTCGATTCTCGACGGCGCCGCGCAGATCGTGACGCCCGCATTCGTCTCGCTGCTCTGCATCTGCATCGTGTTCGTGCCGATGTTCTTCCTCGACGGCGTCGCGCGCTTCCTGTTCGTGCCGATGGCCGAAGCCGTGATGTTCGCGATGGTGTGCTCGTTCATCCTCTCGCGCACGCTGGTGCCGACGATGGCGAACTATCTTCTGCAAAAACACGTGCACAGCGAAGCGCGTCCGCCGACACGCAATCCCCTCGTCCGTTTCCAGCGCGGCTTCGAAGCGCGCTTCGAGCGCGTCCGCGATCGTTATCACGAGCTCCTGACGCTCGCCGTCGAGCACCGCCGCGTGTTCGTCACGGGCTTCATGGCGTTCGTGCTGATCTCGTTCGCGCTCGCGCCGTTCCTCGGCCGCAATTTCTTCCCGGCGGTCGATGGTGGTCAGATTCTCATGCACGTGCGCACGCAGATCGGCACGCGCGTCGAGGAAGCCGCGACGAAATTCGCCGACGTGCAGAAAGCCGTGCGCGAGATCATCCCGTCGAACGAGATCGACGTGATGGTCGACAACATCGGCCTTTCGACCTCGAGCATCAACCTCACCTACAACAACACCGGCGTCGTCGGCGAGCAGGACGGCGACATCCAGATCGCGCTCAAGGAAGGCCACAAGCCGACCGCCGACTACGTCAAGAAGCTGCGCGAGGAACTGCCGCGCCGCTTCCCCGGCGTCGTGTTCTCGTTCCCGCCCGCGGACATCGTGAGCCAGATCCTGAACTTCGGATCGCCGGCGCCGATCGATCTGCAGATCCGCGGCGCGAACCTCGACGCGAATTTCGATTACGCGAACGTGCTGCTGCCGAAGATCCGCGCGATCCCCGGCGTCGCCGACGCGCGCATCCAGCAATCGCGCGCCAACCCGGTCTTCAATGTCGATCTCGATCGCACGCGCGCGCAGGAAGTCGGCGTGACCACGCGCGACGTCACCAACAGCATGGTCGTCAATCTCGCCGGTTCAAGCCAGGTCGCGCCGACGTATTGGCTGAATCCGCAGAACGGCGTGTCGTATCCGATCGTGATGCAGACGCCGCAATACCGCCTCGATTCGCTGGCAGCGCTCGCCAACATGCCGATTGGCAGCAGCGACGGACGCTCGCAGCAGATTCTCGGCGGCATCGCGAATTTCACGCGCACGACCGGCAATGCGCTGGTCAGCCAGTACGATATCCAGTCGATGGTGCAGATCAACGCGACGACACAAGATCGCGATCTCGGCGCCGTCGCCGCGGACATCCGCAAAGTGCTCGACGATACCGCCAAGCAGGTGCCGCGCGGCACGACCGTCGCGCTGATCGGCCAGGTGCGCACGATGCAAAGTGCGTTCTCTGGGCTTCTGTTCGGCCTTCTCGGCGCGATCGTGCTGATCTATCTCCTGATCGTCGTCAACTTCCAGTCGTGGGCCGATCCGTTCGTCATCATCACCGCGCTGCCCGCCGCGCTCGCCGGCATCGTCTGGATGCTGTTCGCGACATATACGCCGCTGTCCGTGCCGGCACTGACGGGCGCGATCATGTGCATGGGCGTCGCCACCGCGAACAGCGTGCTGGTGATCAGCTTCGCGCGCGAGAAGCTCGACGAGATCGGCGATGCTTCGCGCGCCGCGATCGAAGCCGGCTTCGTGCGTTTCCGTCCGGTCTTGATGACGGCGCTCGCGATGATGATCGGCATGACGCCGATGGCGCTGGGCCTCGGCGAAGGCGGCGAGCAGAACGCGCCGCTCGGGCGCGCGGTCATCGGCGGACTCTTTTTCGCGACGGTCGCGACGCTCATTTTCGTGCCCGTCGTCTTCAGCATCGTGCATCGCAGGCATGGCGAGAAACACGCGCCGCGCCCTGCCGTCGGAGAACTCCATGTCGCCTGAAAATCAAACTCCCACCTTCTCCACGCGCACGTTGCGCATCGCCGGCGTCGTCGGCGTGATCGTCGCGGTCGTGATCGTCGTCACCGGACTTGTCACGCGCGCGTCCGGCAACGCGCGCCTCCGCGAATGGACGGACGCGCAGGCCGCGCCGACCGTCGCGGTCGTGGCACCGACGGCCGAAGGCGACGGCGGAACGCTCGATCTTCCCGGCCGGCTCGAAGCGTATTCGCGCGCACCGCTGTATGCGCGCGTGTCGGGTTATCTCAAGAATTGGAAAGTCGACATCGGCGCGCAGGTGAAAGGCGGCGAGCTGATGGCTGAGATCGAGACGCCGGACCTGGATCAGCAGCTGCTGCAGGCCAAGGCCGATCTCGCCACCGCGCAGGCCAACGCCGCGCTCGCCTCGACGACCGCCAAGCGCTGGAAGTCGATGCTCGGCTCGGATTCGGTGTCCAAGCAGGAAGTCGACGAGAAGGAAGGCGATTTCAATGCCAAGCAGGCGATGGTCAAGGCCGCGCAGGCGAATGTCGATCGCATTCAGGCGCTGAAGGGATTCACGCGCATCGTGGCGCCGTTCGACGGCGTCGTGACCGCGCGCAACACTGACGTTGGTGCATTGATCAACGTCGGCGGCGCGGTCGGGCAGGAGCTCTTCGTCGTCTCCGATACCAAGAAGCTGCGCGTCTACGTCTCGGTTCCGCAGAATTACGTGCCGAGCATTCCGTCGGGCACCAAGGCGACGATCACCGTGCCCGAGCATCCGGGCAAGAAATACACGGCGACGGTCGAGTCCTCGTCGCAGTCGGTCAACGTCGCCTCGGGTTCGACGCTGATGCAGCTCGGCGTCGACAACGCGAACGGCGAGCTCCTTCCGGGCGGCTTCGCCAATGTCAGCCTCGAGCTTCCGCGCAACGCGACCGCGCTGCGCGTGCCGTCGAGCGCGCTCCTGTTCGACAAGAACGGCCTGCGCGTCGCGACGCTCGGCCCGGACAACAAGGTGCATCTGAAGAAAGTGACGATCGCGCGCGATCTCGGTCAGGTGATCGAGATCGGCTCGGGTCTCGCGCCGGACGATCGCGTCATCCAGAGCCCGCCGGACGGACTTGCCGACGGCGACACGGCGCGCGTCGCCGACGCGCCGAAGACCGAGATCGCGAAAGCAGGGAAGGCCGGCAATGGCAAGGGCTGAAACCGCGCTCGCGCTCCTCGCCGCGCTGGTTCTCGGCGGCTGCTCGCTGGCGCCGCCGCTGAAGGTGCCGGACGTTCCGGTCGCGCAGAGTTACAAGGAAGAAGCGCCGTGGACCAAGGCGGCGCCCGCCGACAATCTGCCGCGCGATGGTTGGTGGTCGCTGTACGGCGATTCGGATCTCGACGGCCTCGAGAAGAAGCTCGTCGCGAACAGTCCCGATCTCGCCGCGGCGCTCGCGCGCTATCGCGAAGCGCAGGCGGTCAGCGATCAGTTGCGTTCGGGTTTGTTCCCGAGTCTCTTCGGTGCCGCCAATGCGCAACGCGACCGGCAGTCGGAAATGAAACCGCTGCGCGTGCTGGGGCCGACGTCGCCGAACGAATACGGCTCGTACACCGTCGGCGCCGAGCTCGATTACGAAATCGATCTCTGGGGTCGTATCCGCAACGAAGTCGCTTCGGGCAACGCGACGGCGCAGGCGGTCGAGGCGGATCTCGAATCCGCGCGACTCAGTCTCGCGGCGCAGCTCGCCGACACCTATATCGTGCTGCGCGGACTCGATCGCGAAGTGCAGCTTCTGAAGGACACGGTCACCGCGTACGAAAGAGCGCTCGATCTGACCAAGGCACGCCGTACCGGCGGCATCGCGTCGGGTCTCGATGTCGCGCGCGCGCAGACGCAGCTCGACAGCGCGCGCTCGCAAGTCGAGCAGACGCTCGCCGAGCGCGCGCTCAGCGAGCACGCGATCGCGGCGCTTGTCGGCGAATCGGCGTCGTCGTTCGCGATCGCGCCGCGCATCGCCGACATCGCGCTCGTGCAGGTTCCGCCGGGCGTGCCTTCGACCTTGCTGCAGCGTCGTCCCGACGTCGCAGCGGCGGAGCGGCGCGTGGAAGCTGCGAACTCGCAGATCGGCGTCGCACGCGCGGCGTTCTTCCCCGCGATCACGCTCGATGCGCAGGCGGGATTCCAGTCGAGCGACGCCGGCAACTGGATCAAGGCGCCGAACACCTACTGGTCGATCGGTCCCTCGTTGCTGCTGACCTTGTTCGACGCCGGCAAACGCAAGGCCGAAGTCGCGCAAGCACAAGCCGCGCTCGACGAAGCCGGCGCGAAATATCGTTCGGTTGCGCTGCAGGCGTTCCAGCAGGTCGAGGACAATCTCGCGCTGCTCAATCACTATCGTTCCGCGGCCGAAGCCGACAAGTCGGCCGTCGCCGCTGCGCAGCAGACGCTTGATTTCTCGCTGACGCGCTATCGCGAAGGCGCGGTCAGCTATCTCGACGTCGTGACGTCGCAGACGACGATGCTGGATATCCAGCGCGAGGCGCTCGATCTCGATACGCGCCAATTGCGCGCGAGCGTGCAGCTGATTCGTGCGCTCGGCGGCGGATGGTCGAATGCCGACATGCCGCCGGGCGGTGCTTCCGTTTCGTGCAGCGATTGCGGTGCCGCGAAAGCGGCGCAGTAGCGCGAGACGTCATCTCACGCGAGAAAAAAACCCCGCTTCGACGCGGGGTTTTTCTTTCGCGCGTGCGGCATCAGCCGCGCAATCGCGCAATCGATCAATTCGGCGAATGCGCCTGCGGACCCATCACGCGACGCTCCGCAGCGCTGCCGTTCGCCGCGCCGCCGGCGGGGCGCCAGCTGGTGATTTTGCGGTGGTTGAGCGGAAGGCCGTAGAGATCGACGAATTGACCGTCCTGATAGACGGCGGCCTGCCAGTCGCCATCGTCGACTTTGACCTGTACGGGCTGACGATCCATAGGAAGTTCGCCTTTCATATGAGGACTCCTGTTGTTTCCATGATGGGCGGAGTGACCGTAAGCGCGATCACTTGACCCCCCGCTGAAGCAGGTTGCTCCCGTTGCGCCGTCGGCGCCGCGCGCGGCCTGATCGGATGCGTTGCGGAAACTGCCCTCTTCATTCGACGCGGCGCCGCCGTTGCGGCGCCGTTCATCGGCGCGACGAGCAAACGTTCAATTCGTGTAATACGGCGTTGCCACGAACGCGGCGATCGCGCCCGTGTCGGGATCGGTGCCGCGTCCTGCGATCTGGCCGAAATCGTTGATGTCGTTGGCCAGCACCAGCGTTCCGTGGAAGTCGGGCGCGAGCGATTTGAGATCCGTCATCGTTCCGTTCTGCCAGATGAATGCGCGTGTCGTCGTCTCGTCGTTGGAATAGCCGACGATCTGGCCGAAGAGGTTGATGCCGGTCGCCGTGCTGCTGATGTCGCCGTTCAAGACGCCCAGATCCTGCATCGGCCGATTGCGCTTCTTGAGGAACGCATGCGTGAAGTTGCCGTCGATGTCGGCGGGATCGGTGCCGGAGAATCCGACGATGTCGCCGTTCTCGTTGATCGACGTCGGCGTGTTCCACAACGCGGCTCCGAGATTGCCGAGATCGGTGACGCGATTGTCTTCCCAGAGCACCGCGTGCGCGCCGGTGCCCCGGCCGACGGCCTGGTCGCAGGTGCCGGAAAGGCCGACGATCTGGCGGCGATCGTTGATCGCCGTCGCGGCGCCCGAAGTGTCGCCGGCAATGAGCGGCAGCGTGCGGATCTGATGCGTGAACGGCGCCCACACGACCGGCTTGAACTGCAGCACCTGATCCGAATCCGGAGCGCACGTGGAATCGTGCACGCCGTTCTCGGCCCAGCCGACCGTCTGGCCCCAGTCGTTGGTGCCGGTCGCGTAGCTGTTGTAGCCGCCGGGCAGCGGCAGCAGCGGTTCCATCGCGCCGCCCCAGAGCGACGTCACGAAGCCGTAGCAGACGTTGCCGCTGGTCGCGAAGAAGAATCCGCAGCTCCAGGTTTCGCCGAGCGGATTGATCT